>Ga0210398_10000291_pt1 | contig 60654 bp, 64 predicted proteins | sample IncBWC4OmetaG_FD_161047 | JGI IMG/M metagenome (GOLD analysis project Ga0210398, IMG submission 161047) | Forest soil microbial communities from Barre Woods Harvard Forest LTER site, Petersham, Massachusetts, United States - Inc-BW-C-4-O | ecosystem: Environmental > Terrestrial > Soil >... | reverse complement strand
GTTCTTCATCGCTGATGGGCTCGGTTTGGGGAATCCGGGCCAAGACGTGGAAATGATTGGAGAGGATGGTCCAGGTCAGCACCTCCACCCCGCAGTAGTCGGCCACGGTCCAGAGCTGCCGCCGGAAGGTCTCCTTATCCACCGAATCAAACAGCCATTCCCCGTTAACGGTCCGGCTAATGCAGTGGTATACCGCTTCCGCTTGCTTCGGCTCGATTTTGATCCGTCGTGTTCGCACGCCCACAGTTTAGCGCGGAAATCCGCCCGCCTCCGACTTTTTTCAACCCGTCCCTATTGAGATTGAGATGAGTTGGCTCAGAACAAAACCTGCACAGCCGCCATCTTTTGAACTTTGACGGCCTGACCCTCTCGGAGGAAAGACCCTCTCGGAGGAAACTGCGGGTAAATCGGGGAGTCGGGGGTACTGGATCGATCATGGCGCTAACTCAGAAGGACTCGCTCCCCACGGCAAGCCGCGAGTTTGGTTAGCCCAGGCTCCTTTCATAAATTTAAATAGGGAATTTTCCTTTCAAAGCTTTTCGCAATTTTGTTGCAATTAACTTTAAGTTTTTTAATCCACGAGGGTTTTCGGTCGGTTTTCCGCGCTATTAATGGTCCCAGCAACCTTCCCGGACGTTTTTTCAGCCGTGAAGTTATCAACCACTCCAGCCCTCACTAACATGAAATCCGCAGTTCCTCCACAGCGCCGGGCCCAGACCCCGGCTTTCGCCTCGCTGGCCACCGCCGGCTTTTCCCTCGTCGAACTCCTGGGCGTGATCGTCCTCATCGGGATCATTTCTCTCGGCGCATATATCTACGTCGGCAACGCCAGCCAGCAGGCGATCACCAACACCAAGGCCCGCAACGCGCAAATGCTCAACCAACTCGTCTCGATCGCGGCCGCCACCGGCGCTACGATTGGCCCAGGTGGAAATATCGACACCACGTCGGCTCCGACCGCAGTCTCGGCCATTAATTCGCTCAATGCTGGTTTCACGATCAACGGCATCCCGATCAAGATGAACCCACCAGTTGGAACCCCGTCCAGCTACACCATGAGCGGCACCCCGCCGACGATTTCCTTCGGTTACAGTCCAGCCGTCACCGATCTGCCTTAACGCCCACGGGCCGCGATTCCAATGCGAACGCGCCGCCATCGCGCCGCGACAGGCTTCACCTTGGTGGAGACGCTAGGCGTCTGTGTCTTGATCGGACTGCTTGCGGCCCTGGCCGGCATGGCGGTCTTCGGCCTCTACAGTACCGGGCAGGACAAACAGGCGATCGCCGCGGCGCAGGCCATTAATCAGGCGCAGCAGATTTACCTGCTGCGCGTCTCCGGCTCGGCCACGGCCTGGAGCAACGCCGGGAGTGACGACGCCAAGTTTAATCTCCTCCAACCCTACCTGCCGGGAACACCTACTTCCCTCGAGACGTTTGAACCGAGCGGATATATTTTTCACCTCGGAAGTACACTGACCAACCAAGTCACAATCACCGCGGGCTCGCGCACGGTGAACTGATTTCCTTCTGCCCGCCATGCGACCACCGCAGCGCCAAGGCTTCACCCTGATCGAGTGCATTCTCAGCCTGCTGATGATTGGCATCCTGTCCGCCGGCTTTTGCTCACTTTTATACGCGGCGTTCGCCACGTCTGAGCTACCCAGCGTGACCCTGAATGGCACTACCTACACAAAAGCTCCTGACATCGGTCAGATGAACGCTGCCATCAGCACGCAGGTGTTGTTTCAACAGCTCCAGCAAAACGCGGACGCGATCCTCGTTTTCGGAGGCAAAGGCTCGCATCCCACCTTGGATCCGACCGGGCCTTCATCCGTGATTGACTGGGCCTCTTGGCCCACATCGCTTGGCAACGGACCGACGGTCGATCCAGCCCAGCAATTTTCGAGCTGGGACCAGCGTTCAGCCGCAGCCGGCGCACTGTCGTCGCTCCTCACGGCCGCGGGCTCGCCGGCTGATTTTTCCGTCGTCTTCACGCAAGGACTAAACCGCGTCATCGGCATCGCGAAGCAACGGCGCCTGACGGCGACGCTCAACAACAGCCAGGTCAACTGCTACGATGTCGTCATAGAAAGTTTCTCTTACAATTCCACCGGAGTGGTCACCGCAACGCAGACGCAAGGTTATCACGTTTACTATCCCACCGGCGAAGATATGTGGCGGGTTTCGCCTGGTGCTTCGCACGTTTGGTTTAGATACGACCCAATATGGGATCGGGACGAGGAGGCGGGCGCGTTCCTCGTGTTTGTCGACCCGTATGTGGTGGCCGGGGAAAACCCCGGCTCAGAAGTGCTGCCGGTCAGTGAATTTTCTTTCTACGTCCCCGTCGTAAATTAGTGCCATGACCCGGACGAGCTCATTTCCCAACAATCGCGAACGCGGCATGATCGGCTTCGCCGTCCTGCTCCTGGCCGGGGTTGTGATCATGATCTTCACCATGTCGTTTTTTGTCAGCTGGGCGAATTACCAAAGCAGCCTCGCCTTCGACTCTTACCATTCGCAGCAGGCGGAAATGGCCGGGCTGCAGCAAGTGGTCCAGGAATCGATCCTGGCCCTGCGTTCCACCGAACCGGTCAACAGCAAGAACCAGATCAACACAGAAATCATCAACCGGCTGCAAGCCCTGGCTTTTACTCCGGGCGTATCGATCTCGCTCACCAACGCCACCACGCCGCCGGCTCATATCTTTTATCCATTCGGCCCGGCTGCAACGGCCTCCATCCTGCCGATGTTTTCGTCCTCGACGGTGCAGCCCGGCATCGCCGGAACGGGTAACCGCGCGCTGGCTTTTCTGACGCGCGGCCCGGCGGCCGACCTCGGCGCCGATCCCGCCGGCATCGCTCCTTATTCTTACTCGACCTATACGTTTTCGCGGATGGCGAGCAATTCCCCCGCGGAAAACCGCGCCATCACGGTAACCGCCCGTTTATTCAGCGTGCCGGTGACCAACATCGACTGCATTGCCTACGGACTGCCGAGCACCGGTTCAGTGGCGCCAGCAGGCCCAATGATGCCAAGCGGGTTTTTCGCCAGCGGAATCTCGCGGTTGGTCACAACCCTCAATGATCCAACCAAAGACCCGACATTTTATCCCGACTTATATGATCCCAACAATCCAAGTTCGCTCGGTTATCAATACGAGAACAGCGTCCTGTTTTCATGGGATGCCTATGAGTTTATTTGTGGCAATACTTACCAGGATGCCCTGCTCGCTGCGGCCGGCCCAACCGGGACCTTTGATTTTGACGCACCGGCGAATCCACCCATCGCCGGGGTAACCAGCTCCGGAAATTCGGTGACGATCAACCTTTCGAGCGTCACCGCCACCACGCTGGCGGTCGTGGACGCGTCGGGCACCGGACGAAGCATCCAGATTCTTGGCAGCGCGGCCGGTGGCGGGAGTTCTTTCCTGCTATATTTAAAGAACACAGGATCGGTGCCAACCAGCGTCACCCTTTCCGGCGACAATAACCGACCCATCATTCTTTTCTCCCGCCAATGCGCACTCACCTTTTCCGGCGACCCCCAGTTTCAGGGCGCAATCATCCTGGACCGCAACAGCACCGCCACCGGCAGCGCCACACTGTTCGGCCATTTGTCCTTTTACTACGCCGCCAATCCATTCCCGGCGTGGAGCCTGACGCTGGCCGATTCGCCAAGCGTAAAGGCCTCATTGGCCGCCCTGGCCCCACGCGTGTTGCTTGTCTCCACCTCCGCGACCCGATGAGCCGCGTTTAAATTAATAATATTATCATGACCTGGATCGAGTATATCAACGAGGTGGCGGCCCGGCCGGGTCTGAGCGATATTTTCATTCGCGACAACGACGAGGTCACGGCCATGGTCAACCGCCGCCGCGTGGTACTCCCATCGCTCGAGGCCAGCCGTACCTTCGACCAAATCCTGGCCCTCATTTTCCCGCGCGGCACCCCTGAACTCGACCTCGATAGCTTCGAACCGGCGGTCAGCATCGGGAGCCATCGCTTCCGTGTTTCTTACGGGCCATTCCACGGTGGCCGGGAACTGTCCCTTCGCTTTCTGCAGCCGTCCATTCGAACGCCCGAGGAATCGTTGCTGCCGCCCACTCTTATACAGACCTTCCTGAAGCAGTCCACCGGCTTGGTCATCGTCGCCGGTGAAGTGGGCTCCGGCAAAACCAACACAGTCGCAAGCCTCTGCCTGCACATGGGACGCAACACCCAGAAACGTTTTCTCACCATTGAGGATCCGGTGGAGCTGGAGTATCCCAAGTTGGAAAAATCCCAGAGCGAGTTCGTCGCCCATGAAGTCGGCACCTCCTGCCGGTCGTTTGCCGCCTGGCTGCGTGAGGCCCGCCGAAAGGGCGCAAACGTGCTCATCATCGGCGAGGTGCGGGACGCCGAGACAGCCGAGGCGGCCTTGCGCGCGGCCCAAACCGGGCTGTTGGTCGTCGTCACCATTCATGCGGTGGACGCCCCGGGAGCGATCGAATCTTTTGTGACCGAGCTGCCAAAGGAGCGCCAGGCCTGGGGGCTCATCTCCCTGGCGCGCAATCTGCGCATCGTCATTGCACAACGCCTCTACGAAAATTCGCAGACCAACCGGTTGTGCCCGATCCACGAGATTTTGTTCAACCTCCGCCATCACACCGGCATCGCCGCAACCATCGCGGCCGGGAAATTCAAGGATCTCCACAACAACATGGATTCTTATCGCGCCGACGGGATGCAGACTTTTCGCGAGAGCCTCGACTTGCGCATCCGCAATCGCGAGCTGCCCAGCTCCCTGCTGCGCCTGCCCGAGTATAGCGAACAAAAATCTTACGCCATATGATTCGAGAAACCATCGCGCTGGCCTTTGCCCGTTCGTTTACGCCCGATCCTGTTGACCGGAAAGTGCGGCTATCCGAACGCTTCCCCAAGCGCCCGCTGATCGCGGTGACGGTTCATGAAAACGCCTTGGAGGTGAGCCGCGTGACCTTTGCTGATGGCCAGCCCACCTTCAACGAGACCGAACTGTTCAACTTTGGGGAGATCGATTCGGAAGCGGCCTTCATCCGCAGATACGCGGCCAAACACGATGCCACGGAGGTCGCCATCAATCTCCAGTATGGATTTACCGCCATGGTTTCCAACCGAGTCAAGCTGGCGGGCAGCCGGGCGGAAAACCTCGATCAGATGCAGTATAATCCAGAAAAAATCATTGGGGAACCCGAGCAGATGCGATTGAAGCATGCGTTCGCGACCCACCCGACGCACAACTTTGCCCTACGCTTCGATTTCAAGCGGGAAGACCTCGACCGGATCGCAACCGTCATGGCCAAGGCCAACCTGACCGTGGTGCATTTTCACTGCGGCATGGTTGACCTGATCAACTTCATCATCGCACGCCATTGGAAGGAGGTCTCCTCCGAAACCGCTTTCATCTTTGTGGACACCCGCGCGGTCTTCACCTGCCTGCTCGAACCACGGGCCCTGGGCCAGCCAGGCTTTTCCATGGATACCGCCGCGCAGGATTTGCGGGAGGAAGTGGGCTCACGCCTGACGGAAATTCTTCGCCCTGGCCGGAGGGTTATTTTGATCAACGATTCCCCGGTGGATGTCGCGGCCATGATCGCCGAGCGGGAAACGAAGAACGAAATCGTCACCCCGCTGGAAGGCATCGCATTGCCGGAGCTCTATGCCGTCTGCGCCGACATCTCCGACCACTACGCGTACGACCTGTATCCGAGTGAGCAGCGGGCCAAACCTTTTGCTCCGCACAGTTACATCGTCGTGCCAATATTATTTTGGATCTTGATCGCGGCCTCGGGGGTTTGTGGCGTGGTCAATTCCTACCGCCGCCTCCGCGCGGAAACCCAGTTAAACGAACTGACCCGGCAGAAAAATGTCATCGCGCTCGATATGCTGTCGCTGGCGCAACAGACCACAGGCTTCAAGGCAAAGGAGGTCCTGGCCCATGACCTGCGCGACTGGCTGGCGCTGGCCCCGCCCACCCAGGCCTTCTGGATCAAAATCAACGAAGCGCTGCACGGCGATTTACAGGTACAGAACATGTCCATCGACCGAACTCCCGGCCAGCCACAGATGCGCCTCGTAATTACGGTTAGCGCATCGGAAAAGGAAGCGAATGAGGCCTTCAATCAGGTTTCCGCCGTCCTCGGCCAGGAAGGATACAAGACCATTGATTTCAAAACGTATACCGTCCCCAACGGTTATCAATATGACCATCTGCTCAATGTCCCCGTAAACTGAGGGTATTTGAATCCGCCATGCGCTCGTTTTTTATCCCCTGCCTGACACTCCTCGGCCTCGCCTTGCTGGGTATCGTCATTGCCCTCGCGACTTTCCAAAAAGTGGCACAGCTGCAACTCGATGTTTCCTCAACCAAGCAGGAGGTCGATGAAGACAAAATCCAAAAGGCGATCATCGCTTCCACCCTGAACCGCCTCAGCGCTGAATCCCGGCCCGACGACGAATTCATCAAGGAATGGCAGCGTTCCTTCCTGAGCGAAGACGACACGCAGCACATCCTGCCAACCTTGGACAGCCTCGCGGTCGCAAACGTCGTTTCCAGTTCGGACAAACAGAACAAGTCGGATCCCGGTTATACCTTCCGCAATAAAATCATCCCGGTGGAAAGCGTGAAGATATCAGTCAGCGGAGATTATTATCGATTGCTGAACTGGCTCGGTGCCGTCGAGCAACAGTTTCCGCTGGCGCGCGTGGAAGCTGTAAATTTCACGAATCAAAACGGGCTGAAGATGACCTCAACTTTTTCGTTTCCCACCTGCTTCAAACTGTCAGCCGCGGCGACGCCATGAAATCATCCTTCCCTCTTTTTTCTGCCGTTTTCCTTTCCGGGCTTTGCCTCGCGTCGGCGGAAGACAAGCCAAACTCATACGCCGGTTACAATCTGGCCGCACGAGCCGCGGTGACACTCGATGAAAACTTCTACAATCCTTTCAAACTAACCGCTCGCGAGGCCGCCCTGCCGCTTTCCGCCCTGTCAACGCTGACCAACGAACAAATCGCCCAACTGCTCGGTGAACGAAAGGTCCAGGGATTGATTTTCGGTGCAGACGGAGTAACCGGGAAGAGGGCCATCATCGGCGACGAGGTCTTTGCGGTTGGTGATGAAATCGCCTTCTACAACGATGATTATGTCCTCACCCGCCTGTCGTCCGCCGGGATTATACGCTTGGTGAAAATCACCCATGAATCGCTTGAATTCGAGATCTCGGTGAGCGGACAGCCGTCCCGCAGAATGGATTACTCGCTCAGCTCATTTTTTACCCCCTGACAACCTGCCATGCCCCGCGCTCCCGACAGCTCCCTCGCAATCCCGATGGATAATTCCATCCCGCCGGACATTCTCTTTTGCAAGCATCGTATCCTGCCCTTGCCCAACGGCATTGAGCGCGTGCCGCAGGAAGCGGCCTATCGCTTCCAATGCTGGTGTGATTTTCTCGGCGTTTCCATCCGCTCACTCATCGAGCCATGGATTCCCATCGGCAACATCGGCCCGGTCCTCCTGCTCGCGCACTATGATCCCTTTGCCACTGAAACGGTGCTACCGAGATGGTTTTGCGGCCTTTTCAATATCTCCCGGGAAAACTACCTGGCATTGCAGAGGGATCTCAACGGCATGGAGGAGGACGCGATCAGCCTGCGATACGAACGGCCGGCCAAGAACTGGCCTGGCTCCGCCCCCGACTTCAGTGAAGATTCGGAAGCCAGCCAGTTCATCCTCGATCACGTGATCATGGACGATTCTTTGCGAATCGCCGCGACCTCAGCCGTTCGCAACCGGGCTTCCGTCACGGAAATGCCACCAGAGCTGCGGGAGGCTGTTCTTTTGCTGCGTCATCAGTGCGCACTTACTGAGATGCGGTTTATCCGCCCGTCACCGGCCCTCACCGAACTTGCGCCGAACACCTTCGGCCGGTACAGCAGCGTTGCATTTTATCGTACCGATCGGGCGGTCTGGCTGGCAACTCCCCTCGCTCCCGATGATCCCGCCCGCCGTGAGTGTATCGACAATTTCATTGCCGAGGCGCGGATCAAGCCGCAGCCGCGCGTGCAGACCGTGGTGGCACCGCGTGACCAGATCGCCAATCTGCTTCTCCGGAGCAAATCCGGCGGGATGGATTCAACTGCAGTGAAGGTTGTCGGCCACTACGCGCGCAAGGCCGACCTGACCCTCGACTTGGTGCAACTCCAACAAATCGATCCGCACAAGAACGACACATCTGAACGAAAGATCGTCGAATGGCTGATCGGCCAGACCATCCTTAAAAATTCCCAGGACCTGCACGCTGACTATGCCGACGGTGAGGGACGTTTTCGCATCAACATCGATGGCAAGTTGCAGGAAATCCTGCGCGTCACGGAAAGTCGCTGGCGCATCTGCAACGCGCTGATCCGCGACCATGCGCGCTGCACCAAGTCCGAATTCGACTGCGAGTCCAAACACTTTACCTGCCGGCTGGACAGCGAGCTCGTGGACTTTCGCGTTGAGGCCACGACCTTCCGCGACGGCGGCATGCCACCCAGCTTGACCCTGCGCCTGCTCGGCCGCCAAAGCACGGGGCGGCTCCTTTCCGACCTGCGTCTGCGCGAGGACTATGTGTCCGGCATCCGCGATTTCATCCGCCTTGCCTACGGCCTCATCCTCGTCACCGGCCCGACGGGCTCGGGCAAAACCACCACGCTCTACGCTGCCCTCAACGAATTAAACAAGCCCGACGTCAAGATCCTTACCGCGGAGGATCCGATCGAGCAGATCATCGACGGGGTGCTCCAATCCCAAGTGGACGAAGGCAAGGGCATTACTTACGAAAAGCTCCTGCGTTCGTTTCTGCGAAACGCCCCCAACGTGATCTTGATCGGGGAAATCCGTGACAAGGAAACGGCGAAGATTGCCGTCGAGGCGTCCGGCACCGGCCACCTGGTCCTCGCGACCCTGCACACCAATACAATTGCCGGCGCGGTAACCCGGCTGCACGACGCCTTCGGCATCAGCCGCAGCGTCCTGTCCGATGTTTTCATCGGCGGCCTGTCCCAGCGGCTCCTGCGCATGCTCTGCCCCGAGTGCAAGCAGGGCGCCATTCTTTCTGCCGAAGAGACCGCCCTTTTCAAACGACTGGATATCCCGGTGCCGCCGCGCTGCTACCGGCGGCGTGAAAAAGGCTGCCAGCATTGCAGTGGACGCGGCACCTTTGGCCGGGTGGCCGTGATGGAATTGATGCGAAACGACCGGAAACTGCGCGCCGGCATACGCGACAACAAAAACGCGGAGGAACTTTCCGATCTCTCGCACGCCAACGGTCACTCCAGTATTTTGCGCGAGGGCCTCGCCCGCTTCGCCGAGGGCGTGGTGGATTTTGAGGAAATCCGCTTTTTCGAAATAATGGACCGCTGACACCCTGTTGGGTTTTTCCCCATGCCCGCCACCGACTTCAGCAACTGGCATCTGTATCAATTCGAAATCACCTGCCGTAAAAAATCACGGCGGGCCTGTGTCTTCACCCCGGTGCCGGCCGATGCTGCCGCGCTCGCCGCCGGCAAGGCCGAGGACGAAACCATGACCAGGCACAAGATTTCGGCCGTGGACGAGGCGTTCCAAAAATCATTGATCCGCAAGAAACCGAAGCTGCCAGAGTTGCAGAAGTTTTTTCTCGCGCTGGCGCGGGCCTACGCCGTCAGCGCCGATTTTCGCAACGCCCTCACCCTTGCCGTTGAGATGGCGGAGACCCCGTACTTTCGCGGCGTGATCGCCGGCCTGATTTATTACAAATCCCAGAGCGCCACCCTCGCCAATCTCTTCGGCCGCTTCCCAGAATCTTTCAATCCCACGATCATCGCCATGATCAAGCAGGCGGAGGCCACTGGAAACTATGCGGAAATTTTTCGGCAATTCGCGGAAGAATTAAATGACAACATCACGCTGCTGCGCGAAATCCGGCAGGGACTCACCTACCCGGCGGTCGTCGCCCTGGTTGGCATCTTTGGCACCATCGTGGCCAACTTTTTTATCCTACCCAAGATGTCGGAAAATTTCCGTACCATGGGGTTTCCCCTTCCACCCATCACCCGCGTGTTGATGTCGTTCAATGCTTTTTTGCTCCATAATCCGTGGGTGATGGCGCTCCCCGTCGTGGGGCTCGTCCTGGCGTGGATCAAGCGCACCGCGATCCTGCGGCACCCCACGATCCAATCCGGCCTCATTCGCCTTCCGATTTTCGGCGAACTTTATCGCAAAGTCATCCTAGCGCGCTCGCTGCGGACGCTCGCCATGCTGTTGAAAAACGGCATCTGGCAGAAGGTCGCCTACGCCATCACGTCCGAGGTGTCGGATCATCCGGAGTTCAAGGCGTTTTTCCTGGCCATCTCGGAGCGGATCTCGGCCGGAACGTCCCCGCATGCGGCCTACCTGCTGGAGCGCCATCGCCTCGGGGTGCAGGGCCGCGACCTGGCCAACGAAATGCGCGTCGCCGCCATCACCGGCGAGCCGTCGGAAATCCTCGAGACCGTCTCCCGGGTTTACAAGGAACTCGCCATGGATGCCGCCCGCGCCTTCCCCAAGCTCATCGAGCCCGTCCTCATCCTCCTGCTCACCTGCCTCGTCGGCTTCCTCGTCGCCGCCATCTACCTGCCCAACTTCTACGCCGTCAGCTTCGCCCTCAAGCAGGCCAACAGCCACCTGCCGCACTAAATACAGGCAGGCAGGTATTGACGGTTGGGTTATTGACTATTCTTTCAATAACTGTTCTTTCAATAACCGATCCGTCAATGCATCTTGCACCATGAGCCCGACCCCCAACCCTTTTCACTTCGGCAAGGCCGTTTCCGGCGACGACTTTTGTCCCCGACCGGAACTGGAGTCGGCCCTCCAGGCCAAGCTGCTGGCCGGCCAGAACCTTCTCGCCCAGGGTCCCCGCCGCACCGGCAAGACTTCCCTTCTCCGCCGTGCCGCCGGCAGCCTTCCGGGCTATACCGAGATCTACATCGACCTTTTTGGCGTGCGCACCCTTGAGGAGCTGGTCCGCCGCTTCGCCCAAAGCGTGGTGGCGGTTGAGAACAGCAACCGGTGGGGTCGGTCCATTGCGGCCGCGCTCTCCTTCCTGAAGCTGTCGTTCAGCAAGGCCGGACTTTCGGTCGAAATCCATGAGCAAGATGCGGCCAAACTGGAGTCGCTCGACGAAATCATGGATTTTCTCGCCCGCCACCGGGGCGGCAAATGGGTCGTCATCATCGATGAATTCCAGGAAATCCTGAAAGCGCCGGATAGCCTGGTCATCCAGGGACGGCTCCGCTCAAAAATCCAGTTTTTCAAGCACACTCCCTTTGTCTTTGCCGGCAGTTCGCGCAACCAGATGCAAAACATCTTTAATCATCCGAGCAGCCCCTTGTTCAAATCCGCCGAGACGATTGACATCGGGCCCATCCAACGGAATCGGTTCATGGCGTGGTTGAAGCTTCGCTTCGCGCGCGGCGGGCGAAAGATCCATGACGATGTGATTACTGCGGGCATCGAGCTGGCCGCCGACGTGCCCGGTGACGTGCAACAACTCTGTGCTGCGATCTGGGATGTTTCGGTCCCGGGCGAGGTCTTCACCCGCGAGAAGCTCGACATCGCCCTGGCGCGCATTTGGGAACAGGAGCAACGGTCCAACGAGGCGATTGTGGCCGCCTCCAGTCGTTTCCAACTTCGCTGCCTCACGGCCCTGGCCCACCGTGCGCTGGCTACGCCCTCGAGTAAAGAATTCCTGGCACTGGTTGGAAACGCCCAGGCTGCCTCGGTCTTCAAGGCCTTCCAATCGTTCGAAAGGGACGGTGTCCTGCAAAAACTCGGCGTGCGCTTTAATTTTACCAATCCGTTTTTTAGGGAGTGGCTTAAAGTTCGTTTCCCGACCTTGTAACTTTTCATCGATCAGCTAATGCTGGTTACGAATAACCCATGAGTGCCAGATCAGCCAAGCATTCAAAAGCGGTCGGGGCGTACGAGACCAAGACTAAGCTTCCCGGCATTGACCATTCCGTTTTCACGCGCCTCCGTGCCCTACACTCACAAGTTTCGCTCGGCAAGGCCGGATCCGCCAAGGATCTCATCACCGCCGGCCGCCGGATTTGACCATGAAGACCATCACGGTTTCAGAGGCCAAACCCAAGCTTGGCCGGTTGCTCGACAAGGCCAACGACGCTAATATTATCTGCGCCCATCTGTAATCCGTGATAAAAACGGATCTTAAGTTAGTTCTCTCTTTTCAATTTTCCACCGCGCTTGAGGAACGCCGCGTAAACGAGGAAGATGCCCGTCGCCAGTGCCACCTCGCCCCAGCGGGGAAGAGCGGGCACGGGTTGCTCGGATAAATTCACTTGGAAAATTACCCCGTCATTGGCGCTGCCTCCAAATTCGGCGGTGCCATAAAAGTTGCCGTCGCTCCCCTGCGTCAGGCTCCCGTAGGGCTCCGATCCATTGGGGCCGGTCAATGAAGCCAGGGTGTTCAACACTCCCGCCGGGGTCATCTGAAAAACCGTGCCGAAGCCAGTGCCTCCGTTCGTTCCATAAGAGGCGCCTCCACCCGAGGTTGCGCCATAAAAGTTACCGTCGCTGCCCTGCACCAGGCCAGCGTAAGGATGCGCGCCATTGGGACCGATAAATGAAACCAGGGTGGTCAGGGCGCCAGCTGGAGTCAGCTTAAAGACCGTGCCATCGCTGCCGCTGCCGCCGCCATAAGTCGTGCCATAGAGGCTTCCGTCGCTGCCCTGCACCAAGAGCCCGAAAGGATTGAGCCCGTCGGCGCCGTTAAACGAAACCAGTATAGTCTTGGTCCAAACGCCGCCCGACAGGGCCAGCTGGTAGACCGTGCCATCATTGGCGCTGCCCTCAAATGCGGTCGTGCCGTAAAAGTCGCCGTCACTGCCCCGATCAGGCCCGCAGAACCGGACTCATAGGTACCGGTAAATGAGGCCACAGCGCCCAAGGCGCCCGCCGGGGTCATCTGAAAGACTGTGCCATAGTTGCTCCCGCCGCCATTTTCAGTCGTGCCATAAATATTGCCGTCGCTTCCTTGCGCCAGATTCTCGTAACTGGGATAAGTCCCGGTGGAACCGTTAAATGAAGCCACGGTGGTAAAGGCACCCGCCGGCGTCACGTTGAAGACAATGCCTAAGCCGGCGCTGCCTCCGCTGGCCGTCCCGTAAAAGCTGCCATCGCCGGCCTGCAGCAGGTTTGTATAAGGAAACATCCCTCCGCTGCCCGATCCAGTAAAACTGTGAATGACCGTCAATCGGGCGGCTTGGAGAGGCGAGAATGCAGCCGCCGCAAGGACGAGCAGACCGCCGGCGAATTTAGAATTTACTTTCATAACCAATCAGGGGGTTGTGACCTGAAAATACGGACTGCAGGCCATTATTTATGGCTGGTGGGCGGCCGCTCTCCGTTCGAACCCTGGATTCGCAGTGTCGTTGGAATCGGCGCGCTGATCGTATAGGCGGCGGTGGCCACGGAGCTGTCCGTATAGCCGCTCGCGAAGGCCATGGCATTGAGCGTGGTATTCGTGCCGATGGAAACGGATCCCCCGTTGGACAACAGTGTGCCATTGGTCACCGATCCGCCGCTCTCGGCCGGCGGGCTGCCGTCCGTGGTATAGGCGATCGAGGCGCTGCTGCTGGTACTCGTGATCGTGACTGATTGCGTACCGGCATAAGCGCCGCCCGGCGGGCTGAACGCTGGCGTGGCCGCCTGTGGAATATTAATGATATAATTGGCGGTGGCCACGGTGCTATCATTATAGCCACTCGCAAATGCAATGGCGTTGAGCGTGGTGTTCGCGCTGACGGAAACCGATCCCCCGTTGGACAACAGTATACCATTAGTCACCGCGCCACCGCTCTCCGTCGGCGTGCTGCCGTCCGTGGTATAAGCGAGCGAGGCGCCGCTCGTCGTCGAAGTAATCGCCACCGATTGCGTGCCGGTATAAGTACCGGCCGACGGGCTGAAGGTTGGCGTGGCCGCCGGCGGAAGGTTGATGACGTAGTTGGCGGTGCCAACATTGCTGTCGGTATAGCCACTCTCGTAAGCGATGGCGTTGAGCGTCACGCTCGCGCTAACGAAAACAGATCCCCCGTTGGACAACAACGTGCCGTGGGTCTCGGTCGGCGGGCTACCGTCGGTCGTGTAGCGAATTGCAGCGCCACTGGTCGTCGTGGAGATCGTCACCGTCTGCACGCTCGTGTAGGTGCCGGCTGACGGGCTGAAGGTCGGCGTGGCCGCCGGAAGGGGGATATTAATCGTATAGGTGCCACTCATTAATGGGCTGTCGTTATATCCGCTCGCAAATGCCATGGCGTTGAGCGTGGTGGTGGCACTGATTGAAACGGTCCCCCCATTGGACAACAAGGTGCCATGGGTGACGGTGCCCCCGACTTCCGTCGGGGTACTGCCGTCCGTGGTGTAAGCGATCGAGGCCCCGCTCGTCGGCGTGGATATCGTCACCATCTGTGCACTCGTATAAGTGCCAGCCGCGGGGCTGAAGATCGGCATGCCAGCTTGCGGAACATTCAGTTCGAAAATCACCCCGCCACCGAAGTTGCCCCCGGATCCGGTCGTGCCGTAGAAATAGCCATTGCGGCTGTACAACAGGGCAGCCCCCGGCAGGGATCCATTGGCGCCGTTAAAAAAAGCAAACGTGGTCAAGCTGCCTGCGGGAGTTATTTTGAAAACCGTGCCGACGTTGTCACTGCCTCCAAGTATGGTCGTGCCATAAAAGTTACCGTAGCTGTCCTCAACCAGGCCCGAAGCTTCGTTCCCATTGGAGCCATTAAACGAAGCCAGGGTGGTCAGGGCGCCCGCTGAGGTCATCTTAAACACAATGCCATCGTGGCCGCTGCCGCCACTTGCGGTCGTGCCATAAAAGTTGCCGTCGCTGCCCTGCACCAAGTCCGTAGGACCGACCCCATTGATGCCGTTGAATGAAACCAACGTGGTCAAGGCGCCCACCGGAGTCATTTGAAAAACGGTGCCAGCGTTGTTGCTGCCTCCACTGGTAGTCGTGCCATAAAAATTTCCGGTGCTGCCCTGCACCAAGCCCGAGTAAGGATCGCTTCCATTGGTGGTATTGTTAAACGAAACCAAGGTCGTCAACACCCCCCCGGGAGTTATCTTGAATACCGTGCCATTATTGTTGGCACCGCCACTCCCGGTCGTGCCATAAAAGTTGCCATCAGTGCCCTGCACCAGAGCCGCGTAAGGACTGCTGCCATTTGTCCCGGTAAACGAAACCAGGGTGGTAAGGGCACCCCCCGAAGTCATCTTGAAAACCGTGCCGTCGTTGCTGCTGCCTCCACTGGTGGTCGTGCCGTAGAAGTTGCCGTCACTGCCCTGCACCAACCCGTTAGGACCGGTCCCATTGGTGCCGGTGAATGAAACCAACGTGGTCAAGACGTCGCCCGCCGGAGTAATCTTAAAGACCGTGCCATCACTGCCAGTGCCTCCCTTTTGGGTCGTGCCGTAGAAGTTGCCGTCGCTGCCCTGCACCAGGGCTGCCGCAGGACCAATCCCCCCGTAGCTGTATGCATGAAAATTGTACATTATCCTCAAGCTGGAGCTCGCGTATCTACCATTGGTTACCGGGCTGTCGATGAAGCCGGTCTCGTAGGCAATGGCATTGAGCGTCGCAGGACCCATGATGCTCACCGGTCCGGAGTAAAGCGTGCCGATGGTTTCCGTTGGCGTGCTGCCATCGGTCGTATAGCGGATCGTGGCGCCGCCGGTAATCGTGGAGATCGTTACCGCCTGTGTGCTCGAATAGAGACCGGCCGCGGGGCTGAAGACCGGCGCGACGGCCTGGGGCACGAATGTATAGTTGCCGCTGGTCACCGGGCTGTCGGTGAGGCCGCCCTCGTAGGCGATGGCCGTGAGCGTGGTATTTGCACTGATCGAAACCGGGCCGGAATAAATCGTCCCAATGGTTTCAGTGGGTGTGCTGCCGTCGGTCGTATAGCGAATGGTCGCTCCACTGGTCGCGGAAACGATGGTCACATTCTGCGCACTCGCATTCGAATAACTTCCCGCTCCAGGAAAAAAGACCGGGGCAGCCACCTGTGCGGAGAAGCCCCCGGCCAGTGCCGGGACGAGTTGATTGGCAACCGGAGAGCCCAACCCGGTGACCAGGTCGTAGTTGGGGCCCGCGGAATACTGCCCGTTGTTCCCAGAAATTATGTCATGGAAATAACCCGCGTAATTCGCCGTAGCGAGCGAGTAGGCAATGCCGGGGGCTGAATTGATCGATTGCGAGCGCAGGGAATTTGCCAGGGCAGAGAGTGCGGCCCATTGGGGGGCGCTCATGCTTGTGCCACCATATTGGGCCCAGCCAGCTCCAGTTAAATAGACGGGAACGCCCGTGTTGGGATCGGCATCGTAGGCCACATCAGGAACGCCGCGCTTGGTGCCACTCCACCAGCCCGCCTGATAACTTGGCGCCGTTTCATACAAGCTGATGCCGCCACCGCTTCCCGTGCCCGTACTGGCATTATACGACCAGGCCGTCTCCGATGTAATATTGCCTGATGAATCAAGATTGAGCGTGGTCCCACCAACACCGACCACGTAGGGCGAACACGTGGGGTAACCTACGCCAAGTGTCTTGCTCGTCTGGCTTATGTAGGCGCCGTAGTCACCGGAAGAAGAGAAAAACGTCACGCCCGGGACGTTGAAATGGAAATCGGAACTTGTTTCCATGGAATATTCCGGGCCGCTCCAACTCATGGAAACCTGGGTGGCCCCAAGGCTCACGGCGTAATCGACCGCGGGCAAGAGATCGGTCGTCAATGACGATTTGGCCGCCACGAGCACGATCGTGGCACCAGGAGCGATGGCATGCGCCCATTCGACATCGAGCGATGTTTCAGAAGCCCAGCCGGGATAACCGGGATCTACCGGGGGCGTACCTTGCGGATAATACACCCTCACGGTCGTGGTCGGGATGCCAAACTGTGTACAAAATGTATTCAGGTCGGCCTGGATGGTGGGGCTGCCGTAAGCATCAACGATCGCGATGATCTGCCCTGTTCCCGTGGCGCCAAGCTGGTCGAATCCGTAGGCATGGCGCAGTTGCTGTGGCGTGTAGCCCGTCGGGCCCGGGGAGGCAGATGGAACCATCGCCCGGTGCAGCGGCGAATGCATCTTGTGGCCAGCCGGGATCCTTTCATTGCGTCGGTCAGCGTCCCGATCAGCCCGCAGCAACGCGGCGGTGGACAAAACAAGAAGACCGCAGGCCAATAAACGCAGGACCTTATTTTTCATGGGGGTAACCCACAAAAGGGAATCGCATGCTTATAACAATATCGGCCGGGTTACCTTTGCGTTACGAATGTGCGTCCAGCAGGCCTGGAGAAAGGGAGGCATCGGACGGGGCCAGGTCTTGAATTTTGTCTATGAATATAATGTCAAACACCCGCCGGCATCTTGCCCCAGCGGGGAGCCTTGCCTACAACCACGCCCCGAATGAGCCCACCCCCTAATGAATCTACGACCAACCAGGAAAAATAATCCCGCACATCGCTTCACCGAAAAATTCGCCTTTTCCCTTGCCGCCTTCGCCCTGCTTGCCTTCGCCGTAACCGGCCGGGCGGCGGATTTCTACATTGCACAGACAGCCCAGGGTGCAGGCACTGGCACAGACGCGGCCGACGCGGAGGCGGTTTCGTTTTTCAACACCTCCGGCAATTGGAGCTCTCCCACCAAGGTGGCGGGAAAAATCAGCCCCGGTGACACCGTGCATCTTTGCGGGACAATCTCGACCGCACTGACGGTGCAGGCCGGCGGCACCTCGGAAAATATCATCACGGTGCGGTTTGAGCCGGGCGCAAAAATGAGCGCTCCCACGTGGAATTCCCAATCGGCCATTAATATTGGAAGCAATAGCTACATCACGGTTGACGGTGGCGCGACCGGGATCATTGGCGGGCACAACGGAAATCCGGCGCTGGCCAACGGCATCATCGAATGCACGGCCAACGGCACGGGCCTGGCCAACTCAAACGACGACAAGGGGATTGCCTGCATTGATTGCTCGAATGTAACCGTCCAGGGAATTTTCTTCCGCGATCTCTACGTGCATGTGGGTGGGGCTGGAGAGGACGATCCCAACCGTTACGGATGCGGCTTTACCGCCCATTGGAATGGAAGCGCCGGCCCCACCCATATCACCTGTAACAATTGTATCTTTCACGACATGGCCACGGGCATGGGGTTCGGCTACGGACCGTCGTCAACGAACTTTACGATGTCCAATTGCACCGCCTACAACTGCAATTGGGGCGGCAACGCCGCGGACGACGGGGCTCCCACCAGCTTGAACAGCCTGTCGGTTCACGACTGCTACTTTTTCAACTGGCAGAACTGGTCGGCTCCGTTCGCCGACGTCGAAGCCAATCTTCACCACAACGGATTCTATGCCTGGGCGGAATCAGGCGGCTCTTTGACCGGGGTTACATACTACAATAATTACTGTGGGCCGGGCTACGATACCCAGTCGTCCAGCGGACTATTTATCTCGGGCAACGTGGGCAATATTTTGATCTATGACAATGTCCTGATGACCGACAGCTCACCGGGCCCTGATGACGCTTTGATTTTTGTCTGGATCCATACCGGCACTCAAAGCGGAGTGCGCATCTATAACAATACCATGGTGGGCAGCGCCGGGATCGGCTGTGGAATCAACGTTTATGCGGGAAATGGCACTTCCCTCACCACCTACGATATAAAAAACAACCTGTTTTCGGGGATCGGCACGGGTATCGTGCGTTATTACAACGCGCAATCGTTGATGACAGCCGATTATAATGTCGGATATAACTTGAGCCCCGGCACGCCATATTCGGACTCGCCCACCGACAGCTCCATCTCGCTGACTTTTGCCCAATGGCAGGCCGACGGTTACGATGCGCACGGGTCGAACGGAAATCCGAATCTCAACAGCAGCTACGTTCCGCAACCGCCAAGCGTTGCGATCGGCACGGGCACCAACCTATCCGCGTATTTCACATTGGATGCGGCCGGCTTGGAGCAAAGCCCGGCGGCCTGGGATATTGGCGCCTACGTTCCGCAGGCGGCCTCACCCATCTTCAGCCCGGTGGGCGGCACCTATACGAGTGCGCAAACCGTGACCATTTCCACGACGACCAGCGGCGCCACCATCCGCTACACGACCGACGGCAGCGGGCCATCCGAGACCAACGGCACGCTCTACTCCGGCCCGGTTTCAATCAGTGCGACGACCCCGCTCTACGCCATGGCTTTCGAGAGCGGTTTCGCCGACAGCTCAACGGCACTCAGTAGCTACACAATCAATTCGACCTCAACCCCCACGCCGACACCTACGCCAACCCCGACACCCACAACCACTCCAGCACCCGCGGCGAGTGGCGGCGGCGGCGCGCCCAGCTACTGGTTTCTCGGCTTCCTCGCGTTCGTCGGCATCCTGCGGTGGAGACTTCGCAAAACCCAGGCGCTCACCTGAACCGGAACGCTGCGAATACATGAGATTCCTCGCTCGGCTCGGAATGACAGCAGGGAATTGTTAATTCAAAAAAACACCTATCGCTTGGGATATTTTTTCGCCGCCGGCAGCCTGGCGGCCTTCGTGAAATTGCCCGACTTGAGGGTGTTGATCTGGTCGCGCAGCAGCGCCGCGCGTTCGAATTCCAGCTTCCCCGCCGCCTCGGCCATCTCGTCCTCCAACTCGGCGATGACCGCCGCCACGTCGTCAACGCTCTCGGCCACCGCCGGCTCGTCGCGTTCGCCGCTGCCGTCGTAGGTGTGCAGGCTCGCCTGGGCCGAGCGCTTCGTGCTGCGGGGCGTGATGCCGTGCGCCTCATTGTGCGCGATCTGTTTTGCCCGGCGGTAGTTCGTGATCTCGATCGTGCGCTTGATCGAGTCGGTCAGCTTGTCCGCGTAGAAAATCACCCGGCCCTTTTCGTGCCGCGCGGCGCGGCCCGCCGTCTGGACCAGGCTCGTTTCGCTGCGCAAAAAGCCTTCCTTGTCCGCATCGAGGATGGCGACGAGCGCGACCTCCGGCAGGTCGAGTCCCTCGCGCAGGAGGTTGATGCCCACCAGCACGTCGAAATTGCCGAGGCGCAGGTTGCGCAATATCTCCACGCGCTCGATCGCATCGATGTCACTGTGCAGGTATTCCACGCGGATTTTCGCGTCGCGCAGGAAACTCGTGAGGTCCTCCGACAGGCGTTTGGTCAGGGTCGTCACCAGCACGCGCTCGCCCGCGGCGGCGGCGCGCTTGATTTCGCCAATGAGGTCCTCGACCTGCCCTTTCGTCGGGCGCATGGTGATTTCCGGGTCGAGCAGGCCGGTCGGGCGGATGAGCTGTTCGGCCACCACGGAGGAGCGCTCCAGCTCGAACTTGGCGGGCGTGGCCGAGACGAAGACCGTCTGCCCGGTGATCTGCCGGAACTCCTCGAAGCTCTGCGGGCGGTTGTCGAGCGCCGACGGCAGGCGGAAGCCGAAGTCGGCCAGCATCTTTTTCCGCGCATAGTCGCCGTTGAACATGCCGCCGATCTGCGGCACGCTCACATGGCTCTCGTCGACAAAGAGCAGGAAATCCTTCGGGAAAAAATCGATGAGGCAGAACGGGCGCTCGCCCTCCTTGCGGCCCGAGAGGTGGCGCGAGTAATTTTCGATGCCGTTGCAGAAGCCCATTTCCTGCAGCATCTCAAGGTCGTAGTTCGTGCGCATGCGGATGCGCTGCGCCTCGAGGTACTGTTTGTTCTGTTCAAAGAACGCCACGCGCTCGTCGAGCTCCTGCTTGATCGCGGCGATGGCGGGCTCGAGCCGACCGCGCGTGGTCACGTATTGGGTCGCCGGATAAAGGTCGAACCGGTCCAGTTGCTGCAGCGTCGCACCGGTCAGCGGCTCGGACTCGGTGATGCTTTCGATCGTGTCGCCCCACAACTCGACGCGCAGGGCGTTCTCGCTGTAGGCGGGCATGATGTCGATGACGTCGCCGCGCACGCGGAAGCGCCCGCGTTTGAGCTCGTAGTCATTGCGCTCGTAAAGGTTGTCCACCAGCCGCTCGAGCAGCTTCGCGCGGCCGAACATTTCGCCGCGCCGCAGCTCGATGCGCAGGGTCTTGAAATCCTCCGGCGAACCGAGGCCGTAGATGCACGAGACGCTCGCAACCACGATCACGTCGCGCCGGCTCACGAGCGAACTCGTGGCCGAAATCCGCATGCGCTCGATCTCCTCGTTGATCGACGAATCCTTCTCGATGAAGGTGTCGCTCGACGGGATGTAGGCCTCAGGCTGGTAATAGTCGTAGTAGCTGACGAAGTACTCGACGGCGTTGTCGGGGAAAAAGTTCTTGAACTCGGAGTAAAGCTGCGCGGCGAGCGTCTTGTTGTGCGACATGACGAGCGTGGGTCGTTCGCAGCGGGCGATGACGCTGGCCATGGTGAAGGTCTTGCCCGAGCCGGTCACGCCGAGGAGCGTCTGGTCGCGATGGCCGGCCTGGATCGAGCGCACGAGCGCTTCGATCGCCTGCGGCTGGTCGCCGGTCGGCACGTAGTCGGCCTTGAGATCAAAAAGCATGGATGAAGAAGGAATCCAGAAAATCCGAAAAAGCGACCCGGCACGAGCCGGCCCGGAGGCCAGAAACCCTCAGCCGTCCGCCCCGGTTTTCCGAGAAGAATTCGCGCGCGGCGGCCTGCGGCACAGCCGCTGAGCCAGCACGAGCCCGAAAAAATACAGCCCCAGCGCAGCCACGGCGTACCATTTCGCCTTGTCCCACGCGAGCACGAGGTAACTCACCAAGCGCGGCTGGTTGGTCTCGGCCGCATGGATGCGCCGGTCGAGCTGGCTGAGCTCGATTTCAATCCCGTCTTTTTCCCATTTTGTGTGCCTGAATTCCTGCACCAACCCAATCTCGCGCGCCTCCGTATCGTGCTTGAGCTGTTCGTCGCGGGCGAGCTGATCGGCATAAGTGCGCTGTTTTTCACGGTCGCCAAACCAGCCCTCCCACCAACTCTGCAGCCGGCGCACCCCGGCGATGGCCTTGTCCTCCTCCTGCTCGCGCGCCTGCTGCCGCGCGAATTCGGCCTGCACCTCCGCCAGGTGCTGGTTGACGTCACCCAGCGCGACGACGGTGTGCTGGCGATCGCTTTTGAGCCCGGCGAGAAACTGCGGCGGCGCGACGAAAAAACTCACCCGTTCCCGCCAAAACACCCACAGCCCGCTCGCGGCCAGCACGAGCCCGACGATGAGCAGGCTGACGGCGAGTTTTTGCGCAAGCCGTTTGGCCAGGCGCTGGAGCGAGGAAATCACTCAGGCGGAGGTTTATACCCGGAAGCAACGATTCTCGACCTGCTCTGGGAGCAAACTGATCCAGAGGCCACATCAATAAGCTGCACCACATAAAAGCTCCCGCTATCCGCCACAAACCCGGTCAATCGATAACTCCCATTGGCCGCAACAAAAACATCCATCTCCATTTGCTGTTCATCTGCCCGCCCGCCACTCAATCCCTCTTCGTTCATCCGGGGATTTTCTATATGCAGTGAAAGGTGGTGACTTCCGGGAGTAAGATAAAACGGCGGGTTTTGAGCCGTGGCCCCATCAATCGTATCGATCAAAACCGGCATTCCTGCCCCCTCAGACTTGTCGGTTCCAACGAGCGTGGCCGCATCCTGGGTCCGGGTGTTGGCATAGGGCGGACCCGCGACACATCCCACCAGCAAGCAAGCCATCAGCAGCATTACCGGATTGCGCATAATTTCTCCATGGGGGTTAACTAGGTTAAGGTTATATCGTCGGCCATCCTGGCCGCAATCTGAAACGAATGCGCGCCAGCCTTGATATTTTAGCCCTGATCATTTGTATCCAAGAAGCCTGCCATGCTCAAAGAATTCAAAGAGTTCGCGCTCAAGGGAAATGTCGTCGATCTCGCCGTTGGTGTGATCATTGGCGGAGCCTTTGGCACCATCATCACCTCGCTGGTCAACGACGTGATCATGCCCCCGATCGGCCTGCTGATCGGGGGGGTGGATTTCAGCAATCTTTTCATCGTGTTGAAACCGGGCCTGAAGGCACCGGAACCCTACGCCTCGCTCGCCGCCGCCAAAACCGCCGGTGCGGTCACGCTCAACCTTGGCGTCTTCATCAACGCCGTCATCAACTTCACCATCATCGCGTGTGCGGTTTTCATCCTCGTCAAGGGCATCAACCGGCTGCGCCGGCAACAGGAAGCGGCCCCGCCGCCCGCCGCGCCGCCGCGCCAGGAAGTGCTCCTCGAAGAAATCCGCGACCTGCTCAAAAAACAGCCGTAAGTGCGCGGCGCACCCTGTCATGCTGAGTGCAGTGAAACATCCAGTGAGATTTCGCGGTTAGTCCTGCCTCCGTCCAGCTGGATTCTTCACTTCGTTCAGAATGACAAAAGAAACAGGTCTTCTGTGTGCCTATTTTAACCGAAACCGGGCTAGAATCTTTTCCTGAGGAATTCAAAGACCAGGTAGCCGATCAGCGCCGTGACCAGGGCAATGGTGAAATTGGATTCTGTGAAAATGTCGTGCACGGCCCACCACAGCCCCCGGCTTCGGCCTTGCCCTGAACTTTCAAATTCTCCCATTAAAAGATTTGAATAATAAAGGAAAACGATGAAACCCACCTCGATCAGGGCTCGCCAGACAGGCGCCAGCCTCCGGGGTCTTTTCAAATCGGGCGTAAGGTTTTCAGCCATGGCGAAGGAGATGCGTGTGCCTTCCATCGCACGGCCTTCCGGGATCATGTCAAGGATAGCCGGAGGCATTCAGCCAACATCCTCCTTCGCCCATCGACTAGCTTTTCATAAAATAAAAAAGCCGTCTCCCGGAGAAGACGGCTTCGAGCAAGAGCCAAAACGGTTACATATTAAACGTTACAACCGTGCCATCAGACTGGGAGGTTGATAGCTCGCTGGTCGCACCGGTAATGACAAACCCGCTATAGGTTTCTCCGTTTACCTGGGCGATCGGCCGCACGTAGTTGAATGAATCGGTGCCTTCCAGTTGGCTTTCGGCCACCTGCGAAGCGCCCTGTTCCAGCATGTATTGCTGGGCGCCGGAAGAGATCTGGCGCAGATTGTTCACCACCGCCTTATAACGCGACGTGAAACGCACTTTGTTGAAGGCGGGAATGGCCATCGCGGCCAGCAGGCCGATGATGACTACGACGATCATGATTTCGACAAGGGTGAAGCCCTTGGCTGGATATTTACTGTTAGTTCTCATGGATGACAGATGCGTGATGATAATGAATTTTAATCGGTCCGACCCTAACTGACGAATGATCTAGACATAAAGTTGCATTCTAAGATGCATGCCCAGCTTCACAAGCAGGACCCCGGCCAGTTCGGCTGATTTAACGCAATCTTAACCGTGGATGTCCAAGTACTTGCAATAGATATGGACTGAATGGCCTAGCTCCTACCCATCAAGGCTATAGCTGCTCCATTATTACATTCGTCAAAAGTAAAAACCTCCAACCGCCTCAAAAAGTATGCACAAAAAGTCCCGAGCGCAGCTTCGGTTCGAACCAGGTGCTTTTGGGCGGCATGATCTGGCCGGCATCGGCAATATCCATGAGTTGAGCGAGGGTGACAGGATACATTGAGAACGCCACGCCGCCCTCGGCGTTGACGCGCTTCACGAGTTCGTCCGGGCCGCGGATGCCGCCGACAAAATCGACACGCTTGCTCGTGCGCGGGTCGTCGATGCCGAGCAGCGGCGCGAGCAGCTTGTCCTGCAGCACGCTCACATCGAGCCGCGCGACCGGATCGGCTTTTGGGTCGACCGGGCAACGCAGGCCATGCCACTTGCCGCCGAGATACATGCTCACTTGTCCAACGACGGTGGGCGAAGGCGGCGCGTTTACCACGAGGCCGAACGTGGCCTTCACCTTGGCCAGGAAATCCGCGGGCGTGTGTCCGTTCAGGTCGAACACGATGCGGTTGTAGGGCAAAATTTTCAGTTCGCTCGCGGGAAAAAGGACGCAGAGAAACCAATTGTAATCCTCGGTGCCGTTGTGGCTCGGGTTGCGTTCGCGGCGCAGGCGGGCGACGCGCGCGGCGCTGGCCGCGCGATGGTGGCCGTCGGCAATATACGTCACGGGCACGCGGCCAAATGCGCGGACCCAATCTTCGCCGCCGGCGATGCGCCACACGGTGTGGCGAATGCCGTCTGGCGCCGTGAAATCGTGCAGCGGCGCTTCCTTCACCTTGGCTTCGACCAGGGCGGTGACGGAAGTTTCGTCGCGATAAGTGAGAAAAACCGGGCCGGTATTGGCGCCCAGCGTGTCGATGAGGCGCGTGCGGTCGTCCTCCTTGTCCTTGCGGGTCTTCTCGTGTTTTTTGATGAGCTCGGCGTCGTAATCCTCGACGTTGCACACGGCGACCAGCCCGCGCTGGCGGTGCGTACCCATCTGCTGCTGGTAAACGTAGAGGCAGGGCCCCGTCTCCCGCTTGAGCGCGCCATCGCGCTGCAACGCGAGAAAATTTTCCCGAGCCTTCGCGTAAACGGCGTCGCTGTGGGGATCGGTGTTCGCGGGCAGGTCGATCTCGGCGCGATCGACGTGCAGGAGGCTGCGCGGCTTGCCGGCGGCCAGCGCGGCGGCCTCGGCGGCGTTGACCACGTCGTAAGGCACGCAGGCCACTTCGGGCGCGTGGGCTGGCTGGGGAACGAGTCCTTGGAAGGCGCGAATTCGCATGAGTGTTTCATGCAGGCCGCCGCGATGCTTCGCGTCAAGCGCAGGCCAAAGCTTCCAATAAAAAAGCCCTCCGAATCGGAGGGCTCGAAAAATTGCCGTGCAATGGGCGCGAATTACTTCGCCGCTTTGGCACCGCGCTTGAACTTCGTGGTAAACTTTTCCACGCGGCCGGCCGTGTCCACGAGGCGCTTCTCGCCGGTGTAGGCGGGATGCGAGTCCATCGTGACGTCGCGGAGGACGACGCTGTATTCAACGCCATCGATTTGCTCCTTGCGGGCCGACTTCATGGTCGACCGGGTGAGGAAACGTTTGCCCGTGGCCACATCGAGGAAGCACACGTTGTTAAGCTTGGGATGGATTTCGGATTTCACGGCGGAAAAAGGTTATAATCAGCCCTGGCGCGCCTTGTAGCGCGGGTCGGTCTTGTTGATGACGTAGATCTTGCCGCGGCGGCGCACGACCTGGCAATCAGGGTGGCGCTTCTTGGCGGATTTAATGGAGGAAACAACTTTCATAGAGTTGTCCAAAGCATAGAGGCGCCCCGGCACTGTCAACGGAAATGTGGTCAGTTTGCCGCCGGATCATCCGGCTCGCCGGCGAGCAATTTCCACTGGGGGCCCATGGCACCGAGCACCGTGCGCCAAAGCTCCACGCCCTGTGCATGTTGCAGCAAGTCGCCCGGCACCGGCGCAACAATCCACGTCTTCTGTTTTAATTCGTTTTCAAGCTGGCCACCCGACCACCCCGAGTAGCCGAGGAAGGCGCGCAGGTGCAGGCCCTCGTCGGCCCGGAGCTGTTCGGCTTTCCCGGGTTCGATGCCGAAATAAAGTTTGAAGCCGTCGGGTCGGAATTGCCACGCGGCGAGCAGCAATTGCTCGGTTTTCACCGGTCCGCCCTGGAACACCGGCACATCGCTCAATGCCCCGAGGGCAAACTCACCATTCAGCGCGCCGAGGTGTTTGCCGAGCGGGCGGTTGAGCACCACGCCCATCGCCCCGCCGTCGTCATGCGCCGACATCAGTATGACCGTGCGGCCGAAATTCGGGTCGCGCATGGCCGGGTGCGCCAGCAACAGCTGGCCGGCGAGGCTTTCCTTGGTTCTTTTTTGGCGTTCACGCATGACCCGCGCGGGGTTGGTTTCAAAGCTTGGTCATCTTCACGCCCGCGTCGGCCAGGAGCGGCACGACAAGCGGGTCATTATGATAATCGCTGCGGTACTTTATTTCCGCGATGCCGGCCGAGGCGAGAATCTTTGCGCAGTTGATGCAAGGACGATGCGTGATGTAAACCACGCAGCCCTCGATCGAACTGCCGCGCCGGGCCGCATCCGCCACGGCATTCTGTTCCGCGTGGACCGTGGCCTGCTCATGGCCGTCGCGCACGCGCGAGACATGCGGCGTGCCCGGCAGAAACCCGTTGTAACCGGCCGCCACCAGGCGGTTCTTGCGCGCGCCACCGCTCACAATCACGCAGCCCACATGCAGCCGATCGCACGGGCTGCGCGTGGCCAGCAAGACCGCCGTGGCCATGAAATATTCGTCCCACGAGGGACGCCGTGGGAATTTTTTGGCGGCTTGGGCGATCAGATCAACTGGACTCATGAAAAAATACTGGAAGTTCAAGGTTCCCAGTTCAAGGTTCAAGGTTTGCGCTCCGCGCGTCATTGGGCATTTGCCGTGGGTGGTTGTTAATTGGTATTTAGTCGCACGACGTTGGGTGTTGGACGTTCACAGAGTGCAGCTTGCCAATAGGACGGCTTGTTCCAACTTTTGTCCGATGCAGCGCACGCTCCAGCCCGAGATTCTCGATTCGCTTTCCCCCGATCATCCCGACGCGCTCCACAACCGCCGCGATATTTACCGCCTCAATGGCCTGATGGGCAACTTTCGCTGGTTTAGGTCCAGGCTGCCCCGGCTGTTGCGCCCGGGCGAACGCGCCCTCGAGATTGGCGCCGGCGACGGCGCGCTTCGCACGGCGCTGGCCGCCGCCGGCGTATCCTACGACGGACTCGACCTCTGGCCGCGCCCGGCCGACTGGCCGCGCGACGCCGCCTGGCACCGCACCAACCTGCTCGGTTTTTCCGGCTATGCGGACTACCCGGTCGTATTCGGCAACCTTATCTTCCATCAATTTTCCGACGACAATCTCGCTGCGCTCGGCGCCACGCTCGGCCGCACCGCGCGCCTCATCATCGCCAACGAACCGGCCCGGGGGCGTTTTTTTCAATTCCTGGCCCGGAGAGCCAATTCATTGATCGGCGCCAACCACGTCACGCTTCACGACGCGCATGTCAGCATCGCCGCGGGTTTCCGCGGCGATGAACTTCCGCGCGCGCTTGGCCTCGACAAAAAAACCTGGACCTGGCGCTGCACCACCACCCTCCGTGGTGCGTACCGCATGGTTGCACAACGCCGATGATCCGCCCCATTGAAATCATCGGCGGCGGCCTCTCCGGCCTCGCGCTCGGCGCGGCTTTGCGGCGCGCGGGCGTGCCCGCAACCATTTTTGAAGCGGGCGATTACCCGCGACATCGCGTGTGCGGTGAATTCATCACCGGGCTCGATGAAAAAACGATGGCCCGCCTCGGCCTCGCGCCCTTCCTCGCCGATGCGACGCGCCATCATCGCGTGGCGTGGTGCCTGCAAGGCGCACCCATGCGCATCCAAACCCTGCCCTCGCCCGCGCTCGGCCTGAGCCGCCACGCGCTCGACGCGCGGCTGGCCAAAGAGTTTGTCCGCCTCGGCGGTGAATTGCGCACCCACACGCGCGTGGCCGATGACGCCGCCCCGCCCGGGCGGGTTTTTGCGACGGGCCGCCGCCGCGGCCGTCCGGCGTGGCTCGGTTTAAAATTTCACGTGCGCGGCCTCGAACTGGCCGCCGACCTTGAGTTGCATCTCGGCCGCAGCGCTTACGTCGGCCTCGCGCCGGTCGAGGACGGCGTGGTCAACGTCTGCGGGCTTTTCCACCTCCGCGCAGACGTGCATGGCGAACACTCGGCGCTGCTGCTTGCACACCTCCGCGCCGCCGGGCTCGACGCGCTGGCCGGCCGGCTCGAGGACGCGGAGATCGATGAGCCATCCTTTACCGCCGTCGCCGGCCTGCGCTTCGACCGCAGCCCGCCAGCCACCGACCGCATCGTGCTCGGCGACGCGTTTGCCATGATTCCGCCCTTCACCGGCAACGGCATGGCCATGGCTTTCCAGAGCGCCGAACTCGCGCTCGACCCGCTGCTCGCCTACGCGCGCGAGGAGGCCGGCTGGGCCGCGACCTGCCGCGCCGTGCACACGCGCCTGCGCCGGCGCTTCCGGCTGCGGCTGGCCTCGGCCAACGCCCTGCACGCGTTTCTTTTTTCGCCGCGCCGCCAGCGCTGGCTGTTCGCCCTCAACCGCGCACGCCTGCTGCCCCTGCGCCCGCTCTACCACGCGCTGCACTGAAACCGCTACTAACACCAATCAAGAAGCCCTGTTCATTTTTAACCGCGGATTACGCAGATGGCCACGGATGAGAATTCCGGCAGCCAACCCACGTGTTTTTATCCGTATCTATCCGCGTAATCCGCGGTTAAAAAGGGATCGAGTTTATTCGCGTCAATCAGCGTTCATTAGCGGTTAAAAAAGCCTGTCTTAATCCATGTATGTATCTTCACGGCCTCGCCACCGCCAATCCGCCCGCGAAATTCAGCCAGCAACAGTGCTGGGAAATCGCCCAGCCCTCGCCCGCCGTGCAGCGCCTTGATGAACGGGCGCGGTTCATCCTGGAAAAGGTGCTCACCGGCGGCAACGGCATCGCCACGCGGCACTTTGCGCTCAATGGGCTCGACCAGATTTTTGATTTGAACGCCGACCAGCTCAACGCCGCCTTTCGCGTCGAGGCGCCCAAGCTCGCGCTCGCCGCGCTCCGGCCCGCGCTCGAACAGGCCGGCGTGCGGCCCGGCAATCTCGATGCGCTGCTCATTTGCACTTGCACCGGATACCTCTGTCCCGGCCTGACGAGTTACGTTGCCGAGGAGCTTGGCCTGCGCACGGACGCGTGGCTGCAGGATCTCGTCGGCCTCGGCTGCGGCGCAGCCATCCCGATGTTGCGTGCCGCGGGTCATGTGCTCGCCGCGCAACCGAACGCAACCGTCGCATGCGTCGCAGTCGAAGTGTGCTCGGCGGCCTTCTACCTCGACAACGACCCCGGCGTGATCATCAGCGCCTGCCTGTTCGGCGACGGCGCGGCAGCCACCGTGTGGCGGGCGACGCCCGGTCCCAACAATATCCGTTGTTTCGAATTCAACACGCTGCACTGGCCGGAAGAACGCGACCGGCTGCGTTTCGAAATGCGCGGCGGGAAATTGCGCAACCTGCTGCACCGGTCCGTGCCCGAAGTCGCCGCGCGCAGCGTCGCGCAGCTTTGGAGCCAGCGCGGGCCGCGACCCGTGAAAAAAATCCTCTCCCACGCCGGCGGGCGCGACGTGCTCACCGCGATCGAGGCCGCCGTGCCGGGCCATCCACTGGCCGAGAGCGCGCACGTGCTCCGCAATTGTGGCAACATGAGCAGCCCGTCCGTGCTCTTCGCCCTCGCCGAGGCGCTGCGCGGCGGCCCGCCCGGGGCGGACGGTGATTTCTGGCTCGTAAGCTTCGGTGCGGGCTACAGCGCGCATTGCTGCCGCATCAGCGGCAGCAATGCGCGCTGAATTTCAGATTTCAAATTACAGATTTCAGAGGTCTATTTGAGATTTGAAATCTGAAATCTGAAATTGGAGAGTGGGCCATGCCCACTCTCTCGGAACTCGTCGATTACTGCGACCAGCGCACGCGCCGCACGGCGTTCAAGGACATGCCGGGCGCTTTCAACGGCCTGCAGGTGGCCAACGACGGCCGCGCGACCAAGATCGGAGCGGCGGTGGACGCGGGGCTGGTACCATTCCAGAAAGCCGTGGCCGCCAGCGTGGATTTCCTCATCGTGCACCACGGCATGTATTGGGACATGCCGCGGCCGCTCACCGGCCCGGTTTACGAGCGCGTGGCCGCACTCGTGCGCGGCAACTGCGCGCTTTATTCGAACCATCTGCCGCTCGATGCACACCCGGAAATCGGCAACAATGCCGTGCTCGCCCGCCAGCTTGAGTTGACGCCGGCACGGGGTTTTCTGCTGCGCGAAGGAGAGAACATCGGCCTGATCGCAACCGGTGCACCAAGCCGCGCCGGACTGCGCGCAAAACTGGAAAAGCTTTATTCGCGGGTGATCGCGCTCGAGTTCGGCTCGGCCCAGCCGGCACAAATCGGGCTGTGCAGCGGCAGCGGCAACAGCGCGGTGCCCGAACTCGCCCGCGAGGGCGTGGACACGCTGGTGACAGGCGAATTGCGCGAGGAATGGTTCAACACCGCCCAGGAGCAGCGGCTCAACCTCTACCTGTGCGGCCACTACGCGACCGAGGTGCACGGCGTAAAGGCGCTGGCCGCGGAACTGGGCGCAAAGTTTGGTTTGCCGTGGGAGTTCATCGCGACTGAGAATCCACTTTGACCTTTTAATGAGGAAACTAGGAAACGAGGAATTTTGATTTTCATTTCCAGGCTTCCTGGCTTCTTAATTCTCATCCATGAAACGCATCGCCATCCTCAACGGCCCCAACCTCGACCGGCTCGGCCTGCGCGAACCGGAGATTTACGGCCACACCACGCTGGCCGGCCTTGAGGCCGAACTGCGCAAGGAATTCGGATCGGCGGCGGCCTTGGAATTTTTCCAGTCGAACCACGAGGGCGCGCTCATCGACCGGATCGCCGCGCTGGCCGACGCGAAGGCCGACGGCATCGTCATCAACCCCGGCGCGTTCACGCACACCAGCGTGGCGCTGCGCGACGCGCTGCTCGGCGCCAAGCTGCCGGCCGTCGAGGTGCACATCTCGAATATCTACCAGCGCGAGGAGTTCCGCCACAACTCACTCACCGCACCGGCGTGCCTCGCGGTCATCAGCGGCCTCGGCCTCGAGGGCTATCACGCCGCCGTGCGGTTTCTGCTCAAACGCTAAATGGCCGAAGCTCTTTTCACGAGCGCACCGGGCGAGACGTGGTGCGCCTGCCACACCAAGCCGCGGTGCGAAAAAAAATTCGCCGGGCTGATGAAGGCCGAGCACTTCGTGCACTACCTGCCGCTCATCCCGAGCGTGCGCCGTTACCAGAACCAGACAAAGCGTTTCACCAAGCCGCTTTTTCCCAGTTACGTGTTTGTGCGCATGGCGCCGGAAAAGCGGGCGCGCGTCTACCAGCAGGACCTGCTCGTGCGCGTCCTGCCGGTGGATGATGAACCGAGGTTCCTGCGGCAAATGGAGGACGTGCGGATCATCGCCGCCTCAGGCCTGGAACTGTCGCTGCGTCCGCTCCTGCAACGCGGCACGCGGGCCAAGGTCGTGGGCGGTCCGCTCCACGGGTTGATTGGCGTGGTGGACGACCCGGCCAATCCGCAGGGCATCGTCCTCGCCGTGGACGTGCTGCAGCAGGGTTTGCTGGTGAAATTGCCGCTGGAGAATTTGCAGGCGCTGCCGTAGCGGCGCGAAGCGCGCCGCGGTTCAAGGTTCCAGGTTCAACGTTCCAAAGCTGGTCCGACTTGGGCGTTGGACGTTGAATGTTGAGTGTTGGATGTTCACGGCGCCCACATCCGCCACGCGCACACGGCCAGGTGCAGCGTCGCACACGCGGCGAGCGCGGCGGCCACATCGTCGATGACGACGCCCCACCCGCCCGGCAGGTCTTGAAGTTTATTGATGCCGAGCGGCTTGGCGATGTCGAACAGCCGGAAGAGCGCGAAGCCGGCGAGCATGACGCCCCACAGCGGCAAGGGATGGAGCAACCCCGGCCAGCCGATAAAACACAACGGCATGACGACAAATTCATCCAGGTTGACTTCACCGGGATCTTTTTTCCCGAGCCGCAGCTCGGCTTCGCCGCAAAGCGCGACCGCAAAATAAAGCCCGGCCACGCAAAGCAGCGCGTAGCCCAGCGAATCAAGCCGAAGGAAAAGCAGGAAATAAACCAACCCGGCGGCCGAGCCCCACGTGCCCGGCGCGGGCAGCCGGGCACCGAGCGGGCCAAGCCGGGCGCAGGCCAGCACGACGGAGGTCGGCCAGGTGCGCAGCCAGGTGGGTTGCACTAATTTCATTTTCCCGGTTCAGCAAACACCACCTCGCGGTATTTCGTGAAATAACGGTAGCCGGACCAGAGGGTGAAAAACACCGCGACGATGAAAATGCCCAGCCCCATGTTATGTAACAGGTCCGCAAACGGGCCCAAGTCCCACGGCAGAACGCGGGTGAGGTCGGTCTCGAGCATGGGCACGAAAAGCAAAAACCCGATGGCAATGAGTTGCGTGACGGTTTTTTGCTTCCCGCCCCTTTCCGCGGCAAAAACCACGCCCTTCGAGGCCGCCACCATGCGCATCCCCGTGATGAGAAATTCGCGGCACAGCACGAGCAACACCCAGTAAATCGGCAGCGCGTCGGTGTCCACAAATGCAATCATCAGGCCGAGCACAAAAATCTTGTCGGTGAGCGCATCCATGAGCTTGCCGAAATTCGAGACGAGGCCGAGCTTGCGCGCGATGTAGCCGTCAAGCCAGTCGCTCACCGCGCCGGCAATAAAAAGGATGAAGGCCAGGGACGCGGCGCCGGGCCAGTGGCATTCCATCAGGCTCACGATGACAAACATCAGCGGGATGCGCGACAGCGTGAGGATATTGGGCAGGTTCATGCAGCGTGGGAAAAAGTATCAGGCAACAGGGAACAAGTGCCAAGTATCAAGTGCCAGGCAACAACTACCAAGTAACAAGTGGCAAGAATCTGTGACAAATTTGCGACTCGCCCCAACCCCCTGATGCAACCATGATTGGGCCATGCGTCATTGCATCTATCCTGGCACCTTCGACCCCGTGACCTACGGGCACCTCGACGTGCTCGAACGCGCCGCGCGCCTGTTTGACAAGGTCACGGTCGCCATCGCGGATAACCCGGGCAAGTCGCCGTTTTTCACCGCGGAACAGCGACTCGCCATGTTGCGCCCCAACCTCGCAAAACTGCCCAACGTCACCGGCACGATCTTCGACGGGTTGCTCGTGAACTTTGCGCAACAACAGGGCGCCATTGCCATCATTCGCGGCCTGCGTGCGCTGTCGGACTTCGAATTCGAGTTCAACATGGCGCTCATGAACCGCCATTTGAATTCCACCATTGAGACGATTTTTGTCATGCCCAAGGAGATCTACAGCTACACGAGCTCGAATCTCGTGAAACAAGTGGCAAAATATGGCGGCGACGTCTCACACTTTGTGCCGCCAAATGTGGCCGGTGAATTGAAAAAAATCTTTGCGCCCTAGCGTCCGGTGGCGGAAGCAAACGCCACGGCGCAACCACCGTCAACGCAAGCACTCCGTCCCCTTCAGCCATGCGCTCCAGCCGGCAACGTAATTTCTGCGACCTTTGTTTCACGATTGCGTCAAACCACGCGCCGCCCCCTCGCGGTCGACCGCCTCAACCCAGTTTAATTTTCGAGCAGACGGCATCCCTTTAAAATCCTCACCCACATGGCTAAACCTGGAAGCTCCAGTCGTTGGATCATCGTCTTTGTTATTGTTCTCATGGCCGCGGGCGGCGGCTGGTATTACTGGGCCAGGAATGGCGACAAGGCGCCTGGCTACTACACGGCCACGGTTGCGCACGGCGAAATCGTACAGAATGTCACCGCCACCGGCGTGATCCAACCCGTCCTGGACATATTGGTGAGCAGCCAGATTTCCGGTTACGTCAACAGCTGGCAGGCGGACTACAATGCCAAGGTCAAGAAGGACGACCTGTTATGCACCTTGTTGCCGAACAGCTATCAGGCGGCGGTCGACTCGGCCGTAGGTGACCTGGCCAATGCCAGGGCCAATTACGACTTTCAGAAAGTAAGCGTGGACCGCGACCAGCAACTCCTCGACAAAAAGCTCATCGCCCAGTCCGACTACGACCAGGCAAAAGCCCTGCTCGAGGAATCGGCCGCCGAGGTGCAAATGAAGCAGGCTTCCCTCGAAACCGCCCAGACCAATCTCTCCTACTGCCAGATCCGTTCGCCCATCGACGGCATTGTCATCAAGCGCGCCGTCGAGATCGGCAATTCGGTCGCAGCCACCCTCAACTCGCCCGAGTTGTATGAAATTGCCAATGACCTGACGAAAATGCAGATCGACGCCTCCGTGGCCGAGGCCGATATCGGCAACATCGCCGAGAACCAGGACGTCAACTTTAACGTCGATGCGTATCCCAACCGCCAGTTTCGCGGGAAAGTTTTCCAGATCCGCAATGCGCCCCAAACCCAGCAGAATGTCGTCATTTACGACGTCATGATCAACGTTGATAACAGCGACCTGAAATTGAAGCCCGGCATGACCGCCAACGTCTCGGTCATTGTTGCGCGCCGCCCCAATGCGCTCCGTCTGCCCAACAGCGCCCTGCGCGTCCACCTGCCCGACAACCTGCTGCCACCTCCACCCGCCGAAGCAAAATCAGCCGACAACGCCGCCGCGCCCAAGCCCATGACCGACGATGAACGTCGCCAGCAGATTCACCAGCTCATGCAGGATGCCGGGTTCGTGCGCGGCAATGGCCCTCCCTCGCCTGATGTCATCCAGCGCATGCAACAACTCGCCAAGGAACGCGGGATCGAGCTGCCCGAGCGTTTCAAAGCCCTCTCCAGTGGCGACGCGGTGGTCATACGCACGATCTATCGCCTCCCTGGCGGCAATCCCAAGGCGAAGCCCGAAGCCGTTTCCGTCAAGCTCGGCATCAGCGATGGCGTCAACACCGAGGTCATCGCCGGCCTGAAGGAAGGCGATGTCATCATCACCGGCCTCAACTCCACCCTGGGCAGCAACTCGCCGGGCGCGGCCAGTCCCTTCGGCGGGCGCCGCTTTGGCGGCTAAGCACCGCACCTGTATCATGAGCGCTGTCGTCAAACTCGAAGCCATCCACAAAATCTACGATTCCGGTGAAGTTAAAGTGCACGCCGTGCGCGGCGTTTCCATCGAGATCCAAAAAGGCGAGTTCGTCGCCTTGATGGGCGCGAGCGGCTCCGGCAAATCGACCCTGATGAATCTCCTCGGTTGCCTCGACCGGCCGACCGAGGGACGCTATCTGCTCGACGGCACGGATGTCTCTCACCTCGACCGCAACGCCCTGGCCGATATCCGCAACCAGAAGCTCGGCTTCGTTTTCCAAGGCTACAATCTGCTCGCCCGCACCACCGCGCTGGAAAACGTCGAGCTGCCGATGCTCTATAGCCAACAGCGGTTTTCGCGGCAGGAGATGCACGAACGCGCCCGGCACTGCCTCGAAATCGTCGGCCTCGCCAACCGCGCCGATCATTTCCCCAGCCAGCTTTCCGGCGGCCAGCAACAACGCGTCGCGATCGCCCGCGGGCTCGTCAACCAACCGCAGGTGCTCCTCGCCGACGAGCCCACCGGTAATCTCGACAGCCAGACCTCCATCGAGGTCATGGGCGTTTTCCAAAAGCTCAACGATGAAGGCATCACCATCCTGATGGTCACCCATGAGCTCGACATCGCGCACTTCTGCAAGCGCAACCTCATCCTCCGCGATGGCCAGTTGGTCAGCGACGTCCAGGTCGCCGACCGCTCCATCGCCGAGGTTGCACTGCGGGAATTGCGGATCGCCGAAGCCGCGGCCAAGCTCACCGCCTGAACCCGGCGAACCGACATGCGCATTCTCTTCACCATCCTCGCCGCCCTGCGCGCCTTGCGTCGCAATAAAATGCGCTCCGTCCTCACCGCCCTCGGCATCATCATCGGCGTCGCCGCGGTCATCGCCATGGTCAGCATTATCAATGGCGCCAAATCACAGCTCCAATCACAGATCGCCAGCCTGGGCCAGAATGTTGTCCTCGTTTTCTCCGGCAATTTTTCCGCCGGCGGCGTCCGCAGCGGCCTGGGCGGCGCGGGCACCCTCGCCGTGGACGATGCGCTGGCGATCCAAAAGGAGGTCCGTGCGGTCGTCGCGGTCAGCCCCGAAGTGCGCGACCACAAACAGGTGCTGGCCAATGGCCTCAACTGGTCCACGCAAATCCTCGGCGAAGGACCCGATTATCTCATTATCCGCGACTGGGACCTGACCTCCGGCGCCATGTTCACCCAACAGGACCTGCGCAGCACCGGCAAGGTTTGCATCATCGGGCAAACCATCGTCAATCAATTGTTCCCCGACGGAGACGCGATCGGCCAGACTTTGCGCATCCAAAATATCCCCTTTAAAGTACTGGGCGTATTGAGCATCAAAGGCCTTTCCATCCAGGGCACGGACCAGGACGACGTGGTAATTGTCCCTTACACCAGCGAAATGAAACGCGTTTCCAAGCGCACCAATTTGAGCGGGGTCAATGTCCAGGCTGAATCGGCCGAGGCTGAGCCCCAGGTGGAAAGCGACATCACCGACCTGCTTCGCCAGCGCCACCACATCATCGACACCAGCGGCCACGAGGACGATTTCACCGTCCGGGGCCAGGATGAGATTCAAAACGCCATCAGCGCCCAAGCCAGCACCATGACCTTCCTGTTGGGCGGCATCGCCGGTGTCTCGCTACTGGTCGGTGGCATTGGCATCATGAACATCATGCTTGTGAGCGTGACCGAGCGCACGCGTGAGATCGGCATTCGCATGGCCGTGGGCGCGCACGGCCGGGATATCCTGGCCCAGTTCTTGATCGAGGCGGTTGTGCTCAGCTTGATCGGCGGCGTCCTTGGCGTCCTCGCCGGATTTTTCTTTGCAAAATTATTCTCCTACTTGAATCACTGGACTACGCTGGTTTCGACTTCCTCCGTGGTCATCTCCCTGCTGTTCAGCGGCGCCGTTGGCATTTTTTTTGGTTTCTATCCCGCGCGCAAAGCGGCGCAGCTCGACCCCATCGATGCGCTGCGCTACGAGTAACTTTGGCGTGAACATGGAACTCATTCCACTCGTGACGAACTCAATGGTCATGCCCGTTCGGCCCCATCATTGGCTCACCCTTGTCCTTTTCAGCCTCCTGCTCGGCGCGGGGCGCACCGCGGCATCGGACTTCGACACCGCCGTCGCCCTCTTCCAGGCCAAGCACTTTCCCGACGCCCGGGCCGCATTCGAGAAGCTCGCCGCCCGTGAGCCGCAAAACACCGCCGTTCATTATTACCTCGGCCGCATCGCCCTCGATCGCGACGACTCTGACAACGCCGTTGACGAACTGGAGCAAGCCACCGTCGGCGAACCGAAAAACTCCGATTACTATTTCTGGCTCGGCGGCGCTTACGGCCTGTATGCCCGGCAGCACACCTCCATCAGCAAGGCCCGCAAATGCCGCGATGCGTTCCTCCGGGCCGTCGAGCTCAATCCCGACAACCTCGATGCCCGCGCCGCCCTCGTCACCTTCTACCGCATGTCGCCGTGGTTTGTCGGCGGCAGCATGAGCAAAGCCCACGCCGAGGCCGCCGAAATAAAAAAGCGCAATCCGCTCCTCGGCGCGGAAGCCGAGGGCGAGATCTGCATCGCCGAGGAAAAATACGACGACGCCTTCAATGCCTTTGAAAGCCTCCTCAAGGACCATCCCGACCAGATCGCCGCACTTTACCAAATCGGCTATATTGCCGCCACCACCGGCCAGCGCCTCGATCGCGGCGAGGCCGCGCTCAAGGAATACCTCACGCACAAGCCCACCGACACGCAGCCCAGCCTCGCCTACGCGCACTACCGCCTCGGCGACATTTACCGGGAAAAAGACGATACCACTACGGCCCGCCAAGAATACCAAATCGCCCTCGCCCTCGATCCCAACCTCAAGCAGGCGGCCGACGCCCTCGACGCCCTCAAGCCGAGGTTGTCCAAAAGCCCAGCCGGCAAAAGATAATTTCCCATGCCCGCGCCGCCGCCCATCGTTGAGTTCCGCGACGTTGATAAACGCTACGGCGACGGCCCGCTCATCCTCGAGCGCCTCAATTTCACCGCGCAACCGGACGACTTTATCGGCCTCATCGGCCCGAGCGGCTGCGGCAAGTCCACCCTGCTCAAGCTCATCGCCGGCCTCAGCCCCATCACCGCCGGCTCCGTCACGATTGAAGGCGCCGCGCCCGAAAAGGCCGCCCGCAATCTCGCCTTCATTTTTCAGGAACCAACGCTCCTGCCCTGGCTCACCACCGCAAAAAATGTCGAAGTGCCCCTCCGGCTGCGCCGCGCCTCCGGCGCGCACCGCACCGCAACGCGCCAGCACGCCCTCGCGCTCGTTGGTCTCGCCGACCGCGAAAATTATTATCCCCGCCAGCTTTCCGGCGGACAGAAAATGCGCGTTTCGATTGCCCGTGCGCTCTCCGTTTCACCGAAGATCCTGCTGCTCGACGAACCTTTTGGCGCGCTCGACGAAATCACGCGCGAGCACCTCAACGAGGAATTGCTCGCCATTCGCCAGCGGCAGGCGTGGACCGCGTTCTTCGTCACTCATTCCGTCGCCGAGGCCGTGTTTTTGTCCAACCGGCTCTTCGTACTCAGCGCCAATCCCGGTCGGCTGCACCGCGAGCTGCGCATCGACCTGCCCTACCCGCGCACCGCCGACACGCGCCAGTCGCGCGAATACCAGCAGCTCGTCGCCGAGGTCTCCCGCCTGCTGCGCTTCGTCGAAAACGCCACCTGAGACATGTCGCGCAAATTGCTCAACGTTCTCCTCCCCGCTGCAACCGGCGCATTCTTCATCGCGGCGTGGTATGCCGTGTGTTTATCGTTGAACGAGGACAACCGCTTTCTCCTGCCCACGCCCGGCCAGGTCCTCGCCGCCCTTCGCGACAACCACGACACGCTCGCCCACGCCGCACTCAACACCACCGAAGGCGCACTCCTCGGTTTCGTGCTCGCCACCGCCGTCAGCTTTGCGCTCGCACTCGGGTTGTCGCTCTCGCCGCTCGTGCGCGTAAGCCTCTACCCTTACCTGATGATTTTGCAAATGACGCCGGTCATCGTCTTCGCTCCCATTCTCGTGCTCTGGGTTGGACCGGGACTGAAAAGCGTCACCATCATCACCTTTCTCATCTGTTTTTTCCCGCTCGTCGTGAACACCACGCAGGGCCTCATCTCCACCGATCGCAACCTGGTCGATCTTTTCAGGATGTATCAGGCCGGGCGGTGGCAGGAGATTTTTCTCCTGCGCGTGCCCGCGGCCCTGCCGTATTTTTTCACCGGCCTGCGCATCGCCGCGGTCCTCGCGCCCATCGGCGCACTCGTGGGCGATTACACCGCCGGCAGCTCGGCCGGTGACGGCGGCGGACTCGGTTTCCAAGCCATTATTTACAGCAGCCAGGCAAAATACCCCGTCCTTTTCGCCACCGCCGCGGTCACCTGCGTGCTGGGTTTCATCTTTGTCTCAGTCGTGCTCGGCCTGAGCCGGCTCACGCTGCACAAGTGGCACGATTCATTCGAACGCACGGACAAATAAAACAGATAACCACGGATTACACGGATGCACACGGATAGGGCACAGATAATACGATTTGTCATTCCGAGCCGAGCGAGGAATCTCACGTCTTGTTAATGACTAATCGAGATTCCTCGCATGGCTCGGAATGACATAAAAAACATCCGCGTTCATCCGCGCAATCTGCGGTAAATAAAATCATGAAAGCTTCCCACATTTTTGCCCTCCTGTATTTGATCGTAATCTCCGCGGTCGCCCGGGCCGAGCCGGCCAAACTTTTTCCGCTCACCGTGCAGCTCGATTGGGTGGCCGAGCCCGAGCACGGCGGATTTTATCAGGCCCTGGCCAAGGGCTTTTTTCGCCAGGAGGGCCTCGACGTCACCATCATCCCCGGCGGCCCCGGCACGTATGTCATGCCGGAAGTTGCCACCGGCCAGGTGGACATCGGGCAGGCCGACAGCACCAACACCCTGCTGCAAATCGCCGAAGGCATCCCCGTCATCCAAATCGGCGCCATATTTCAGGACGATCCCTCCGGCCTGCTCGTGCATGCCGCCAGCTCCGTCCACCGCTTCGAGGATTTGCAGGGCAAGACGATCATCGCGCGGCCCGAGTGGGCCTTTCTCGCGTTTCTGAAAAAGAAATACAGCCTGGATTTCAACATCGTCCCGCAGGATTTCTCGGTCGCGGCGTTTCTCGGCAACAAGGAAGCCATCCAGCAGGGCTACTACATCGCCGAGCCTTATCACATCGTTCATGCCGGCGGTAAGATGCCTCGCTTCCTTTCGACGTGGGACGCCGGCTTCCGCGCCTATGCCGTGCTTATCACCAGCCGCAAGTTTGCGCGCGAGCATCCGGCCGAGCTGCGCGCCTTTATGCGCGCCTACATCCACGGCTGGCGCGACTACCTCGAAGGCGACCCCACGCCCGCCCACGAGGCGCTGAAAAAAGCCAATCCCGGCAACACCGACGACTTCATGGCCTTCTCGCGCAAGATGATCATCGACGAAAAACTCGTCACGGGCCGCGATCCCGGCGCCGGCCCGCAGCAAATCGGCCGCCTCGATCCCGCGCGCTTCGCCCAACAAATCCAGCAACTTGAGGATCTCGGCATCCTCGCCAAAGGCAAAGTCACCGTCGGACAGGCAATGACAACTGAGTTTTTGCCTTGATCGGGAACCGTCCGGCACAAATCGCATTCAAGCCGCCTGGAGCGGATGAATCTTGGATTTGATCTTGGAGCCGATGGTATTGATCGCCTCGCGCAGCTCGTAGGCGAGTTGCACGCGCAGCCAATAGCCGGGCGTTTGGCCAAAATAAGCGCAGAGATGGAGATCGGTTTCCGCCGTGATGCCACGCTTTTCGTTGACGATTTCGTTGACGCGCTGGTGCGGAAGCTTCGCGTCTTTCGCCAGCCGGTAGGGCGTGATGCCCATCGGCCCCAGGAATTCTTCACGGAGAAGTTCGCCGGGATGAACGTTGATGTGCTTTTTCATAGTTTTAGTGATAATCGGTGATATGTCGTGCGTAAAGCCCGACCTACGTTTTGAAGGTAGGGCATGAACGCCGGGCGCGCCGGGAAAACAGAGGCCACACGGCCAAAACAAAAACCTCAGTTCGTCAGCCGATGCAGCCAATAACTTGGCGGCTGCTTAAAGTGCATGACGGCCAAAACCGAGATGTGATCGGGCTTGAGGACATAAACGACCGCGTAAGGAAACGATCGCCGAAAGTGTCTCCTGACTGCAGGTGGACGGTAAATCCTAAAAAGATCGGGGTCGGCGGCGATATCCGTGAGCAAACCGTCAACATGCCGATAAAAGCGCTGGCCAAGCTCAAGTTGCTTTCCTGCGTAATATTCCGCCGCATTTTTAAGATCCAGCCGCGCTTCAGGATGGAAGCGGACGTTTATCACAGGCCCACGATTTTGCGGATTTCGGCCATGACTTGCTCCCCAGGGATCGCCTGAACTTTGCCGCTGTCCAACTCGGCCAACCGTCGGTCAATCTCGCGGCCCCAAGCTGCTTCTATGGTGGCATCAGGCGCACTAAAGGTATCGATCAGAAGTAAGTCCATTAACTCGGCCGCCTGTTCGCGCGGGAGCTGTCGTGCCTCTGCGTAAAGTTCTTTCAGCGTCATTGACACGAGTGAAAGAATAGACGCACGGCCCCAAAGTTCAACTTTTCTTTCCGCATGCAGGGCAAACCGCGCACCGGCCCGTCGAGTTACAACTCGACTTTACCACGCTCGAAAACAATCTTTCCCTCCAATGGAGTCAGCGACAATTGCCCGATGCGTTGGAATCCTGCGCTGCCCGATTACCGGCGATCCTCTCTCGATCCTTTCCCTGGAAGAATTGGCCAAAAGCAATCAGCTCCTTGCAACGCTCTCCGTAATCCACCGCGACGGCACGCCGGCCCGAACCCCGCTTACTTTCGCGCTCGGCACGCCGCACCGAAGCGAAATTTATCGCGTCGAGGATTCGATCGTCTGGCTGCTGGCAGATTTGGCCTTGGTCAACGCGAGCGCCATCCAGACCGCCGCCATCGCCGCGGAAAAGAAGATCGTGCAGTCATTTTATGATGACTTCGGCTGGCTGAAGGCGGAGACCGGTCTTTTCAACGATACGGCGCAGTTCACCGACACGCGCCCGTGTGCGCAGGCCTACCAGCGATATTGCAACGCGCGAATCGGCCGCGAGCTGTCCGGCGGCAAATATTTGCTCGATGTGGCCTCCGGTTCGATTCCGCACGCCGAGTACCTGGAGTTTTCGCGACACTACGATGTTCGCATCTGCGTGGACTTCTCGATCCGGGCCCTCCGCGAAGCACGGGCAAAGCTCGGCGATGCCGGACTCTACCTGCTCGGCGACATCACCCGCCTCCCGCTGGCATCCGGTGTGGTCGATGACGTGATCTCGCTGCACACGGTTTACCACGTCCCACGAGCAGAGCAGACCGCCGCGATCGATGAGCTGGTGCGGGTGGCAAAGCCGGGCGGACGCGCGGTCATCGTGTACGTTTGGGCTTCATCAGTCGCCATGAACGCTTCCTTTGCCCTGCGGCGTGCGCTGGGTCGCATCAAGCATGCCCTTCGTCCAAAAGGCGGCGCCGTGTCGCCTGGACCGTCTTCCTCCTCCGCCACCCCACCGCTTTATTTTTCACCGCAAAACCACGACTGGTTTGCGCAGGAAATTGCGGGTAAACATGGCGCAATGCTAAAGGTGTGGAGTGCCGTGAGCATGTTGTTTCAGGCTCATTTTTTCTCCGACCACGGTTTGGGACGGCTGACGCTGGCCTTGGTCAAAAAAATCGAGGACTGTTTTCCATGGCTGGCCGGCCGTTACGGGCAGTATCCGATGTTTGTGATCGATAAGCCGTCATCCTGAATGAAGGATGGGGTCTTTCTGCCATCGATTCTTCCTTACTCAGCAACCATGCCCGCCGACGCCCGCGAAAGATTCATCAGTTTGCTCCGTGCCGCCGCCAACGACGGTACACTGGTCAAGCTCACCCTCGGCAAACCGCGCGTCGGCACCGCCGAGCCATCGCTCAAGAATCTCTTTGTGCGGCCCGTCACGCTCAACAGCGGCCCGCACCTCAGCTTCGTCTGGCGCCACGACACGCGTGACATCACGAAGAATTTTCCGCCGGCCAAAGCGCTCAGAGAGCTCGAACCACTCATCGGCACAACGTTTCTCGATGCGCACCTTTTCACCCCCGCGCAGACCGCCCAGCTCGAAACTGGTGACGACGGCCACGGTCACCTGCGCGTGAAAATCCTTTCTTCCGCCCCAGCACCGACGGCGGAAACCCACGACCGCGCCAAAGCCCATCTAATCCCGGCCGACGCGCCCTGGTTGCGCGCCCTGGGCGTGACCGACGATCGCGGCCGGCCGCGCACCGGCATGGCCGACAAATTCCGCCAGATCGAAAAATTCGCCGAGCTCCTGACCCATCTGCTGGCCGAGACCAGCTTGCCGGACGACCGCGAACTGTCCGTCACCGACATGGGCAGCGGCAAAGGTTACCTCACCTTTGCCACCGCCGCGCTGCTCGGGTCGCGCGCCCGCGTTCGCGGCATCGAATGCCGCAGCGAGCTCGTCGAGCTCTGCAACCGCGTCGCCCGCGAAGCACATTTTTCCAACCTCGAGTTCATCACCGGCGACATCACCGGCGCCACGCTGCCCGGCCGCCTTGACGTGCTCATCGCGCTCCACGCCTGCGACACGGCGACCGACGACGCCCTCGCCCGAGGCCTTGCGGCCGGGGCGGCGCTCCTTGTCGTCGCGCCCTGCTGCCAGAAGGAACTTCGCCCGCAACTAACCGCGCCGCCCGTCCTCGCACCCGCCCTGCGGCATGGAATCTTCCAGGAGCGCCATGCCGAGTTCGCCACCGACGCCTTGCGCGCGCTCCTGCTCGAATGGGCCGGCTACCGCACCAAAGTCTTCGAGTTTATCTCCACCGATCACACCGCGAAAAACGTGATGATCGTCGCCGAAAAATGCTCTGCGCCCGGCGATGCCGGCACCGCAAAGAAAATCCGTGCGTTCGCGCAATTTTACGGCCTCCGCCAGCAACGCCTCGCCCAACATCTCGGCTTCGCGCTCACCGACATTTAATGCCAACAAAACTGGATTATAGGTGGAGCGCGTCGTCCCTGACGCGCTCTGAACGCGCCGGGACGGCGCGTTCCACCTTCCAAAGTCCCATTTAAGAAATATTTTGTATAATCTCTTCCCATGACCCTAAAAAATCTCGATTGGCGGGCACTCGACCGGTTGCGCGACGGTTTCCTCAACGGCACCGCCGCGAACGGCCCTTACTGGCATTCGGCCAGCGACCTCGCCGCCTACGACCTGACCTTCGGCGAGCGCATCGGCTGGAAATGGGACGCCGTGCTGCACGAGCTGCGGCTGCGCGGCTGGACGCCTCCCGCTAATACCACAGTACTCGACTGGGGCTGCGGCAGCGGCGTCGCCGGCCGGCGCGTGGTGGCTTTTTTTGGCGCGGGGAAATTTTCCGGCCTGCACCTGCACGATCACTCCAGGGAGGCCGTTGAATTCGCCACCCAGGCCGCGCGCACGACCTTTCCCGCCCTCGGCGTCCCGCGCTGGCGCCCGGACAGCGATCCCACCGGGCTGCTCGTGCTCAGCCACGTCCTGAACGAACTTTCGCCTGAGGCCCGCACCGAGCTGCTCGTCCTCGCGCGCCGCGCCACCTCCATCCTCTGGATCGAACCCGGCACGCACGCCGACAGCCGCGCGCTTCAGCAGATTCGCGAGGAATTGCGCACGGAGTTTCACGTCGTCGCGCCCTGCACGCATCAAAACGCGTGCGGCCTGCTCGCGCCCGGCCGAGAACACGACTGGTGCCATCATTTCGCGCCACCGCCGCCCGAGGCCTATACCGATGGCAATTGGGTGAAATTTGGCGCGCGCGCCGGCATCGATTTGCGCAGCGTGCCCTACAGCTTCCTGGCCTTGGACAAGCGCGCCACCGCCGCCCCGCCCGCCGACGGCCTTTCGCGCATCATCGGCCGGCCCAAATACTTCAAGGGCTACGTGCGCTTTCTCAACTGCGACACCACCGGTATCGCCGAGCTCATGTTGCAAAAACGCGACGACCCCGCGCTCTTCAAGCAACTCGACCGCGAACGCGGCCCCCTCGTCTATCGCTGGCACCGCGAGGGCAACCGAGTCGTCGGCCACGAAGGCCTCCTCGAACGCCCAACATCCAACATTCAACATCCAACGTCCTCCTTCGCCAAGGCTTCCGCCGTCGCTGAAGCTATGGCGGACAAGACGGAGGAGAGGCCCAACGAGGATCAGCAAACTCCGAACGCCTAAGAGTTAAACCCTGAACCCTGAACCTTGAACGCCGCCGCCAACTTGGTCTTTCCTGATACTTGGCACTTGGATACCTGCTACTTTACTTGACTCTCTTCACCCAGCCCTGATTCTTATCTTTCTCTTTTCTTTCAATATGGGCCAACAATTCAATAAAGTCATCAAACGTAAACGTCGTGCCGCCTACCTCAAGCGCCGCAAGGCCCGCGAGCAGGCTGCTGCCAAGAAAAAGTAAGGTCGCGTCCGCGTCTTCGTTTTCCGCCACCGCGGCCCGTGCCGCGGTTTTTTCGTCAATGAGCCGTCCGCGCACCGTCACGCACTTTTCATGATCAAGGTCAGTCTCATCTCCCTCGGCTGCGCGAAGAACCTCGTGGACAGCGAAATCATGGTCGGCCACCTGCACCAGGCCGGCATGAAGGTCGTGCCCGAGGCGGACCAGGCCGACGTCGTCATCGTCAACACCTGCTCGTTCATCGATTCGTCCAAGGAAGAATCGATCAGCCACATCTTCGAGGTGCACCAGAACCGCGGGCTGCGCAAACGCCGCAAGGAGCAGAAGCTGATCGTCGCCGGCTGCATGTCGCAGCGCTTCGCCAAGGACCTGCCCGGCGAAATGCCCGAGGTGGACGCCTTCATCGGCCTCGACCAGCTCACCAAGATCGCGCCCATCATCGAGGAAATCTACGCGAAGGAGCGCGGTAAAAAGGAAGCTCCAAAATCTTTCATCGAGGGACGCTCCACCTACATCCCCGACTACGACACGCCGCGGTTCCGTCTCACGCCGAAACATTTCGCCTACGTGAAAATCGCCGAGGGCTGCAACCATCCGTGCACCTTCTGCATCATCCCACAGATTCGCGGCCGGCATCGCAGCCGCACCGTCGCCAGCGTCGTGGCCGAGGCGCGCCAGCTCGTCGCCGAGGGCGTGAAGGAACTGAACCTGATTTCGCAGGACACGACGTTCTTCGGCATGGACACCTGGGAACAACGGCCGAATCCGCGCACGCCCGTCGATTCATCTCGCGGCGACGCGCTCACCACCCTGCTGCGCGAACTCAACGCCATCGAGGGCGATTTCTGGATCCGCCTGCTCTACACCCATCCCGCGCACTGGAGCGACGAGCTCATCGCCACGATTGCGGATTGCCCGAAAGTCGCCCGCTACGTCGACATGCCGCTGCAGCACATCAGCGACCACATGCTGACGACGATGCAGCGCGAAACGAGCGGCGACTACATTCGCGACCTCGTGCGGCGCATCCGCGCCGGCATCCCGGGCATCGCCCTGCGCACGACGTTCATCGCGGGTTTTCCCGGCGAGACCGAGGCCGACATGGACGAATTGTGCGATTTCATCCGCGAGGCAAAATTCGAGCGCCTCGGCGTCTTTCGTTACTCGCAGGAAGACGGCACGCGCGCGGCGAAGATGGCCGAACAAATTTCCGCCAAGGAAAAAGAACAACGCTGGCACCGCCTGATGGCGCTGCAAAAAGACATCGCCGCCCAAGTCAGCGCGGGCCAGGTCGGCCGTATCCTTAAAGTGCTCGTCGAGGAACCCGGCGTTGCCCGCGGCGAAGCGGATGCGCCGGACATCGACGGCCGCGTTTACGTGCCGCGCGAACTGCCGGTGAGCGAATTTGCCGAGGTGAAAATCACCGGCTACCACGATTACGATTTGCTCGCGCTGCCGGTGGGCGAACAGCCCGCGAAGTTCAAAATCGCCAAGCAGGCGCAGTAGTTTTTTGACCACGGATGACACGGATAGGCACGGATTGGGAAATTGTAGCCGGGATCGTTGACCCCGGTCCGGCCTCAGCGAGGCCGGCTACATCTCAATCCAACCCTCCTGCCTTAGACATCCGTACTTATCCGTGATATCCGTGGTTAATAAAAAATGGATAGCCCATGAGCCCCGCCTTCAAAGAATGGCACGTCATCGTTGAGGCGCTTGGCGCGGGCGAACAGATTTTGATCCTGCGCAAGGGCGGCATCGCCGAGGACGGAGGCGGCTTTGCCGTGAAAGCCGGGAAATTCTGGCTCTTCCCGACGCACTTTCATGAACAGCTCGCCAAGACCAAGCCGGCGGCCCAGAAGTTTTTTACCCACGCGCAGCCGAAAAACGGGCCCATCCATCTCCGCCACTTTGCCGAGGTTGTGCAGCAGGCCTTTTTGTCCGACTGGGCCGCGGTCGCCCGGCTGGACGGATTTCACCTCTGGTCGGAAGAAGCGATTCGCGAACGGTTCGATTGGGCCACACCACCGGGGCTGCACGCGCTCACCGTGCGCGTGCACCGGCTGGTGCAACCTGCCCCGCTCGAAGTCACGCCGGAAATGAGCGGCTGCAAATCGTGGGTCGAGGTGCCGGTCGATTTCGCCGCGCACGCGAGCGAGCCGGTGCTCAGCGACGCGGTGTTCGCCAAGAAATTCGAGGCGCTAAAAATCATTTAACCGCGAATTACGCGGATAAACCCGGATGAACAACCTTCATTCCGAGACCCTCAGTAAGCCGCTGCGCGGCTTGCATAGAACGCACCGATAATGGTTGGCAAGGTAGGGCGCAACCGCCGGGCGCGCCGCAGTTTTCCAAAAAGCACTTTCCACAGAAGGTCGCAAAGGGCACAAAGAGACGGGTCTTGGCTCGAACCCAATTTCCAAGCGAGCGATGTTTTTGCTTTCGATAGCTGGACTCCAACGACTCTTCGCGATCTTCGGTTAAGACAAATCCGGAGAACCTGCTTGGCGGCGACAAGAGCGAAGCCTTGGCGGTCCGTCCCCACCCCATCGAAAATGCAGTTGACGCTGCCGCCGGGTCGCGTAGCACTTTCCCTCTGCACTGCGGGCGTAGCTCAGTTGGTAGAGCACCACCTTGCCAAGGTGGACGTCGAGAGTTCGAGTCTCTTCGCCCGCTCCATTTTAGCGGAAGCCCATCTAGGTTTAAAACTTAGATGGGCTCTTTGTTTCTTGGATTTGATTTTAGTGGTAACAAAAATGGCACTTAGTGGTAACAGAACGCCGACGGTTACTAACGACGTTGACGCTTGGGACCCTGTCCGATGATTGGGCTTCGATTCGCGGATTACCCCCGCGCTCCGTAGCCCCGATAGCCAAATGGAGAACAACGTCGGAATGCCGGATGAGGGAGGCCCACCTACTCGCTTGGTTGCCATCGTGCGCTTGGTGGTGATCGACATTAGATGACAGGTCAAAAAATCTGGTCCACCGCTGCCTGACCACCTCATGTCAACTTTGCTGCTTCCCTCCCGGTAGTAACTTCAACTTTTCCATCCATTGTCCCGGCAGTACCTCGAATCGCTTCAGCTTCTTCTTTAGCTTGGCGCTCGGAGCTGAGGTGTTCCATCTCCCATTTGACCACTGATAATTCTTGGCCAAGTGAGCTGTTTCACGAAAATCCGTGAGAAAAAATCTTGCATCTGGAGTCGAGCGAACATGCCACACGTGCACGATTCGCAGCTCAGAAAACTTCTTATACTTCGAATCGACCCCAAACCGTTCCGTCGTCGCAGCCTTAACTTGGATCGGAATGGCGCGACATAATCCGGTCGGGCTCGTATCCATGTATGCCAGCATATCGATGCCTCGGTCGCGCACCGGATAGGCGACTTCGAGTCCGCAACTCATCAGCGCGTTTTGTAGCAACGCTCTTCCGAGCAGCTCCGTGAGCTGCGTGTCAGTCCTCTTTTTCTTTCGGGGGTTTTTCACCTGCATCAATCACCAGTGGGCTGACGCATACCACTCGCTACCCCGTTTAGTGAAAGCGATGAATCCTTTGTTTTTGATTGGAACTCCATTAGCCTCGAAATTGCCTAAATAGAGGTCACAATCGTAGAACCACCATTTCTCACCATCAACTTCTTTCCGATATTTGTTGGTAACATAATAACTGGGATTGGGATTGAATTGCTCATCAGTATGCGGCACTATTTCTTTGCATCCGAATGCTTGCGCTAGCTCTTTCTCGAACACTGATGTCGGTGGTTCTTCAGGCACGAACCACTTTTGCGTGTAGGCGAGCAAGATGAAGCCAGCGAGCAGCCCTAAGATAACGATGAGGATGCCTTTTTTCATTTTTGGAACCATAATCCGCCGGCGGCTTATAAACAACACACAAACACTCATATCTTCGAATTCAAGCTAGGAGTCGGCCGGCAGCGAGGCCCCAGAATCGCACCCCTCGAAGAACAATGGTCGCTATCGCCACCCACCGATTGCGCCTAACTTCACCAGCGCCTCGGTTCGCTTGGTGAAGGCCAAATCCTCCAGTTCGGCGGCATTTAACCGAGGGTAGAGCACGTTCCTCCACGAGGAACCGCTCATAATACTTCGCCAGTTGTTCAGCCCAGCCGGAAGTTCGCCTGCTGACAAATCCGCTCGAGAACCTGGACTCGGTGGACGTGCGCGGAAAGCAGGTGAGACCGGCTCGTGCGTTTTCTGAAGACGAATTGCAGCGCTTGTTCGCGACTGCCGGAAAGCGACGGCCTGCTTATCAAACGTTGGTTGGAAGCATTTAGCAGGGTCAGGCCCCAAATTCGATAATTTATGGATATGATAACCAATGAGCAGGTGGATTTGCTCTGGCGTGCATTGAATTCCCAGCCCTCCCGCTCCGATAAACCTAAATTTGATGTGGCCAATGTCGCCTATTATTTTGGGGCCCTGATTGTGATCGGAGCCATGGGTTGGTTCATGAACAAGGCTTGGGATAGCCCATTTACCTCAGCTCATCGAAGGAATGAATAAGCCATGAACGTCACCCCAAGAAAAGACTCCGGCCTTTTGCCATTCCCAAAGGACCTGGCGGTTGTGGCTTCAGTTTCCGCGTTACGATTGAACAAAGAAGAGTCAAACTAGCCGACAGCCATGTCTGACCTCTAACGTTCGGAGAAAATGAAAAAATACTCGAAGATGATTGCGACTATCTTGGCCATAATAGGTCCACCCATACTTGGGACGCTGTCAGTCGAGCTTTCCTATGTTTTCAGTTGCAACGGACAATGGTGGCCAATTGTCACATTTTATGTGTTTCCTCAGATTTTCGCGTTCGTCTTCTTATTTAGAGCCATACGTTGGCCATGGTGGGTCAAGTGCCTTGCGGCAGTTCCTTTTATTGCGCTGTCATTAATAGGAACCGTTTACGCCTGTTTGATAGTAGCCGCTGCAAACGGGGACGGTATATGATTTTTCTCACCCCGACTTCAGCATCCGCACGCGGCGGTCTTTGCGCGGGAATTGCAGGGTCACCACCGTGCCCACGCCTTCCTTGCTTTCGAGGCCGACTTGTCCGCCGTGCTCGCGCATGATGCGCTGGACGATCATCAGGCCGAGGCCGTGGCCGCCCGGCTTGGTCGTGTAGTAGGGCTGGAAGAGGCGCACGAGGTCTTCCTGCCGGATGCCGGCGCCGCTGTCGCCAAAGGCGAGGAATACGTTGTCGTCATCGGCGCGCGCAGCGATCCGCAGCCGGCCACCTGGCACCATGGCCTCGGAGGCATTTTTGATGAGGTTGAAAAAAACCTGCTTCAGCTGGCTGCGGTCAGCCATGACCCGCGGCAGGTCGGACGGCGTCTCGGCCTCGACCACGATGCCGCGGTCGGCGAGTTCGCGCTGCTGGAATGCGAGCACTTCGCCGAGCACATCGGTGAGGTTCGTCTCCGCGAGGTCGGGCGGGCGCGGGCGGATGGCGTCGAGGAAATTGCCGATGATGCCGTCGAGGCGCTTGACCTCGTCCTGGCAGACCTGGATGGACTCGGCCACCGACTCGGAGTCCGGGCTGGCCTTCAGTTTTTTCAGTTTCCGCTCGATGAGCTGGAGATGGATGGTGAGCGAGTTGAGCGGGTTGCCCAGCTCGTGCGCCACGCCGGCGGCGAGCAGCAGGATGGACGACGTGCGCTCGTCCTCGATCCGCGCCTCGGTGGTCTGCTTGTCGCGCGTGATGTCGGACAAAATCACCGCGTAGCGCCGCGCACCGCCGCGACTTTCACTGCGGAAAGGCATGAGGTAGAGCCGCACCGTGCGCGGGTCCGGGTAGGTCAGCTCAAATTCGCGCGCGACCACGGGCAGCGCGGGCGCGGCATCGTCCAGCGACGCCTCGAGCGAGGGCCGCAGCCCGGGCACGAGCCGCCAGAGTGTCTGGCCGGTAAGATCATCTTCGCTCAGGCCGATCAGACGCTCGGCGGCGGCGTTGGCATAATCGATGACGCCGTCCGCGCCGATGACGAGCACGCCCTCCTGCAGCGTGTCGAAAATATCCTCGAACACCCGGCGCTCGCGCGCGAGGCGCTGCACGAGATTGGCGAGATTGACCGAGTCGAGCTGGTCGAGCCGGCCGAGCACGCGATCGAGGGAAGTGTGTTTTTTCGAAGCCACCGACGCGGTTGTGGCAAAGACCGCAGGCCGGGTCAACGAGCTAGCATATTACCCGAGCAAAATCCCAAACGCCAAATCCCAAAGAAATTCCAAACAACCGCTGACGGTTTTGATTCTTAAATTATTTGGCGTTTGGCCATTGGCCTTTGTGATTTGCGCGCGTCAGCCGCGCAGAAAGTCCATCTGCGCAGGATCGACCTGGCCCGCCAGGAGCTTGCGCAAAAAAAGATCGCGGTGCTGCGGACAGCGGCCCAGGCGCAGGACGGCGTCGCGATGGTCCTCCGTGCCATAACCCTTGTGCTGGGCGAGGCCGTAACCCGGAAACTTTGCGTCGAGCTCGCCCATCAACCGGTCGCGGGTGACTTTCGCGATGATCGACGCCATCGCGATGCAGAGCGAGCGGGCGTCGCCGTGCACCACGCCGACGTGCGGATACGGAAAATTTTTCAGCTTCAGCCCATCGACGATGATGCGGCACGAGACCGTCGGCTGGAAGCTTTCGCGTTCCTCGAGCGGGGAAAACAAATCCGGCTCCTCGCGCCGGGTGAACACGCCCGGCGGATAAATGCCCTCGAGCGCACGGCGCATCGCGAGCTTGGTCGCACCGAGGATGTTGTGCGCCTCGATTTCAGACACGTCGGCGACGCCGAAGTTGGCGTGGATCTGCCCCTGGGCGACGAGCGTCTCGAACTCACCCCACAGTTCCTCGCGTTCGACCGGGGTGAGCTGCTTTGAGTCGTTGACGCGCTGGGCTTTGGTCAGCGCCCATCGGCTCTCGAGAAACTCGCGCGTCACCAGCACGGCCCCGGCCACGACCGGACCGGCCAGCGCACCGCGGCCGGCCTCGTCCACCCCGATAAGGCTGGCGACGCTCTCGATCTGCTTGAGGTCGAAACCGCGGAGCTGGCGGCGTTTCATGGGCAATATTATTTGGCTAGCAACATCTGAAAAGCGTTCATCACCCGTCGCGAATCAGCGTCGTCCAATTGTCCGGCAGCAACCAGCACACGGCGATGGATTGGACGCGCAAGCTCGCACAGAACCACGCAGCGCCGACCGGCCGCAGTCACCTCAACACGCTCCGGCGTAAGCAGCTCATCAGGACGCGGCGGGCAGACCAACACGGTTGGCATCATCTGAAGCTCCGCATCCTGGATGGCCACGAGATTAGGCGCAGGCACACCTGTTCTCGACGAAAAAAGCTGGAGTTTCACGGTTCACCGTGGATTGGAAACGACTCATTGATGGCCAGCGTGCGGGCGCACACTGCAGGAGTGTAGGCCTCCCGCATGTGCCGCAAAAAAGCTGCACGTGAAACGGCCTTCGCTGGAGATTTCGGCTGATGCCCACGCAGACGCTGTTTGGCCCGAACGGCTTTTTTAACGGCAGCGGAATTCACAGGGGAAAAATACTTCCGGCCCAATAAACGTCAAGCATGCCGACAGCTTCCGTCCGGGGCAAGTTTGTCGGTAGAGGCATGGCAGCCACAAAGGATGTTAGCCACGAAAGAACACATGGACCACATAGAAATACTCTGAACTCTTTGTGATCTCTCTTGTCCTTCGAAGCTTTAGCGAAGGAGGACGTGACAAAAATTTCGGCTTACGGCCACACGCGTTGCTTCCGCACCAAATCGTGTTATCATGTTCCTGCCATGACCTTGCTCCAGGATTGCGAAATGATGTTCTATGTCGTGGACACCCTTGCCCTGCCATTTGCGATCTTCGTGTACGTCATCGACCGGCGCAAAGAGCGGCAGAACGAGGAGGAGGAAATTTTCCAGCGCCTGTCCGACGAGTACCGCGAATTCCTGAAGCTGGTGCTCGATAACGCCGACCTCCACCTGCTGCGCCGCACGGGCACACCGCAGGACTTGACGGACGAGCAAAAGGAGCGGCGCTACGCGATCTTCGGCATCCTCATTTCACTTTTCGAACGCGCCTACCTGCTCGTTTATGAGGAACGCATGGACAAGCATACGCGCCGCCTGTGGCAGTCATGGGCAGACTACATCCTCGAGTGGGTGCGCCGCGCGGAATTTCGCGACGCCCTGCCACAACTGCTCGAAGGCGAGGACGAAGAGTTCACCCGTTACATCCGGAAACTGGCCGAGGCGGAGAGAAAATAAAGCATCAAGTGTCAGGTATCAAGTATCAGGAATAAGTGCGCTCGCAGCGCGTGCTTGCTACTTGTCACTTGATACTTGGTACTTGGTACCTGTCACTTTTTACGACTATTCCCACTCCATTTTCGCCTTGGGCTCGGGCAGCGGCAGCTCGGCGAGTTTGCCGGCGGCGGACACGACTTCGTAGGCGGTGCGGAAATGCAGCTTGGCGAAATCGCGCAGCGCCGGCGCGCCAAACCGGGCGATGATTTGCGTGGCCTGTTCCTTGACCCTGGAATTCGCGCCTTTTTGCAGCGGTTCGCCAAAGCGCTGTGAGAGCTGCTTCATGGCGCGAACGTATTCGGCGCGCGCGACGATGGACGCCGCGGCGACGACCGGGTCCTCCTCGGCCTTGGTGCGCATGCTCAACTCGAAATTTTTCACGTTCTTTTTGGCCAGCTCGGTTTGCACCAGCGGATTTTCGCTGAATTGGTCGAGCAGGCCGCGCGGCACCCACTTCTGGTCGAGCGCCTGCGCGAGCGCGGTGGCGTGCTGCCAGGCCAGCAGGCGGTTGAGGCTGGCTCGCGGTCGGGCCATGAGCTCGTTGTACTTGTGCATGCTGCACGAACAGATTTTCGCGACGGCGCCGGACGTGTTGCGAATGATCTCGTCGAGCCTCATGATCTGCGGGTCGGCGATTTTCTTGGAATCCTTCACGCCGGCCTTGAGCCACGCTTCGATGGCGGCTTTGTCGGCAATGACGGTGGCCGCGACGACCGGGCCGAAAAAATCTCCCTTGCCGCTCTCGTCGAGGCCGGCGTGCGGCTCGAACCAGTCGGGATGCAACACCTCGTCGTAACCGAGTTTCGGCGCGCCGGTGATGTCGGATTCGATCGTGTTGACCACAAAATCCTCCGTGCCCTTGCCGGCGACGACGACCTTTCCGCTCTCGTAGGCGGTGACGTTGACCTTGGCGTGGTCGGCCTTGAACGCAAAGCGAGCGTAGGCGACTTCGAAGGGCATCCAGCCGCGCTCGTCGAGGAGTGCGCGGAGCTTCTCCATCTGCGCGTCATCGAGCTTGATGGTATAGGTGGAGAGCTTTTTCGGCGCGTCGGCGTCCTCGGATTTCTTGGGCATGGATAAGATTGGCCACAAAATGCACCAGAAGCACAGAAAGAACCGTTGCCACAGAGTAGTTGGCAACTGGTAGTTGGTAATTGGTAATTTGTAGTTGGTGAAAAGCATGTTTTAGCGATGCCATTGCCCACGCATTTGGCTACCAACTACTAACTACCAAAGACCAACTACTTTTCTGTATGCCCGCTCCGTCCGCTTCCCTGATCACCCGCAAGGCCGACTTCCAGCGCGCGCTGCTCGGCTGGTATCGGGCCAATGCCCGCGCGCTGCCGTGGCGCGAGGTGCCGTCGCTCTTCAAGACGGTCGTGAGCGAGTTCATGCTGCAGCAGACGCAGGTAAAGACCGTACTGCCCTACTTCGCGCGCTGGCTGGAGGAATTTCCCGATTTCGCAGCGCTGGCGACAGCATCCGAGGCGCGCGTGCTCAAGTTATGGGAAGGCCTCGGTTATTACGCGCGGGCGCGCAACCTGCACCGGCTGGCCAAGGCGCTCGCCGCGCGGCCGGAGGCGCCACGCACCGTCGCCGAGTGGCGCGAGCTGCCTGGCGTGGGTCCCTACACCGCGGCAGCCATCGTGAGCATCGCGTTTGGCGATCCTGCGGCCTGCGTGGATGGCAACGTCGTGCGCATCCTCGCGCGGCTCACGGGCGACGGCAGCAAATTCCGAGACAGCGCAAGCGCCGCGCGGGAACTTTCTTCGCTGGCCGAGGCATTGCTCACGCGCGAGGCGCCGGGCGACCACAACCAGGCGATGATGGAGCTCGGTGCGACCTTGTGCACCAAAGGCCATCCGCAATGCCCGGTGTGCCCGGTGCGGGCGTTTTGCGCCACAGGGCCGCGCGGCGATGCCAAGGAATTTCCCCGATTTGCCCCGAAAACGACCGAGCGCCGCGCCGTGGTGCGGGTGTGGTGCGAGCGCGAGGGAAAGCTCTTGCTCCATCACGCCGCCGCGGGTGCGCGGCGGCTGGCGGAACTGCACGAGCTCCCGACGGCCGAACAGGCCGGACTGGAGGCGAAGGCCGTCGCGCGCGGACGATTACTCCTCCGCCGGACGCGCGCCATCACCCGCTGGCAGATCACGGAGTCGATCCACGCGTGGCCGAAAAAAATCCGCGCGCGCAGCGCGGAGCTGGTTTGGGTTTCGCCCGCCAAACTTGAAAAGGTCTCCCTGTCCGGCCCGCACCGGCGATGGGTGCGGGAGATTCTGGCACAATCGTCCGATAAAGAGGAATGAATCGTTCTCGTTCTCTTGCTCATTCTCGTTCTCTCGGATTGAGATCGCCCCAATTGACGTAGGCATGCGAGAATGATTACGATAACGAGTAAGAGAACGATGCAGCCGCGCCCTACCCGGGCTGCCGCGCGAAACCGAAAAAATTATTGGCCGAGCATCCTGGCCAATTGCACATCGAGCGCGGGACCGCGCAACCCCGTGGCGACGATCTTGCCTTCTTGATCAAGCAGGAAGGTCATCGGGATGCTATTGATGCCGTATTTCTGGCCGAGTTTGCTGCCCCACCCCAGGCCATCGAAGTACTGCGGCCAAGCCATGCCATTTTCCTTGATGAAGCTTTTCAGCGCATTTTCATCCTGGTCGAGGCTGATGCCGATGATTTCGAAACCCTTATCGTGATATTTTTTATACGCAGCGAGGACATTGGGCAGCTCTCCCCGGCACGGCCCGCACCAGGTGGCCCAGAAATCAACCAGCACCACCTTGCCTTTGAATTTGGCGATCGAAAGCGGCTCGCCGGCGAGATCCTTTTCATTGAAATCAGGGAACGCCACGCCCGGCTTAAGCGCAGATTGAATCTTCATCGACTCTTTCTGCTGCTCAAGTTTGGGCAGGATTTCATCAACAGCTTTTCCCTGGTGGGTGCCGGGGAAGTCAGCCTTCAGTTGCTTAAGTAATTCCCCGCCCTTGTCATAATCCTGGATCACTTCCACATAGAGCATGGCTTTCATAAAAAGCACTTGTGCGACCGCATCCGTCTTCTCGTCCTTGTGTTCCGCGAGCAGGGCATCGAATTCTTTCATTTCTTCCGCCAATGCCGCCTCGGTCTTGGCGCCGGCCTGAAGCTTCGCCTTGGTTTCCTGAACCAGCTGTCGCAGCTCGACCGTCACGTCGGGCTTGGCCGCGGGCGGTGGAGTGGCTTCGCCGGCAGACCGGCCGGCCATAACTGACAAGTAGGCCACAAGCACCAGCAACGCGATCAATCGTTTATTTTTCATGGTAGGATGGAAAGGAGCCCGATCAGATCAACGCCTCGATGCGGGCCTTCGAAGCGATCACATCCTCGACGCTCACGTGCGGACTCAGCTCGAGCACGAGGATATGCTCGGGTCGCCAGAAACTGCTCACCATGTTAAAATCGACCACGCCCGAACCGATGGGCTGATGATCGTGGCCTTCCGCATCGACGTCGTGCAGGTGGCAGCCGATAAGGCGCGGGGCCATCCTGGCCAGATGCTGCTGGTGATCGATGACACCCAGGCTTTCCTTGATGCGCGCATGACCGGTGTCGTGCCAATAGCCGGCCGGCCCGTCGGCGGGCAATGAGTCCAGATAAGGCATGAAGTCCTCTTCGCGCGGAAGTTCGTCGAATTTCTCGCGGTTTTCGAGGCCGAGCCGGATGTTTTTTTCGGCCGCGTAGTCAAAAATCTTCGCAAGGCTGGCTTTGGTTTGCGTCCAAAATGGATCCATTTTCTTGCGCATTCTTTCGCGGGCCTTGGTGAGCACACGCTGATAGGCCGCATCCTGGGCCAGGCTGGCGGCGGGATGATTCTCCTCATAATGGCGCAGGGCATGAGCCGGGTTGCACCAGAAAAAATGCGCGCTTCCGAGATGCAGCACGAGGGCGCGCGCCTTCACTTGCGCGGCAAATTCGATCGAGTGTTTCGTATGCCGCAGCCACTGCTCCTGCTCCTGGTAATGACGCGCGGAGGGTTCGTAAAGATTGGGCGCGGCGTGGGTGACGCCGGGGGGCAGCGGACAAAAATTGTGCACCGTGCTGACTTGGATGATGCCCTCTTCGACCGCCTTGAGGACGCCCGGCACAAGGGTGACACGGATGCCATGGCTCAGCTCGACATGGGTGAAGCCGAGATCCGCCAACTCGCGGAGCATCTCGTAGCCATCCTTATGCCGCGATGAGCTCCAGCAGGTCGAGATGGCAAAGGTGGGTTTCACGGAAGCAAAACGCAATCAGACGTCAAAACGGTGCAATAAAAAACGTCCCAGCCACAAAATATGGCAGGGACGGCAAAGGGGAACAACGGGAAAAGAGGCTGACTCAGCTGGCGTAGCGCGCGCGGAGCATCTGATTAAAAGCCGTGGTCTTTTCCTTGCGGCGGCGTTTCTCGCAGGGCTTTTCGTAGTAACGCTTGGCGCGGGCACCGCGAATGATGTTTTCGCGTTCGAGCTTCTTCTTCATGCGACGCAGGGCGCGGTCGATGGGCTCGTTCTTGCGGATCTTGATCTCGATGGACATATCGTGGACGGAGGTTGTGCGGTGAAAAAGGGAAGAAATAAGCGCATGGGAGTGGCCGGCGTCAATGGCCTTTTTTTAGACTTCAAATTATAGGTCCTATAGGCCCTATTCCCATCCTACCGTGCCGTCGTCCGATTTCGTCCATCTCCACGTCCATTCCGATTACAGCCTGCTCGATGGCTGCTGTCGCATCGACCGGCTGATGGATCGCGCCTCGGCCCTGGGCATGCCGGCGATCGCGCTCACCGACCACGGTAATCTGTTCGGCGCGATCGAGTTCTACAGCGCAGCTAAAGCCAAGGGCCTCAAGGCTTTGCTCGGTTGCGAAATCTACCTGGTTGAAAACTCCCGGCTCGAAAAGAGCGGGCGCGCCGAGGACGGCAAGAGCTACTACCACATGGGTTTGCTCGCGCGCAACCTGACCGGCTACCAGAACCTGCTCAAGCTGGTGAGCGACGCCCACCTGCGCGGTTTCTACTACAAGCCGCGGGCCGACTTTGAGACGCTGGCCAAGCACGCCGACGGCCTCATCGGCTTTACCGGCTGCCTCGCCGCGATCGTGCCGCAGCACCTGATGCACGACCGCTGGGAAGACGCCCAAAAAGCCACCGCCCGCTTCATCGACATCTTCGGCCGGGAGAATTTCTTTGTCGAAATCCAGGACCATGGCATCCCCGAACAGCGCAAAATCATCCCCGGCCTGCTCAAGCTCGCGCAGGAGTTCGGCCTCAAGGTCATTTGCACGAACGACGTCCACTACGTCCGGGCCGAGGACGCCGGCCCGCACGACGCCATGCTGTGCATCCAGACCGGCTCGAAAATCGCCGACGAGCAGCGCATGCGCTTCGATACCCCGCAGTTTTACCTCAAAACGCGCGACGAAATGCAGCGGATTTTCGGCGAAGTGCCCGGCGCGCTCACCAACACCCTCGCTGTGGCCGAGATGTGCGACCTCGCAATCCCGTTTCCCAAAGGCAGCGAGCGCTACCCGAAATATCCGCTGCCGCCCGAGGTCAAAACCGACCGCAATGGTTACCTGAAGCAACTTTGCATCACGGGCCTGAAAACCCGCTATGACGTCGACTATAACGCGCCCGGGAGCGCGGCCGATCCCGTGCTCGCAAAGACGCTCGTCGAACGCATGGACTACGAGCTCGGCATCATCGGCAAGACCGGCTTCGTCGATTACTTCCTCGTCGTCTGGGACTTCATTGCCTGGGCCAAGAACAAGGGAATTCCCGTCGGTCCCGGCCGCGGCTCCGGCGCCGGCTGCCTCGTGGCCTATGTGCTCGGCATCACCAACCTCGACCCGCTGCGCTTCAAGCTCCTCTTCGAGCGCTTCCTCAACCCCGAGCGCGTCTCACCGCCCGACTTCGACATCGACTTCTGCATGCGCCGCCGCGGCGAGGTGATCGACTACGTCCGCGAAAAATACGGCCGCGACTGCGTGGCCAACATCATCACCTACGGCACGCTCGGCGCCAAGATGG
>Ga0210398_10000290_pt1 | contig 60734 bp, 52 predicted proteins | sample IncBWC4OmetaG_FD_161047 | JGI IMG/M metagenome (GOLD analysis project Ga0210398, IMG submission 161047) | Forest soil microbial communities from Barre Woods Harvard Forest LTER site, Petersham, Massachusetts, United States - Inc-BW-C-4-O | ecosystem: Environmental > Terrestrial > Soil >... | reverse complement strand
GCCGGCATCGATTCTTCGAAGATCAACGAAGTGGTGCTGGTCGGCGGGCAAACTCGTATGCCGCGCATTCAGGCGCTGGTGAAGGAGCTGTTCGGCAAGGAAGGCCACAAGGGCGTCAATCCTGATGAAGTTGTGGCGGTGGGCGCGGCGATTCAGGGTGGCGTCCTCGGCGGTGAAGTGAAAGACCTGTTGCTGCTCGACGTGACTCCGCTGACGTTGGGGATTGAAACGTATGGCGGCGTGGCGACACCAATGATCCCACGGAATACGACGATTCCTACTAAGAAGTCGGAACCGTTCTCGACCGCGGCCGACAATCAGACCTCGGTTGAGGTGCACGTGCTGCAGGGAGAGCGTCCGATGGCGGCGCAGAACCGGACTCTGGGCAAGTTCCACCTGACCGGGATCCCGACGGCGCCACGCGGAGTGCCGCAGATCGAAGTGACGTTCGACATCGACGCCAACGGCATTTTGAACGTGACCGCGAAAGATACGGCCACGGGCAAAGACCAGAAGATTACGATCACGTCGTCTTCGGGATTGTCGAAGGAAGAAGTCGAGCGCATGGCCAAGGAAGCCGACGCGCACGCAGCCGAAGACAAGTCGCAACGCGAGGCGATCGAAGCCAAGAACCAGCTCGACAGTATGGTCTACAACACGGAAAAAATGCTGCGCGAGAACGGAGACAAGATCTCCGGTTCAGAGCGTGGCGAGGTAGAGAACGCCGTGGCCGATGCCAAGAAAGCGTTGGAGTCGAACGACAAGACGCAGATGGATCGCGCTCGCGAGGCGCTGACCCAAGCTTCGCACAAGCTGGCCGAAGAGATGTACAAGGCGGCGCAGGCGAAGAGTGGTCCAACGCCGGGTACCGGCCCGAGCGAAGGTGCTGGCGCGGCGCCGGGCGCAGGCGGCGGTCAGAAGAAAGACGAAGGCGTAATCGACGCCGAGTACGTGGACGTGGAAGACAAGAAAGTCAGCTAAGCTGCCAGGTCTTGGCTTCCAGCTCACATCGTGTGGCGCGGGCACTTCTGCCCGCGTCATCACATTTAAGGACAAAACGGTCAGATCGTGGGGGTGACAAGATGGATTTTCAGGTTAACGATCAAACTTATTTCTTGAACATCGGCGACAATGACGACAGCGGATGGGAAGTCATGGTTTCGACTCCGAACGGCCCGCGCCAGATTCACGTCTACCGGGACACGCGGAACGCGCGGCATCTGGTCATGTTAGAAGAAGATGGCAGGCTGCCGAACTGATGCACTTTATCCGGCGGCGCGTGCGGGAATCGCAAGCCGTGGCGCTTTTTCCGGCTTCGGCAGGACGCGTGCCACAGTTCGTACTGCGATTGTATGGCAGTCCATAGCTCGGGGCTAGCGACTCCTTGGTAGGATAACGAGCATCGCTATAAATGGCTACGACACCGAAAAAAGATTATTACGAAATTTTAGGCGTAAAGAAATCGGCCTCGGCGGAGGATATTCGCAAGGCGTTCCGCAAGCTCGCCCGCAAGTATCATCCTGATGTAAACCCCGGAGACAAATCCGCCGAAGAGAAGTTCAAAGCGCTCTCCGAGGCCAACGAAGTTCTCAGCGATCCCAAGAAGCGGAAGATTTACGATCAGGTCGGCTACTATTCCGACAACATCGATCCCGCAGCCGCCGAGGCTTACGCCCGCGGCGGAGCCACCGGCGCCGGAGGCTTCGGAGGCTACCCCGGCGGCGGCTTTCAAGGCGGCCCGCAGCAAGCGGGCGGCGAAGGCGCTCACTTCGATTTCGGCGGCTTCGATTTTTCCGACCTGATGGATAACGCCAACCGCTCCGGCCGCAGCGGCGGGGGAAACGCAGGCGGAAGCTTCCGCGATATTTTCTCCGGCATGTTCGGCGGCGGTCGCGGCGCAACCGCTCCGGCTGAGACCGGACCGTTGCCCGGTAGCGACCTCGAATATCAAGTCAACGTGCCCTTCTGGACGGCAATTCGCGGCGGGGTTCTGCGACTGAACATTACGCGACAGGATGTCTGCGGAAACTGCCACGGGCTGGGATATATCGAATCTCCCGGAAAATGCACGGAATGCAACGGCACCGGGCAGGTCACGCAGACCGGCGGCCGCGGCCCCGCGAAAATGAAATTCAACGTGCCGTGCCCAAGCTGCCAAGGAACTGGCAAGAATATCTCCACCTGTCCCGTCTGCCACGGCGAAGGCACAGTCAGCCGCACCGAGCCGATCGAGGTTCGCATCAAGGCCGGAACTCGCGACGGCCAGCGCATTCGGCTCGCCGGAAAAGGCAATGCCGGCGAGCGCGGTGGACCGGCGGGCGATCTTTACGTAATCATCCGCATCGACCCTCATCCGCTCTTCCGGCGCGAGGGCGACGACATCTATTTGACGGTTCCAGTGACGGCGCCCGAAGCGGCGCTCGGATCGAAGATTGAAGTCCCGACCATCGATGGCCGCGCGCTTCTAAAAATCCCTCCCGGAACCCAGCCCGGGCAAAAACTTCGCCTGCGCGAAAAGGGCGTACCTTCGGCGACGAAAGAAGGCGCACGCGGCGATGAGATCGTCGAAATCACGGTGAACGTTCCCATGCCGCGCGACGAGCGTACCAAAGAGCTGCTGCGGGAGCTGGCTAAGTTAAACCCTGAAGACCCGCGAGCGGAATTATGGGCCAAGGTTTAATCCAGCATTGAGCTTGCGCCCCTCTGTGCCGAGCCTCCAGGTGAGTTCCACGAAGCCTCAAAGCGAAAGTCACTTCTTCGCGCTAGGATCATCCGCCGCATTGATGTAGTTAAACTTCACCGGCGATTGCCCATGAATCTGAATAACGGTTTCGCCGGATGCTCCGGCATAGTGATGCATGCTGGGATCGAGATATACGAAGCTGCCCGGCGCGAGGCTCTTCATTTTGCCGTCGTCGTAACTGTCGCCCATCCCAACTTTCAGCGTGCCGGAAATCACGCTAACGTTTTCGCGGAGCGGATGCGTGTGCGGAGCGATGCGGTAGCCATCGGGCATTTTCAGACGGATGGTATAGTCCCCGCTCGTGGCGATGGGATTTCCCTCAAGCACGGCAAGTTGCGCTCCCGCCTGGATAAATGGCGGTGCCGGGCCCCACTTGATTTGATCGGGAGTAAAAAGGTTTTGCGCGCGGCAGGGCTGCGGAAGTAAAGCAATCAGGGCAAGAGCGAACAGAATTGCAAGAAACGGTGTCTTCATCGGGGCCTCCAAGGTTCGGCGGCATAATAAGCTGTGCGCTAGCATAACGGCAAGAGAAAACGCCTCATATCCGCCGCCATATCGCGGACCCTCCAGGAAGCTAGTTCGCACATTAGTTGACTGAGTCAACTAACTTATGGCATCCTGCTGTTGTGCCTAGCGCGATCAGTTCCCCCGACCCCGATCATGCCGTGGCGGCGGTCCGCGCCTTCAACCGCTTTTACACCCGCCAAATCGGAGCGCTCAACGAGCACCTGCTCGAAAGCAGATTCTCGTTGACGGAAATGCGCGTGCTCTACGAATTGGCTCATCGCGACGGAACCACTGCCGGCGAACTCTGCAAAGATCTCGGTCTCGATCCGGGCTATCTAAGCCGGATGATCCAGCGTTTCGAGAAAGAAAAACTGATCGCCAGAGTGAAATCCGAAGCCGACGCCCGGCAGAGCATGCTCTCGCTGACGGCGCGCGGCCGCAAGACATTCGCCCCCTTTGAGGCGCGATCGGGCAAGCAAGTAGCGGGGATCCTGCACGAACTCGGCTGGGGAGAACAAAATCGTCTGCTCGAAGCCATGAGCACGATTGAAAGTCTTCTGGGAGCGGAGGCGAAAGCAGACTCGCGTCACATTCTCCGTTCACATCGTCCGGGAGACATGGGGTGGGTCGTGCACCGCCACGGAGTGCTCTATTCCAAAGAATACGGCTACGACGAGCGCTTCGAAGCCCTGGTAGCCGAAATCGTTGCCGAATTCATCCAGCACCTCGATCCGAAACACGACGCGTGCTGGATCGCGGAAAACGACCGCGAGATCGTAGGGTCAATCTTCCTGGTCAAAAAGTCGAAGACTGTTGCCAAGTTGCGGCTGCTGCTAGTCGAACCGTCAGCCCGCGGGCTGGGCATCGGCAAAGCGTTGATCGCTGAATGTGTCAACTTTGCGCGCCAAGCCGGTTACAAGAAAATCGTCCTCTGGACGCAGAGCGAACTCCAGGCTGCCCGCCACCTCTACAAGCAAGCCGGATTCAAGCTCGCGGGAGACAAGCGGCATGATAGCTGGGGACGCGAGGGGCTCGTCGCGGAAACCTGGGAGCTGAAACTCTGACCCAGCGCACCCCGAAGCCCATTACTACAGTCCCTGACCTCCTCGGCGAAAAATTTGCCGTAGCATCACATTTTTCTTGCATCCTGCGCAATTTCCCGTAATCTCACACTTGCGAACTAACTCCGGCGGAATTTCCGGAATCTAAACAAACCGGAAAGCTCGAGCACGCTTTTCGAGAGAAAAACCAGCCCGCTGCGGAGTAGCTGAGAGTGAGTCGCTTGAGGAGGAAGACATAGAAATTGGCAACCGCTAGCGCCCTTCAACGAGAGAACCCCCAACCCCTCGCCGCCGTACCCAACCGGAAAAAATTCGTCAGGTTAACCCTGTGGCCTCTAGTCGCCGCCACTTTCTTTATGGTGTCAGGCGGAACCTACGGCACCGAAGACATCGTTCACGGAGCCGGCTACGGACGCGCCATTCTGATTCTGCTGCTCACCCCGCTCCTCTGGAGCCTGCCGACGGCCTTCATGATCGGTGAGCTTTCGAGCGCGCTGCCCTTCGAGGGAGGCTACTACGCTTGGGTGCGCCGCTCCATGGGCAACTTCTGGGGATTTCAGGAAGCATGGCTCTCGCTGGTGGCGTCGATCTTCGATATGGCGATTTATCCAACCCTGTTTGTTGCGTATCTGACGCGCATGTTCCCGTGGTTTCAGGAGAACAATCGGGGATGGTGGGTTGCTCTCGCCGTGGTGATCGCCTGCGCGCTGCTGAATATTGCCGGAGTAAAAGTGGTTTCGATGACGTCGCTGTGGCTGTTCTTCGCCCTCTCGGCGCCATTCGCCGCGATTGTGATTCTCGCGCCTTTCAAGATAGGAGCGCTGGCCAACGCAGTAACCAAGCCGACAACTTCCACCGTCGATATCCTAGGCGGACTGCTGATCTGCATGTGGAACTACATGGGCTGGGACAACGCCTCCACCATTGCCACCGAAGTGGAACGTCCGCAGCGTACCTATCCGCGGGCGATGCTGGTCGCCGTTTGCATCGTAGCCGTGAGCTACGTCCTGCCCTTCGCAGCCATGTGGATGACGGGCCTCAAAGCGACTGCCTGGGAAACCGGCTCCTGGGCCGATATCGCCGGATTGCTCGGTGGACCACTACTGCGCGTAGGAGTGGTGCTGGGTGGAATCATCAGCGCCTTCGGCATGTTCAACGCCCTGGTCATGAGCTACTCGCGCCTGCCCCTGGCGATGGCGCAAGACGGCATGCTGCCTGGTATCTTCGGTAAACTGCACAAGAAATCCCGGGCGCCCTGGGTGGCAATCGTCGCATTGGCCATTGGATGGGCCATGTGCTTGGGCCTCGGCTTCGCCCGTCTGGTCACACTTGACATTCTTCTCTATGGCGCGAGCCTGCTTCTTGAATTCGTGGCTCTCGCCGTCCTGCGCTTCCGCGAACCAGATCTACCACGCCCCTTCCGCGTTCCGGGAGGTCTGTTCGGCGCCATCGCCATCGGCATCCCTCCCATGCTGCTGCTCGGCTTCTCGGTGATTCGCAGCGAGCACGAGTCGTTGCTGGGCATGAGTTCATTCGAGTTCGGCATGATCCTGATCGCCGCCGGATTTGTCGCTTACGCCGTCAATCACCTGCTCAAGCCGTCGGGATGGGTGCGAGAAGAAAAACCTCAGCCCGCAGCCTGATCTTTCCAGACTTAAGCCCCGGGAGTAACTGTCCCGTGTTTCGCTTTCCTGCGGTCGTATCGGGGTGAAGAAAAGCTGAAGCGAGCTTCGGCAATCATAAGGATGCCACCTAAGCGCAAATCAGAAACCGACCGGCGTCGCGACAGAAACCAGAGTCGCAGAGCATAGCTACAGTCGCGCTAGGAGCGCTGTCGGATTTCGGCCGCCAGTCCAGTATGAGTTTCGCTCACTGCTGGGCGGCGAGGCGGAAGTGACTCCGGCCCAGGGTGCGAGCGCCTCTCGATTGTGCCGATGACCGGTGCATCCTCCATGCCGGTGGCGTACGCCATCGAGACGAATCGCTGTTCTGAACACAGGCGATCAATGAGCCGCTGCTGCCCGGCGCTGAGCACCGCCACAGGAAGGATTGGAAAGTGCCGAAACATCCATAGAAAATACACACGCTGCAGAAAAGATGGCATCAGATAACGAGGCCCGATCGGGGTCTGCACCTGGACCACACCCTCAGAAAGTTTCTCGATCCACATAAATTCATCCACCCAAAAAGCACTGAGTTTGGCCAGAGCACGTCTAGGGCCGCAATTATTGCACTAAGGGCCGTGGAAAAAAAGCCTTTTTCTTAAGAAATTTCAAATCTAAGGTCTTCCCATGAGTCCGTGGGTCTTTAACCTACCATCGCCCTTACCGAAAACTTATCCGCGCTGGCAATCTCAGGAACAAATCTCCGGCAGCACTTGCATCCTCTGAATTTCGGCCGCAACCCCGAACTCCGTGCCAGGACCAGGCTCCACGCGAACCACACGGGCATGGCAACACACCCAGGACTTATTCCCGTTCATCAACTCGGGTGGAAGAATCAATACCAACTCGACGTCGGATCCTTCGGTCAAACGGGACTGGGTATAAAGGAAAATGCCGTTTGTGCTCACGTCTCGGGTCTGCCCCGTGGCCTCAGCGCGAGTTCCATTCCGCACGCGAACTTCAAGGCGCTTCGCCAATCGAGTTTTCGATCGGCGCTCGGCTTTCGAGATGTTAGAGTCGGTCATGCGCAAAGTAGCCGGTGTCGAATCCCGCAGCAAGTAACTCAGAAACGAAGAACCAGTCCAGTCGATGCTCGAATGCTATTGTGCCGGGCAAGAAACGATCCGGTCACAATATAATCCACATCGACGCGGCAGCCCAGCAAACGCGTGATAAGGCAGTCCATCCCCAACCCCAGCATTGCGTCGAATCCATTATTAGACCGCGACAATCCGCTTCCGCTTTCGGACGTGTGCGCTTCGCCGAACAGAGCTTCGCCAAAAGGCCTCAGCGTCCTGGTTGCATATGAACCTCGAATGCCGACGTCGAAAATATATTCACTCACGCTGCCATTTACCAGGCATCCGGCCGAGCCGGGCGCACAAACACTACTGCCCGGCAGATTCTTGGAGCCGTAGAGACCACTGACATCGCCGACAATGCCGAAGTAGGGCAGGTATTTCTTTTCGCCCGATACCTCCCATCCGTTCAAAGTTGCATGCTCGCCCGAGAAGAGGTTGGCGCCAAGGAAGGAATATCCGGCAAAAAAATTGCTCGAACCTATGTTTTGTGCGGTGGCCGTACCCGCTACCGCTAGAGCGACTGCAAACACTGCGACCCGGCACAGGATTCGCGGACAAAGGCGCCATCGGCCATTTCCGTGCATTGATAATTTTCTCGATTGCAAGAAACCGATGTCGAACACTCTAGCATTTTCCCCAGCCGTTCCGGCAGTCCAAACAACGGAATGAGTTGCCCCCGAGCTATGATCCGGGAGTGGTTTCTGTCGGCAATCCGCTGGCAGGTTCTTTGCGGTCGGGCGGCTTAGAGCCGAAAAATCCAGCAGATTTCAAGCCGCTGGCCTGATATCATCGCTCTCCAAGGATGCTGTACCGCATTACTGTAGCCGCCTTCTTGCTGCTGCTGTCCGTCGCTATATTTGGGCAGTCGCCTCCATCGCGCTGTAATTCGGGTCTGGCACTTGACGATTGCCTTGGGACCGTTACAGGCGGGTTCTCCAGCAAAGTTTATAGCGACGCTGCCGGGGAAGAGTCTTCCGACGACAATCTTCCCGCTGCACCGAGTCCGCAGCAGGCCATCTCCCGAACTAACGGGCCGACTCTGGATGGAGCGTCCTCCAAAGGAAAGCCGGAGTCTTTCCATTGGCGCCGCGCACTGGAAGAGTCATTTACTTTTCTTGCAATCGAGCAGGCGTGGGTTGTGCACACCGATTTCCCCTGGGTTGTCTCGGAACGGGGCGTTCCTTTTAACCACTACTGGCGTGACTACAAACAGTCGCTTTCGCGGTGGTGGGAGGTCGGCTGGAGCGCGGGCGAAAATCCGATGTACAACTATGTTGGCCATCCCATCCAGGGAGCGATCAGCGGATACATCGAAATCCAGAACGACCCAAAGAGCCGGGTCCTCGAGTTCGCGAACACGAAGGAGTATTGGTGGAGCCGCGTCAAAGCTACGCTGTGGAATGGCGTCTACAGCACGCAGTGGAGCATTGGACCTCTCAGCGAAATCACGGTCGAGAAATATGGCTCAAACGACCGTCCGCCATGGACGCCCAACAACAGCTTCCCGTGCAATCCGAAAGTCCAACTCTGCTATTGGGGCGTAGGAAAGGTCAATCTCGTGATGACGCCGGTTGGCGGCCTCGGCTGGGGATTGGCCGAGGATTGGATGGACAAGAATATCGTCCGCCGCGTCGAAGGCAAGACCAGGAGTCGCTTTCTGATTGACGCCACTCGTTGCACCTTCAATCCCATTCGCGGCGCCGCCAACATCCTTCATGGCAATCGCCCGTGGTTCCGTTTCCGCGATGAAATAATCGAATGAACCCGTCAGCCGCGAAGTTTCTCTTGCTTGCTGTGTTCCTGCCGTGTTCCGCTTACTGTCAGAGTTCTCCCGGGATTCCGAAAGACACCGAATGGGATTTCGGCGTCTGGCTGGCAGGAGAGACCGGCGAAGAGACAACTAATTCCTTCGCACAAGCGCAGATCTGGAGTGGAGGCATTTTTGCCGGCAGAGTATTGACCGACGAAATCGGCAACAATTGGCGGCGCGGCAGGCTCGAATACGCCTTTGACGTGATGCCTGTGTTCGAAACTTACGGGAACCAGCGCACTCACGGCATTGGATTCGATCCGGTAATTTTACGGTGGAACTCGGCGCTGCACAGGTCGCGAATCTCACCGTACATCGAACTCTCAGGAGGCGGTGTGAGCACGCCGGTAAATCTGCCGCCGGGTAGAACTTCCAGTTTCAATTTTATGGCGAAAGGCGGCGGAGGGATTTACTTAGAGACGCGGAGCAAGCAAGCCGTCGACATCGGCCTGCACTGGTCGCATATTTCAAATGCGAATCTGGGCGCCGAGAACTACGAGTTCAACGGCGTTCAACTCAGCATCGCCTACCACTGGTTCAAGTAACCTGGCGAACCTGTGGCCGATACCGAGCGACGATCGGCGCCTCGCTTGCCTTTAGCTTTGCGGCGGATGCAAACGCGTCGCCGGGACCACGATCGCCTGCTCCATGGTGGGAACATTCGTTCCCCGCAAAACGGCTTCAGTCTTGTGCAATTTTTCCGCCTGATGGGTCTGGTAGTAGGCCTGAACCAATAATTCGAGACTCAGTGGATTGTTCTGATCTTCTTCCAGATAGGCAATGGCTTCACTGTATTTTTTCTGATCCATGAGCCTCGCGCCAAAGGCGCCGTTATAGGAGCCTTGAATTACCTTGTTGTTACTGGTCGAAGCCATGGTTTCAAGAATCTTTAGCGAAGCGTCGGCCAACACGGCGTCGCCTGCACGTCCCGCACGCACTGTCCGCAACCGCAGAATGCGCGAGATCTCTTCAGCTTTATCGTTCTTGGAGATGCTGCGGCTCTGGGCCAGCGAATCCTCACCCTGCTGCAGGTACTTTAGCGCAGCCTTATCATCGGCTTGATACTCCGCCATTAGGCGGTACGCCTGCGCTTCCTGCAGATTCTGCTCCTTGGAATGAGAGGTTTGAGCAATCTCTGCGAACATCTTGTCGGCATCGGCGAAGTTGCCATCGCGCACGTAGGTCATCGCCTTCTGCATCTGGTAGGAGAGCCGGTCGGCTTCGTTGTGTGCGAAGCGAATTGCCTTGTCATATTCCACGCGCGCCTGCTCCTGATTTCCCATCAACGCGTAAGTGTCTCCCAGGCCAACTTGCGAAGTCACAAAATCAGGATCGATTCTCAGCGCAGCGCGATAATGCTTCAGCGAGCCTTCAAAATCTCCCGCCATTCGTTTCAGTTCGCCATAAGAATCTTGCGGATTCGGTTCTGTCGGCAGCTGCGCAACATAGCGGTCCATCGCTGAAAACGCTTTAGCGAACTCACGGTTGCGCGCATAGGAGTATGCCAGATCGTTCAGCGCCGCAGGGTAATTCCTGTCGAGGACCAGCGCCTTTTCCATCATGCTTTGCGCCTGATCGGCACCCTCTTCGCCCATCAGCCAATTGCCGGCCAGATAAAGCAGATGCTTGTCCTTGGGAAACATCTCCAGCATGTCGTTCATCGCGGAAATGCCCCCGATCGTATCGCCTTCCTGTACTTTGACGATCCACGTCACCATCAACTGCTCGCCGGGTGTCGCCTTGGGCGCAAGCCATTTGGCTTTTTCGCGGGCCAGGCTCATTTCTTTGGGATCGGTGCCGTTAAAGGCAATCCACGCCCACGCCACGGCGAGATTGGGATCAGCCTTTACCGCAGCACGCCAGTCGTCGTTGCAGCGTTCGAGGTAGAGGTTTTCGTAATCCTGCATGCCCTTTTCGTAGAGCGCGCGAGCCTGCGGCGATGAGGTGGTCACCGGCAGCGACGGGCTGGCGCTGGGCTTGAGATGGTGGGCCATTGCGGGCGTGGCGAGGCACACCGCAAGAATCGGAACAAAGAAAGCGCAGGTAGAGCGACGCATCGAGGTCTCCGGAAGCGAGCTTTTTGGCGGGGAGGATTACGAGAGGAGCGTAACATCCAAGTAACCACCAACCTAGGTGACGGAAGACGTACGACGGATGGCAAAAGGCACGATCACCGCATCTTCAACGGGAAAAGAAAAAAACCCGCTGCGAGCGGGGGCTGCGTGTGACTTGATAAAGGCTAGAAAGTGAACTTGGCCGCGAGCTGAATACCACGCGGGGCCCCGCCGCCAAGGAACGGGTTGCCGATACCCACGTCGCCGGTAGCCGCAATCGGGTACCCCCCGGTTCCGGTTTCGAGCGTATTGGCGCCGTTCAGAGCAAAGCCGTTGGTAGCCGGGTCCGCGAGAAATGCCGGCAGGAACGGATTCGCAAAGTTCGGATGGTTGACGATGTTGAAAAAATCGGCTCGCAGTTGCAAATTCAATCTTTCCGTAAGAATTGTGTTTTTGTAAATCGCAAGATCCCATTGCTTGTAAGTGGGTCCATGCAAAGAATCACGTCCTTCATCGCCGAAGTGGCGAGTACCGGGAACGCAATCGGTGTTAACCCCGTTTGCGATGCCACCATCGGTAGCAGCGCTCACCGTGCAGGGTATCGCAAATGCGTTCAGGTTCACGAAGTTGAAAGGATTTCGTTCGTGGTAAGTGATCGGCCCGACCACATCCGGGCGGTCATCGCCTTCACCGCTGCCGCTGTAATCGTCCTCAAAGTTGTAGTTCATCTGGAACGGCTGGCCGCTCTGCAACGTAACGGTGTTGTCGAAGCCCCATCCATTTTTCAACCGCTGCATGTTTCCGCCATGATTCGGCAGAGCGTAATTGAAAATCCAGGTGAAGCGCTGTGGCAGGTTAAAGTTTGACGGCCCGTATTCCAGGGAGGGCCGAGTGCTGTTGTTGGGCTGGGCAGCGTTCGGCTCGAAATCGTCGAGATCGCTGGCGGTGTCGAGCGACTTCGACCACACATAGTTGGTGATCGACGTAATTCCATGCCAGCCGGTTATGCGCAGGCTGGCTTGCAACGAGTTGTAGTTAGACTTGGCCGTCGAATTCTCCTGCATGATGTAAAACGAGCCGTAGGGATTGTCGGCATAGTTGCGCGGCACGCTGTAGCTTCCGGTGATTGCGCCCGTCGTCGCACAGGTTGCGATGCCAAACGGGCAATCGGATGCCGTAATCTGCGCCTGGCTGGGCTGGCTCAAATCGAAGAACCGCCAAAGCCTGTGGCCCTGAGACCCGACATATCCCAGCTGCAACATGGCATGACTGCTGAGCTGCTGCTGGATGTTGAGGTTGTAATTCTCCATGTAGGGCGTCTTGAGATTGCGATCGAAGGAAAACGTATCGCATTCGAAGTTGCAGGCGTTTTCCGGGCCGAAGAGCGGTGCTCCGGCAGCAATTGTTCCCGAGACCCCAGCCGAGTAAATGGGATCGGGGCCAATCGGGTTATAAGCTGGGCCGGGATCGAAGAAGGGCGGATAGGGCAAGTGGCCAAGTACCACATCCTGAGAGAAACCATCAAAGAACAAACCCCAACCGGCACGAATTACGGTTTTGCCTTTGCCAGTGATGTCCCATGCCGCACTTAAACGCGGGGCAAAGTCCTTATGATCCGGGTTGTAAAGGCGGTTCAACCCCGGCTGCCCGACCTGCGTAAGAGTAAAGGTGTCGGCGGCAGCGTCGAGATTTGTGATGGCACTCAGCAGGTTGTTATTCTCCCCAACCACGCCGTAGAAGTCATATCGGAGACCGTAGTTAATGGTCAGGTGCGATGTAGCGCGGAAGCTATCCTGTGCGTAGAATCCGTAGCTATCCTCATGGGTATGCCGCAGCGTGTCGCCGGCGTATTGAAAACCGCCATCGTCGGGATTGCCGGCAAGAAACGTACTCAGGCTGCTGAATTCCAGCTTGCCGCGGAAATATTTGTCGAAGTACTGCTGAATGCTGGTGCGGTAGAAATCCGCGCCGATCTTCACATCGTGTTTATTCACCTTCCAAGCGAAGCTCTCGAGAACCTGGTTGTTGCTGTCGAAACGATGGCGGGGATCGCTGGAATTGGCACCGAGCTGTGAAAAGTGGCCGATGGTAATGATCGGCAGACCTTCACCCGGCGGGCCGCTACCGGTTTCCAAACCCACTGAACTGGGCGAGAAACTTCGATCCTGAGGGAAAAATCCCTCTGCGAAGCGGTTCCATCCATAACGCAAGTCGTTCACTTTATTTGTACCGATGGTGTGAACGTAAGAGATCGAAACCAACTGAACGCGAGTCGGCGTGTAGGTGTTGAAACCCGGCAATTGTCCGCCGCTGGCGGTCAGAGCTAAGGGAAACGACTGCACGCTATCCCCGAAGAAATAACGGCCGGTCAGAATGTTGTTGGCGTTGAAATTCTGGTCGATCTTGGCAATGAAACTCGTAAGCCGGTTAAATGAGGGAGAGATGACCGAGCTATTGGGACCGTTGGGGCATTCCGTATCTTCCAGGCTGGCGGGGCCGGCGAGCGAGGGGCCGAAGGTTCCCGCAATATTGGGAGACGGCCAAGGATCGCGGGCCAGCAGTGCCGCGATCACTTTATTCGATGCCCCACCGTCGGCCGCAATCTGTGCGGGGTCGGGCACGCAACCGAGCGTTACCACGCCAACGCCTTCCTGCTGGCCTTCGTAGTCCGCAAAGAAAAATGTCTTATCCTTGACAATGGGCCCGCCCAGCGAAGCACCGTACTGGTTATTGTGAAAAAGCGCTTTCGGCTGGCTGGCGATATTGAAGTAGTTGCGCGCATCGAGGGCATCGTTGCGGAAATATTCGGCGGCCGTCCCATGCAACTGGTCAGTGCCGCTCTTGCTGACAATGTTGACCACACCACCGGCATTACGTCCGTACTCCGGAGCGAAATTCGAAATCACATTTACTTCGGCCACGGCATCAATCGGCAAAATCGCGGATGGCGTTCCGAACACGCCCGCTTCATTGATGGCCGGATCGTTACGATAACCGTCGTTCATATCCGTGCCGTCGAGCAGATAGTTGTTGGATCGGCCGCGCGCGCCGTTCATGCTGAATTCGCCGTAGGATCCGGGCGAATCAGAGATCTCATCGGGAGAGCCCGCAACGCCAGGGTTAAGGAAGATCAGTTTGGTGTAGTCGCGGCCATTGACGGGCAAGTCCGCCACGGTTTGGGAAGTGAGCACGCCACCAAGAGTGTCGCTGGTGGTTTCAACCAGCGGCAATTCATCGGCGGAAACCTCAACCTTGGTGGACACTGCGCCAGTTTTCAGGCCAGCATCGACGCGCCGTTGCGTCGCCACATCTACCGCCACTCCGGTCGCTTCAAATGTCTGAAAACCCGCCAAGGTCACCGTCACGGTGTAGGTTCCGATCGGCAATTCCGATAGCGAGTAGCTGCCATCCGCGCTGGTTACAGTGGTGCGCTCCAGTCCTGTTCCCGGGTTCTTGGCTCTCACTGTGGCTCCGGCGACAACTGCTCCTGAAGGGTCTGTCACCGTCCCCAGAATTGTGCCGCGGAAGGTTTGTGCCGAAAGGCTAACTGCGGCCAGGAGCACAGACACCAGCACTATGCGCGCTTTCATAAAGTCTCCTTACAATGAGTACGTTTTACGAATCAATTGAGGGGGTGAAATTTCGAAGTGGCAGGCTCTCCAAAAGCCCTCACCGGAAGAGACGCAATTTTTTAATCGACGAACAAATCTGGAGCGCCCCTACCGCACAGCAAACATTATCGAACCCTCATCTCAAGAGTCAACCATTGAGTCTCCAATACGCGCAATGAATTTTGCGAATGGGAACAACCATCGGTAACATCGTCGAAAGGGGAAAGCGTTAACTAGATTGGTTCAGCGGGAGGATCTCGACACTGAAAATTTTCTGGTATTTTCGCTGGCTATCGAAGTCGAGCTAGAACGTGATCGCCAGACCACCACGCACAGAGCGTGCTGCCTGCACGAGATAAACCGTCTGGCCGTCCTGGCCCATGACCGGGACGTAGCCCTGCGCGAGCAGGTTCCGCACATCGATAATCCCTTCCATGTGCGAAGGCAGGAAGCCCAGAGTTGGAATCGGCTGGCGAATCAGGAGATTGACAAATGCGCCGCTTTGCCCCGGTGAGGCGTTAAACATGTCGACGGGAGTTAAGGCCCGGCCGTTGAGCCAGCGATAGGAGGCCATCCAACGAGTGTGTGTGCGCGAGACGGTTCCGCTTAACTTGGCTGCGACCGCTTGACGGCGCTCGGTGCTGATCCACTGCTGCGCGCTTTGCAATTCGACATCGGGCTTGGTGAGATCGAGCACGCCGCCAGAAGCGTAATCGAGCGTAGCGGAAAGGTCGGAACAGAGCTTACGCTCGAGTACTACGCGCACACCGGTGGTATCCAGAGTATCGCCGGTATAGGTGAAGGTGCCCGAGTAAACATCCGGCAGCAGGAAACCACCCGCCGCCGTCACTGCGCCCGCGCCAATCAGCGCGGTGTTATCCACGTGATCGTTGAATACCGCGGCCTGCATGCTGGTTTTGCCGCTGCGATGCGAAAGATTCAATTCGTGATGATGACCGCTTTCGAGCTTCGTGGCGAAGTCCTGGACACTGACGCGGGGGTCGGCTTCGCTGAACTCCGATGCCGCCGAATCAGAATCGCTCTCGTCGCGCTCTACGGGCAGGGATGTTGTGTACTCGTATTCTAAAACGGTGTCCGGCGAAGCGTGGTACCTAGCGGAGGCGTAAGGACGAAACGCGCTCACCCGCCCGAGAAATTGGATCGTCTGCATCTCACTGCCAAACTTCAGTTCGAAGACATCGCCGACCGTCATCGAGTCGGATGCGTTCAGCGCGACAGCCTGTAATGCGGCATTATGCAGGTTGGGGTCCGAAGGCGCGAAGCGGCGTACGCTCAGCGACATTGTCGGTCCAGAACCGTCGGGCAACTGGTGCGAATAGAGTGCGCGAAGCGCCGCGCCAGGCGTCCCATTTCCGTATCCTACATTGCCCGCCAATCCGATGTGGTAGGTAGAGAAGACCGAACCCTCCACGGAGAAGCCGGTATTCATATCCGAGCCGCTGCCGTAACCCTCCGCCGCCGAACCAGCCAGCAAAGAAACACTGGCCTTCAGATCGTGGTTTTGCCGTTCCACGCCAACCACGGAAGGATCATCGAACACTCGCAGCACCGGTCGATTCGCCACCGAGCGCAACGTCCATTTCCAATCATCGTCGTCTCCCGCTCCGCGCAGAGGGCCAACACGTACTGCGTCGAGCAATGTGTTCAGCGTGACGTTAACATGCAGGCTGCTGCCGGGGCGCAGGCCAAGCTCTTCGCGAAGAGCGGGAAGAAACGAAGGAGCGGAAACCTTAACGGTGTATAAGCCCGGAAGGAGCCCGGTCGCGGAATAAAAACCGGCGCCATCGGTAAAGACAGTCAGATTCCGCGCTGCCATGCCGGCGATCTGCACCACCGCGCCCATCTGGGGCACGCCGGCTGCATCGCGGACGTATCCAGAGATTGCGGCCGGCTTATCTTCGGCACGCGCCGGAAACGATAAGGCCGGAATTGCCAATGCGACGATCAGCAGCGAATATCCGAGCTGGCGAACCTTCAATCCAACCCCCGGGGAATCAAGCAGTCCGTTATTCAACAGCCAACACCTATTCAACAGCGAACGTCGCCGACGGATCAGCGGTCTGCTTGGAGATGTTGTCGTTCACTTTAATTTCGATCTTGTACACGCCCGGCTGCAGATTGGCGGACGCAATCGATTTCTGCAGCGTTACCTGCTCGCCCACATTACCCATCGAGTCGGTGGATTCCATCCTCTGAACCACAGGCTTGTTGGTGGCGATGTTAACGATGTCGAACTCGAAGGTGGCGGAAGGCTTATGGGTCTTCTCATCCACGCCCAGATTATAGACCTGCATCCAGAAATTTACCTTCTGGTCCTTGGTTCGTTTAAAGAGAGCTGGCTTGCCATCGGCAGGAGCGACGCGGGGCCGTACTTTATTGAGCCCGATCACGAAGTTGCCCCGGCTCACGTCTTTGGTGGGCACCGGTTCCATCAGATCGGCGACAATCAGCGAAGAGGTCGATAGCTTGTCGTCGGAATACTCCGGAACCACAATCCCCCGGCTCCACAGTCCCTTGCGGTCGCCATTGACGTCTTTCACCGCCACTTCAACTTTGTAGCGACCGGGTCGCAGCGGCAATGCCTTCCAATACACCGAAGAGTTCTCCGCCGTTTTCGGCAGCAATTCGGCCGGCACGTCAACCTGCGCCGTGTCCTCGAAAGTCTGCACGACCTTGCCGGTCAAACTGGTAACGCGCCCGAAGATATTGACCGTCCCGCGCTGCACTCCTTCTTTATTCGCAAACGTAATATCGCGGTACTTCATCTGGATCGTGATCGGCACCAGCACGGTATCGCCCGTGACCTTTACGAAATCGGTGCGCACATCGAACGGCATCAGATTGGTAACAATCTTGCTGTTGACGATCTCTTCCAGATCCTTGAACTTCACTGGTGGAGGCGCCTGCAGCTTGGCATATTGCTCGAGGCGGTCAAATTCCTTGCTCGCTTGACTTGAACTGTCGGGTCCGCCGCCCAACTGCTCCAGGCCGCCACCGGAGAAGCGCTGCGCCTTGGTCGACAGCCCCATTTGCTCATAGAGCGTCAGGCCCGCGTTGGGCGTGTACTTGAGCGCGTCTTTCTCCGAGCGATCAAGCGTCATGTGGTAGTCGCCGCACATGCAGGTATCGACGAATTCGATGATGACTTCCTGCCCGATGCCTTCCAGATAGCGGTAGCGCCAATCTTCGAAGGGGAAGGTTGAGGTCTCGCCGCCACCCTCTTCCATCGGCCGCTCATAGGTGCCGCCAGAAGGATGCGAATCGATCTCATCCGCCGGACCATACATGATGTAAATACGGCCGCGGTCGCTTTTCCATCCCGGAATGCCGGCGGCAAAATGCTCGTTGGCGTAAGCGATGCGCCGGTAGTGCTCTTCTTTGTATTCGTTCTCTTCGGTATCGGGAGTGGGGTCGCGGCGCTGCCAGAAGGCTTCAATGAAGTTGTCGCGCTCTTCATCGTTCGAAAGCTGTTTGAACGCGGCCCGTTCTTCGTCGGTGATGATCCAGACTACGTCTTCGTTCAGCCACTTCTTGTAAACCTTGCTTAACTCGACATTCAGGTTGCGCTTCTGCTGTTTCTTCTGCTTCTCGTTCGGAGGGCGGTTGAGCGGATCGCCCTGATCGAGTGCCGGAGCTGGAGTGGAAGTTTGAGCGGCGGGAGTCTGGGATTGTGCCGCAGGACCGGAGTTCGCCGTAGCAGCACTGGATTGGGGACCGTTCGCAGGCGCAGCCTTATCGCTCTGGGCGTAAGCCACGCCCGTCAGAGCAACCGCGTTTATAAGAAAAATCGAAAAAAGATAGCCTGAACCGACCCGGGACATGCGAGGGACTCCTGCAACCATTCTGCTTAGTTCAGCTATTTTAGGCCCTCAACAGGGTGAAAGCAAGATAAGTCTCATCGAACGAAGAGATTGAGGGCTACTACGCTCCGTTCCGTTGGACGCGGCGGCGTATTCCCCGCGTTGCCCGGCGGCTTCGCTATATTTTGGCGCTCCCGCCAGGTTTTGATGCTAATCTTCTTTCCCGTCTTTCCCGTACGTCCCCCTCTGAGGTTTCCATGCCACCACCTAGATAGAATGATCGCCGCCATCGTGGCCTTGGTGGGGGCAGCGTCGGGCTCACGCGCGTCCGAGTCTGCCGTCGTAAGGTCGCCACCGTCGCCACTTCCCCGCAAACAATTCCTGGTTGCTATAATTGCGGGTTCGGGGCGGTTACTCCTCGGTATTCTCAAAGGTCCTAAAATTACCTTCCGTTTTGGAACTATCCTGCCCGCAGGATCGTATCCAGAGATGTGCTCGTCACTCTGAGGAACGGCGGATAAATTGGGGAGCTCAAGGAGCTAGATCTCCGCTTGTCCGGACCGCTGAGAAAGCCCCGCCCAGAGGGTGACGAAACGATGAAACTTTGGAAAAAAATTGCGATCGGCGCCGGAGTAGTAGTGGTGCTGGCACTGATCGTCGGCATCACGGTTCACCAAAGCCATAAGAACGTAATCACAGTCCAGACGGCCAAAGTCGAGCGGAAAGATCTGACTGCGGTGGTCAGCGGCTCCGGTGAGATCAGGCCGAAGACCTATGTGAACATCGGCGCCAACGCCATGGGCAAGATAACGCATCTGCTGGTCAAAGAGGGAGATCACGTAAGGCAAGGTCAATTGCTTGCCCAATTAGAGAACGTACAGTCTTCGGCCGATGTGAGCGCCAACCAGGCTTCGCTTCAAGCGGCCGAAACCGACGCCCTCGCGGCGGACGCCGCGTCGAAGACCGCGCAAGCCGATCTCTTGCGCGCGCAGGCTGACTACGACCGCAACAAGCTCGATTGGGACCGCGCTCAGAGTCTTTTCAAAGATGGCCTGATCTCGAAATCGGATTTCGACAGCCGCAGGAATGCGTGGGCCGCCGCCGATGCGGGACTGGCGCAGGCGCAGGCCCGCGTGAATCAAGCGAAGGCACAGAAAGATTCCGCCGACAAGCATATCGCCCAGAACCGCGCGACGCTCACGCGCTTTGCCGACGTGTTGCAGAAGGCCACGTATACTGCGCCCTATGACGGCATCATCACCAATCTCCCGGTGCGCGAGGGCGAAACCGTGGTGATGGGCATTCAGAATGCTCCCGGCAGCACGCTCATGACTCTGGCCGACATGTCCGTGATTACAGCAGAAGTGAAAGTCGATGAAACTGACATCGTGAACGTGCATCTCGGCCAAGCTGCCGAGGTAACCATCGACGCGATTCCCAAGAAGATCTTCCACGGCAAGGTTACAGAGATTGGAGACAACGCCATCGTGCGTTCTACTGGCGTTGCTACATCCCAGCAGGCAAGCACAACGGAAGAAGCCAAAGACTTCAAAGTTGTCGTAACGATGATCGATCCTCCGCCAGATCTGCGCCCGGGCCTTTCGACGACGGCCAAGATCACAACCGCGGCTCGCAGCCACGCCATCTCGATTCCGATCCAGGCCATTTCGGTGCGAAGCAAGGCTCAACTGGAGGCCGAAAAAACGACTCCCGGCTCGGTTCATGCGGCTGCACCGCAGAGTGACACGGCACCGAAAAGCAAGGATCAGGAAGTGCAAGGTGTATTTGTCATTCGCAACAAGAAGGCGGAATTCGTTCCCGTAACCACCGGCATCGCCGGAACCAGCGATATCGAAGTGACCGATGGTTTGAAGGAAGGCGACGAAATCATCACCGGCAGTTACAAGACATTGCGCACTATTCGTTCTGGCACAGGCGTGAAAATCGACAACTCGGCGCCAAAGAAGGACGACGAAACATAACCTTCCAAGCCTTGATCCGTCCAACGGACGAGCCAAGACTGGGGTCATAGCACATTGATTTTTAGAAGTCGGGAGTAAGCGTAAACGGGGAAATCGGACCCCAGGTCGAATCTAGTTTCGGAGAGCCCAGTGGCAGCGGAGCAGGAGAAAAAAATGGCAACCGCAGAAGTCATCAGCATGCCGAGCAATTTAGCCGCAGTACCGCCGCCGCAATCCTGCATGATTGCAGCCGAGGATCTGTGGAAGACATACGACATGGGATCCGAGCAGCAGGTGCACGCCCTGCGCGGAGTTAATATCCGGATCGAGCGCGGCGAGTATGTCGCCATCATGGGCCCCTCCGGGTCGGGAAAATCGACGCTGATGAACCTGATCGGCTGCCTCGATACCCCTACCAAAGGCGAATACTGGCTTAACAGCCAACTGGTCAGCGAACTTGACGACGATGAACTGGCACGTATTCGTAACAAGGAAATCGGCTTCGTGTTCCAGACCTTCAATTTGCTCGCCCGCGCCACCGCTCTGCACAACGTTGAACTGCCGTTGATCTACGCCGGTGTGCCGACCGACGAACGCATCGAACGCGCCAAAGCCTCGCTAACTGCCGTCGGCATGGAATCACGCATGACGCACAAGCCGAATGAGCTTTCCGGCGGGCAGCGCCAGCGCGTCGCGGTTGCCCGCGCCCTGGTGAATCGGCCTTCCATCATCCTCGCCGATGAACCGACTGGAAATCTCGACTCTCAGACGGGCAACGAAATCATGGCCTTATTCGACCGCCTGCACCGCGAGGGAAATACCATCGTGCTGGTAACCCACGAGCACGACATCGCCGAATATGCTCACCGTGTGATCTTCATTAAGGACGGAGTCGTCGAGCGCGATGAGCGCAAGAAGTAAAATCTTCCGCAGCGTTCAGATCGCAAATCTGGGTGAGCGCGGAAGTCGCGCGAAGAACGGCAGAAACAAAAGCCTCTCGGTTGTCGAGAGGCTCTTCAATTCGAATTTTCTCAAAAAGATAAAAGCGGCTATGGCCGCGAAGCAACGCTATCCACAGGCCCCGGTCCATCCGCGATAAAGAACTTGTGGTCGTAAAGATTCCGGTACATCACGCCGGCAATTTCCGCCGCTTTGGGACCGAATGTGGGACGCCCGCCCTCGAGGAAGATGACGACAACGATGCGGCCGCGGCTGGTATTGGCGTAAGAGGCGAACCATCCGAAACGTGTTCCGGCGTGCGAGCAGGTGCCGGTCTTGCCGAGGATCTCTTCTTCATTGAAGTTAAGTCCCAGGCGTCGTGCGGTGCCGTATTGCACCGCTCCCGCCATGCCCAGGGAAATTTCCGGAATCAGCGGAGCGATATCGAGCTGCCGCTTGATGCGCGGCTGAAAATCGGCTATTTCCTGTGCTGTGTTCGGGTGTTGCAAATAGTAGAGTGTGCCACCGTTGGCAATCGCTGAAACCATGGCGCCGAGCTGTAACGGCGTCATGGAAATGCCTTCGCCGAAGGAGCACATCTTTCCAACGCCGCCCAGCTTCTCCGGAATCACTTCCTCCGGATACGTTCCCAGTTGTTCACCCGGAATGTCATAACCGGCGAGTTCACCGAGTCCGAATTGGTGGGCATAGTAGGCAACTTTCTCAAATCCCAGCTTGCGCCCCACCGCCTCAAAATACGCGTTATTCGAATGCGCCAGGGCTTCGGTGAGATTCATGCGGCTGCGGCCGCCGAGCGAGACTTCAGTCTCTCGCGAAATCAATCCTTCGCTCAAAGCGGAAAGAGCGACGGAAAGCTTGATTGTCGAACACGGCTGCGCGCCGCTCGATAGCGCCAGTCTCTGATTGACCATCGCCAAAATGCGGCCGCTGGTCGGCTCGATCGCCACCACCGTACCGTTCATATTTCCCAGGGCATCAACCGCGGCCTGGCGGACAACCGGATCTTCGCCATCGGTGATGTCGCCGGCGGAAATCCCCTCGGCGAACGAACTCATGAAAAAGCGCTCGTGATAGGTGTGCCGGCGCGTTGTGGCTGAGGCTCGCGTCAGCGTGCTGCGATGTACCGCGCTATGGGCGACTGTCGGGGGCGCCACTGTGGTGCGCGCGTGCGCCAGATGCCGCATGCGGCGCCGGGTGTGCTGGGTCTCGCTCAGTTTTGTCGACTTCGATTTCCTGTTATTGAGCGTCTGGGTATTGATGTGTGCCGCCCAAACCGCAGGGGCGAAGCAAAGAGTCACCATTACGACCACAAGGCGAAGCGTGCGCATTTCCCGGTTAGACATCTTTAACCCGTTCCCCTGATTCCCTGATTGTGCTTGCGTGCGTCAGAGATAGTGCACGAAGGCTGCCAGCCGCCGACCCAGCCGGTAACTTGGCCAACTTCGCGATAGTACGAGACTTAGCTCTCACTCGCAAGAATAAAGTTTTACTGATCCAAAAGTTGAATTATCATCTAACCTATTATGGAACAGACGTTTAGCTCAAAATTACTTGAGTTCCGCAGCCTCGGTAACCAATGTTACCCCGTTACTGAAAAGGTGCTAACTGACCGCAAAGCTTTTCACTTCGGCAAGCGTCTTGTGAAGGTGATTGCGTCTTCACCCAGTTCGGCGCATTAGCCCTCATCTTGTGTTTCCAATCTATTCTCACATGACTTCGTTCCGCTTGCGCAGAAATGCCGGAACGTCCAGATCGGCCTGCTCAAAATTCGCCACCATCGCGGTGCGCATGGTATCGAGGGAGATCGCCTCCGCTGCCGATTGATGGATTACAACCGGAACCGATTCGGGCACTGTCGGTTCTTCGATTCGTTCTGTCATCGCTTGCTCGAATGACGGCACCGGAACCGGTCCGAGAGGCTCGGGAAAATCCATCGCGTCGTCATGCGAGGCAGCGAACGAACTGCGCATTTCTGTATGCATCTGCCGCGCACGGCTGAGTTCTCCGAAGCCGGTTGCGATCACCGTGATCTTCACCGCATCTTTCATCTTCTCATCCATCACCGCGCCGAAAATGATGTTGGCATCTTCGTGAGCTGCACTCTGGATGATGGTGCAGGCCTGCTGCACTTCGGCGAGCTTCAGAGAAGCCGAGCCGGTGATGTTGATCAGAATGCCGCGCGCGCCATCGATCGCTCCCGCCTCAAGCAGGGGTGAGGAAATGGCCCGTTGCGCCGCCTCTGCCGTGCGATTTTGCCCGCTAGCCGTCGCCGTGCCCATGACGGCATATCCCATGCGCGCCATGATCGTCTTCACGTCGGCGAAGTCGCGGTTGATGATGCCTGGAATCGTAATGATGTCGGAAATTCCCTGCACGCCCTGCCGCAAGATATCATCCGCGATGCGGAACGATTCGAAGAATCCCGCATTCTCGGCAACCGCAAGCAGCTTTTCGTTGGGAATCACAATGGTCGTGTCGACCGATTCCATCAGGTCGGCGATTCCTTTCTCTGCCTGCTTCATGCGCCGCTTGCCTTCAAAAGAAAACGGCTTGGTCACGACGGCAACTGTGAGCGCGCCCATCTCGCTCGCCAGCGATGCGATGATCGGAGCCGCGCCCGTGCCTGTGCCGCCGCCAAGGCCGGTGGTCACGAATACCATATCGGCGCCTTCCAGCGCCTCGATGATCTTGTCGGAATCCTCCAGCGCCGCCTTCCGCCCGACTTCCGGATTCGCGCCCGCACCCAGCCCATTCGTGAGCTTCACGCCGAGTTGCAGCTTCACCGGCGCGCGCGACAAGCGCAGCGCCTGCAAGTCCGTGTTGGCCACGATAAACTCGATGCCCTCCACTCCGGCATCGATCATGCGGTTGACAGCGTTTCCTCCGCCGCCGCCCACGCCGATAACTTTGATCTTGGCGTCGTTGAGGGGTTCTTCATTGAAGCTGATGCGAATCTTCGAATCGGTTTTCGCTGAATCGTTTTTCATTTTGTCCACCGTATTTGGATTCTCTTTCCTCGCGCAGAGCAATCAGCGGCCACTGATCGCCTCGTTATCCAATCTTCGTTACCCGACGAGCAGCGCTTTCAATCTCGATCCCCACCGGTCCGCCTGAAACCCGCGCGCCACGCGAGCCCGCTGTCCGTACGCCACCATGCCCAGTACCGTTGCAAACTCGGGCTCGGCCAGTGCCGCCGGCATCTTCGGCAGCGGCGTGGGCCATGAAAGCCGCACCGGACGCCGCAGGACCGACTCCGCCACATCAAAAATGCCCGGCAGCCTCGACCCGCCGCCGCACAGAACGATGCCGGCCAGGCACGCGTCGAACATGCCGCCCTGCCGAAGGTTCTCGCGAATCATTTCAAACAACTCGCGCGCGCGCGGCTCGAGAATCTCCGCCACCAGCCGCTGCGGCAACAGGCGCGAAGGCCGATCGCCGACCGACGGAACCTCCACTTCATTCCCTTCCGGAATCAGAGTGACGATGGCATTGCCGTAAACTTTCTTGACCTTTTCCGCTTCCGCGAGCGGCGTGCACATCCCCAAAGACAAGTCGCTGGTAAAGTGATCGCCGCCGACCGGAATCACGCCCGTATAAATGACCGACCCCTGCAAGAACACGACCAACTCCGTCGATCCCGCACCGATGTCGGCGAGGCAGATCCCGAGTTCGCGCTCATCGGCGCGCAGCACCGAATCCGCCGCAGCTAAAGGCTCAAACACTGTGTCATCCACATGCACACCCGCGCGATTCACGGCAGTAATTACATTCTGTGCCGCACTCGCAGCCGCGGTCACCAGGTGAACCCGCACTTCGAGTCGCGCCGCCATCATTCCCAGCGGATCGTGCACGCCCGCCTGATCGTCCAAAATGAATTCCTGCGGCAACAGATGCAGCACCTCGCGATCCGCAGGCAGCGGGACTGCCCGCGCCCGCTCTACAGCCTGCTTTATTTCATCGCGGCCAATTTCGCGCGGACGATTGCCCAAACTGATTCCGCCATGACTATTCACGCCACGAACATGCGCGCCGCCGATGCCAACGATCGCGTGTTCGACAGCGGCACCGGCCGTATCCTCAGCCGCTTCCACGGCCTTCTGAATCGCGGCAACGGCTTTGTCCAGATCGACAATCACGCCCTTCCGCGACCCGCGCGACTCCGCCACGCCATGCCCCCGATAGCGCAGGCCGCTTTCCGTCACCTCTACCATGAGCGCGCACGTCTTAGCGCTCCCCACATCAATCGCGGTCAAGAAGCTTGCCTGCTGGTTCGCCATCCCTTATTCGTTCCCTTATGAATTCTTATTAATTTGCATGAAACCTGGTTGATCGGATCGATCAGTCCGCAGTAGGCCCCCCCTGACCCCTCGCAATCGCCGCGCTTGGCTTCTGCCCGGCATTTGGTTTCTGTGCGGCGGCTGGCGGCTTCGCCGTGGGCGAGGGATGATTCTTGACTGCCTGCGCCAGCTTCTTAGCACCGCTTGCAGCTTTTTTCGCACCACTCACTTCTTTCGTGCTCTTCGCCGCAACTTTCCTTCGCTTCGCGACTGTATTCTTTTTCGCGCCCGGTTGGCCGGCCTTCGGGTCGAGCTTCTTCTGGGTTAATTCAAAAGCCGGCTTCGGTATCGTTCGTTCGTTCGGTTCGACTTTCGTCAGCAACGCCGCAGGTTTCACCCCGGCAGCCTCAGCCAATCTTGCTGAGGCGGGGGTCAACGGCAGCTTTTTCGCCAGTCCCGCCGATGGCCGCTCCATATCTGGATTCACGATGATCTGGTTGTCATAGCGCAAGTCGACCGACTCGAGCTTCTGAAACTGTTGACGCCATCCCTGCGCGTGGGTCACGTAAATTTTGTAGCGCTGCAGATAATCCGAAGATCCCAGATGCACCAGCACATCGCCCTGCGGATCGTTCACCCGCACCTTCACATCTTCCAGATCCGAGAGATCGACTTCGCTCAAATCCTGCGAGTAATGCGCTCCAGCCGAATCCAATTCGCGCACCATTTCGCTGTAAGCTTTCATGCGCGGAGCGCGGGTTGAAAGCGGTTCTCCCGGATTCATCCCAAGAATCACGGGGAACGAATATTTATGTTTCGGGCTCAACTCCATGAGGGTTCCGCCGGTATCGATCAAGAGCATGCGCGGTCCAACCCGGGCAAAGGCAATCGGCGTTCGCTCATGAATAACCACCGCAAGCCGATTTGGAACGAAACGCATCACACTCGCCGACTCGACCCACGGAATCTGCTCCAACTGAGCCTTCTGCTGCGCCAGCGGAATAAAAAAGATGTTGCGGTCGATGTCGCCGCCCATCACTTCCATGATTTGCGCCTTGGTGACATTCTGAATGCCGGCAACTTCAACGTTGTCGCTCGACTCCACGCGGAAGCGCCATGAATGCTCGCCGTAGTGGTAAAGCCATGCCGCGCACAGCCCCAAGATACACACTGACGCGGCGGCGGCCAGTGACCACAGCAGCCGGTTCGCAGTTTTCTTCGGAAGAGAACTTCGCCGGGCGGAGACGCGCTTTTGCGCGCGCAGAAACGGGGATTCTTCGTCGACATCCAGATCGACCAGACGCGCGTCGTCGATCTCATCCCGCTGCACGTCTCCGCGTGGCAAGGCTTCTCGCACGCGTTCCGCGGCGGATGGGTACAACTCCTCCTGCAAGATGGACGGCCCCGATTTCCGCGCCATCAGTTCAGGTCAGTTGTCGCTTTTGAATCGCTGAGCCTTCAAACTATAACTTTATTTCGCAGCCAGCGACAGAAAAAATGTTGGGGTTTTTCACAGTGGGAATCGGGTTGGGCATCAGAACACAAAATCGGAGCTTAACGCTCGGGGGGTGGAGTGAAGGCAGAATTTCTGACGGCGGTCTTCTGCCTTGCGGAATTAAACCGGCCCGAGGCCCGGAACGTCAACCTGCACTTCGGGGATACTGACGTTCATGACGGGCAGCTTCGGAATATTCACGCGCGGAACGCGGACGTGTACATGCGGGCAAACGATCTTCATCGAATCGAAAGCTGCAGGGGAAGTGCTGAAAGCAGGCGAATCGAAGCGCATGGAGGTCATACGGATGTGTGCGGCTCTGGCCTCGATTCGCGCCCGGTTCGCTTCCATTCGCGCGACTTGCGCTTCAACCCGAGCCATTGCGGCTTCTTGCCGGGCCGACATCGCCTCAATGCGGGCAAATCCGCCCTCGGTTCGGGCAATCTTGCCCTGCACGCGTGCCACGGCCGTACTCATACGGCAGGCGGAAGTCTCTTGCCGCGACGCCATCAGATTGGCTTTCGCCAGGAACCATTCAGCACGTCCCGAAGCCAAAGCCAGCACAGGCGAAGTCCGTTCGCCAACACGGGCGATGACCCGCTCCACTGCACGGTGCGCCCAGGCAGCGCCGCCATCGTGATAAATCCCATTCAATCCCAGCGCCAGAACCCCAGCCGCCAGCCATCCCCATGCGTTTGTCGATTTCATCGCCTTAACCCCTTATGGCTCAATAGACGAAGGGCGTTTTGTTTGGTTAGCAAGGAGGGATACGGAATGTTGAGGAGAAAGTTCAGAAAATTCGATTTGCCTGACGCTTTACTCTAAATCTCTTGCGCGACAACGTCATCGCCGTTTCCCACTGGGCTTCCAGTCGCGTGATCCGGCGGTCATGCTCGCGTACCTCCGTTGCAGACTCTTGACCTCTCCCGCCGTGCGCCGCAAATCGTCCCCGAGTTTCAACGCCGCGCCGTCCTCATCCAAACCCGTGTAACTCCGATATGAGCATGCATATGCTCATGTGTGTTCTACACCGTCGACGACGCTGCGCGAAGATCTGGAATCGAACCAGCCCGCTCTCTTAATCGCTCCAAAATCAGCGGCCCCAATTGCGAAACACTCCCCGCGCCAAGAGTGAGGATCATGTCCCCAACTTCCGCAACTCGCGATGCCGCATCGGCCGCATCGGCAAGAGACGCCACGTATTCCGCTCTCCGCCCACTCTGCTCTCGGATCGCCTGAGCCAAAGCTTCTCCGGTTATGCCCTCGATCGGCTTCTCACTCGCCGCATAAATATCAAGCACAAACAGCGAATCCGCGTCGCCGAAAGCCGTCGCGAACTCTTCCATCAGATCGCGTGTGCGCGTGTAGCGATGCGGCTGGAACGCAACATGAATTTTGCGAAAGCCGCACTCCCGCGCCGCTGCCAGCGTCGCCTTGATCTCTGTCGGATGATGCCCGTAATCGTCGATCACGCTTACGCCGGCCACTTTCCCCCGCAACTGAAATCGCCGGTCGACTCCGCGGAACCGATCGAGGGCCGCACGAATCGATTCGGTCTCAATGTCGAGTCCTACGCCAACCGCAATCGCCGCTGTTGCATTCAGAATGTTGTGCAGCCCGGGCACGCGCAAAGCAAATTCGCCCAAATCTTTTTTGCGATAACTCACGACAAACCGGCTTAGCGGCTGCCCTTCGGCTCTCGCGGTGGCACGATTCGCATCCGGCTTGATCCAAAAATCCGATCCCCGCTTCGTTCCGTAAGTCACCGTCCGCCTCTGCACCTCCGGCAACAATCTTCGCAACAACGGGTCGTCGTTGCACGCCACTACCATTCCGTAAAACGGCACGCGATCCATGAACTCCAGAAAAGTCTTTTTCACGTCCCGCATGTTGCGGTAACAATCCATGTGCTCGCGGTCGATGTTCGTCACCACCGAAAAAATCGGCGAGAGCTTAAGAAACGACCGGTCGCTTTCATCCGCCTCTGCGACCAGATACTGAGACTTGCCCAGGCGGGCGTTCGATCCCATCGCATCCACGCGCCCGCCTACAACCACCGTCGGGTCGAGACCGCCCGCGGCCAGCACCGCCGCCACCATCGAAGTCGTCGTCGTCTTGCCGTGCATTCCGGCGATGGCAATGCCATATTTGAGCCGCATCAACTCGGCCAGCATCTCGGCCCGCTGGATCACGGGGACATGCAAGGTGTGCGCCGCAACAACTTCCGGATTCTCCGCAGCGATCGCCGAACTGGTCACTACAACCTCAGCCCCGGCGATGTTCTCCGCGCGATGCCCTTCGAACACAACGGCACCCATCGATGCGAGCCGCTGCGTCACGCTCGAATTCTTCAGATCGGATCCCGAAACTTTATAGCCGAGATTCAGCAACACCTCGGCAATCCCGCTCATGCCGATGCCACCGATGCCTACGAAATGAACCTGCTGAATCTTGGCAAACACGCCGTTTTTCCTTTCACTCCCATACCGAGCTATGCCGTCTCACCCACCAGCAAGCCGCTTTCCCCTGATGCGGGAAAACTGACTGCACACAGCTCTGCTGAAAACTTCCCACCATGTCATATTCCGTCTTGCTGCCCTTGAGAGGCGTAGCCAGAAACTGATCGACCTCGACCGACCCAAACGCAGTGCCATGGGCCAGCCGATAGCGCAGCACCAGCCAATCGCCCGCGTAAAGTACAGCAAAAACAATGAACAAAGCGATCGCCACGCGGCCGAAATGTTTCTTCCAACTTCCCATCCGTCAAAACCCGTTTAGACCGTGGCTAAGATTCATCGATCCCCGCAACTCGCGCCGCCATTTTCGCAATATCCCGCGCCGCATCCGGGTGCGCCAGTACCCGCGCAGCTTCACTCATCCTCATTAATCGCGCCGCATCGCCAAGAAGCGCAGAAATTGTCTCAGCCAGCCAGACTCCCTCAAGCTTCGATTCCTCGACAACCACCGCCGCTCCCGCCTGCGCCAGTGCCTCTGCGTTCACCCTCTGATGATCGTCGGCCGCCCGCGGAAACGGAACAAAAATCGCCGGCTTGCCCGCCGCCGTGATCTCCGCAACTGTACTGGCACCCGACCGGCACACAAACAAGTCCGCCCGCGCAAATGCCGACGGCATGTCTTCGATAAATTTGAAAACCTCCGCCGCTTCGTCAACCCCCGCGGTAAATGAGCGGTAAGCCGCCAGCGCGTCATTATAGTCACGCTCTCCGGTCTGATGAATAACGCGAATCCCGGGGGCCTGCCGCTGCAACTCCGGCAAGCATCGAATCATTGCCTCATTAATTGCGTGCGCTCCCTGACTTCCGCCAAACACCAGCAAGGTAGGCGTCCCACCGCGCTTAGGAGGAATCTCAAAAAATGCCTGCCGCACCGGCACCCCGGTCACTTCCGCGTCGCGAAAATACTTCGCCGTCTCTTCAAAATGCACAGCTGCGGCTGAGACGAATCGCGCCACCATGCGATTGGCAAATCCCGGCACCACATTCGGCTCAAAGGCAAGCGTCGGTATGTGCTTTACCACTGCGGCCAGCATCGCCGGACCAGAAGCATATCCGCCAACGCCAATCACCACATCGGGGGCAAACTCGTTCAGCATGCGACCGGCATCCCAAACGGCACGCGGTAGGTCGAAGGCAGTCTTCGCCCGCGTGGTCAGACTGACATTCTTCAGCGCGCCAACCCGCACCAACTTCAGCGGATATCCCGCGGCCGGGACCAGCCGGTTCTCAATCCCGCGCGCCGTGCCGATAAATAACACCTCGGCCCCATAGCTTTTCTTGAGTTCGTTGGCGATGGCGAGCGCAGGAATGACATGCCCACCTGTCCCACCCCCAGCCAGAATGGCCCGCATGTGCTGACTATAAACCAAGGCCCACGGATCACATGGAGTCGCAATGGCGAACACGAGGAAAAATTGGGATTACACGCAAGCGTGCGCTGAATGATCGTTTACTGGTGGCTGAATCTCACGGGCAGCGGATTCCCCTTCCGCTCGGTATCCCACAGGATGGAAAGTACCCACCACCGTTTGCCATCATTGAGCAACTGAATGCTGTTGATTCCGCGCTCGAACGGCTTATCCGCCGGACTGCGCCGCGATTCGTAGCTGCTGAATACCTGCGACACATCTCCAAAACTTTCCACGCGATTCACAATGGCTTTTTCGTAGAAAGGATCTTTCGCGAACACCTGGCCGGCATCCCGCACGAACTCGTCTACGTTCCACGTCATAATCGATTTTCCTCCATCGGGCCCAGTGCTCACTTCCTTGAATCGCGCCTGCGGGAGGAACAACGAATGGAACCGATTCCAATCGCGGGTGCCGGCTGGACCCGAGATTACGTCGTAAATCGCATGCAGAACCGCATCGCGCGATTTCACATCTTCGGACTTGGGCGGCGGAACCTTGGAGGCCAAGTCGGCAGCGGAGAACATCGGAACGTCCGGCGGCAACTGCACATTTTGAGGCGCTTGGGTTTTCTGGGCCAACGCAACTGACATTGCGAAGCCCATACACAAGGTCGCACATATCGAATTTCGGAACATTCCCGCCTCCAATGACGAACGATGGTCGCGCCATTGCTTCCACATCGTACGACCAGTTTTCAATGTGATCTTGCCATCGTGGCCAATGCTTCCTTATGGCTCAGTAGCCCAGTCGCTGAATGACTCAATGATTTCACTCGGCCTGTTTGGTAATGTTCAGCAGCACTCCGACGCAAGCCAGGGTCACAAACAAAGACGACCCTCCGTAAGAAACCAGCGGCAGCGGAATCCCCTTCGTTGGCATCATTCCGAGCACGACGCTGATGTTGATAAATGCCTGCAGCACCACCATGCTGGTAATTCCCACGGCAAGGTATCGGCCAAATGTATCTTCTGTGCGCCAGGAGGCGCGCATCCCACGCCACAAGAAAATCGAGAACAGGGTGACCACAAACATCGCGCCCACCAATCCCAGTTCCTCGGCAGTGACGGCGAAAATAAAATCAGTATGGGGCTCGGGAAGGTAGAACAACTTCTGCTTGCCTTCCATCAGCCCTGTCCCGGTAACGCCGCCAGTGCCAACCGCAATCAGCGACTGAATAATGTGGAATCCGGCCTTTTGCCGGTCGGCATACGGATTCATAAATGCCAGCAAACGATCGCGGCGCCAACTCACATGAAAGATTAAGAAATACAAAGGCAGCAGCGCCGCACCAAACGCGTAGCCGAAATACCGCATCCGCATACCGGCCACATAAAAAATACAGGCTGCGATTCCAGCGCAGGCAATTGCCGTACCCAGGTCAGGTTGCAACACGATCAGCCCAAGCAACATCACAACCGGAGCCGCAGCCGGCAGTAGCGTGTTGCGCCAATCATCCATCGACTTCGCGCGGCCTTCCAGAAAATACGCCAGGAACAATATCAGCACGGGCTTCGCCAGTTCCGAAGGCTGAAACGAAAAGCCTCCCGCGTGAATCCAGCGATGCGTGTTGTGCGAGCGGTCGAGAAAGAAGACGGAAATCAGCAACAGCGTGGTGATTCCCAGAAACGAAAACACAACTCCCGGATGTTTGTAGCGGCGGTAATCCACGCGCATCGCCACGACCATCGCCAACAGTCCAGCTCCGGCCCAGATCAACTGCTTCGACAGAAACGAATAGGCCGAGCCAAAACGCTCCCCGGCCATCACCGCTGACGCAGAAAACACCATTACCAGCCCAACAAACACCAACAGCATCGTCACCGTAAACAGCCAGCGATCGACACTTACCCGCTTTGCCATGGGAAATTCATTTCACCACAGGCAAGCGGAAAAACCAGAGATCCTATTGTGGAATTTACTGCCAGAGTTAACCGCGATGGTTCGCCTGAAGATGGTACGCCGAAGATAGCTCGTCCCAATCCGAGATCGGAATCACTTCAGCACAATCCGCGCACAACCTCCTTAAACGTCCTCCCGCGGTGCTCATAACTCTTGAACTGATCGAAGCTTGCACACGCCGGAGCCAGAAGCACGACATCTCCCGGCTGTGCAACAGCATTCGCCTTGCGCACGGCATTCTCCAGCGTCTCGGCATGTACCAGTTCCGGACCGCCTTGCCTCTGCGAAACGATCTGCGACTCGATCTTCTCCGCCGCAGCCCCAATCGTGTATACACGCTTGACGCGCTGGCGCAACAGGTCGCTGAGCAAACTGTAATCGCTTCCTTTATCTTTGCCGCCGAGGATGAGGTGAATGCTCCCAGGAAACGACTCCAGCGCCTTGATCGTTGCGTCTACGTTGGTCGCCTTCGAATCGTTGTAGTAGTCCACACCGCGGATAGTGGCCACAAATTCCAGCCGGTGCTCAACTGCTTTGAAATCGCGCACCGCTTGCCGAATCTTTCCCGCGGAGCAGCCCATCAGGGCACCCGCGCACACTGCCGCCAGCACGTTTTCGAGATTGTGCGCGCCCTTCAGCGGAACCTCCGCCACTTGCATGATCTCGTATTGCTGCGTTCCGCCGCGAAATAAAATTTTACCGTCGTGGACCCACGAGCCGTACTCCACTTCTTTCTGCCGGCTGAACCAGAAAACCTGAGCTTGAGTTCTCGACGCCATGCCGGCACAAATCGCATCGTCCGCATTCAACAGCGCAAAATCGTCGCGCCCTTGATTCTCAAAAATGCGTGCCTTCGCATTCACGTATGTCTCGAGCGTGCGATGACGATCCAGATGGTCGGGCGTCACGTTCAGCACAAGCGCAATTCTTGGGCGAAACGTCTGGATCGTTTCCAACTGAAAACTCGAAACCTCGAGCACGATGACCGTCTCCCGCTTGGCCCGTTCCGCCAGCGAAATCGCGGGTGTACCAATGTTGCCGCCGACCAGCGTCTGTAATCCGCCGGCCGTCAAAATTTCTCCAGTGAGTGTTGTAGTTGTAGTCTTCCCGTTCGATCCAGTGATCGCGACAATCGGCCCCGGCAAGAACCGCGACGCCAGTTCGATTTCGCCAATCACCACTTCGCCCAGCGAGCGCGCCTGTTGCAGCAAAGGCGCATCCACCGGAACGCCCGGACTCACCACAATCAAATCCTGCTCACGAAACGTGCGCTCGCCGTGCCCGCCGGTCTCGACAGTAATTCCATGATCAAGCAATGCGGGTATTTCATTGCGCAGTTCATCTCCGCTTTTGGTGTCCGAGACGGTAACCCGCGCGCCACGCGCTTTCAAAAATAGAGCTGACGCTACCCCGGACTTGCCGAGGCCGACCACCAGCACGCGTTTGTCTTTGAGTTCCATCAAAATCACTTCACCACAAAGTCACAGAGAAGCTAGGACACCAACGGCAGAAAAGTCATCACGAGCGCTGACGATATATCGACGGTTCCTGTTCATTGCTGAAAGACAAGCACGCTGGGTCGAATCTCTCTGTGGCCCTGTGGTGAAGATCCCTTACCTCAATTTCAAAGTCGTCAGCGCGAACAACGCAAATACCAGCGACGCAATCCAAAATCGCACGATGATCTTGGACTCCGACCAGCCCATCAACTCGAAGTGATGATGAATGGGGGCCATTTTGAATATTCGTTTCTTTCGCAGCTTGTACGACCCCACCTGCAGGATTACCGAGACTGCCTCGATCACAAACACTCCGCCAATAAACGGCAGCAACAATTCCTGCTTGATAATCACGGCCACAGTACCGATCGCTCCCCCTAGCGCCAGCGATCCTACATCGCCCATGAAAACTTCCGCCGGGTGCGCGTTGTACCACAAAAATCCAATCGACGATCCCACCATGGCTCCGCAAAAAATCGTCAACTCGCCGACCTGCGGCATCTTCGGGATTTCCAGATACGCCGCAAACGTCGCGTGACCGCTGACGTATGTGAGCACGGTGAGCGCCCCTGCTGCAATTACCGTGCAGCCAATCGCCAGCCCATCGAGCCCATCCGTGAGGTTTACCGCGTTGCTCGAGCCAACGATGACCAAAGCCACAAATGCGATAAATGGGAGGAATGCCAGCGGCCAAAGATGTTGAAACCGTTCCAGGTTCTGCACCACCAGGTCCGGATGGAATTGCTTGAGGAAAGGCACGATCAGGCGCGTCGAATACATTCCGTACGTCTGCATCGCAATCAGCATGACGGCAATCACAATGCTGGTCGCGATCTGCAAGCCTAGCTTTGCCCGACCGGTCAATCCAAGATTGCGGCGATGCGCCACTTTTGTATAGTCGTCGGTGAAACCGATGGCTGCGAAGGCGCAGGTGGCAAAAACCGCGATCCACACGAATCGGTTACTGAGATCGGCCCATAGCAGGGTCGGGACCACGATTGCAATCGCAATCAGCAGTCCGCCCATGGTCGGCGTCCCCGCTTTTTTCTGGTGCGCTTTAGGGCCCTCTTCGCGAATGTACTGCCCAATTTGAAATTCGCGGAGGCGGTTGATCACCAGCGGCCCGACGATCAATGCGGTAAAGAGCGCCGTGAGGCTGGCAAATGCGGTGCGAAAGGTCAGATAACGGAAGATGCGGAATGGCGGAACGTAATGCTGCAACTTCAGGTACAGCAACCAGTAGAGCAATCAGCCTCCGTCCCGCGAGAATTTCAATTGCCGTTGCGCCGCGCTTTCCAGGTTTCGAGCGCCTTCTCCAGCTTCACGCCGCGTGAAGCCTTTAATAAGACAGCGTCGCCGTCTCTTGTCTCACGCGCCAGCCATTCTCCCGCTTCTTCCGGAGACACGACAAACTCAGCCTGCGCGCCGGCATGCTTCGCGGCCTCCACTGCCGCCTGCGCCAGTCCGCGTACTCCCAGCAGCACATCGATCTTTCTTTCGGCCATATAGTAGCCAGCTTCACGGTGCATTTCTTCGCCCGCGGGACCGAGTTCGAGCATCTCGCCGGCTACCACGATGTGCCGTTTCGCCGCCATCCCCGCCAGCGCATCGACCATCGCCTGTAACGCCTTTGGATTGGAATTGTAGCAATCGTCGATCACCGTGATGTTGCCCAATCGAAGAACCTGCCCACGTTTTTCCGCAGGAGTCAACGTGGCCAGAGTCCGCACCGTCTCTGAGAGACTTAACCCGCGCTCCAGCCCCACCACGATCGCAGCCAGCGCATTAAGCACGTTGTGTTCGCCCACCAGGGGCAACTTAGCCCGCTCGCGCACGCTTCCGATCACTACATCAAACTCTGAGCCTTCCGATCCTTTGGCAGCGATATTTTCCGCGCGCACGTCTGCGGTTGCCTTCGTGCCATAAAGCACAACCCTGCCTTTGAAGCCGCGGCCAAATTGTGCAACGTAATCGTCATCCGCATTCAAGACCGCGGTTCCGTTTGCCGGCAACGATTCCACCAGCTCATACTTAGCGTGGGCAATTCCCGCCAACGACTCAAAAAACTCCAGATGTACGGGAGCGACGTTGGTCACCACGCCGATTTCCGGCTGCGCGATGTTGGCAAGCGCACGAATCTCCCCGGCATGCGACATACCCATCTCGATCACCGCCGCTTCGTGTTCCGGTTCCAGCTTCAGAAGCATCAGCGGCAATCCAAAATGATTGTTGAAGTTGCCTTCGGACTTGAGCACGCGACAGCGTGAACTCAACACGTGTGCAATCGCTTCTTTTGTAGTCGTCTTGCCCGCCGAACCGGTCACTGCAACCAGCGGCTTGCCCCATAGCTTTCGAACTGCCGTCGCCAAAGATTGCAGCGCATAGAGCGCATCTTCTACGGCGAGCAACGAGGCTTTGCCGGGATAACGCGCCAGGTGTTCTTTGCGAATGACAGCACCCACCGCTCCTCGCTGAAGCGCCTGTTCGACAAAATCATGCCCATCGAAGCGCTCGCCCTTCACTGCAAAGAAAAGCTCGCCCTTGCCGACGGTTCTCGAATCGATCGAGTAGGCGTGGGCGATTGACTCGCGAGGGAACTCTCCTGCCGCGGAAATGAATTCGGCGATCTTGCCGAGCAGCAGCTTCATCGCATCGCTCCAGCACCTGCCGCCTGGCATTCAAATCCGGCTGCTCTCATCGCTTCGCGCGCCACTTCTACATCGTCGAACGGGGCTGACCCCTGCCGCGTGACCTGCACCTTCTCGTGGCCTTTGCCCGCGATCAGCACAATATCTCCCGGCCGCGCCTCGCCGATGGCCAGCGCGATCGCCTTGCGCCGATCCGGCTCGACGCTGTACTTCACTCCGGTTTTTTGCAAGCCGACCACAGCATCATTGATGATGGCGAGCGGATCCTCGCTCCGCGGGTTGTCAGACGTCAGCACTACAAAATCGCTGCCCCGGCCTGCCGCTTCGCCCATCAGCGGACGTTTCTTGCGGTCCCGGTCTCCACCGCATCCAAAAACGGTCAATACTCGTGCCTTGGCTGCGGCATTCGAAATGAATGTACGCGCGATTGCAGTCAGGTTCCGCAAAGCGTCATCGGTATGCGCGTAATCCACCACGACCGTGAAGGGCTGCCCGCAATCCACCCGCTCGAACCTTCCGGGAACGCACGCCAGTTTGTCGACGCCGGCAGCGATTGCCCCGGCTTTGCAACCGCGCGCATAAGCCGCGCCCACCGCTGCCAGAATGTTGTACACATTCACGCGCCCAATCAGGGGCGTGAAGACTGCGATTCTGTCGTCCGGAGTCATCACATCGAATCGCGTTCCACGCGGGGTAATCTCGACCCTTTCCGCGTGCAGATCGCCACCATCCCACCCATATTTCAGAACTAGCGAGCTGCGTTTCCGGCTGAAATCCGCCAGCTTTGCCCCCGCTTCATCATCGATGTTCGTCACCACAGCCCGCGGCGCGTCCGTTCCACAGCCTTCAAATAGCACGCGCTTCGCCGCAAAATACTCTTCCATGGTTTTGTGATAATCGAGGTGATCGCGCGTGAGGTTCGTGAACACGGCTACGTCGAAGGGCACTCCATAAACGCGCTCCTGCGCCAGCGCGTGAGAGGAAACCTCCATCACCGCTTCTGCCGCCCCGTTTCCTAACGCTTCACTGAAGATGCGATTCAGATCGAGCGATTCAGGTGTGGTGTGCGGCGCGGGTAAAACTTTGCCGGCAACATGATATTCAATCGTCCCAATCAGAGCGCTCTTACGGCGTGCTGCGTTCAGAATCGATTCGATCAGAAAAGCTGTCGTGCTCTTACCGTTGGTGCCGGTAATTCCCGTGATCGCCATCCGCTCGGACGGCTTCTTATAAAAATTGGCGCTCACGCGCGCCAGGGCACGCCGGCCATTCTGCACCAGCGCCCAACCAACATCCGCCCGAGGATTCACTTGTGCGGAATCGGTGACCACGGCAACCGCTCCCGCGTGAATTGCCTGATCAATAAACCGGTTACCGTCGCTCGATTCGCCGCGCATCGCGACAAACACGCACCCCGGCTTCACCCGCCGCGAATCGTATTCCACACTACCGATGTCCGGGTCCCCGCTCTGCGCGAGAACTTCCGCTCCATCCAGCAACTGTTGGAAGGTCATTACGAGGAATTATATGGCACGGTCACAACGCCGCAGAATGCGGACATGGCCTGATTCCTGCTTGCAGCGTTACTAACGGCACGTTCCCGCTCCGGTCCGCCCGACCTATATTGTTGCTATGTCCACGGGAACCGGATCCGCCAAATACCGCTGCGGCCAATGCGAAATGACCGAAGACCAGTGCGAGTGCGAGCGCTTCTGCTGCCTTTGCCAGTCTCAGCTCGATATCCGCATCTGTGGCGATGGCCTCATGTACTGCGAACCCTGCCGCAACGCCTGCGATTACAAAACCTCAGACTAAGCGCCGCATCAGCATCGCGACCGCTCTCTCAAATGACTACTGCTTCTCTGTACTCTCCGAAGACGCGCCGCATCGCATCCGAGATTTCCCCGACGGTCGCGTGAGCCTCAACCGCGGTCAGAATTTTGGGCATCAGGTTCTCGCCTGATCGAGCGGCATCTTCTACCTGGGCCAACGCCCCCTTCCATGCACTTGTATCCCGTTTCGCCCGCAGAGACCTGACGAGCTCGATCTGCTTCGGCTCCAGCGCCGGATCGATCCGCTGAATCGGAATCGGCCTTTCCGCTTCGACCTCAAACCGGTTGACTCCGACCACGATCGCGTGCTGCTGATCGACCGCCTGCTGATATTCGTATGCGGCGTTCTGAATTTCCTGTTGCACGAATCCACGTTCAATCGCTTTCAGCATTCCCCCGATGACTTCAATCTTTCCCAGATATTCCGCCGCGCGCTTCTCGATCTCATTCGTTAAAGACTCGATGTAATACGAACCCGCCAGGGGATCGACAGTCTGAGGCGCTCCCGACTCGAAGGCAATGATCTGCTGCGTGCGCAATGCGATGCGAGCCGCCTGCTCGGTCGGCAAGGCCAGAGCCTCGTCGTACGAATTCGTATGCAGAGATTGCGTGCCGCCCATCACCGCCGCCAGCGCCTGAATTGCGGTACGAACGATATTATTTTCCGGCTGCTGCGCGGTCAGCGTCGATCCCGCCGTCTGGGTGTGGAAGCGCAGCATCCACGACCGCGGATTCTTCGCCTTGAAATGCTCGCGCATAATTCGCGCCCACATTCTGCGCGCGGCACGGAACTTCGCCACTTCTTCCAGAAAATTATTGTGCGCATTAAAGAAAAACGAGAGGCGCGGCGCGAACTGATCCACATCCAATCCGGCTTTGATAGCTGCCTCAACGTAGGCCATGCCGTTGCCCAGGGTGAACGCCACTTCCTGCACCGCGGTCGATCCCGCTTCGCGCATGTGATAGCCGGAGATCGAGATCGTGTTCCACTCTGGCACGCTCTCTTTCGCCCAGGCGAACATGTCTGTGATCACTCGCATCGCCTGCCGCGGCGGATAAATGTACGTCCCCCGCGCAATGTACTCTTTCAACACATCGTTCTGCACCGTACCGGAAAGCTTGCGAACATCGGCGCCCTTCCGCTTCGCGACGGCTACATACAGTGCTAAAAGAATCGAGGCGGTCGCATTGATCGTCATCGATGTAGAAATCTTTGTGAGGTCGATGCCGTCGAACAAACGCTCCATGTCTTCGATGGAGTCGATCGCCACTCCCACTTTTCCCACTTCGCCTGTAGCCAGCGGATGATCCGAATCCATTCCAATCTGCGTCGGCAAGTCGAACGCCACCGAGAGCCCGGTCGTGCCATTCGCCAGCAGATATTTGTAACGCTTGTTCGATTCCTCGGCGTCACCCATGCCCGCGTACTGCCGCATGGTCCACAGGCGGCCGCGGTACATCGTCGCCTGCACTCCGCGCGTGAATGGATATTCGCCCGGATAGCCGACTTCGCTCTCATACTCGGAATGCTTGAGATCCGCAGGCGTGTAAAGCGCGTTCACCGGAATGTGCGAAGAGGTCTCGATCTCCGATCGGTGGTCTGCAGCTTTAGTGTCAGCCATGATGAGCGCCTTCCCCGGCACCAAACTTTGTCATTCCGAAGCGCGAAGCGCTGAGGAGTCCGCTGTCGGTCGCAGCTCCGAGGGCCAAGCCGCGGCTAACGCGCCGCATCTTTCCCCCTACGCCGGACTCGCACAAACGAACTTACGCCAAACCAGGCAAAGGTTACTGTGAAGCAAATTGCAACCGCCACGCGGCCGAACCCGGCTTTCCCCGCTTGATATTTCGAGTATTCGTGGACCAACGCCGTCCCGCCGCTGGCGGCCATCAATAAAAAGACCAGCCCTGTAACCTCAAGCCACAACTGGTGTAGCACCTTGCCAAAAGCCCGCGCCGTGGTCGCGGCCGCGCCCGACATGGCGCGCAGAGTGCGGCTGCGCTTTGCCTGCTGGCCGGCGACCCGCGCCACCACCCCCAACTTTTGTGCGGTGGAAACCTTACTCACAGCTCGATTTTAACAGTCTCTGGCAGTACAATGACGCAAACCTGCCGCGGGGCAAAACCGTTAGGGCGGCGTGGGCATCCAATGAGGGTGACGGCGGCATTCCGGCCACAGCAGACGGGATCGGGGGACACGTGGATCAGCAACTCAAACAACTGATGAAAGAACTCGGCGAAGCCATCAACGAATCGCTCTCCGATTCCGAACAGATCGCCGAGGTCGTCTCCCGCATTAAAGAAGGCGGCTACGACATTTTTCTTGTCCTCGAAGCCACCATCGGCGTCAGCAAGCAGGGCGACAAGAGCACCGACAAGACTTCCCTTGTCACCACTCTTTCTACCAACCCCGAATTCAAGGTCAGCGATCAGGACCTGAAATTTCTAAAGTCCCTTCGCATCAAGATCGAAGAAGAGAAAGAAAAGTAGCTCCCAACCCCTTTCCCAAAGGTTGCAAGAAAGGAAACTGATTTCATAGCCTTAGGGGAATCCCCGGCAACGTTCCCGCCTGTGCTACCATCTACTGTTTTTCAGGTTTGCCATGAAAGACACGCTCGGAGTCCTTCTTGCAGGTGGCGCCGGTGAGCGCCTTTATCCTCTCACCCGAGACCGCGCCAAGCCCGCCGTCACTTTCGGCGGCATGTACCGCATCATCGATATCACTCTCAGCAACTGCCTGAACTCCGACCTGCGCTGCGTCTACATCCTTACGCAATACAAAGCGCTTTCGCTGAACCGCCACATCCGTGAGGGCTGGAATATTCTCGGCCGCGAAGTCGGAGAATTCGTCGAAGTGCTGCCGCCCATGAAGCGCGTCAGCGACCAGTGGTATCAAGGTACGGCCGACGCGGTCTATCAGAATATTTATTCCATCGGCTCCGAGCAGCCCAAATATGTGCTCATTCTCTCCGGCGATCACATCTACAAGATGGATTACGGCAAAATGCTCACGCAGCATCAGGATTCGGCTGCCGACATCACGCTTGCCACCATCCAGATCGATCTTGCTGAGACCTTTCGCTTCGGCGTGGTCGACGTCGACAAGGACGGCCGCATCAACGGCTTCGAAGAAAAGCCCAAAGAGACCGAACTGCGCTCGCCGTGGAATTCGGAAAAAGTTGCCGGATCGATGGGCGTCTATCTTTTCAATGCCGATGTGCTCATTCCGGCCCTGCTGAAAGACGCCGAAGACGCGACTTCAAGCCACGACTTCGGCAAAGATATTTTGCCCAGGATGGTCGACGACTACCGCGTCTTCGCCTACGACTTCATCGATGAAAACAAGAAAGAGGCGCTCTACTGGCGCGACGTGGGCACGCTCGAGGCATACTACGAAGCCAACATGGATATCGTCTCGGTTTCGCCAATCTTCAACCTTTACGACCACGACTGGCCGATCCGCACACATCAGCGCCAGTACCCGCCGGCGAAATTTGTTTTTGCCGAAAAAGACCGCATGGGCACCGCGCTCGATTCCATCGTCTCGAACGGATGCATCGTCTCCGGCGGCACGGTAAAGAATTCCATTCTCTCGCCTGACGTCCGGGTCAACTCGTACTCCGAAGTCGACTCCTCCATTCTCTTCTCGCACGTGTCGGTGGGACGCCACTGCCGCGTCCGTCGCTGCATCATCGACCGCAACGTGCACCTGCCCGAAGGCACCACCATCGGCTATGACACCGAAGCCGACCGCACCCGCTACTTTGTCACCGACAGCGGCATCACGGTGGTCACACGGGACTACTCGCTGTTCGAGAATCCGGTGACGGTGGACTACTTCACCAGCGAGTAAGCGCACGTTGAATGCAAGGCAACCGCCCCAGAAGGGCCTACTCCCTCGATCACGAAGCGCGGCGCCTGCGCGTGACGCGGCAGTCGCTCATCAAGCTCTGGCTGGCGGAGAGATGGTCCCGACCCTTCTGCGCGAGCCAGCTGTCCTACGCAATAACAATTTCGAGGCCGACGGTGTCGATGAAGGCTCTGAAATCACCGTCGCGCGTGATCAACGCTATGCGCCGGTCAATACAGCTTTGAGCGATAAGCGCATCCGCCAGGCGTGCCTTGCGCCTCCTTGACAGCACCTTCGCCCGCAAGCTCCCTGCACGCTGCCAATAGCCCGTTTCAATTTCTACTACAGGTATATGAATGAGGGTTTCTGCAACATCGGAAGGAAGCAGCGGGTCGCTGAGCAGCTCCGTGAGCACAACCGGCAGCATCACAACTTGCCGGTCTTCGAGCGACCTGTCTAGCAGCTGCGTGTCACGGGCCTTTTCGCCTTCGAGAAAAGCAATCCAAGTGCTCGTGTCGGCTGCGACCATTCGATTTGGAAAGACAAGAGAGAATCAGCGACTGAACATCAGCGGTCGGCTTTCAGCTCCGCTGCCGTGCGCGAAAACTTCACTCTGCCTCGCAGTTGGCGCAGGTGCTCGTATGTTCTCGATGCAGCCACGAGTTGTAGCCCAGTGCGCACGGTCTGAGTGATACCTGCGCGGCTTGCCTGCTGCGCTCTTTCCAGCAGTTGGCTGGGAATTTCGACGGTGATCTTGCGGGGCGTTTCCATACCAAGCAGTATACCATACTCGATACCAGCTTCGAATATGGTGCCGTTCGTCTTGACGCGACTGCCCCCGCAGCCCCATCGTGCCGTCTACTCAGCCGGGAACGTCATTCTCCCCGCTGCTACAATTCCCTGTTTCACATAGAGTTATGCACGCGTGGGCGAGAACCGCGAACTGACGGCTCTACATCCGCGTACTGTCTTGTAGGGGTCTGCTGGTCGCCTGTTGCAGAGTCCAAAAAACAGCAGGTTCCTTACCGCGCCTTTGGCGCGATTCGGAATGATAAGACTTGAGCAGTAGCTGCTTTCCCAGGAGCTCGATTGGAAGACGTCCAGGTAACGGCGATGCTGGTCCGGCGCTGTATCGCCGGAGATGCTGCTGCCTGGGAGGAAATCGTTCAGAACTACAACCGGCGCATCTACAACATCTGCTACCGCTTCGCCGGATCGGCCAACGACGCCGAAGACCTTACCCAGGAAGTTTTCATCAAGATGTACCGAACGCTTGCGAGCTATGACAGCTCGAAGGGGGCGTTCGTCACCTGGGTGACAACCATCACCCGCAACCTGCTGGTCGACCACTTCCGCAAGACCAAGCAAGACCGGCTGACCGACTCGCTCGATGCTCCGGTTTCCGCACAGGAGGATGCGCAGCCGCTCAGCGAGCAAATTCATGACCAATCTGCGCCTCCTGACTCGCGCGTGCGTAGTCGCGAAGCCTCGGAGGCCGTTCACGCGGCCCTGGGAAAGCTCTCGCCCGAACTGCGCGAGGCAGTGATTCTACGAGACTTACAGGATTTTGATTACCGGGAAATCGCAACCGTTTTGAAGGTTCCGGAGGGGACTGTGAAAAGTCGAATAAATCGTGGACGCGCGGAACTTGCGCGCCTTCTACAACGTACCTATAGGCAGGTGATGTGATGCCAGATCACACCAAGAACGACTTAACCAGTAACGGAATGCAATGTCAGGAGTTTGACAACCTGCTCTCCGACGCGCTCGATGGCGCCGTGAGCGGCTTGCAGCTCGACCGCTTCCACGCTCATGCGCGGAGTTGCTCCGCGTGCGGGCCGCTGCTTGCCGAAGTCGAGGCGGGACGCAACTGGCTGAAGGATCTCACGGAGGTGGAGCCTCCAGCCGGCCTGGTCAACAACATTCTGGCATCCACGACGGGCGTTGACACCCAACGCCTGCGGTTGAACGTGGGCGCGCCGGCGCGAGTTTCATCTGCCGGGCCGTCATGGTGGGAGCGTGCGCAAGCCTGGGCTTCGGATGCACTGCAGCCCGTCTGGGGCACAGTGCGGCAGCCGAGATTCGCCATGTCGTTCGGCATGGCGTTCTTCTCGATCTCGGTTGCGCTCAGCGTGCTTGGCGTGAAAAACACCGACCTGCGGCAGCTCAGCCTGCGGCCAACCGCGATTCGCCACACGTACTACAACACGCAAGCCCGCGTGGTCCGGTACTATGACAACATCAAACTGGTTTATGAGGTGCAGGCCGCGGTGCGCGAACTCAAGCGCAACGTAACGCCCGCCGAGCCTGCCCCAGGTGAATCGGCGCCCGACAAGAAGGAGCACAAGAACGACACAACACAACAGCCCGAGCAGAAGCAGGAGCGCAATTACAGCCAGCGCGACACAAACGTCATTCTGGCAAACGCTCCGCTGGGTCCATCTGTCTTTGATCCGTCAAATCCGGATCTGCCTGTAGTGTCGGTGACCACGTACAGGAGGTTCGTATGAACTGCGCCACGCATCCCGATATTGCCGCAGTGGCCTTCTGCCGCACTTGCGGCAAGCCGCTCTGCGCCAACTGCACCCGCGACGTTCGCGGAGTCGTTTACTGCGAGCCTTGCCTCGCCGCAAGACTGGAGGGGACTCAGCCGCCCGCGCCCGGCACTGTTCCGCCGGTTCAAAACTATGCACCGCCCGCGGCAGGTTTCGTTCCGTCCGCGCAAAATGCATATCCACCCACGGGAACTCCGGCGGCTCCCATGCGTACGTCGGGCGGCCCCAATCCAGCAGTCGCCGGAATCCTCGCCGGATTTTTTCCCTTCGGTGTGGGGGCGGTTTACTGCTCGCAATATGCCAAGGGACTCGCTCACCTGATCATCTTTGCGATGCTGGTCTTCGCTTCCGACCACGCTGGACGCTGGGATTGGGTCTTCGGCCTGGGAATCGCATTTTTCTACGTCTACCAAATCATCGATGCAGTACGCACCGCTCACGCGATTCAGGCTGGCCAGCCCGTGCCCGATCCTTACGGATTGGGGCAAACTTTCAGTCTCGGTGATCGCACTGAGCCGAAAAATGTCCCGGCAGTCGCGATAGTGTTGATCGGCCTGGGTGTGCTTTTCTTCCTGCACACCATGAATATCTTCGAGTTCGGACTGGACCGCTTCTGGCCGCTGCTTCTGATCTTCTTCGGTGGATGGATGTTCGCCAAGCAATGGGGAATTATCGGCGCCTGCCGCGGCTGCCAGTGTGACCGTTGCCGCATGCGCAGGCTCATGGGACCGGCTGTGCTGATGACCATCGGCATTCTGTTCCTGCTGCAAAGTCTCGGAGTTGTCGACTTTGACCGCACCTGGCCCGCGATTCTGCTCGTGATCGGCATCGTGAAGCTCTTGCAGAGCAACGCGTCGTCTGCCGGGCATACTGGCGTGTTTCCGCTGGGGCGGCCCGTGGTCACGCCGCCTCCGCCGGTTCCGCCCGCCAATCCCGGCGCGGCGCCGCCTGCGTCATCCTCCGGAGGGGAGGTGCGCAATGTCTAGTCCCATCCAACCACCCGTGCAGCCTCTTCCGCCGCCCTACCGTCACCGCCGCTCGTTCGCCGGGCCGTTCGTGCTGATCATTCTCGGCCTCGTGTTCCTACTCGGCAACCTCCACATGATTTCGTGGGCTCGCCTGGGGATGCTTTTCGCGCATTACTGGCCGCTGCTGTTGATTCTTTGGGGGATCATCAAGATCGTCGAATATCAGCAAGCTCAGCGTGATGGCGTTCCTTCACGCGGCATCGGCGCAGGCGGCGTCTTTCTCATCTTCATGATCGTGGTCTGCGGTCTGATCTCCACGCACGCCGCCCGCTTCCACTGGGACGAACTGCGCGACAACCTGCAGATAGACGACAACGACCTGGATAACATGTTCGGAGAGACTTTCAACTTCGACGATCATCTCGAACAGGAGATCCCCCCCAGCGTCACCAGCCTGCGCGTGAACAATGAGCACGGTGCCGTTCGAATCAGCGCCTCCGATGACAACAAGATCACGGTCACCGTCCGCAAGAAAATCGGCGCCGATGGCCAGAGCGATGCCGATAAATACAACACCCAGACCAAGCCGACGATCACCGCGGCCGGCAACGTCATGGTGCTCGACGCCAAAGCCCAGGCCGGCAACCACTCGGTAGAAAACGATCTCGACATCGCCGTTCCGCGCAAGCTGCAGGTGCAGATTACTTCGCGCCGTGGCGACGTGTCCGTTACCGACCGTGAAGCGGAGATTGACATCAACAGCCAGCACGGCGACGTGTCCGTGGAGAACATCAAGGGAAGTGTTCAGCTGAATCTGGAAAAAAGTTCGGCGAAAGTCGAGCAGGTTACCGGCGACGTCCACATCGATGGCCGCCTGAATGAGGTTTCAGTCACCGACGTCAAAGGCTCGCTCCAGCTCGACGGCGAGTTCGGCGAGAGCGTCAAACTGGCTCGCATCGCCAAAAACGTTGTCTTCAAATCATCCCGCACCGATCTTGAGTTCTCCCGCATTGACGGCGAGCTCGATCTCGATTCCGACGATCTTCACGCCGAGCAACTGACCGGACCGGTGCATCTGGTGACCCGCTCGAAGCAGATCAATCTGGAAGATGTCTCGGGCGATGTGCGCGTGGAAGATGCCAATGGCGGCATTGAAATCTCCATGCGGTCACTGGGCAACGTGCAGATCGACAATCGCAATGGCGACGTGCATCTCAGCGTTCCCGACAAAGCTGGATTCCACGTCGACGCCCACGCCCGCGACGGCGAGATCCAATCCGATTTCTCCGACGTAAAGATCGACAGCAACGATCACGAATCCAAAGCCAGCGGCACCATAGGCAACGGCGCATCGCACATCGTGATCAACAACGAACACGATGGCATCGAGATTCGCAGGAACTCGTCCAAGGCGTCGGCCGCGGCGCCGGTTCCGCCAGAACCGCCGCTTCCGCCCAAGCCTGGCCGAAACCTGCCCGCGCCAAAATCGAAAGTCGAGCCGACAGAAAACTGAAGCTCGCGACACACCGGTTTTCTCGGGCGACGGCATGGCCAATCGATGCTTAGATACTTTTGCCTTCCACTTCGCCATCTGCGAAACTGACGACGGTCATCGATACCACTTGAGAAGCGCTGCGCATGGGCAAAATCCACATTCTCTCCGAATCCGTCGCCAACAAGATCGCCGCTGGAGAAGTTGTCGAGCGCCCAGCCTCGGTCGTCAAGGAACTTCTTGAGAACTCTCTCGACGCCGGCGCAACCCGCATCAGGATCAACATTGAAGCTGGCGGAAAAAAGCTTATCCAGATCACCGACAATGGATGCGGCATGGTCCGTGACGACGCCATGCTTGCCTTCGAGCGCCACGCCACTTCGAAACTCAAAGAGGCCGACGACCTCCTGAGAGTGAGCACGCTGGGTTTCCGCGGCGAGGCGTTGCCATCCATTGCCTCGGTGTCGCGGCTCCATCTCGAAACACGCGCCGCTGAATCTCTCTCCGGCACGATCATCGAAATCAACGGCGGCAAGATCGCCCGCGTCGAAGAAGCCGGGCTTCCCGAAGGAACTTCGATCACTATTCGCGACCTCTTCTTTAACACTCCCGCACGCAAGAAATTCTTAAGAGCCGAATCCACCGAACTCTCGCACATTGCCTCGCTGGTCACGCATTACGCCCTGGCGCACCCCGATAAACATTTCGAGTTGCACTCCGCCACCAATGCCCTGCTGGTCGCACCTCCGGTCGCCGGATACAGTGAGCGCGTCTATCAGGTTTTCGGTAAAGAAACTCTCGACCAGTTGATCGCGGTCGCCGCCATGCAAAAACTTGAACACATCGGCCTGCCGCAACCACCTCCCTGGCGGCGGCAACAACTCGAAGCTCAACCACGGGCGGATGAAGAAGCCATCGAGCCTGCCGATCCCGGCGAGATGCGCCTGCACGGCTTCGTCTCGAAACCGGAGATCCAGAAACTGAACCGCAACTCAATTTTTGTCTTCGTCAACGGACGCCTCATCCGCGACCGCCTCATCCAGCACGCATTGACTGAGGCGTACCGCAATATCATTCCGCCGACGGTTTACCCGGTCGTCCTGCTTTTTCTTGAAATGCCTGCGGCCGAGGTCGACGTCAACGTGCATCCCTCGAAGACTGAGGTCCGCTTTCGCCAATCCACCGCAATGCACGATTTTGTGCGCGACACGGTGCGCGCGGCGCTGATGAAGGCCCGTCCAGTACCCCAGTTCACCACGGAAATTCGCGCCCACGCCACGGCGAGTCCGGGTCTTACGCCCGGGGCGAGAGACGGCGAGCCTTCCGATTTGGCCGCGGCATCGGCTGGCTGGAATCGCCAGCCTGACGACAGCGGCAATGGTTTCTCATTGCAAGCTCCACAACTACCACCGGGTTCCTCCCGCTTTCAGTTCGAAGGCGGCATCGCCGTCGAAGCCAACGCCGCCGTGCCCGTTGCTCGTGGCCTGCTCGAACATTCGTTCACGCAGCGCTCCGAAACGGTTCCCGACAACGGCTGCGCCACAGCGATCGATTTTGCCGAAGAGAGCGAAGAACTCTCCACGCTGGCTGCGCTCTCCACGCTTCACCCGCTTGGCCAGATCCGCAACTCCTTCATCCTTGCTACCAACGAAGACGGACTGTGGATCATCGATCAGCACGTCGCCCACGAACGGGTGCTCTTCGAGCGCATTCTCAAACAGCGTGCCGCGCAAAAAGTCGAAAGCCAGCGCCTGCTCATACCGCTCGTCCTCGAGCTTTCTCCCGCGCAGCAAGTTATCTTCGCCGAGATCGCAGACGAACTCGCCCACAACGGATTCGAGGCGGAACCCTTCGGCGCACGCAGCATAGCCGTCAAAGTCGCGCCTGCCGGGGTCGACGCTGCGCAGGTTGAACACATGCTTCACGAACTGCTCGATCAGATCTCGCGCGAAGAGCAATCCCTAAACCTGGAAAAAATCCGCAGCCGCATCGCCGCCTCGATTGCCTGCCACGCCGCGATCAAAGTCAACATGCCGCTCGAACAAAATAAAATGGACTGGCTGCTCGCCGAGCTCGCCAAAACCGACCACCCGATGTCCTGCCCGCACGGCCGCCCCGTCGTTCTGCGGTATTCTGTTAAGGACATTCAGAAAGCGTTCAAGAGAATCTAGCCATGAGATGTGAGCGACGGGCTCCGGGCTTGATGCCTGGTTGGCTCGCAGCGCGTAGCTCGTTGCCCACAGTTTTTTATGACCGAGCAGGACCTTCACCAACTCCGCCGCGAAAAATGGCGCCTCGATGGCAAGCCCATCTGCACCATCGAAGACGCTCGCGCCTTTATCGAGTCCGTCGGATTCTGCCTGATGTATCCCACGCGGCCGCCGATGCCGGTGCCCACATTCATCGGCGCATTCGCCGGATCGGACAATCACCTGCCCACCTGGCAGCATGCGTTCTCCGATCCCCGCGCCATCGATGCCACCAGCCTCATGGTTCGCCTGCTGCGCGAGCGCTCCGCTTACGAAGCCAACATCTTCGACGAGAACAACGCATTCCTCATCGCCGCCTCGGCGTTTCCTTTTTTCTACGCGCTGGCCGGCGAGCGCAATCCGAAGCTCGCGCCCAAGCAGGGGCCGCGCTCCCCTTACTCGCCTTTGGCTTGCGATGCCTTTGAATTAATCCTCCGCGACGGCCCAATCTCCAAAGAAAGATTGCAGGAGGCTCTCGGCAAGAGCATTTCCCTTCCCGCGCTCGACAAAGCGCTCGGCGAACTCTTCGCCAAGCTGCGTATCACCCGCGTCGATTACAAGGCAAGCGGAGGCGGCTCTTACTGGGACGTGCTTTACCGGTGGTCTCCCGACGCGGTCCGCGAAGCCATCAATATTTCCGTGCCGCAGGCGCTCTCGGCGCTGGTCTCGAAATACCTCGACTGCGTGGTCGCCGCCGAGCCCTCCGAGATTGAAATCTTTCTGGGAAATTTTGTCGCCCGCTCGCGCGTGAAGGATGCGATCAACGCACTGCTCGCCGCCCGTGAGATCAGCTTCGTTCATGTTGCAGGAAAATCAATGTTGCAGATAACCCCCGCGAAAGAGATCGCAACGCCTTCGGCCAGACCGCATCGCGCTGCCAGGTGATTGACTTCGAGAATCTCGGTGCGCCTCTGCGTCCTCCGCGGTAAAGAACTTCGCCGGAGCCCTCACGGAAGCCGATTCCAGGCCGCCACCGTGTACAATCGTCGTTTGCCAAATGACCGAGAACTCTGATCACTCCGGGCCCGCCAACCCTCCCCGCAAACTCATCATCGCCATTGACGGCCCGGCGGGCGCGGGCAAGAGCACCATCGCCTCCCGCCTCGCCCGCAAGCTTGGATACGTCAATCTGGAAAGCGGCGCCATGTACCGGGCGCTTGCGCTGAAGGCGATCGATAAAGACATTTCGTTCGACGACGAAAGCGCTCTGGTCAAACTGGCCGAAAATTCCCGCATCCAACTCGAACCCACGCGGGGCGGCAACCGCACGCTGCTCGATGGGCGCGACGTCTCTTCCCGCATTCGCGAAACCGACGTGACTGAAGCCGCCTCGCGTGTCTCCGTGCATCCCGGAGTTCGCGCCTGGATGGTCGCGCATCAGCGCGAGATGGGCGTCAATGGCGGTATTGTGATGGAAGGCCGCGACATCGGCACCAAGGTTTTCCCGGACGCCGATCTCAAGATTTTCCTCGACGCCGACCCGGTCGTGCGCGAGCAGCGCCGGATGGAGCAACTGAGAATCAAAGGTGAAGTCCCTGCCAACCTCGCTGCCGACCTGCGCGACCGCGACCACCGCGACCGCACCCGTGCGGCTTCGCCGCTGGTCGCGGCGCAAGATGCGGTCGTTATCGACTCGACAAAGATGGATGAAGATGAGGTGTTGGAGCGAGCCGAAGAACTGGCGAGAAAGAAGTTGGGCGCAGGCTGAATCAAACTGCGGGACCGCTCTGATGAGCAACGCCGATGGCGGGCATACTCTGAAGCTGGGTATGAAGGGCGGCGTCTCCCTCACTCCGATTTTTCAGACGCAGGAAAACGGGCCTCGGTTGTAGCGCTTTTCGAGAGCAATACTTGTCCATGCTGTGAGCAACAGCGCCTGACTTAGCCTGCTCCCAGGAAATAGCTCTCCTGGACTGGGTGCGCCATGACGAAGACTTTAGTTCGTCCGATCACGGCTGCCCGATGGGCCTTTTCACCGCAATCCCCAACTCCTTCAACTGCTTCTCGCTCACCGGCGTCGGCGCATCCACCATCAAATCCACCGCCCGCGCGGTTTTCGGGAACGGAATCACTTCGCGCAAACTCTCCGCGCCAGCGAGAATCATCACAATGCGGTCGAGGCCTAGCGCGATGCCTCCATGCGGAGGGGTGCCGTACTCCAGCGCCTCCAGGAAGAATCCGAATCTCGCCTTCGCTTCTTCTTCCGTCATGCCCAACGCGCGGAAGATTCGGCTCTGCACATCCTGGCGGTGAATGCGAATCGACCCTGATCCCAATTCCGTCCCGTTGAGCACCACGTCATAAGCCAGCGCGCGCACCGCGCTTAGCGGCGAAAGGGGATCGTGCAGCGCCTCCACTCCCTCTTCGAGCAACTTCATATCCTCTTCGTGCGGGGAGGTAAACGGATGATGCGCCGCCATCCACTGCTTTTCACCCTCATCCCATTCGAACATGGGGAAATTCGTGACCCACAAGAAACGGAAGTCTTTCGCCGCGTCGCCCGTCTTTTTGAAAATGCCGTGGCGCTCGGCATACTTCTGCGCCAGCGCGAGCCGCAGTAATCCCGCCGATGTATAAATCGCCAACTCCTGCGGCGTGACTTTTCTGTGCGCCGAAACCTGCTCTCCCGACGATGCCTGCGCCGAGCCCACTACCAGCACAATCAGATCGCCCTCTTCGATGCCAACTTTCCTGCCGATTGCCTCCGCCGCAGTCGCGTACCGATTCGCAATACGTTTGAAATCCTCAAACACCCGCGCGCCGCCTTTGGTGTGGAACATCGGCTTGATGTCGTCGCGCTCTTTGCGCGACAACTCGCCAACCTTCGGAATGCGAATCGCAATCACCGGCAGATTCGGATTGATCGCCAGCTCTTGCAGATTTTCTGCCGAAAAACATGCCTTCACGTCCACAAACGGAGGCAGCCGCAAGTCCGGTTTGTCGATTCCATAGAGCCGGATCGCCTCGTCATAATCCATGCGCGGAAACGGCGTCTTGATCTCATTCCCAGCCGCACGAAACGCAGCCGTCAAAAATCCCTCGACCACTTCCCATACCCGCTCCGGCTGCGGATAAGTCATCTCCAAATCGATCTGCGTGAACTCCGGCTGGCGGTCGGCGCGCAAATCTTCGTCGCGGAAACAACGCACGATCTGAAAATATCTATCGAAGCCGGAGATCATCAGAATCTGCTTGAACATCTGCGGCGATTGCGGCAGCGCATAAAACGTTCCCGGCTGCACGCGGCTCGGCACCAGATAATCGCGCGCGCCCTCGGGCGTCGAGCGCGTCATGAACGGCGTCTCGATTTCGAAAAACCCCTGATCGGGCAAATAATCGCGGATCGCCTTCGCGACTTTATGGCGCAGTTCGATGTTGAACTGCATCGCATCGCGCCGCAGATCGATATAGCGATACTTCAGCCGTGTCTCTTCATTCGTCAAAGCCGTGTCGGAAGGCAAGAAGGGCGGCAGCTTCGATTCGTTCAAGATCCGCAATTCTTCGGCGATCAGTTCCACCTCGCCCGTCGGCATATTTGGATTGATCGTGTTCGCATCGCGCAGCTTCACCGTCCCAGTCACGGCGATCACATATTCACTGCGCAGCAACCCAGCCTTTTCATGGACCGCCGCATCGCGCTCAGGATTGAACACCACCTGGGCAAGGCCGGTCCGGTCGCGCAGATCGATAAACAGCAAGTTCCCGTGGTCGCGGCGTCGGTTCACCCAGCCCATCAACACAACCTTCTTGTCTGCATCGGAAGCACGCAACGCTCCGCACATGTGGGTTCGTCGTAGATCGCCTAGAAAATCGAGCAAGGTGTATTCCTTACAGTGAGATTGGAATGAGCCGAATCAAAGATTATAGCTGGCGGAACTGCGGACAAGTCATCCCGCGTACGAGCGCTTCCAGGCGTCGAAAGAGTTAGATTTGCTTCGCCCCATGCCCCGTGCTAGCCTCCAACGCCATGCTACCGCTTGCGAGTTCCGCGGCACTATTGCACTCTTTGAGCGCCGCTCTTGGAAATATGTCTTGATCAATGGCGCTAGATGACCGTTTCGTTCGTGATTATGGGATTGATTATTGGCGCGTGGAGGTAGGCACGGGCACGGGGAATGCCGGGGAAGAAACCGAAACCCGCGCGGCGAAAGATTTGAGAAGCTGGCTTGGAGAACTATTTCGCCTTCGCCGCTTTCCCCTCCATCACCGTGCTCCACTTTGTCCCATCCTGCGACATATCAAATGTAAATGTGTAGGAACTCGTCGAAGTCATCTTCATGATGAAGCGGCCCTTCACGGTCATGCCGCCCATTTTCTCGTCGCTCGTCCAGCTCCATATATCGCCCTCGAGGTTCCCACGTGAATCTTCAAATTCGCCCTGGCTGTTGAACTCGCGATACGTATAGGCTTTGTCGTCGGTCGAATATCCCATCACCGAGAGTCCCACTCCGCCGCCGGTGCTGCCCTTGTAGTCCGAGTGGCATACCAGATAGAAGCCACCTTGCATCCACTCGCATTTTTCGTCTTCGGTAATCGTGCCGCCGGGCCCCATCTCGCCCGGCTTCATCGATCCCTCGAGCGTCCACGAGCCGGCAAATACATCCAGCTTCTTCAATTCCGGCGCCGGCTTCGGAGTCTCCATCTGCGCCATCGCCGCCCCGGCTAACCCCAGGACCGTCGCTAAAATCATCCCCAACCTCTTCATACGATCACCTCGTAAGAGTCTTGCCCGTCGCCTGAAATGGCCAACCGATGGGCAGCCGGATTTTAGTCGCAGCTTCCGGCCGCGTCAATGAAGATTGGATAAATTAAATGGCAGTTGATCTGAATAGCGAACTCGGTTTTTACCAGTCTCCCCAATGCGTTGCGGTCGCCTGCTGAAACTTCAGCTTCCACCTGTCTCCATGCTTTACCCACACTGAAGTGAAATGCTGATAGCGCGGCGGAGGCCCTTGATCCTCCTCCGGTGCCTCACGGACGATTGCGTCGTAAGTGACGATCGCGCTGGTGTTGCCTGCCGGAACCACTTTGATGTTATAAGGTGTCAACTCGACCAAGCCGGAGTCGCCAAGATTATCGATTGCCTCTTGCCCCTGAAGCAGTTGCCCATCGATGCCGACGAGAGAAAAATCTTCGACAACCGTGCGCTTGAAAAAGGCGCCATCGTCTTTCTTTTTGGCTTCGATCAAGTTATTTTCATCTCCTATCAAAGACTGCTCGAAAGGAGTCAGAGCATTCGCCGGCGCCGTTGGCTGCGCAAGAGCGCTGAGAGCAAAACACCAAATGAAAATAAGAAGAGCGATACGATCTCGGTTTCTCATTCCTTAAAACTTCCTCCTCTGGAAGATTGCTTCGACCGCCATTCGAGTTTCGGGCTTAAGCGCACCGAATCATTCGCGTCAACTCACCCCGCGGAACTGAAACCTGCTCGCCTGTTTCCAGATTCTTTAGCGCAAAGGTGTCGGCTTTTACTTCGTTCTCGCCGACGATCAAAATATATTTCGCTCCCGCCTTGGTCGCCGCCTCAAACGACTTCTTCAGCCGGAAATTCTCATCCCCCAGATCGACGATCAGATTCTCGCGCCGCAACTCCCGCGCTAGCAGCGCCGCTTCGCCGTTCATTCCGGCGCCCAGCGGAGCCACATACACATCCGGTTTCTTGGTAACGTCGCCGAGCGACTCCTGCAACGACAATACCAGCCGGTCTTCGCCGATCGCAAAACCAATTCCCGGAGCGGCCGGCCCGCCGAGCGATTCAGACAATCCGTCATAACGCCCGCCGCCGAGAATGGCGTTCTGCGCGCCCAGCGCACCGTGCGTAAATTCGAACGCCGTACGCGTGTAGTAGTCGAGACCGCGCACCAGCCGGTCGTTTATTTGAAACTCGACACCAACCTTGGTAAGGATCGCGCGCACTTCTGCGAAATGTTTGCGGCAGGGCTCGTCCAGAAACTGGCTGATGCGCGGCAACTTCTCAATGATCGGCTGATCCGCCGGCACTTTGCAGTCGAAGACGCGCAGCGGATTCGTCACCGCACGCCTCTGGCAATCGGAGCACATCTGCCCGACGACAGGTTTCAAGGCCTTGCGCAGAGCCTCGTTGAACCTGGCTCGATCTTCCTTGCAGCCGACCGAATTCAACTCCAGATTCCATCCCTTGACCCCGAGGCGGCCAAGCAAAGTCGCGATCATCTCAAGCACTTCCGCGTCGCGCGCCGGAGATTCGCTGCCGGAACTCGGCGGCCCGATTACCTCGGCATCGATCTGGTAGAACTGCCGGTAGCGTCCTTTTTGCGGGCGTTCGCGCCGGAACATGGGACCGATGCAGTAGAGCTTGTTCACGCCGCGCTCGCCGAGATTGTGCTCGATGTAAGCGCGCACGATGCCGGCCGTGGCTTCGGGACGGAGCGTGAGCGACTGACCTTTGTCACTCTCGGCTCGGCCGCGATCTTCCCACGTGTACATCTCCTTCGAGACAATATCGGTGTCTTCGCCCACTCCTCGCGCGAACAACTCCGTCGACTCAAAAATCGGGGTACGAATTTCCCGGAAGTTGTAGGCGCGAAACACTTCGCGAACTTTTTCTTCCACAAAATTCCAGACCGCCGTCTCCGGTGGCAACAAATCCCGCGTTCCTCGGACCGCTCTGATCATTAATCGTTACACTCGTGGCGCCGCTGGCTTTCGTGGCATGTCGATCCCATAAGCTCGCTCCATACCCTTATCGACAATCAACAAGGTCAGCAAACTACCGGGAAACCCGAAGATGAAAGTCACGACCTTCCAGAAAGTGGTGCCTTTGTCTTGCGCTCGCATCGAAGTGAAACTAATGTTGGCGAAAACCCACACGGCATCGACACCTTGAATTCCACAGGCTGCCATACGGTTGCTCCTTATAAAGATCGCTACCGCTCCCTCAAATACTCCTCGACATATCCTAAATAATTGCGCGCATACCTCAGAATCACTTCCTGATCCTTCGCATCCAGCTTCCGACGAAACTTTCCCGGAGATCCCATCCACAACGATCCCGGCTCGACGACCGTTCGCTCAGGAATCAGCGTTCCTGCCGCAACAATCGACCCTGTGCCAATCTTCGCGCCATTCAAGATCGTCGATCCCATGCCAATCAGGCAGCGATCTTCCACCACACATCCATGCAGCGTCACCGAATGTCCCACCGTCACGTACTCGCCCACGGTCACTCCATAGGTGTTCTTCATGCCGTGCAGCACGCTGCAATCCTGCACGTTCGAGTGCGCTCCAATGCGAATTGCAAAGACATCCCCGCGAATCACCGCATTCATCCACACGGACGCATGCTCACCCAGCACGACGTCGCCGATGATCTGCGCCGACTCATCCACATAGCACGATGCCGGAATCACCGGCCGCATCCCTTTAAACGATCGAATCATGATTCATTTCCCGCCGCTGACGCGCAAAATCTCTGGTCACAGATAGAAGAGGAAATCGAACATAGCACGCCACTGAACGAATATAACAGTATGCAAATTCCTTCATCTTGACAGCGCCGCGGGGCTGAAGTAAGTTTTTCCGAATTCCGTCCCTCGCGATTTCCGATTCTCAATCTCACAGGAGAACTTATTCTTATGCCCCGTACCGTTGAGCCCTCAAATGTTCGTCCGGCCGCCACTCTTTCGCCAGACACCGACAAACGCCTTCTAGGGTACGTGACCGCCGCGACCGCCGCAGGGGTTGGAATGTTGGGTCTGGCACAGCCAGCCGAGGCGAAGATCGTTTACACGCCGGCGAACATACCTATTACCGTGAATGGCCCTCCGGTGCAAATCGACCTCAATCATGACGGCGTCGTTGACTTCACGATCGCAAACCTCTCGGGAACCTGCGAGCATGCGAGAAAGGAAAGCCTTCATAGTAAGTTGGGGTGCTCGTTCAGATCTTTCTATGCCGCGCCCGCTCAGAATGGAAACGAGGTAGGGTCGTCGCAAACCTTTAACGGGGCGCAGTGCGCAGCTTTATTGCACGGCGGCCACACGATCGGCGGCGGCAAGAAGTTTGAGGCCAACGAGGCCATCATGTTCGAAAATGTCGGTACCAGTGCCGATCCGGGGCCGCAAGATTGCCCTTGGTTCGGCTTGGGAAATCCCGGCGGATACCTTGGCCTCAAATTCGTTGTCGGAAGCAACACATATTACGGCTGGGCCTTGGTGGAATTGGCCCACACCGGCCCGGTTTTGGCCGGATACGCATACGAAAGCACTCCAGGAGCTTCCATTAGAGCTGGAGCCGTGGGTTCAAAGGAGGCCGCTGCCTCAATGGCTCCTGTTCAACCTGCTCCCCAACCAGCCACGCTTGGACTTTTGGCGAACGGAGCGATGGGTCTGGCGGCCTGGCGGAGGCCTGAGGAGATGAACTAGCCCTTCAAACTGCGCATTCGCGTTTTTTGCGGCGGCGTCTCGAAGGCTCGCGATTTTTTGCCAGCGGGCCGAGGGATCTCCCCACCATGAACAACAGCCGCCGGGAAGTCAAGGGATAATCCAATTGTTGACGTCACCGCTAAGCCTGCTTCCGCCAATACCTAAGCTGCGCGTATAACTTTTTACAAAGTCACGACAGCGCTGTGACACCCGCTATTTCCATCCTCGCTAACCTCCGAAATGTAACGCGGATTGCAACCCGAGAGCGGCCCGTGACAGTGACGATCAACTAGACGTAGGCCGATATAAACGAGGCGGTGACATCCGGCAGGATCAACCAGTCCTGCCGGTTTTTTGGTCTGCTCTGGAGTTTCCCACTCCGGAACTGGCCCCGAAAAGAAGTTCGCTCGTCACAACCGAATCCGCCTTTCTCATGCTAAAAAGAATCGGGTTTCCCACTCCGCTTGCCGCACTGGGAGGCGAATAAATCTCCGAGCCTCATCCCAACCAGGTGGGACTCCTATGCGTGCTTCGCTTCTCTTAGCTCTAGTCCTCTTACTAACATGCCGGCCGGGCGCAGCACAGGATGCAGCCACCGGAGCCATCCGCGGCTCCGTATTCGATCCCTCCGGAGGCCGCATAACGCAGGCCACTATCGTCGCAGTGAACTCCGCGACGGGGGCGCGCTATTCAAATACATCCGACAGCGAGGGCCGCTACTCCCTTGATCTGCTGCCGCCCGGCGACTACACCGCCCGCGCCGTCGCCAATAAAATGTCACCGCAGGTCACGCCGACGTTGCGCGTCGAAATCGGCACAGCCGCAGAACTCGATTTCCATCTTTCGATTGCCGGGGCCCAGGAAAACGTAACCGTTTCCGGCGCGCCTCAACTCGTCGAGATACAGCCCGCCCCCGTTTCAACCCTCGTCGACGAGCGCGGCATCGCAGATCTTCCGCTTAACGGGCGCCGCTTCTCCGACCTCATGCTGCTCTCGCCCGGCGTCACGCAAGATCCGCGCAGTCTTACTTCGGCCACCAATGGCGATCTTTCCTTCGGCGGAACTCGTGGATTTCAAAATAGCTTCCTCGTCGATGGCGGCGACTTCAACAACGCCTTTTTCGCGCAGGCTCGCGGCCTCTACCGCGCTCCCTATCAAGTTTCGACCGAAGTCGTGCAGGAATTCCGCGTCTCTTCGAATTCTTACGGAGCGGAAAACGGCCGCGCCGGGGGCGCCGTCATCAACGTGGTCACCAAATCCGGCTCTAATCACTGGCACGGCACGGGACTCTACTACATCCGCGACAGCAGCTTCGGTGCGGCCGACGCTTTTCTATCCTTCAAGCCGCACAGCCGCCAGCAGCAGGGCGGAGGCACGCTCGGTGGCCCGCTCAAGAAAAACAAAATTTTCGTTTTCGCGGGATTCGACGCACACTACTTCCACGTCCCCGATGTAGTCGAATTTCTCAACAATACGATGCAGATCGTTCCTCAACCCACCACCGGGCCTTACGCTCCCGGCGATTACGAAGCAACCGATCAAGCGCTCGTCTTTTCCGCCGCTAACCAGCTCGACTCTTATGCGGGAGCCTTCCCAGCTGCCCAGATCGGCAATGCCTCTTACGCGAAACTCGATATCAATCTTTCTCCGCGCAACCAGCTTGCCCTGCGCGTCAACTCTTCGCGCTATTGGGGATCGAACAACGTTTTCCTCGATCCCGCCAGCCCGCTCACCTACGATTCCATCTCGGACAACGGGGAAGAAACGGTTTCCACCGATACCGGCGCAGCAACGCTTACTTCAGGAATCACTCCACGTTTCATCAGCCATCTGCGTGCGCAATTCTCCCGCGACCTCCGCCAGTCCTACACGAACACCAGCGACACGCTCATCAAAATCACTAACATCATCGACGGTATTGGCCGCTCCGACCAACTCCCCCGCGCCACCCGCGAGCATCGCGCCCAACTCGCTGAAACTCTGAGCTTTGATACCAGCCGCCACTCCATCAAGTTTGGCGGCGATACGCTTCTCACCTGGATCTACGATTTCTTTCCCAGCCAGCAGAGTGGGGAATACATTTTCGACCCCATCAAGGTGAATCCATTTACCTTCGAACCCATGGAAGCGGGACTTCCGCTCACGCCGCTCCGCGCGTACGCCCACGCCGTCCCGAGATATTATCTACAGAATTTCGGGCCTGCCGCTTCCCATCCCAACAGCAACGACTACGCCGCCTTCGCGCAAGACACGATTCGCGCTACTGACCATCTCGCGCTTACTCTCGGCGTTCGCTGGGACCTCCAGACTTTTACCACTGCCGGACTCATTTCCAATCCGCTGTTTCCACCCTCGGGCAAGGTTCCCTA
>Ga0210398_10000289_pt1 | contig 60860 bp, 52 predicted proteins | sample IncBWC4OmetaG_FD_161047 | JGI IMG/M metagenome (GOLD analysis project Ga0210398, IMG submission 161047) | Forest soil microbial communities from Barre Woods Harvard Forest LTER site, Petersham, Massachusetts, United States - Inc-BW-C-4-O | ecosystem: Environmental > Terrestrial > Soil >... | reverse complement strand
AGACCGAATCCGATGATGCCGGCCCGGGAAGCGGAAAGTATCAGAGCGCTGATCGGAACGATCGTCATCAGCGTCGCCAGTGGAACGAGATCTCGCCGGACGCCACGAAACGCCATCAGCGCCAGACCCATCGGCAGTGTTAGTTCCACGAATCCTGCGAAGTGGTTGCGGTTCACGTAAGGCCCGAACGGCTCGCCTTCGATCTTCAGGTCGCTCATCCAGTAAATCTCCGCGCCGGACGTGAAATGCTGAATGATAGCGAGCAGCGAAACCGCGAAGCAAAATGCGATCACGAACCACGCGAGCTTGTACAAATCCTTGCGCCCGCGGAACGCCTGTGCCGTCAGAAACAACACCAGAAAATATGCCGCCAGTTTCAGCAGCATCGTGCGCGTCAGAAACGGATATGCCGTGCCGTTGAATATCAGTTGTAGCAAGCCTATAACCACGAGTCCGAGCACAGGCAGGTTGAGCGGATTCCAATACACCTTCGCACCGGAATCTCGATAGGTGACGATCGCCCACCACAGGAACAGGACCGCAGCTCCGATTTCCAAAATTGATTCCGACCATACCTCGACTGCACCCAACGCCAGCACGCTGAACGCGAACAGAAGACAAAGTCCGATGCGGAGTAGCCTCATCGCGATGTCTGCCCGGCCTGCGCGCTTGAAGGAACCAGCGAAATGTCCGCGATCCAAACGGCTCCTTCGAGCTTATTCTCAAAGAGCCTGCTCGGATCGCGAAACAACCGGACAAGCAGGAAGTGAGTCGCGGGGCTCGTGGTGAAATCGGCATCCACGGACGTCCATACATGCGAGCCCGTGAAATTATCGGTCAGTACGTTCAGAGCACCGGCGTGGTTCGGGTCTACAACCGAAAATCGCATCCCACTTTCCGTGGTGATCCCTTCGGTGCGCATGTAGGCATGGAAATGGTAAGCGCGGTCTGGCTCGACCGGGACGTACTGCGAAGGCGCATCGAGAGCGAGGTTGCTGCCTCCGTTGAAATCAATGCGTATCGCGCGCGACCCGTTCGGTGCTGGCTCGGAATCAACCTCGATCGCCACTCCCATAAGTGCAGTCCATCGCCAGTTGAGCCCACCGTTCGCGATATCCTGTTGAAGGTTGCCGTTCCAAATGAGGTTTTGGTTCGGAGGTTCCTCATGAGGCAGGCCCGCGGCGGCGAGCGCCTCCTGCCATGCGCGGCGTGCGTCGTCCGCGCGGTCCTCGTGGATTAGTTCCTCAAAAAAGGGGAACACGCGCGGAAGTGGGATGGATTTCCCTAGACCCAGCAGGCGTTGCCATACCACTAGGGCAGGCTGTGCCTGGTGGATGGACGCGAGGAAATCCAGTGTCTGCAAGTACGCATCCGTGTTCGCGGGAAGCACGTTGTTGAGGAGATCGTTGACATCCTCGCTTGATCGCCACGTGCGCGATATCGCGAGAGGCAGCAGTGTCGGATCGGTGCGAACAGCTCGCTGGAATTCGTGAAAGGCCTCGGGGTATTGCTCCTTGCGCAGAAGAAAGTTTCCGTAGTGAAACGCGACCTCGGCGGAGGCCGGGTAGACAGCTTTGGCCTGCAAGTATGCTTCGCGCGCGCGCGATTCGTCTCCCAAAGCATCGTACGCACTTGCGAGATCCATCCAGAAATGCGCGGACCGGGGATCGTCGCGGACCGCCTTCCGATAGTCCTCGATCGCACCGGGCAGATCGGAATCCACGAAGTCCCACTGCCGCAAACGTCCCAGGCGGTCCCAAGCTGAACCGTCGCCCGGTACCAGAGCCGCGCCGCGCTCCATGAGCGCGATTTTTTCAGAATCGAGACGATGACTCGCGAGCCAGAGTCGGGCGGCTTGAAAGATCAAAACCGCGCCGATCGTGACCGACACCGCAAGCACCAGTCGCCGCCGCACCAGATTTTCGAGAGGGATTTCCATCGAGCGGTAATCTGCTACGAGCCTTGGCTTCTCCGCAAGGTTAATTTGGAATCCGCCGCGTAAGGATTTCAAGCTCACTTGCTACGAGTGCAAAGCAGAGCCGCTCGGCTGCCGAACAGTCGGCGCTCAAGTCTTCAGACCTTGGGATTCTTGGGACAAGAACGAACGCCACGCTCGATATCAATTCCGGGCTGTTTAATCGGGCTAAGAGGGATGTTTCCACCGCCCGGCTGTAGAACGACGCTCCTCAGGATAACAATCGTTCGACGGCGTGCATCACGAGCCGCCCATCAGGTCGTCACTTTTCCCCGAAGCGGTAAACGAATCCGAACGAAAATCGACCGCTGCCTTGGTTTGGAACATTACCTCCCAGGAATTTGGCGACGCCGTAGTCCACCTGAATTACGCGGATCCCCCAGTGTGCCCACCGGTAATAATCCAGGCCGCCTCCGACCTGCCACGCACGAACCGTCACTTCGCTCGCGTTTCCTCCGTAACCTGAGAACGGCGGAACCGATGTGGTATTGATTCCTGCTCCGTATAGAAAGTGCCCGAATGGCGTGAGCTTGTGGTGGCGCAAAGGATAGATCTTCGGACCAGCCAGCACAGTGAAGATGTGCAGGTCCTCCGCGGGCTGGTTGGAAATCTTGAGTGGTCCGGTTACGCCTACCACTTCGCCTTCCGCGCCAAGCCAACGGAAGATATTGTAGTCGTAGGATGCGAACCCGCCCTTCATGCCGATTGTCGTTGCATTGGGCGCATAGTACGTACGGTAGGTGAATCCGGCAGAGATCTCGGCCTTCGGCGTAGGATACCTGTGTTTCACCCGTACGGGTTCGGTCGGCGCCGTCGGCGCCTGATCCTGAGGCGGGGCCGGAGTGTCCTGCGCGGCCACCGGCATGCTGAACAGCGCAAGCAAACCGAACAGCCCCACTAGCTTCTTCATCTACGGAATCCTCCTCGGCAATGGGTACGGGAAGCGCCTCTGCTTGGAGGCATCCGACACGTTTCGGGTTGGCCTGCCCCTATCGGTCGTTTTCACGCTTTGCGAAATGGAGATTTCGCCGGAAGGAAATATCGCAGAAGCGGGGCCATGAAGAAAGAGAAAAGGCCGGGCGTTCGCCTGCCCGGCCCCTCTCAATTTAGAGCAGCTGCCATCTCGAGCCAAAATGAAGGTGGCGCGGCCGATTGCCCGGTCCCGCCACGGGCCGCTGGTTTGGGTTACTGTTGCTGTTCGAAAACGCCGAACCCGATTATCCCACTCTGGTTGGCAGGCGAATCTACGTCGACATGCAGTACTAGCGCGCTGCTTGCCTGGTAAAGAGTAATGTTATTCGGCGCCGCTGCTCCGTTGATCGTTAGCGGCATCGTGGAGCGTCCGGGATTTGCCGCATCCGCAGTATAGGTTCCGGCAAGCGTGACGGCGGGAGTTCGAGCGATCGTAAGCTCGTTGTAATCACCCAGGCCCGCCACCTTCGACGTGCCGTCGGATGTCACCTCCCCGACAAGGCCGAACAAAGAGCTTTGCGTCGTCGCGAGCCCACCGTCATCACTAAAAGCAAAGTTACCTACGAACGTGGGACTCGTGGCTTGAGGTACAACGATCCCAACGCCTAACTGGCTAGCATCCAGATCCAACAGCACCGCGCCACCCCCGCCCGATGCGCTGTTGGGATCAGATACGTTGATAGTCGGGTCAACCATATAGACTCCGAAATTCGCAAGTCCATCGGTGGTCGCGCCGGTCAATGTTATTCCGCCGTAGCCGTTGGCACTGATCGAGTAGGTAGTCCCTGCCGTCAGATCAGCAGCCTCTTTTGGATGGCCGTCTCCTAGGTTCACGTCAGCGACACCGCTCGAAAGAGCCGAGGTCCCATTGCCGGTAAACTGCCCGGCCGCCGAATAAATACCGAGTCCCGTTGGTCCGGGAGCTTCTACACCGGCCTGACCAAAAACGAACTTCGAGCCAAGCGAGGCCCCCGAGAAAGCCCCCGTTCCTTGACCATACATCGAGCCGGTCGCGAAACCGACCCCGTCAAATTCAATCAAGCGAAATGCTTCGGGGCCCACAACGTAATAGGCAAGTTCAAACGCGCCGAAGTTCGGGTCATTCAGCGTGATTGTTCCGCGACCATTTGCGTCCGGAGAGGTGAACGAAGAACCGGTCGTAATCGCGAAGCCAAAGGTTGCGACACCTCCCAGATCATCGTCCGCCTCGCTGGCGGTAATCGCGGTGCCACTCGAGGTAAGGACTCCTCCAAAAGAATTTGCGTCCGTTGCATCGAACAGCGCGAACGCGTTCCCGCCCGTCGGGACCGACGTCGGCGACGTCTGGAGGTCGAGCGAGCCGCTCGCGGTCGCGTTGGAGTCAAACTCAGTGATGAGAATGTGTTTGTTATTGACCACGGTAATGCTGTAGGTTTCCGCGGGAGCGGATGTCGGAGTCACAACGAGTGTACCCCTCCCATCGGCTCCGACCGTTATCGATCCGCTTAAGATCGGGTCTGAAGGAAAGATATTGGTCGAGGTTATATCGAAATAATCTTGCTCGCCTCCGGTAACGGTCCCCATGGCTCCGTTAATAACGACGCTTCCAGCCACACTAATGGGAGCCTGCCCACCGTCCGTTCCATTGGCGAAAAAGGTGTACGTGCCGGTGATATTCGAGGCGGTAGCAACCGCGTCTATCGTTACTGACGCGGAGGCGGTCTTGGCAGAATTAGCCGTCGACGCTGCGATGATCGTCACAGGGCCGGCTGTTCGCGGCGCCGTGTAAACGGTCGTCCCACCACTAGCTGTATGGGCCGGGACGAAAGTTCCGCACGTGCCGATCGGAGTGCAACTCCAATCCACGCCAGAATTGGAAGAGTCCATCGTGACAGTCGCAGCAATCGAAGCCGACTGGTTGACTTCCAGACTGGCCGGGGGAGCCGTTGTGATCGCTATGGTGATGTTGTTCACGTTAATATTATTAATGGTTACGGAAGCGCTTGCGGTTTTCGAAGAATTCTTTGTCGACGCTGCAACGATCGTCACGGCGCCGGCTGTTGCTGGCGCGGTGTAAACCGTTGTGGCGCCGCTAGCCGTGTGGGTCGGGACGAAAGTTCCGCACGTGCCGGTCGGAGTGCAACTCCAATCCACGCCAGAATTGGAAGAGTCCATCGTGACAGTCGCGGCCATCGAGGCGGTCTGGTTGACTTGCAGACTGGCTGGGGGAGCCGTTGTGATCGCTATGGAGATTTTGTTAAGGTTAGTGCCACCGCCGCATCCAGCAATCAGCATGGGAATTCCAATGGCGATTCCAACGAGCAATGACTTAAAGTTCATCGCGCACCTCCCGTGGAAGGAACCGTCCCGAGCCGCGCCTTCGCGCCCGGGTACACGAGGAAGCCGTGATCATTCCTGACCGTAACTGTGCTGTTTTCCGTTTCCATGGTACGGACCAGGAACACGCTCTTCTGGTTGATTGTCACCGTCATACCGGTAAGCTTTACGGTCTGGCCGGAAGCAAAAGGAATTGCGTACTTCCCGACGACGAAATAGTTGCCAATATGCGCGTCCACCACGCCCTGTCCTGTGGAAACCATCAGGTGCGCGCCCATGATCGTACCGGCAGCCGGCTTCCGCACAACGGCTTGAATCGTTCCGTGCAGCGTGACTTCTTTTGTTACGTCGTATCTCGGCGCGATCACCGTTCGCTTTAATGCCAATGCCTCGTTGGCATGCAGCGGTCCCGCGACCAATGAGATTGCCAGTGCCATCAGAAGGCACAACCATCCCACGTTCTTTCTCATATTCGTCTCCTTGCTGAATTTCGTTTGCCTTTGAGAACAGCGCCAGCGAGACAGTTGAAGTGGGCGTCGATGACCAGGTTGACGAGTGACGAACAGAAACTGTAACGAACCAAAGCCAGGTTCACCCGCCGCCTTCTTCCGCACTACGGCGGTCAGGTCGGAGAGTGCGAACGATGCAGAAAGGCACGGGACACTTTTCACGTGCTAAATTCCCCTCAGAATTTCACTTCTCGAGCGCGTTCTTTGATCCACACCCTATAGTTGGACTGGGGGCCAACCGCCCCATTGTGGCACGTACTAGGACGGGACAAAATGGAAATCCGTTGTACGCGTGCCGAACCAAGCACGGTTCGGAGGGATTAACCGCGAGCCGGAGTTCCCTCGGTGGAATAAGAGCTTGGACGTATACCCTTCGTCGGGTTTGCTAGTAGCCGAGTTGGCTCGGTTGGCGCTATCCGGACAGTCCCAACTCGCGGCATTTCGTGTCAATCAAATCGCAGAGCAGACCGATCCGCGAACCGTCTTCGTGTGGCTGCAATCGCCAGACGGGAACGGCCGTCACCAGGCGGCCCAATTGTTCGAATTCGCGTGCGCGCATATTTTTGTCCAGCATGTTCGTTGCGTAGGAATTCGCAATCAGCGCCACGAGAACATCTCGCGCCGGCAGCGCCTCGACAAGAGGCGCCGCGGGATCAGCAATCCTTTCCCCCAATAGAAACACCGCGCCGAGGCGCATCTGCTTTTCCTGGAATCGCAGCTGATTTTCGGCGAGAAGCAGTTGCCGCTTATCGTAGTTGGCCGAAAAACTCGGTATGTTTTTCTCCGGGCCAAACAGCATTTTCACGGATTCCGGCCATAATGAAAGATACGGATACGCGGGAAGCACAAGGAACGAACGTTCGCGTTCCACGAGTGCGACGATGTCGTCGGAAATCACGGCATGACCACGGCTGGCCAACGCGGCGGCGGTTGTGGATTTCCCCGTGCCCTCCGAGCCTGCGAAAGCAACGATGGAGTCGCCGAACACCACGGCACTCGCGTGCAAGCAAGGAACTCCTCGCAATCGGAGCAAGAGGCCCAAAACAGGTCCTAATAAGTAGGTCGCAACGTCTTCAAGCGACTGGGTTGCGGGCCACGTGGCCCAGACGGCTGTTCCTCCAGGGTCGAACCAGAATTGGGTGCCGTCGAAATATTCAAGGCGTAGAAATCCGGCATTCGCAGTCTTCCAGATTCGCAGCGCGGACTCGCCTGAGTCCGCGATATAGGAGCTGGCATACATGAGCTCCTCCAGCCCACTCGATGCGACATCGGTAGCGCCGGGCGACACACCCAGATGAATTTCTACGTCGGGGGATTCGCTCGGTACGCGTTCGGGAGTCAGCCCAGGAATTCTGAGATTGGCTCGTAGAAGTAGACCGAAAACAGTGTAAAAGGTACTCACTTCATTCGACTTGAAAGAGGGGTAATTGCGAAAGGCGATCTTTGCGGGCCCAGACTTGCGCTTGTGCAACCGGTCCTTCAAATCCCGACTGTAACTCGACTCCTTGGAAACAAGAACAATCGGCTAAAGGGCCGTCCTTACCCTGAAACCGTGCCCCCCCTTGTCCGTCTTGCCGCCAAACTGGTTGGCCAGTGTAAGTTCGCGCACCGTACCGTGAATGGTCAGGACCGGAGCCGTGTATGGCTTCTTCGGTACCTCCTTGACCAATTTAGACATGGTGCGCCTCCGCGTATTTGTTATACCGGACTCCGCTCGCTAACTGCAACCAAAAGTTCAGACTGTGGGCCCGCACTACATTGCTGGCGCACTCCGAGTCCCTTTGCCCATTTAATAACGGCAGAGCTCCCGTATTCACGTATCGTTCGATCTGCTCGGTCCAACGAGTCTGATCGACCCACGCCGTTCCGGGACTCTGGAGCACCTCCACTAAGGGATCGCCCTCCAAGGGGGTCTTGGGACGCCGGCGAATGCTCTCCGGCAGGTGGCCCGACATAGCCGCGCGTGTCAGTTGCTTCCCAAACGTCCACGGAAACGGTGGAATCGCCAGCAGGTAATTTACAACCCGTAAATCGAGGAAGGGGTAGCGCACCTCAACGGCCGAATGTGTCAGACCCGGGTCCGCCAGCTCGAACACTCGGGACCACCGCGGCCCTGAGAGGGACGCGTGAGCCTTCGGCACGATGGGATGTTCCCAAGTACGCGCGCCGCTGGTTATTTCGGCCCACCGTTCTTCCAGACGGAGACGTCGTGTCAGTTCCGGCGCGAACCACGACGGAAATGCGGGCCCCTTGCCTAGCGCCCGCTCAGCTCTACTACGAATGCCTCGCGACGGAAATCGCCGCAGCCGCAGAAAATGGCGCCCGTCGGTAAACAGCCGCCGCCAGTGACGGTTCCGGATCAAGTCGCGCGTATAGGGCCACATCTGGAAGTACATCAGCTCGTCGCCACCATCGCCTGCGAGCACCACGCGGCAATCCGCAGCGATGCCTTTGTAATGATCGAACAGCGCGGCGGCGAACGGATCCTCGACAGGTTCGGGTAAAACGAATGCCGGATCGTTCGACCGATCGAAGAGTTTGAGCCCGTCCATCGAGAAGCAGCGAATGGGAATGCCGAGGAACTCGGCCACCGTTCGGGCGTGCTCTCCCTCGCGGTCCGGAATCAGTGACTCATAAACGATCGTATAAGCCCGCAGATCCGTCGTTCCGCCGGATTTTACTGAAAGCTCGCGGGCCATTGCGGCAATCGAGGAAGAATCAAGCCCGCCACTCAAGAAAATCCCGGCGCGATTGATGCGTAGACGATCCGCCACGGCTGCCTGCATTACCATTTGAAAGTGCTCGACATAATCGTCGGGCCGGTGGTACCGAATCCGGCCATCGGTCGGCGGGGACCAATAGCGCCCGGTGCGAAGACCCTCTACCGAAACACTCAAGAAGTGCGCAGGGGGCAAGCGACGGATGTCGCGAAACGTGGTGGTCGTCTCGTCGCAGTTCAGTCCGAAGAGCAGAAAATCGGCAATCGCGGAGTCGTTCAATTCCTCGGAGACGTCTGGATGGAGCCGCATACAATCGAGGGTGTTGCCGAACAGAAACGCGCTGCCGAGTGCCGCATAGTAAAACGGTTTGACGCCAAAATGATCCCGCGCGCAGAATAGCTTTTTTCTCCGCGCATCCCAGATGGCGAACGCGAAATCGCCGCGCAGGTGCTGCACGCATGCTTCCTGCCACGCGGCGTAGGCGTGCAGAATCAGCTCGGGATCCGGCGCTGCCTGTCGGATCTTGCGGCCCGCTTGCGTGAGTTCAGCCACCAGTTCCGCACGGCAGTCGATCCGCGCGTCGGCCGTAATCGAGAACGTGCGATCGAGAACGGCCGGTTGGTTTTCGGCCAGCGATTCATAGGTGGTTCGAAGCAGCGTGTGGCCGAAACCGACGGGCCCATCCACCCAGATCTCGCACGCATCCGGTCCACGATAGCCAAGGAAATGAGTGAGCGACTCGAGCAGTGGACGATCTACCGGAGCGCCGTCGCGCCCAAAAATCCCCACGATGCCGCTCAAGGTATCTGCGTCTCCACCGAAATAATCGTGCCGTCAAAAGGGGCGAAATGCATGTGCGTTTCGCCGGAATCATTCAGGGCCATGTTTCCCAGTTCCACCCAGGCGTGCGCCTCGAACCGTCCCGACTCCCTTCGAGCGCCAATGCGCAACGCCGTAGCAATCCCTCGCCTCGCGAGAAGCCACCAAAGCACCAGCGATTGCTCAAGACAAGTGGCGTGGAAGCTTAGATGCCGGGCAACCGCCGCTTGGATACGTGCGATTTCGCGCGCGTTTTCGATCCGGGCTGATTGCGAGAATGGCGTGGGAGAATTCGGACGTGGAGTCATCCAGACCAGCAGTACCTTCCAACGCCGGAATCCAACCAAGCGCAGCCCGGCCCACGTTGCCACGAGCACCGCCGCCGCTTCGAGAGCAACGCCCCGCGAGCGTCCGCTCAAACGCCAGAATCTCTGCCAGGCTTTCATCGCTTCCTTCAACCCGTAGCCTCGCGGAAAGTCACGCGATTCGACCGCGGACAACCCCCGGGGCCCACAACGAGGACTCTGAGGAAGCCGCAAAGGAGTGCATGGCTTTGATGCCGAATCTGTTCAGCTCGTCGCCGCGCTCGTCACCTGAATCAGTCCTTCGCTGCGCATCTTTTCAAGTAACGCAAGCAGGTCGCTCTCGCAGCGCCCCGCTTCTACGTCGTACTCATCAAGGATGGCATCCCGGAGCTCGCCGACAGTTCTCGGCTGCTGCAGTAGGTTCCAAACGCGCGCGCCGATAGGGTTCAGCCCGTAATACACGGTGTTCTTCAGATTAAGAATGGCCGATTCTTCACCGAGAGGGCAGGAAACCTGCTCGGATGTAGCGATCACGATCGAGTGAACGGAGAGGCCTCGGTCCATTGGTGGCGGTACGATCCTCAGGGCTGGGTGGGAACGCACGCAAGCCAGTGACGCCAGCGGCGCTTCATTCGCGGGAACTCGCACGCTCCCAGGCGATTCCTCACGAACCCGGTGTATTCTACCGAGTCTCACTCGCAACCGCAACGGACGGGTGCCGCACAAATGAGATTCCGAATCGCGATCACGCTTGCTGTGCTGCTGTGGTTCGCCGGTGTGGCGCTCGGCGCCGAGACCGACGACGCGACGAAGCAGCTCGCGCGCGATATTTTCAAGCAGCTCATTGAAATCAACACCACGGACTCGACCGGCAGCACCACCGTCGCCGCTGAAGCGATGGCACAGCGGTTGCGCGACGCTGGATTTCCCGCCAGTGACGCACAAGTTCTCGGCCCGAATCCCCGTAAAGGGAATCTGGTCGCGCGCCTGCACGGCACCGGCACCCGCCGGCCGATCCTGCTCATCGGCCACCTCGACGTGGTCGAAGCGCGCCGTGAAGAATGGTCCGTGGATCCGTTCCAGTTCCTCGAACGCGACGGCTATTATTACGGCCGCGGCACGCAAGACATGAAATCCGCCGACGCGGTCTTCGTGACCACGCTGATTCGCTTCCGAAAAGAAAACTTCCGCCCGGATCGCGACATTATTCTGGCGCTTACGGCCGACGAAGAAACCGGGAATTCAAACGGTGTGGAATGGCTGCTGCGGAATCATCGCGATTTGATGGACGCCGAATTCGTCCTGAACCCCGACGGCGGTGGCGTTTACACGCGCAATGGCAAGCCGGCCATGATATCGGTGGACGCGAGCGAAAAACTTTACGCCGATTATCAGCTCGAGGTGAAAAATCCCGGTGGGCACAGCTCGCTGCCCGTTGCCGACAACGCGATCTACCATCTCTCCGACGGAATCGCGCGCATCGAGCATTACCAATTTCCTTTCGAGCTGAACGGAATCACGCGGGCGTATTTCCGCCAGATGGCCGCGATCGAGTCAGGCCCGGTTGCCGCGGAAATGAAAGCCATCACTCAGAATCCACCAGACCCGGCTGCCATCTCGCGCCTCGATGCCGACCCACTCTCCCACGCGACCATGCGCACCACGTGCGTAGCCACGCGCCTCGATGCCGGCCACGCGAACAATGCGCTGCCCGAAACCGCCCGCGCGATCGTCAATTGCCGTATCCTTCCGGGCCACACGGCCGAGGAAGTGCGACTGAATCTGGTTCACTTGCTGGCCGATCCGAAAATTGCCGTGCGCTATGTAAGTGACGCGGGCGAAATCGTGGAAACAGCTCCGGATCAGCCGTCGGGCGCGCCCGTCGCGCTGCGCCCTGAGGTGATGAATACGCTCGAGCGGGTCGCGAACCAGATGTGGCCCGGCGTACCCGTGATACCCACCATGGCCACGGGCGCTTCCGACGGCGTGTTCACCAATGCGGCTGGAATGCCCACGTACGCGATCTCTGGCCTCGCGATAGACTTCGACGACGTCCGAGCGCACGGTCGCGACGAGCGATTGCGCGTCGATTCGTTTTTCGGCGGCCTCGATTTCTACGAGCGCTTCCTGAGGGCCCTTACATCGCCTCGATGAAATCGGAACAAAACGCAGAGGACGTGAATCGGAACCGATGAATTTGATTCGACGCATTCTCGTCAGATCTTCGGAAAGCCGCTGGCTCCGGGAGCGCGCGCCGCGCTTCGGATTCGTTCGCGGCGCCGCGGCGCGATTCATGCCCGGCGAAAAACCTGAAGACGCGCTTGTAGCCGCACGTTCTCTCGCCGAGAGTGGCATTCACAGCCTCCTGACGCAGCTCGGCGAAAATATTGCCGGGCGCGCCGAAGCCGAAGCTGTCGTCACGCACTATCTCGATCTCCTCGATCGCATCCGCACTGCCAACCTGCCCGCGGAAGTTTCCGTGAAGCTGACTCAGCTCGGCCTCGATCTCGACCGCGAATTCTGTTCTGCGAATCTCGAGACGCTCATAGAGCGGTCCCGTGCGGGAGCGCCCGCCGCTGAAAAGACTCTCTGGATTGATATGGAGCAGAGCTCCTATGTGGACGCCACGCTCGAACTCTATGCCCGCGCACGCAAGTCACATCCCAATGTCGGCGTGTGCGTGCAGGCGTATCTGCGCCGCACGGGAAAGGACGTCGAATCGCTCGTCTCGATGGGCGCTGCGGTGCGCCTGGTGAAAGGCGCATATAGCGAGCCGCCGGAAATCGCATTCCCGAAAAAAGACGACGTAGACGAAAGCTATTTCCGGCTGGCGCAAACATTATGGAGCCCCGAGGCGCGCCGCGCGGGCGTTCGCGCCGTGATGGCCACGCACGACCGCCGATTGATCGCGCGACTCACACAATGGGCTGCGGCGCAGGGAATCGCAGAAAATCAGCTCGAGTTCGCCATGCTGTTCGGCATTCAGCGCGGCGAACAAGTAAGGCTCGCGCGCGAAGGCTACCGCAGCGGCGTGCTGATTTCCTACGGCTCGTTCTGGTTTCCGTGGTTCATGCGGCGACTTGCGGAGCGCCCGGCGAACGCGCTGTTCCTCGTGCGAAATCTCTTCTCAAGCTGATCTTTTTCAATCGAGACATGATCAACATATCACTTACCGACCGCGTCTTTGTCCTCACCGGCGCGGGAATCAGCGCCGAAAGTGGTCTTCCGACGTTCCGTGGCGCGGGCGGACTCTGGCGCGAGAGGCGCGTGGAAGAAGTCGCATCGCCCGAGGCCTGGAACCGCGATCCGCAATTCGTCTGGGAATTTTATTCCATGCGGCGTCGCGCCGCCTCCGAAGCAAGACCAAACCCTGGCCATGCCGCGCTGGCAGCGCTCGAGGGCAGCCTCGGGGACCGCTTCTTCCTCTGCACACAAAATGTGGACAATCTCCACGAACAGGCTGGCTCGCGCAATGCCGTTCACATGCACGGCGAACTTTTCAAGAGCCGCTGTGAACGCTGCACCCTGCCGCCTTTTCACGATGCCAACACCTACGAGCCCCCGGCTTCGCTTCCTCGATGCGAATGCGGCGGCCGTATTCGCCCGCACATTTGCTGGTTCGGCGAAGTGCCTTACCACGTCGATCAAGTCTTCCATGCGCTGAATGAATGCACGCTGTTCGTCGCGATTGGCACGTCGGGCGTCGTCGAGCCTGCCGCGAGTTTCGCCAGCCACGCGCGCGGCCGCGCGCGCACGATTTACGTCGGCCCGGAAGAACCTAGGAACGCCTCCGCCTTCACGGAATGCATTTTGGGAAAATCCGGCGAGGTATTGGCGGAACTCTTTCGTTTCTGACCGCCGGGCCTACTGGGTCCGTTCGTCTTTTTCCACTTTGCCGTCGCGCACGCGGATCACGCGATGCGCGTGCGTGGCGATGTCCGGCTCGTGGGTCACCAGGATGATGGTGTTGCCGCCCTGATGCAGACGCGCAAACAGCGCCATGATTTCCTCGCCCGTTCCGGAATCGAGATTCCCAGTCGGCTCGTCGGCCAGCAGAATCGACGGATGATTCACCAGCGCTCGGGCGATCGCCACGCGTTGCCTCTGGCCGCCGGAAAGTTCGTTCGGCTTGTGCATCATGCGGTCGGTCAGATCCACTTGCGCCAGCGCTTGCTTGGCGCGCTCGATCCGCTCCTGTGCGGGCGTGCCGTTGTAGATCATCGGCAGTTCCACATTGTGCAGCGCCGTCGCACGCGCCAGCAGGTTGAACGTCTGAAACACGAATCCGATCTCGCGGTTGCGGATGGCGGCCAGTTCGTCGTCATCGAGTTGGCTGACCAGGCGTCCCGCCAGCCAGTAACTTCCCTTTGTCGGCGAATCCAAGCATCCGATCAGGTTCATCAACGTGGATTTTCCCGAGCCCGAGGGACCCATGATCGCCACGTACTCGCCCTTGCGGATCAGGATGTTTACGCCACGCAAGGCGTGCAACTGCTCGGTGCCCATCTCGTACGTCTTCCAGAGATCCTCGGTTTGGATGACGACGCCGGAATCCACCAGGTCCTGGCGGAAGCTCTGCGGCTCGACGTCTTCGACTGCCATGGGCATTGCGCTCCTCGCAGGGTTACATCCTACTTAGTTGTTGGACGATGCGTCGTCGGTCTTGGGCGTGGAATTGTCCACCTTAACGGGTGTGCCTGGCTTCAGCGTGCGGAGCGCTTTGAAGTTGCCGGTCACGATCACATCCCCTTCGTGGATTCCGCTCTCGATCTCGATATCGGTCACGCCGCTGATCCCCGTTTGCACGGGCACGAACTGTGCTTTGCCTGCGCGCACGACGAACACTCCTTGAATATCAGCCTTCGCGCTCGACGCGCCTTCTGCGGTAGATGCCGCGAGTGTCACATTGCCGCTTCTGCCGTTCTGCGCTTCATCCAGCTCTCTTTGCGAGCGTTCGGCGAGCGCCTGGATCGGAATGCTCAGCACGTTTTGCTTTTGCCCCGTTTGGATCTTCGCTGTGGCGGAAAGGCCCGGACGCAAGGAGTCCGGCGGATTGTCGAGCGTGATGACGACCTTGAAGTCCCGGGCTTCCTGGGTGTTGGCCGTCTCTTCCGTCATCGAGGCTTGGCCTGATGTGCGCAGGATGGCGAGCTCTCCCACTTCCGTCACGTGGCCTTTAAACACCTTCCCCGGAATGGCGTCAATCGTCACGTCGGCTGTTTGTCCGTTGCGTATGCTGGTGATGTCCGTCTCGTCCACCTTCACTTCAGTGGTGACGATGCTCATGTCGGAAATCGTCAGGATTGAGCTGCCTGCCGTGCCCTGGATTCCCGGCACCACGTTTTCTCCCACGCGCACGGCGATGTAGCTGATGATCCCGTCAATGGGAGCCGTATACGTGGTCTTCCGCAAAATGTCCTGCGTATGCCTCAGCACGGCTTGCCCCTGTTCGAGGTTCGAGCGCGCCTGATCGCGTGATGCCCGCGCTTGATCTACTTGAGCCTTTGCCGAGGTGGCTGCCGCGACTGCGCTGTCGTAGGTTGCCTTGGCCGCGTCGTAATCCTGCTTGGAGATCAGCTGCTCCCTGTAGAGTTCCTGTCCGCGCTGCCAATCGAGTTGCGCTTTCGTGAGGTCGGACTGGCGCTGCGCCGATGTGGCGACGGCCATATCGAAATTGGCGGCGGCGGCTTTCATCCCGGACTCCGTTGCCTCGATACTGTCCTGCTGGGCCTGCACGTCTGCTCCCGGCTGGATGTTCTCCAAATGAAGGAGGACGTCTCCCTTCTTCACGTGGTCGCCTTCTTTGACCACAATATCCGTGATCTTCCCAATGCCTTCGCCCAGCACGTTCGTATAGGTCTTAGGGCGCACCTCGCCCGAGGCGGTGACGAGCGAGATTAGGTCTTGCCGGGCGACGCGGCCCGTTTGCACCGTGACGACGTTCTGATTCGACTTATAAATGCTGTACCAAGCGATCCCCCCGATCACGAGGACCACCACCACAGCAATCGTTGCCTTTTGCCAAATCTTCATTGAAGAACCCTTGGTTTGACGGTCTTGGTTGACAAACTCGCCCGGCACTTGATACATACGCTTGGACGAGACAGAATGTTTCTCGGCTCAGTGGCCGCCGACGAATTAATTAACTCGCAGGCCGGACCGCGAGGACTTGGACCCGAGCGAACTACCCTGCTCCCAGCGCACACCACGCCACGCTCAAGATCACGAGGACGACTCTAAAATACCATTTTAGTTCGATTCTGTCCGGCGGGAAAAGGAAATAGTTCCAGGCAGTCTTGCCCCCTTCGCGTCCGTCACAAGCGCCGGATGAAACGCCGATCGGGCCAAATTTGTCGTTCGATCGGCGAGCCAGTCTGCCACCTTATCGGCCCCAGTGGCCAAGGCAACCCGGCGGAGTTCCCGACATTCCAAGCGGGGCAGGGGGTAGCCGGATCTGGGGCAAAGTTTGATTGACCTGTACTTTAGGACAGGTTAAGATTTCTAATCGGGAAAAGGTGCCACTATGGATCGGTCCGTTAGGACGTTCCTGTTGTCGTGTTTGGCGGGGGCATGGGCGCTCTCCTCCGTTGGCTACGCTCGAGCCTCGCAGGATCAGGACCAGCAGAACCCACCGAGCCAGCAAGATCAACAAGACCAGAAAGCTCAATCGAAGAAGGCTGCCAAGGCCAAGCAGCAGAGCGACAACCAGCTTAAGAAAGAGCTAGAGACACCCTACAAGAAGTGGCTGGACGAGGATGTCATCTATATTATATCGCCCGAAGAGCGCCACTCGTTCCTGCACCTCGCCACAAACGAAGAGCGTGAGCAATTCATCGAAGCGTTCTGGCAACGCCGCAACCCGGATCCCGATTCTCCCGAAAACACCTTTAAGGAAGAGCATTACCGGCGCATCGCGTACGCGAACGAGCACTTCGCGTCCGGAATTCCTGGCTGGAAGACCGACCGCGGCAGAATCTACATCATGTGGGGCCCTCCAGACGAGATTGATGCGCATCCGACCGGGGGAAATTGGGACCGGCCATCGGATCAAGGCGGTGGTTCAACCACCACATACCCCTACGAAGATTGGCGCTACCGGCACCTGGAGGGTGAGGGCCTGGGCGAGAACGTCGAGCTAGAGTTCGTCGATCCCACCTCCACCGGTGAGTATCACATCACCATGGACCCGAGCGAAAAGGACGCGCTGCTTCGCGTCCCAGGCGCCGGCTTGACGATGGCCGAATCCATGGGACTGGCCGACAAGTCCAGCCGTTTCAGCAATACGGACGGTACGGCCATGGCTGAGAACCAACCAGGCGAGGGTATGCAGAGCGGGAATTCAAACGAATTCAGCCGCATCGAGCTCATGGCCAATATCATGAGGCCCCCTCCGGTCAAATTTAAGGATCTGGAAGCGCTGGTTACCTCGCGGCTTGTGCGCGACCAGCTCAAGTTCGACTATCGATTCGACTTCTTGCGGATCACGTCCGACACGGTTCTGGTGCCGGTCACCGTTCAGATCCCTGTCCGTCAGTTGAGTTTCCAGGAGAAGGACGGCGTGGATTCTGCCTCCATGAATATTTTCGCGCGGATCACCACTCTCAGCGGCAGGATCGTGCAGACTTTCGAGGACACGCTGCGCGCCGATTACCCCGTGGCTTTGCTGCAGAAATCCCTCGGTACTTCCAGAATTTATCAGAAGGCCGTGCCGCTGAGTCCCGGACTCTATCGCCTGGACGTCGTCGTGAAGGACGTGAACAGCGGCAACGTCGGCGTCGTCAACACGCGGCTGGCGGTTCCCCGCTTCCAGGACGATGAGCTCAGCTCCAGCTCCCTGATCTTGGCGGATGATATTCAGCGCGTCTCGACCCAAGACATTGGTCTCGGGCAGTTCGTTCTCGGCGACGTTAAAGTCCGGCCGAGGCTCGATCAGACCTTCGCGGTGAACGACAGCATTGGAGTCTTTCTCCAGATCTATAACCTAAAAGTGGACGACAAGACGCACAAGGCCGACGCCTCGGTTGAATACCGCGTCACCAGGGAAAAGGAAACCGTACCCGCGCTGAAGTTCGACATCCCCGCTGACAAGGTACCCCAGCACGGGGAGGAAATGACCATCGAAAACAGGATTACGCTGGCATCGCTTCCGCCCGGCAAGTATCAGCTGGCCGTTGCGGTGACCGACAATCTTGCCAAGCAAACGATTACTCCGACGACCGACTTCACTGTGAAGCCGGCTCCTGCGGGCGCCCCTCAGGCTCCCCAGGCCCCTCAGGGGAGGTGAAGCATTTGAGTCTGCGAGCGATTCGCGTCCTGGGCCTCAGTTGCTGCGCCTTGTTGTGCGCGCTGCCTGTCGCGGCCACGCCCGGCGCGAGCAAGATTTCCGGCGTTGTTGTAGACCCCTCCGGCACGCCGCAAATGGGCGCGACCGTTCTAATCTCGTCCGAGCAGCTCGTTAGCGCTTCACCAGTGCAGCTTCTTACGAACGATCGGGGGCGCTTTTCGACCGCCACTCTTCCCGCAGGCTTGTATTCGATTCGCGTGACTCTCGCCGGATATCTGCCGGCGATGGAGCAGCATGTTGACGTCAACACCGCGCACGCTACGCTGCTTGAAATCGTACTTGGCTCCGTATTTTCCTCGTTTGAGAAATTGCGCCGCCAGCCGGACCAGCCTGCCGATTCTGATGATTGGACGTGGGTGCTGCGCACCTCCGCCGCCACGCGTCCGGTTTTGCGCTGGCAAGATGACACGGTAGCGCTAGATTCCTTGGCGCTCGGGGATTCGACCGACTCTTCCCAGGCAGATCAGATCCACGGGCGCATGGAGCTCACTGCCGGCGCCGATCATCCTGGATCAATCGGAGATCTCGCCGATTCGCCGGGCACTGAATTCGTCTACGACGTTGGGCTGGGTGGTAAGAGCCGGTTCGTGATGGCCGGTCAGTTTAGCGACGAAGATGGCTCGGCGGCCGGCGGTTTTGCCGGCGAATGGCTGCCTTCAGGCCTTGTCGGCGTCGGCCCTGTCAGCACCATTTTGGTTCGCGAATCGCAGCTCGGCCCCGGCGGTCCGACGTTCCGGGGCATGCGGTTGTCGCACGATGATGATCTCGCATTGGGCCGCATGGTCAGCATCCGCTACGGCGCCGATTTCGTAGTCGCCGGATTCAACGGCACCACCTTAGCACTTCGCCCGCGAGCCGAAGTCGCACTCCAACTCGCTCGGGCCTGGCGCGCTTCCGCGATCGTGGCCACCCATCCCTGGCAGGACGCCTCCGGTTCCACCGGCGCGTTGCAATCAGCGCTCGATACGCTCGACGCTTTTCCAACTCTCCTGATTCGCGATGGGCGACCCGTGCTTGAAAACGGCCTGCACGAGGAGCTTTCAATCGACCATGCGCTAGGCCCCCGCGCGGACTTGATCGCTTCAGTCTTCCACGACCTTTCGACGCACACGGCGGTGATCGGTCGCGGCGGCCCGGGTAGTCCCGATTTCCTGCAAGATTATTTTTCCGAAGCGTTTGCCTACGACGGTGGTTCTTCCAGTTCAGGCGGAGCTCGGCTGGTCTACCGCGAAAAAATCTCGAAGAGCCTGACCACCACGGTTGTGTACGCCTACGCCGGGGCTCTTGCTCCCAACGGCATCTCATCGGCGGAACTTCGCGATGAACTGGCCACTCGCTACCGTCAAAGCCTCGCCGCGGCTGTCACGACCACCCTCCCGCGTTTGGGCACAAAATTTACGGCGAGCTACAAATGGCTCAGCGGAGCAACCGTCTCGCGTCAGGATGTCTACGGCGAGTCCTTGTATCACGTGGATCCCTACCTAAGCATGGAGATTCGCCAGCCCCTCCCCAGCGTTTTCCCCGGCCATATGGAAGTCCAAGCCGATATGGGCAACCTACTCGCCCAGGGATACGTCCCAATCTCCGCAGGCGATGGCTCGGTGGTCCTGGTTCCGTCCTACCGTTATTTCCGAGGCGGACTAAGCGTCCAGTTCTAGTATTTTTCCGCTTTTACTGGAATCGGGAACCAACCTTCCATAAATGGGATCAGCTCTAGCGAGTGGGAGTTCCCTTGATTTAACATGCAGATAATAAATATGTTAAGCAGGTTGCAATTACTGGTTCGCTGGAAGTCTGCGTGCTAGCATAGAATAGCAAAGGGTTCCGGGTGGAGCTGGATGAACGACGGTCTTCGATTGCGACTCGGGGCAGTAATCCTGGCGCTGGTAACGCTGGCGGCAGTGGTGTTTGCCGTTCTGAACTTCCAGCAGCGTTCGCGCTTCATTATCCCCGATGATGGCGTCACCTGGATGGACGCGGCAGAGGGGGTAACGGCCTGGCACGTGGCTCCCGGCACTCCCGCCGATCGCGCTGGAATCAAGCCAGGCGATTTCGTCGAATCGCTCCACGGAACCAAAATCCATCGCGCTACCGACGTCACCAAGCTCCTGTTCCGCGCGGGCCCTTGGATGGAAGTCCGCTACAAAATCCGTCGCAACGGCGAGTCGTTTGAAGTCCCGCTGGTTACGGCGCCCGAGGACAACCCTTCCTCCATTGAGAATTATTTGCGGGTCACCGCGCTGCTCTATCTTTTCATCGGACTTTTTATCTTTGCGCGCCGGTGGAACGCGCCGCGGGCGATTCATTTTTACGTTTTCTGTCTCGTGTCCTTCATTCTCTACAGCTTTCATTACAGCGGCAAATTGAACTCCTTCGACTGGACGATTTACTGGGGCAACGTGGTTGCGCTCCTGCTGCAGCCGGCCCTGCTCGTTCATTTCGCGCTGGTATTTCCGGAACGCCGCGGCACTCTTCTGCCGAAACTGGCTGCACTGTACAGCGTCCCGCTTGCTTTGCTTGCCCTCCACATCTCCGTGGCCACGGCGACGCTCGATTTCTTGCCTTCGATTAGCAGCCGCGAATTCCTCGACAGCATCGAGCTGCTTTACCTGGCGGCTTATTTTCTCCTTGCGGCGGCGATTTTCCTGGCCAGCTATTTCCGCGCTCCGAGTGGCGTGCTGCGGCAGCAACTGAAGTGGGTCACAGGCGGCGCGTTCGCGGGCATTCTGCCGTTCCTGGCGCTGTACGTCCTGCCGCGTTTTGTAAACACGGTGCCGCAATCGTGGATGAAGTTCTCCGTCTTCTCGCTCGCGCTGATTCCGCTTTGCTTCGGCTACGCCATCATCCGCTACCGACTGATGGACGTGGACATCATCTTCAAGCGCGGCTTGGCCTACACGTTTGCAACCGGCGCAGTGGTCGCCATCTATTTCCTCGCGATCGCACTGGTCGGCGAGTTGACGCATACCACCCTGACCACGGGGCCGGCTGGCGCCGTCATCGCCATCGTCGTCGCCGCGTTTTTGATTCAGCCGCTGCGCGATTGGGTGCAGGTCCGTCTCGACCATTTCTTCTACCGCGACCGCCTCGACTATCGCCGCACGCTGATTGAATTCGGGCGCGCGCTCACAAATGAAGTTCGGCTTGAACCTCTGCTCAGCTCCGTGCTGGACCGCATCTCTCAAACATTGCTGGTCGACCGCTTGGCGGTCTTTCTCGAAGATCCCGCGCAGCCCGGCCAATTCGTGCTCTCGCGCTCCATGGGACTTCGGCCCGAAGGTCCGCTCGATCTGAGTTTTCTCGATTCGCCTCGTCCGGCGCTCGAACGCGGCTGCCTGTTTTTCGAATCGGCGCGCGCGGCCACACAGGAAAGCGAATCGGTCCGTCGCACGATCGAAGAACTCGACCTGAACTATTTCATCGCCTGCCGCTTCCACGATCGCACCGCGGCCGTGCTCGGTTTGGGCAAGACGGTGGACGGCGATTACCTCTCGAGCGACGACCTGGAACTGCTCTCGACGATCGCTGGCTATGTCGCCATTGCCGTGGAGAATGCACGGCTCTACCAATCGCTCGAGCAGAAGGCACTACAGATCGAGCGGCTAAAGGACTTCAGCGAGAATATCGTCGAATCGCTGCGCATCGGCGTGGTCACCGTGGATCTCGACGACTGCATCGAATCATGGAATCCGCAGCTCGAAGATCTACTCGAAATCCCGCGCAGCGAAGCCCTGCGCCGCAAGCTGGCGGAAGTGCTTCCGCGCGACCTCGCCGGAGAAATCAGCGCGCAGGCGGCCAGCGACCATGTTTCCGGCATCTATCGCTTTCACTTGAACACGCGGAGCAACCGCCATCTCGTCGTCAATGCTTCCATTGCCCCATTGCTCGCCAAGAACGGCGTGCGGCTCGGGCGGCTAATTTTGTTGGATGATATTACCCAGCGCGTGCGTTTAGAAGATCAGATGGTTCAGACCGAAAAACTGACGTCTCTTGGTTTGCTGGCCGCCGGCGTCGCGCACGAGGTCAATACTCCTCTCGCCGTCATTTCGAATTACATCCAGATGCTCGCGAAGCAGATTCCGGAGGACGACCCGCGGCAGAAAACCATCGAGCGCATCGTGAAGCAGACGTTCCGCGCGAGCGAGATCGTCAACAATCTCCTGAATTTCTCGCGCACCGGCGGCACGCAGCCTGTCGAAGTGGATTTGAATTCCGTCCTGGAGGAAACGCTCACGCTGGTGCAGCACCCCTTCAAGACCGCGCAGGTAAATGTCGTCAAGAATTACGCCGAACGCCTCCCGGTCATTCTTGGATCAACCACGCGCCTTCAGCAAGTGTTCCTGAATCTTTTTATGAACGCGCGCGACGCCATGCCTGGTGGCGGCATGCTCGAAGTCCGCACCGGCGCTCAAAACGGTTCGGTAGAAATCGAAGTCACCGATACCGGAGCGGGAATTCCGCCCGAGCATCTGCATCGCATCTTCGATCCCTTTTTCACCACAAAAGCCACGGGACGCGGAACAGGCCTAGGCCTCTCGGTGAGCTATGGCATCATCAAAGAACACGCGGGCAAGGTGGACGTCCGTTCCACGCCCGGCAAGGGCACATCGTTCCGGCTGGAGTTCCCTGTGGCCAGAAAAGCGGTCCATGCTTAGAGGCTCGATACTCGTCGTGGATGACGAACTGGAGATCCGCGAGGGTCTCGAAGCCCTGCTGACTTCCGAGAGCTTCGAAGTGACGGTCGCGGAAACCGGCCAAGCCGGTCTGCAGAAGTTGGAAGATCAGCCCTTCGATCTGATGCTGCTCGACGTGAGCCTGCCGGACCGCAACGGACTCGACATGCTGCGCGAAATCCGCCTGCGCGATCCGCATCTTTCCATCATCCTCATCACCGCCTACGGCTCCATTGATATGGCTCGCGCGGCGTTCAAAGGCGGCGCGCAGGACTACATTACCAAGCCCTGGTCGAATGACGAACTGGTCGCGCAGATTTCGATGGCCATCGAAGGCCGCCGGCTCCGCGAAGAAAACGTTCACCTCAAGCGCGCGCTCAAGCAGCGCTACAATTTCCCGAACATCGTCGGCAAGAGCGAGAAGATGCTCGCCGTCCTCGATCTGGTCACCCAGGTCGCGCCTTCGCGCTCGACCGTGCTGATTTCCGGCGAAAGCGGTACCGGCAAGGAAGTGATTGCCAAGGCCATTCATGCCTCGTCCACGCGCGTGGACAAGGCGTTCATCCCCATCAATACGGGTTCCATCCCGGTGGACTTGCTCGAATCGCAGCTCTTCGGCCACGTGAAGGGCGCGTTCACCAGCGCCATCGCCTCGAAAAAAGGCCTGTTCGAAGTCGCCGACCAAGGCACGATTTTCTTCGACGAAATCTCCACCATTGGACCGGAAACGCAGGCGAAGCTACTGCGCGTGATTCAGGAGCGCGAATTCATGCGCCTCGGCGGCACCGAAACGATCAAGGTGGACGTCCGCATCCTGGCCGCTTCCAACGAAGATCTTCGCAAGCTCGTCCGCGAAGGCCGCTTCCGCGAGGATCTGTTTCATCGCCTGAACGTCATCTCGATTCAGCTGCCGCCCCTGCGCGATCGCAAGGAAGACATCCCGCTTCTGGTTGCGCGCTTCCTCGAGCAGTTCTGCAAGGACAATGGCAAGCCGCCTCGCAGTTTCACGCCCGCGGCGATGAAGCTGCTCATGGACTACGAATGGCCCGGAAACATTCGCGAGCTTGAGAACGCCGTGGAACGCGCCGTCGTGCTTTCCACGCACGAATCGGTGGACGCCGATCTGCTGCCCGAAAGCGTCCGCACGCGCGAAATCGTCAAGGGTGTTCGCTTGCAGCTTGCCGAATTCCTGCCGCCGCTGCCGGGAGAAACCGGCTCGCGCAGCTCCGTGCCTCCGCCCTCGCTGTTTGAAATCCTCGAGGAGGTGGAGCGGCGCATCATTGTGGACATGCTCGAACGCACGAACTGGAACCAGACCGAAGCCGCCGAGCGCTTTCAGATTCCGCTTTCGACCCTCAATCAGAAGATCAAGCGCCTCGGTATCGAGACTCGCCGCCGCCCTGGCGCTCCCCGCGGCGGTCCCGGAATCCCCTATGGCGAGGACGCCGCCGAGCTCTCCGCCGGAAAATAGCTCCTCCTCACCATTCAATTGTTGTAGGAATTTGTGTGCGGCGCCTCGTTGCGCGTGGAGGCATCTGCGTCCTGCTTCGTTCGCCGTTTCATCTCGTATAGCGCACGGTCCGCTGCACCCAGCAATGCGTCGCGAGAATCACCGTCAATTGGGTATACCGCCGCCCCGACGCTGACCGAAATGGGCGGCGCCTCGGCGTCCTGCGCCATTCTGTCGCGGATTCGCTGCGCCACGTGCTCGGCCTCTCGCGGCCCCGCCTCCGGAATCACCAGTGCAAACTCATCCCCTCCGTAGCGAGCCGCCGTATCAATGTCCCGGCAGTGGACGCGCAGAATGTCGGCCAGCCTGCAGAGCGCCCGGCTGCCCGTCAAATGCCCGTGCCGGTCGTTGATCGTCTTCAGACCATCCAGGTCCAGCAGCAGGATGGCGAAGGTCCTCGACGTGCGCCCGAACCGCCGGATTTCGCCGTCCAGCACATCAATGAGTCTTCGATAATTCGCCAGGCCGGTCAGGGGATCGGTAACCGCAAGGTTCCGAATCTGCTCCTCTGCGCGCCGGCGCTCCGCTGCCAGCGCCGCGAGCGCCATGGTCATCACCGCCACGATGCCCATGAACGATTGCAGCAATAATAAAGATTCGTTTTTCGTCCCGATCGCGAATGGCCCGTATCCATGCAGTGTGCCCCAAATCGCCACGCCGGATAATAGAACGGTCACGAGCGCCGCTTCTCTGCGGCCAAAGCGAAGCGCTGCCCAGATCAGAAACGGTACGCACAAATATTCCAGGGGATAATTCCTTGGCGCGCGAAACAGAAGTCCGCAAAAAACGATCTCGCCGATGAGAAACATTCCCACAATTAGCGCCAGCATCTCCCCGAGTCGCGTCCAGTGCCATCGCACCCGAAAATCCGAGATCCATAGAATCAGCAGTGGCGCTACCATCACGGCGCCGACGCCATCGCCCAACCACCAGGTCAGCCATATATCCTTATATGCTGCCCAGGGGGCGAAACCCCCGAGGGATAGCGACGTTACCCCGAAGGTGGCAGCCACTGCCGTGCCCATCATTCCTGCGAGGATCGCAAACTTGAAAGTATCGGTCCCGCGCTCGAATGCGTTATGGCCATTCGCGAATCGCGTAATCAGGTAGGCGCCCAGCAGTCCTTCCAGGGTGTTTCCGGTAGCAATTCCGAGCGAGGTCAGAACGGTTCCCGCCGTCGTCACGTTTACCAGAAACGCCCCCAGGAACACGCCAGGCCAAACGCGCCTGCCCAGAGTCAGAAACGCCGCCAGCGCGATCCCGGTCGGCGGCCACACGGCCGTCGAGCTGGGGTGCACAAACGCCATGCTTAGCCCAAGCTTCCCCGCCAGGAAATACACGACGGCCAGGACGCCAATCGCGAGCAGATTCTCTTGCCGATCTTCCACTTCGCCACCTTTCGCCCCAGCTTCGTTTTTCCGGTCTCCGTGCTGTTTACCACTATGAGGCTGCAAGCGGGAGGTATTGGATCGGGAATCGCAGGCGAAACGCGAATCAGTCATACCAAGAATCCTGTAGACGGGATTTGGAGCTTCAGGAAACCAGCGGGCGTCCGGAGATTTTCTCGAGGATCCGATACGGGGCGTAGTCCGGGGCAACCAGCGCTTTCGGCGGAACGAGAAACGTCTGTTCGAGCGCGTATTGCCCGGACATGGCCGCGTGCGCCACGCCATCGGTAAACACAAGCCAGGTCGAAAGCGGAGGAAACTCCAGCCGCGTCTTCGGGCAATTCTGCTGAAAAGCTGTGTTCTCCTTCAGATAATCGTGAAACCCCAGCATGAACATGTCGTAGGGCGTGCGGCCCATTCCGCGGAAACCAAGCTTTTCGCCCCAATCCTGCACGGCGCGGCTGACCCACGAATCTTCCGCGATTCGCTCCAAGCCGGCATCCATGGCGTACTGCCGCGCGAGAACCTCGAAGCTCTCCGTGGTGTTCCATACGCGCGCCTTCGCTGGATTCAGGTTCGTGAAGATCCGCAGGATGCGTCCGCCGCGCGTGGGACGGCTCGGAAACGCGTCTATGTGCAGCAGGTCGTTTCGTTTGTGCAGCGGCAGCCCGCGCCTTTCTTCCTCGAATGGCCGAAAGCTCGAAAAATCAACGGTCCATTTGCCCGCGTAGGGCTGCAGAAATTTCGTCAGGAAGTCGACCAGTTGCGCGCTGTAGTTCCGCAGGATTGCACGCACGCGTTCGACCGTCGCGGCGTCACCCGACACTCCGCGCAAAATATCCTCGGTCGGACGATAGGAAACATTCTTGTGCATCCGCAGTTCGGCCCATTCCTGCGCCACCAGAAAATCACGGTCCTCGCGTGGAAGGTCAAAGGGCAGGTCGCGAAAGAAGAGAATCTGGCCGCGCTCCAGCAGCTCGCACCACGTGCGCGACCGCGCGTCGCGCTGTTCCGGACGCGTCCAGCCACCGCCCAGTTTGTAATCCTCTACCGCAATCCAGGGCAAGTTCGCTCCGTCGCCTCCAACCGCTGTTCTCAGGATCCTACGAGCTCTTCACTCCACCCGGCGCGCTGTATCCGCGCGGCATCAACGCCGTGGCAAGACCCTCGGCTCGCGACAGGTCCACGCCGTCGAGTTTCGTCTCGCGCAGGATCGCGGTCTTCAGGATCGCGCCCTCGAAATCCGCTCCCTGAATATCCGCATCGCGAAAGTTCGCGGCGCCAAAATCGGCTTTGCGCAAAATGGCCTGCCGCAGGCTCGCGCGGAAGAACTCCGCGCCGCCCGCCTGCGCTCCGGTCAGGTCCGCGCCACCCAGGTTTGCCTCCGTCAAGTCCGCTTTGCGCAGATCGGCGCTCTGCAGCTGCGATTTGCTCAAGTCCGCCGAAGACAGTTTCGCTTCGCGCAGGTTGGCTTGCTTCAAGTTCGCGCCCTGCAGATCGGCGTACGCCAGTTTTGCCTTATAGAGGTCCGCGCGAGTGAGATCAGCGCCGGTCAGCTCGGCGCGCACTCCTCCGTCTTTGCCGCTCACGAACAGCGCATGCGCCGCCAGAATGTCCGCCAGCGTCTTGCCGTTCACGCGAATCTTCTGCGGCGATCGCAATCCGTCGCCCTTCAGTCGACTGAATATGCTCATAGTCCCCGCGGGATGAGTTACGCTCTCCGGTGCATTTTACTAGAGACGGCGCTGCTCTGCACCCCCTATACGGAGTGCCGCTCGAAAGCCCGTGTACTGGATCGTGTGCTAAGTTAAGTCAGATGCCACGCCTGCTGAAACTCGCCTGCCCGACACCCATGAAATCGCTCGGCGGGGTGTTGGCAATCGCCCTGATGTTCGCCTCCCCTCGAGCGGCAGCGCAGGACCAATCCAGCCCAGAGAACGAGGAAACTGTTGCCAGCCTGGCCGCCGGCCGCGTCGTGATCGCTGTCGTTAAGGGCGCCGTCCTGGTGGGCACGATCGAAAATCCGATCGAGGCGGACACACATCCCCCCACGCCCGTCGCCATCGGGAGCACGCGCATTGGCGTGATTCTTGGTGCGGTCCGCTGGTCGTCGCCTTCCTCGCAGCGCGAAATCGCGCGCCTCGACGAAGATCTCCCCCACCTTCGGAGTCGCGCGGTCACCCAGGCGCCGCATCTCACCACCGACCCCGTTGGCACCGAAGCCACCGACCTCGAATCAGTCGGCCAGGGGCTGCTCGACCGCCTCAACGAACTCGCGCAGGATCTGCACGCCAAGGTTGATCTACCCCCGAAGGAGCCTCTCGCCGAGTTAATTCTCGCAAACATTACTACGGGCTACGGCCCGGAAGTCTGGCAGCTCAGCTACCCGATGAAGCAGCAGGAAGAAACGCCCGGTTACTGGACGACGCGCGTCCTTTTGCCCAGCTATGTACAGTTCTGGCCGCCTGAAAAAGAGCAGCCGCACACGTTGATGGAATTCGCCTACCCGCCGGAAAGCGCGCCGACGACTTTGCTCGAGCTGCTGCGCCAGAAAGACACGCGCCTGGAAAAACTGATTTCCTCGGACGCTAAAATGGCGGAGGTTGCCCGGCTCTTCCTCCAGGGTGAAAGCAACAAAATCCTCGCGGCCGACGCGACCGAGTTCCTCCGCGCCGCTCTCGACCGGATCGCCCCGCCCGACACGCGCGAGACCATGGCCATCATCAACGAGGAAAACGGATTCGCCTGGGTTCTCGCGCCGCCCCGCGAAAAACCCCTGCCAGGCCTGGCGCCCGCGCGCCCACCTGACGCACCCTCGCTCCTGCACCCCACGCAATAAGCGCCCAGATCGGTCCGCCGCGGGCAATGGTTTCCTCAGGGCATGACCTGCCATGGCCGGCGCACCTGCTTGGCGCGGTCGACCAATCTTCATCCGTCACGACCCCAGGACACCTCGCGCGCTAGCACCCCGCGAAAAATCCCACGCGAATAACGACTATTTGTTTTCGGAAAGCTGTTTCTGCAGGCGTGCGTTCTTTTCTGCTACTGACTTCGCGAGCTCTTCTTTGTGCGCAACCAGCTTCCGCGCGATCTCCGCATCGGACAGCCCCAAAATCTGCGCCGCGAAAATCGCCGCGTTGACCGCCCCGGCCTTATCAATCGCCATCGTCGCCACGGGAATTCCACCGGGCATCTGCACGGTCGCGAGCAGCGCGTCGAGCCCGTTCAGAGTGCTGGTGGCCATCGGGACGCCGATCACGGGCAGGGTTGTGTTCGCCGCCATGACTCCCGCCAGATGCGCCGCCGCTCCCGCCGCTGCAATCACAACTTTGAGGCCGCGCTCGGATGCCGTCGTCGCATATTCGTGGGCGCGCGCCGGCGTGCGATGTGCGGAAAGAACTTCCATCTCGTACGCAATGCCGAATTTCCCGAGCGTTTTCCCTGCCTCGCTCATCACTGGGAAATCGGTATCCGAACCCATCACGATTCCCACCAGCGCCGTTACCGGTTTGCTTCCCATCGCCACTGTCGAGGTCTCCTTACGATCTCTCAGCGTCTCTCACGAACGCCTCTTGCCGATATCCCGGCGATAGTGCGCGCCCTCGATCTTGATTTTGCCCGCCGCCTCATACGCCATGCGGCGCGCGCTCGCCAGATCCTCGCTCATCGCGCTGACCACCAGCACTCTACCACCGTTTGTGTAGCAGGTTGCTCCGCTGCCGCGCGTTCCCGCATGAAACACGACTGCCCCGGGCACTTTCGCGGCGTCCTCAAGCCCTTGGATCTCCACGCCCGTCTGCGGATCGCCCGGATAGCCCTTCGACGCGATCACCACGCACACGCCCGCCCCCGGAAACCAGTTCGCCTCGAATCCGCCCAAATCGCCGATCGCCGCCTGCATGCACGCCTTCCCCAAATCGAAATTCGCGCGCAGCAGCACCGCCTCCGTTTCCGGATCGCCCAGCCGGCAGTTGTACTCCAGAACTTTTGGGCCCTCCCGGGTCAGCATCAATCCGAAATACAGGAAGCCGCGGTACGGCATTCCGTCCGCGCGCAGCCCGTCGAGCGTGGGCCGGACAATCGTCTCGATAATTGTTTTCTCCAGCTCCGCTGGTAAAATATCGTCAACCGAATAAACTCCCATTCCTCCCGTGTTCGGCCCCTCGTCGTTGTCGAACGCGCGCTTGTGATCGCGCGCCGGCGCGAGCCGAATGAAATCCCTGCCGTCGGTCAGGATAATGTAGGAAAGCTCTTCTCCCGCGAGCCCCTCTTCAAACATTACGCGCGAGCCCGCTTCCCCGAACTCGTTGTTCACCATCACGCGCTCGACAAACTCCGTCGCCTCGTCTGCCGACATCGTGACCAGCACGCCTTTGCCCGCGCACAGTCCGTCTGCCTTGATCACCAGCGGCCAATCCACTGAATCCAGCGCCGTGTACGCCTCGAGCGCCTCACTGTAAACGCCGTAAACTCCCGCCGTCGGAATGTCGTGCCGCTGCATGAACTGCTTCGAGAAAACCTTGCTTCCTTCGAGCTGCGCAGCTTTCTCTGCCGGACCCAGCAGCTTCAACCCGCGCCGCCCGAATTCATCGGCAATTCCGAGGACCAGCGGCATCTCCGGCCCAACAATCGTCAAATCCACGCCGAGCCTCGCGGCCAAATCCGCGGCCGCCTTCACGTCCTTCACGTCGAGTGGTACGCACTCCGCGTCTTTCGCAATTCCGCCATTTCCTGGCGCGCACCACACCTTCTCGACCGACGCACTCCGCGCCAGTTTCCACACAATCGCGTGTTCGCGTCCGCCGCCGCCGATCACAAGTATCTTCATGGTTGTGTGCAGCTAAGAATGAAGCACCATACGGCGAGCCCTCTCTCAGTGTCAACCCCGCATCGCGCGACCCTGGAGCTGGCGGCCCGTAGGAGTATCCCCTTCGACTGCAGAGATTTGACAATCCCGCCTAATGGCCGCGGTTGTTGCCAATCCGGTCAATCGCTACAGCCTCGGCTGCGCCTATCTACAGGCTCTATGGGATACGCTCGCTCGGTAGGCATGGCCTAGCATTTTGGATGCCCCATTTCGTACGGAACACTCAACGCATGCCCAAGGACTGTATCCGGATGCTCGCGTTGCGCCGAATCCTGCTGGTCTTTTTTCTTGTAGGCCTGGCGACGACCGCCATCAACACCGCCGGGCAATATCAGCCCGACCGCAACGCCGTGCTGGGCCACTTGAACGCGATCATCCGTTGGTATCGAGACGCCGCGACGAATATGCAGCCTGGCGAAATGCCCAGTGACGCGATTTACCAACAGAATGTTCGCAGCCTGGCGTCGCAGGCCGTCGAACTCGCCTTCGATTCCGCGCGCGCGCAAGCAACATTGTTGGGAGAAACCAGCCTAAGCCCGTCACCCGGTGCGGCGAGCGATGCCCCAACGGAGAGCTATGCCCAGACACAAGATCGTATCTCGCGGCGTATCGCAGAAAATCAATCCAAACTCGACACGCTGAATAAGCATCTCTCATCGCAAGTGAGAACAAAAACCTTGCTCGCGCAACGGGATGCACTCTCTGGCCAAATCGAACTCGATAAAGCAATGCTCGAAGCGATCGAGAAGATGTCCACATTCGTGGAACTCAACACGGTAAACAAAGGCGGCCTCGAGGGCAGTATCAACGAGCTCGCGAATTCGATTCCGGAAGTTGTCACGCCGGCGGGCAGCGTTCCTGCAAGGACGCAAAAACCGGGCCAAACGGCAGCGGCTACCACCGCGAGATCCGCGGGGCTGATTGGCCAGCTGGTGACCTTGTACGATCAAGTACAAAGCATGCGCACGATCGACCGCCTGCTCGCCGAGAATTCCCGCGTCGCCCAAACCGCGACGAGCTTGCGCGAGCCGATGCGCACTGCCATCCGCGCGGTCATCGGCCAAGACCAGCAGGGCGCGCAAGGACAGCAAGCTCCCGCGCAACCCGGAATTGCGAACGGCGCGGTCGAACGGCAGAACTTTTCGCAGCTTACGAATCAGTTCAAGCATCTCTCCGCCGCCGTTGTGCCGCTGAGCCAGGAGTTGCTGATCCTGGAGCAAAGCAGTTCGAACCTGGAAGAGTGGCACCGCTCGATTGCGAGCGAATCAAAGCACGATTTGATCGCATTGCTGTTCCGGGTTTTCGGGATTGCGGTGGCCCTTGCGATTGTGTGGGGGCTGTCGGAGCTGTGGCGCAGGCTGACATTCCGCTACGTTCGCGACGCGCGGCGTCGCAGGCAATTCCTGGTTCTTCGGCGCTTCGTGATGGGCTTCTTTTTCGCAATGGTGGTGCTGATGGGGTTCGTTAGCGAGTTTGGCTCGCTCGCCACATATGCCGGGTTCGTAACCGCCGGCGTCGCGGTCGGCTTGCAGACTTTGCTGCTCTCGGTGGCCGCATACTTTTTCGTGGTCGGGCGCTACGGCATACGAATCGGCGACCGGATCAGCGTGGCTGGGGTCACCGGCGACGTAGTGGACGTGGGACTCGTCCGCCTCTACATCATGGAACTCGCCGGAACGGGCGTTGATCTCTATCCTACGGGCCGTATCGCCGTGTTTTCAAATTCGGTGCTTTTTCAACCGACGACTCCTCTCTATAAGCAGGTGCCGGGAACGGAATATTCTTGGCATGAGGCCTCGATAGCCGTTCAAGCGGCCGGGGACCGCAAAGTCGTCCGCGAGAAAGCGCTCGCGGCCGTCACCTCCGTCTACAACGAGTATCGGGACATTTTGGAGCGGCAGCAGGGAACCATTGGCGACCGCATGGAAATTGTCTTGAAGGCGCCGGTCCCGGAAGCCAAGTTTCAGCTGAACGACGACGGCCTGGCGCTGATCATTCGCTATCCGGTCCTGCTCTCGCGTGCCTCGGAAATCGACGAGCGGGTGGCGCAGGCCTTAATAGATATCGGGACGCCCACGGACGATTCGGTACCCGCGAAGGCCATGGTCGCGGCGCTTCCCAAGATCCGGGCCGCGGTAAGGGGCTGAGCCCGGTGGCGGCGAAATCGTTGTGTAGAGCGCACACAGGGCGTACGATGCGGGAATGAGAGGGCTGAACCGGGAAGTTCGACAAAATGAGGACCACAGGTGATTTTTAAGCGGAGGACGAAATGAGCCGACGAAGAGTTTTGGGAATTGCAACCCTGCTTGCCGTCTTCATTCTTCTGTTGCCGTCCATTGTCGTGGCGCAGAATCAACTGTTGGGCGAAGTTGAAATTCAAGGCAAAACGAAAATCGACAAGACATCGGGCGTCTGGGTGGACGGACAGTATGTCGGTTTTGTGAGCGAGCTGACGGGCGACAAGAAACTCCTACTCCTGCCGGGCGAGCATGAAATCGACGTTCGCCAGGCCGGCTATATCGAGCAGGCGCAAAAAATCACGGTAGAACCTGGCAAGAAGACCACGGTCAGCGTCAGCATGCAAAAGGATCCCAACGCGCTATTTCCCAGTGGAGCAACCTCTCAAGTCAAACTGGATGTGACGCCGGACCGCGCCGCGGTGTTTGTGGACGACGCTTATGCGGGAACCCCCAAAGAGTTCGGCGGCCTGGGACACGCCATGGTGATCGCGCCGGGTAAACACCACGTCAAGATCGCCCTCGCCGGATATCAGGACTTTACGACCGAAATCAATTTGCGGCCCGGTCAGAAAATTACGATTAAAACCGACCTGACTCCCGGAAGCATCACGCAGGCCGGACCCGCCATCAAGAGCAATTAGGCCATACATCGGCGCGATCCGGCGCACGATACGACATTCATTTTCAGCCGCTCCACCCGAAGGCGGACATCGCTTGCCCCAGCCGAGCAAAGATGTTTTCATCGGACTTGATGCACTGGGACTTCGCGCTCATTCTCCTGGTTTTCGCGACGGCCGTGCCGCTGCTTGGCAGGCGCCGCATCCGCCAATTAGTGGCAATGCCGGAAACCACGAAGCGCGACCGTCTCGCGCTCTATGCATCAACCGTCGCGTTTCAGTGGCTTGCCGCGGCCGTGGTGCTGTGGCGCGCGAGGGCCCATCAGATCGTTCTTGCTCGTCTCGGACTCGCGATGCCAAAGCCGGCACTAACCGCGATCGTTTCGATTCTGCTCGCAGCTCTGGTTCTCGGGAACCAACTCTTCAGCCTTCGACAACTGGCCACGCATCCAGAGGAAGCGCGAGGCATCGTGCCGCAACTCGCGCTGAAAATATTTCCCCAGGACCGTGTCGAACGCCTGGCTTTCCTTGCCGTCGTCGCGACAGTCGCCTTCTGTGAGGAGCTGATCTATCGCGGTTTCGTCCAGCGCGTATTGCTTGAATGGTCCGGGGGCTTAGTTCTCGCGGGAATCCTTGGCTCAGCGGCGATGTTCGCCGTGGCCCATCTCTACCAAGGCCGACGCGGCCTGATAACGACGTTGGTGGTAGGTCTGCTTTTCGCCTCTATTCGCGCTTGGACCGGCAGTTTGCTAGCACCATTGATTGCGCACTTCATTGCCGATATCACCGCAGGCTTTCTGGCACCTGCTCGTCTTCGACTCGCAATGACTCATATGAGCAGCCAGGCCGATACATCTGACTTAGTTTCAAACAGATAATATTTTGGAACTATGTATGTAGTTTAATAATTATGAGACTCTCAAACTCGGACATTGAAAAGCGGCTACGACCTTACGGCGTGGCTTTGAAATCTGGTGTTACTGACAGGATCGCCGCCTACATTTCGCTCCTGCTAAAGTGGAACAGAAAGATTTCGCTGACAACCGTCAAGGATCCGACCGAAATACTCAAATTCCACTTCGGCGAGAGTATCTTTGCAGCCTCCACTGTGAATATTGATCAAAGTCGGCTCGCCGACGTTGGCTCCGGTGCTGGTTTTCCGGGATTGCCGCTCGCACTGGTCGTTCCTAGCCTCGGTGTCACTTTGATTGAATCAAATGCAAAGAAATGCGCGTTCCTATCCGAGGTTGTCAGGGAATTGCATCTCTCAAATGTCACAGTCGTCCGCGGGCGCATGGAAGAGTTTTCTCCCCAATTTATGCCACTCAATTTCATCGCGGCCAGGGCCCTGGGCGGGCATGATGAGCTTCTCTCGTGGGCGAAGGATCATCTCGCAGCTAAAGGTGAGGTCGTCCTTTGGCTCGGGGAGGCGGATTCTAGCAAGATATCCCTCGATCGAGACTGGCATTGGAAACCTGCCAGGCTGATTCCCGGTTCGGAGCGAAGATATTTGCTCGTCGGCTCGCGAGCGAGATGACTGGTTATCGAGCTTTCCCAATAAGTGTTCCACGTGGAACATTTCCATAAGGAAGGCTCACAATTGTTCCACGTGAAACATCTTGCACCTCATGAAAACTCTCTGATACATTCTCGCTGCGTTCTGGGGGATTCTCTTGGCCCGCGTTATTGCCATCGCCAACCAAAAGGGCGGCGTTGGAAAGACGACTACCGCCGTTAATCTCGGCGCCTCTCTCGCCGCTTCAGAGAGGCACACACTAATAATCGACTCCGATCCGCAGGGTAACGCCACAAGCGCCCTGGGTTTTGCCAAAGATCCAGCCCGCCGCACCCTATATCAAGCCTTGATTCTCGGCGAACCGATCGATCGCGTGGCAATAGACGCCCACATAGACGGCCTGGATCTCATTCCCTCTGACAAGAACCTCGTCGGTGCGGCCGTCGAGCTCATTTCGATGGAGAACCGAGAATACCGCCTCAGAGACGTGATCAAACCCCTCCGCGAGAACTACGAGTTTATCATCCTTGATTGCCCGCCTTCGCTAGACATACTGACCGTTAACGCGCTGGCCGCGAGCGACTCCGTTCTTGTACCTGTCCAGTGCGAGTTCCTGGCACTTGAGGGCGTCTCCGAACTCCTCGACACGCTTGCTCGTCTCCGCCGCGCCATCAACCCATCGCTTGCGATCGAAGGGATCCTGCTGACGATGTACGATGACCGCACAACTCTCTCTAGGCAGGTAGCGGCCGATCTCAGAAGCTTCTTCGGCGCGCAGGTCTTTGAAAGCGTGATTCCAAGAAACGTCCGCTTGGCCGAGGCACCTAGCCATGGAATGCCAGTGATTTTCTACGACATACATAGTAAGGGTGCAGAGAGCTATATTCAACTAGCTAAGGAGGTTATTTTAAATGCCCAGAAACGCGTTGGGCCGGGGACTGAGTGCACTGATCAGGGACCCGGAACCCCAGCAGCCTCAGCCGCCGCAGCCGCCGGTAACAGTGGCGGGGGCAGCAGCAGCGGCGGTAGCACCGGCCCTGGCTCCGAGTGAAGTCTTCCTGCAGGTCGATATCGACCTGATTGATCCCAGCCCCTTTCAGCCGCGCACCCGGTTTCGCGAAGAGGCGCTCGAGGAGCTGGCGCGCTCCATTCGGGTCAGTGGCATTGTTCAACCGCTCGTGGTTCGGAGGATGGGGACCCGCTTTCAACTGATCGCCGGCGAACGCCGCTGGCGCGCCGCTCAGCGAGCTGCCTTCAGTCGCGTGCCCGCTGTCGTGCGCGACGTGCGCGACGAAATGGCGCTCGAGATGACTCTGGTAGAAAACCTCCAGCGCGAAGACCTCAATCCCGTCGAGCAAGCGCGCGCTTTCCAACGCCTCACCGACGAATTCCACCTTACACAGGAAGAAGTCGCCGACCGTACGGGCAAAGATCGTGCGACAATCGCGAACTCGGTTCGTCTTCTCAGGCTCGAAGAAACCATCCTCGACCTGCTTGAAGAAGGGCGACTTTCGGCCGGACACGGTCGGGCGTTGCTCTCAATTGCCGAGCCAAAGCAGCGCCTGGAGCTTGCGCGCAAAATCGCCCGCGGCGGAATGACGGTTCGCCAGGTCGAGCGCCTCGCCAGCCGCGGCTCCAAAGCGAGATCGGAGTCGCCGTCCGCTTCGATTGACCCAAACACAAAATGGGCGATTGAAGAGTTGCAGCGAAAGTTCGGCACCAAAATCGTATTGCATCCGCTTCGACCCGGCAGGCCCGGGCAGTTGGCTTTTGAGTACTACGACTCAAGCGATTTGACGCGCCTCTACGACCATCTGATGAGAGAATGAAACTACGTACCTAGGAGAATTGCATGGCGTGGTTTGACCGCAAGAAGAGCGATCCGGCTGAGTGGACTGGCTTCCTTGAGCAAGGCGTCAAAGTCGAGGGCAAACTCGAAGCCTCCGGCACATTCCGAATCGATTCTTCCTTGAAGGGAACGATCACCTCCGACGACACGTTGGTTCTTGGGGAACACGCCTCGGTTGAAGGGAACATCCACGGCAATTACGTGATCATCGCTGGCCGTTTTGACGGCGTGATTCGCGCCCGCGGCCGGGTCGAGATCCAGCCAAACGCCATTGTCACCGGGGAGATTCACAGCCCCTGCCTGGTCATAGAGCCGGGCGCCGTTTTCGACGGCCAGTGCCACATGCTCGCCCCCACCCAGGCTTCCAAGACGGTTACGATTCCGATCCGTTCCTCTACCGGCCAGTCCTCCCGCTGAGCGCACATCCCGCAACGTTTACTTGGGTGGGGGATTCACAGGGGAGCAGTCTGTTGGGCTGGGCACAAATTTCTGGCGCGGATCTGCCACCGGTCCACGACCGCGTCCTCCGTATTTTCCCCGAGGAAAATTGCCGGCAGGATGCCGGCGCTACTCGACCACGATGCGCAGGAATTTTTTCTTCCCGGCGCGCAGCTGAAATTCAGCCGGCTTTGAGAGATCGATTTCGCGCTTCACATCGTCGGCGCGCTCGCCGTTGATTTCCACTCCGCCTTGCTTGATCAACCGCTCTGCCTCGCTGCGCGAAGGCGCAAGCTTCAATTCCACCAGCAGCGCGGAAAGGCGTTTCGGTTCGCTGCGGTGCAGTTGGTGTCGTGGCGCCTCTTCCGGCGCCTGCCGATCTCGAAACACGCGCTGAAATTCGGCGGTCGCCTTCTTCGCGACATCCTCCCCGTGGAACCCAGCGATGATCGCGTGCGCCAGCTGCATTTTCGCGTCCATGGGATGCAACGTGCCGGTGCGCACGTCCTCGCGCAGGCGCAAAATCACCTGCGGCCCGAGATCCGTCAGCAGATCGTAGTACGACCACATCAGCCCGTCGGAAATGGACATCAGCTTGCCGAACATTTGTCCCGGCGCTTCCGTGATGCCGACGTAGTTGCCCAGGCTCTTCGACATCTTCCGTTCGCCATCGAGCCCCACGAGGATCGGCATGGTGAGCACGACTTCCGGAGTCTGCCCGTATTCACGCTGGATTTCGCGATGGACCAGCATATTGAACTTCTGCTCCGTCGCACCCAACTCGATGTCGGATTCGAGCGCCACGGCGTCATACGCTGTCAGCAGTGGATAGAGCAATTCATGCACCGAGATCGGCAAATTCTTGTCGAGCCGCGAACGAAAATCCTCCCGCTCGAGCATTCGTGCCAGCCGATAGTGGCCACAGAGTCGCACCACGTCGTAGCTCGACATTTTCCCGAGCCACTCGCTGTTGTAGCGGACTTCTGTTTTCTCGCGATCGAGAATTTTGTAGACCTGCGCGAGATAGGTCTGTGCGTTGGCGTCCACCTGCTCGCGCGTCAATGGCGGACGCGTTTCCGATTGCCCCGTGGGATCGCCAATCATCGCCGAAAAATCGCCAATCAGGAAAATGGCGGTGTGGCCCATATCCTGAAAATGTTTCAGCTTGCGCAGCACCACGGTATGGCCCAGATGAATATCTGGCGCCGTCGGATCGACGCCGAGATATGCGCGCAAAGGTTTTCCCGCCTTCGCCGATTGCTCAAGCTTCGCGCGCAACTCGTTTTCAGGAATAATTTCCGCAGTACCCTTTTTCAGGTATGCGATCTGTTCGTCAACGGGTTTGAATTTCACGGCCGCCACTTGCTGTTTTCTCCCGCTCTATTGCGAATCGAGTAGCACGCGCCGCCCCTCGATACGCCAGTGCCCTTCGAGCACAATCCGCACCGCCTCGGTGTAAATCCGATGTTCCTCGCGAAGGATGCGTTCCGCGAGCGTATCCGTCGTGTCGCGATCCTCGATCGGCACCACAGCCTGCACGATGATGGGCCCCGCATCCAGAGTCTCGTCCACAAAATGCACGGTGCAGCCCGAAAATTTGGCGCCGTGCTCGAGCGCCTGCCGCTGGGGCTCGAGGCCCGGAAACGCTGGCAGCAGCGACGGATGAATGTTCAGAATCCGCTGTGGAAACGCCGCCACAAAATACGGCGAAAGCAACCGCATGTATCCCGCCAGGCAAACCAGGTCCACCTTCTTTTCCTCGAGCGCCGCGACCACACACCGGTCGTACGCTTCTCGTTCGAGACCCTTCGACGGGATCACGCGCGCCTCAATTCCTCGCGCACGCGCCTTCTCGATTCCCTGCGCGGTTTCCCGATTGCTCACCACAATCGTAATTTCAGCGTTCGGAATGCGCCCGGCGGTCACGCTCGCCGCCAGCTCGTCAAAATTCGAGCCGCGCCCCGAAAGCAGCACGCCAATGTGCTTTTTCATGAGGAACCGAAATTAGCATAGTTCGCCCAATCGGCGAAACGGCCCGCAAATGACGTTCTGCCGATAAACGAGTCGTTGTCTCGGCTATTGCGTGATACGAGAGTGACGAGCATGCGCTTCGGCGTTTGACTTTGTGTGCTGCTCGCGTGCCGAATCGCGGGCCCCTCAAGCAGTCGTTCGACGAATTTGGCTTTCGGCAGTGTCGGTCTATCCAGCAGGAACACACAGAGCGTGACGCCCACCAACTCTGGAAGCTTGGAAAGCGCTTACTCCATGCAGGTCTCTGTGGCGATTTCATCGAACGGGATCGCAACCAGGATTGATTGGGTATAGGCGGTGTGAAAGTACGACGGGGTGATGACTGCCGAATCAATCCGCCGGTAGAGCCCGCGTCTTGGCCCATTGCCGGATTGAATTCACTTCTTCAGCGCGAGTCACGCTAAGGGGTCGCGTCGAGAGAATCTCCGCCAGCAAAATGTCCGTTGTCAGTTGTTGCTTCTGCGCAAACGCCGTATAGAGCCCTGCGATAATCGCCTGCTCGATTTCCGCTCCCGAGAAACCCTCGCTTGCCGTGGCGAGTTTTTCCAGATCAAAATTGGCCGCGTCGCGTCCGCGCTTTATCAAGTGCAGTTCGAATAGCGCGGCCCGAATTTCAGCGGTGGGCAAATCCACAAAGAAAATCTCGTCGAATCGGCCCTTGCGCATCATCTCCGGAGGCAACACAGTAATGTTGTTCGACGTTGCCGTCAAAAAGACCCCCGGCTCTCGGTCTTGCATCCACGTCAGCAGGGTAGCCAGGAGCCGCTGAGACAATCCCGCGTCCGCATCTCCACTGGAACCCGCGGACGCAAACGCTTTCTCGATCTCATCGATCCACAGCACCACCGGAGCGAGCTTCTGCGCCACTTCCAGCGCCTTGTGCAGGTTCTTCTCGCTCTCGCCCACAAACTTGTCATAGAGCGCTCCCGCATCCAGCCGCGCCAGCTCAAATCCCCACTCGCCTGCCACGGCACGCGCCGCAAGGCTCTTCCCGCATCCCTGCACGCCCGTAATCAATATCCCCTTCGGCGGAACCAGTCCAAATCGCTGGCCTTCTGGGGTCAACGCGCTCTTGCGTTTCCCGACCCATTCACGCAAACGCTTCAGCCCTGCCACGTCGGCAAACGACGCGTCGTGTCGCACAGTCTCAATCAATCCATTGCTGCCCAACGCCTGGCGCTTTGCGTCCAGCACGTCGTCCAGCAATCCGGCGTCCGCGCGTCCACGCGAGAGGACGCACATGCGCAGAGTGCGCATGGCGTCTGCTTCAGAAAGCCCGGCCAGGTTTCGCGCGATTTGTCCCAACCCTGCGAGGTCCAGTGCCACAGGAATGCGTTGCTCTCGGCTTACGTCAGCCAGCACGCCCTTCACACCCGGCAAAAGCTCATCCGGTGTGGGCAGGCCCAGTTGAAACGGCGACGCTTCGGACGCAATTTCCGCCGGCAATTGCAGCGACGCCGCGGAAATCACGATCGCCCGCCGCGCCGTCCTGAATTTCTCCGCGAGATCCCGCAATCGGCGGCAGATTCTGTCGTTATCGCAGTATCGCGCAAAATCCTTGAGCAGGAAAATAGCATCGCCCTCAATCAGCGGAATATTGGCCAGCGCCTGCTCCGGTTGCTCGGTGTGGTAAATCGCCGCGCCGCCGTATTTGGCCAACCCCGCGGTGACGCTCCATTCATAGAGCTGCACGCCCAGTTCCGTCGCGACCGCCAACAACATCTGCTCGAGGCGCTCTTCTTCCGGCGTCTCCACGCTAATGAGCGGGTGGCGCGAATTCACGAGCAGACGCAGTTCGTCATGCTTGTCAGGCTTGGCTGTCGCGACCGGCCCCGCCGGTCTTGCGGACCAAGGCGGCGCGGACACGCTGGACGGCGCTTTCAGATCTTGGGACAAAGCCCGATGCCTCGTTCAACGTCAGAAGTTTGAGTGAAGCCCAAAAGGAACGATCGATAGCCCAGGGACAGGCTACCAAAATCGAAGGGAAGAGAAAGTCGGTTTTGGAGCGCGCGGCGCCAGCTCGTCAACTCACCGACATGAAGCCCGGCCAGCCATGAGGGGGGCACCTTGTCCGGATGGCTCGCCCGTCGCTCCACGACCAAAAGCGCGCACCCCTTGACACGAGCTCGCCGCAGCGTCATCTTCCTTCCGCACAAATGCCTTTCTCTGGAGGGTCTTGAATGCCACGAATCCACTCGTTCTCGTTGATCTGCGCCGCCGCTTTCATCGCCTGTTTCGCCACCGCATGCGCTCAACAACAACCCGCAGTGCCGCCCGATACGCGCGCCTCGGATGAAGCCACCATCCGCGCCGCGGACGCCGACTGGGTCAAGGCAGCCGCCGCGAAAGACCTCGAAAAGTGCATGTCGTATTACGCCGACGATGCCGTTTTCCTCTCCTCCGGCGCTCCCGCCGCGGTCGGACGGGACAACATCCGCAAGAACATCCAAGGACTACTGGCTGCGCCTGTACAAATGAACGTTTCGGTTGCGAGCGTGGATGTAGCGCGATCCGGCGACCTCGCGATCGATCGCGGCACGGTCGAAGCCACGGTCACGGACAAGAAGGGAAAGTCTTCGACCAGCACCAGCGAATACGTTCTCGTGTGGAAGAAAATGGCCGACGGTTCCTGGAAAATCGAGGCGGACACGAGCGCCAACCAGAAGTAGCCGAAGAACGCCATTCGCGTTGAAAAAAAATGGGGGGACTTCCGAGGTCGGCTCTGTGGGTTTGGCGCGCAGATCCCACGCCTGCGTTGCCTCAGGACAAAGGCGAACGTGGCGCAGTAATTCGGTAGACAAAATTCTCGCGGCCGGCGTCGTCGGGCCTCGATCCTGCGCGAACTCCGCCAATTTTCTCGATGGCTCTCTGCGAGCGCAGATTGTGCGGACCAATCCGGAAGATTACATTCTCCACGAATTTGAAGGCGTGCTGTAGCATGAGTCGTTTCATTTCCTGGTTGTGGACGCCGCCCCAGTGGGAGGGTGCCAGAAAGGTCCAGCCGATTTCGATCTCGCTTTTTTCTTCGTCGTACCCGTTGAAGCGCGACGACCCGATCACTCGGCCGTCCTTGGATTCCATGGCGATCAGCGCTCCGCCCGACTCCAGGGCGCCGCGGAAAAATCCCTTGAAAACCTCTTCCTTGTAACGGTCATTGATCGGATGCTGTTCCCAAATGAGCGGATCGGAAGCCACCGCATAGAGATCATCCCAGTCTTCCGCTCGCAGCGGTCGAAGTCGGAGGAGATGGCCGGATAAAGGAGGCTGCAAATCAAATGACATTGTTGCTTCGGTCCCCAGAGTTAAAGAGGAAGTTTTCCCGAATAGACGACGCGCGTTTTCTCGCGGCTGGCACGCTCGATACGCCCAATCAGGTAGAACTTTTCGCGGCGGCGTTTCAATTCAGCCTCCACGCGCGAAATATGTTTCGACGGGACCACCAGGATCATCCCCACGCCAAGATTGAACGTTTTAAGCAGTTCGTCCCGCTCGATTCGCCCAAGGTGCGCAAGGTAGCGAAAAATCGGCAGGACCGGCCACGAGCCCAGTTCAATCGCCGCTTGCACGTTGTGTGGCAGCGCGCGCGGCAAGTTCCCGGTGATTCCGCCCCCCGTGATGTGCGCCATGGAGGTAACCCACCCGCGCGCCAAAATGTTCTTTAGCAGCGGCCAGTACGAGCGATGTGGTTTCAACAGTTCCGCGCCGATTTTGTTCCCTACTTCGGCGACGTAGGTATCGGGCACGAGCTTGGCCACGCCAAAGACCAGCTTGCGCGCGAGCGAATAGCCATTCGTGTGCAGCCCGCTCGATGGGAGCGCCAGCAGCATGTCGCCAGGGCGCACGCGGCGCGGGTCCAGGATTTTCGTTCGCTCGACCGCGCCCACGATGAATCCCGCCAGGTCGTAATCGCCCGCTGCGTATACGTCCGGCATCTCGGCGGTTTCGCCGCCGATCAGCGAGCAGCTCGCCTGTTTCGCCGCGCGGCTCATGCCATCGATCACCTGCTCGAGGATGCGCGTGTCGAGCTTTCCCATCGCGATATAATCGAGGAAAAACAGCGGCTCAGCGCCTTGCGTCAGGATATCGTTCACGCAGTGGTTCACGATGTCCGCGCCAACGGTGGAATGAATGCCTGCCGCACAGGCCACCTTCAGCTTCGTACCCACTCCGTCGCAGCTGGCCACCAGGACTGCGTCGCGCCAGCGCTTCCGATCGAGATGAAATAGCGAGCCGAATCCGCCGATCGGCGCGAGCACGCCCCGGCGAAATGTCTTACCGGCCATCGCGGCAATTCGCCGCTTGGCTTCATCCGCAACCGTGATGTTGACGCCGGCATCGGCGTAGCGCATGTGAGAGGCTCGTTTTCCGAAAGGGGGCGGGGCCGATTCGTGAATTCTACAGTGTATGGAAAAGCCGCTTCCAGCGCACTCGGCCCGGATGGATAAACACGCTGGCGTACGTCTCAAATCGCTGGACGGCAAATCCCGGGCCCCATACTTCCTCCGGGTCCGGTGCGTCAATGGACATATAGATGATGAGCGGCGTCCCGATGATATCCGCGCGCGGCACGAAACCCCAAAACCGGCTGTCGCGCGAATTATCCCGGTTGTCGCCCATCATGAAATATTCGTTCGGCGGCACTACGACCTCGCCGTTCACCACGTGATTCGAAAAATCCTCCGCCCACTCCCGCGTCACGCCGGAGTCGAGCATCGTAATACTGCTCGGCGGATAGTTTTCGACGGTCGATGTGTCGGCGCCTAACCCGTGGAGCGCGTAGGGCTCGTTGAGGCGCACTCCATTGACATATACCACGCCTGCGACAACCTTGATGTGATCGCCCGGCACACCGATGCAGCGCTTGATGAAATCCGGATAGCCCTCTTCGGGCAGCGGCGCGCGGAACACGATGATCTGCTGGCGCTTCGGGTTGCGCCACAGCGGTACGTGCCAATCGGTGAATGGAACGCCGGCATCGTAGCCGAATCGGCTGACGATCAGATGATCGCCGATCAGCACCGTGTCTTCCATCGAGCCGCTGGGAATCACGCGCGCCTGCACCAGAACACCTTCGATCAGCAGGAACGCCACGATCACCCAGAACCACGAGACCACTTCGCGCCAGATGCGCTCGTTGGCTGTGGATCGAGCGGGCTTGCGTTTCTGGTCCGCCAGGGCGTCCGCTGTGTCAGCTTTCACGATGAGCCTCCACTTCCAGTTGCACCAGCTCGGTCGGATAGCTGCCGGTGTAGCACGCCGTACAGAACTTACCTTCGGTATCTTCTACCGACGCGCGCAGGGACGGAAGCGAGAGATAACCCAGCGAATCGGCGCCCAGGAACTTGCGGATTTGCTCCACGGAATTGTGCGATGCGATCAGCTCTTCGCGTCGCGGCGTATCCACGCCGTAGTAGCACGGCGAAATCGTCGGCGGGCAGCTGATGCGCACGTGCACTTCCGTCGCGCCCGCCTCGCGCACCAGCCGGACAATCTTTCTGCTCGTGGTGCCGCGCACGATCGAATCGTCCACCAAAATCACGCGCTGCCCTTCCAGCATCCGCCGCACCGGATTCAGCTTCAGCTTCACACCGAAGTCGCGGATTGCCTGCTCTGGCTCGATGAACGTGCGCCCCACGTAGTGATTGCGGATCAGCGCCATGCGAAACGGGATGCCGGATTCCGACGCATACCCGATCGCCGCCGGCACACCGGAATCAGGCACGGGCGTCACGATGTCCGCTTCCACGGGATGCTCGCGCGCCAGCAAACGTCCCAATCCCTCGCGGCTTTGATTCACCGGGCGGCCGAAAACCACGCTATCGGGCCGCGAAAAATAAACGTGCTCGAAAATGCAATATTGATGCTGCTTTTCCGGCGCGAAGCGGATGGATTCAATACCGCTGCGCGAGATGCGCACCATTTCTCCGGGCTCCACTTCGCGCACATATTCCGCATCAATCAGATCGAATGCGCACGTTTCCGACCCCGCCACCCACGCGCCATCAATACGCCCCAGAATCAGCGGACGGAATCCACGCGGATCGCGAATCGCGTACATTTCATCGGTCGTCAGCAGGAGCAGTGAATACGCGCCTTCTACCTGATTCAGCGCCTCCGCCAGCGCACCAGGCAAATTGCGCGCATTGCTCCGCGCGATCAGATGTACGATCACTTCGGTGTCGCTCGTCGTCTGGAAAATCGCCGCACGGTGTTCGAGCTTCCGCCGCAATTCAATCGCATTGGTCAGGTTGCCGTTGTGGCCCAGCGCGAGCTTGCCCTTGTTGAAGTCAATCGCGATCGGTTGCGCGTTGATGAGCGTGTTGTCGCCGGTGGTGGAATACCGCGTGTGGCCGATGGCTGAGGCACCCGGCAGCCGCTCGATCACCTCAGGCGTGAAAATCTCCTGCACGTGCCCGAGGCTTCGATGCAGGTGCAGATCCACTCCGTCGGACGACGCGATTCCCGCCGATTCCTGCCCGCGATGCTGCAGCGCGTACAGGCCCAGATACGTCAGCTTCGCCGCCTCCGGATGCCCGAACACGCCGAACACGCCACACTGATCGTGAAAGTGATCGTCCTCGAGTGTATGGATTTTACTCATGATGCGTTCTCGATGGCTCTCCCGAGCGATTCGCTCCACGTCCGGCGAAACGAATCTATCTTGCCTCGAATCACAGGAACACCCTTACGTTGGATGCGGAAATCTCCGCGCGTGACGCTGCCGATTTGCTGAACCCTAATATTGTATTGTGCCGCAATTGCCTCGACGCGAGCAAGCGACGCTGAACGGAGCGACACAACCGCACGCGCACCGCGCTCGCCGAAAAGCGAGAATTCGCAGGCCCCGTCGGTCCCTTCAGACGACATCAGATCAATTTGCGCCGAGAACCCGTCACTCGCGAAGCACGATTCCGCCACCGTGACAGCCAAGCCGCCGTCGCTCACGTCGTGCGCCGACAAAATCGCGCGCTCCGCTGCCAGTTTCACCATGCAATCAATCAACCGCTTTTCCGCAGCCAGATCCATTGTGGGCGGAGCGCCCGCCACAATCCCATGAATCGCCTTTGCATATTCCGACGACGAAAACTCGATCCGTTGCCGGTCGTTTGAAACCGCTGCCGCGCCGCTGGCATCGAGCAGCAAAATCAAATCGTCGTCGGCGCAAAATCCAGAGCCCAGGGCACATTCCGCGTCCTCCATCAGCCCCAGCACGCCCAGCACCGGCGTCGGATAAATCGGCTTTCCCAGCGTTTCATTGTAGAAGCTGACGTTCCCACCCGTGATCGGCGTCTCGAGCGCGCTGCACGCTTCCGCAATTCCATCGATCGCCTCGGTGAACTGCCACATCACCTCCGGCTTTTCCGGATTGCCAAAGTTCAGGCAGTTCGTCGCGGCAATGGGACGCGCGCCCGTGCATGCCACGTTCCGCGCCGCTTCGGCAACCGCGTGCATCGCGCCCAGCCGCGGCGACAAAAAGCACCAGCGCCCGTTGCCATCCGTTGAAAGCGCCAGCGCCCGCTTCGTTTCCTTCAGTCGCAGCACCGCCGCATCGCCCGAGCCCGGGCCGACGCGGGTGTTCGTGCGCACCATCGAATCGTATTGCTCGGTCACCCAGTATTTCGACGCGATCGCCGGCGACGCCAGCAGCCGCCGAAAATTCTCGGTCAGATCCGTTCCCTCTCGCGCGAATACGACAAGCGACGCGCCCGAAACCGCCGCCGCTTTCGGCGCCGCGATCGGGCGTTCGTACCGCGGGCCTTCTTCGGCCAGCGCATGCGCGGGGATTTCCGCCGCCACGCGTCCATGATTCAAGACGCGCAGCTTGCCATCGTCGGTCACGCGCCCGATTTCCACCGCATCGAGCCCCCATTTGTGGAATACGTCGAAGACTTCTCGCTCGCGCCCGCGCTCGGCGACCAGCAGCATCCGTTCCTGTGATTCGCTGAGCATCATTTCATAGGGCGTCATGCCGGTCTCGCGCTGCGGTACGCGCGCCAGGTCAATTTCGATTCCCGCGCCGCCGCGGGACGCCATTTCCGAACTCGTGCTCGTCAGCCCCGCCGCGCCCATGTCCTGAATCGCCACAATCGCGCCCGTGCGCATCGCTTCCAGGCACGCTTCGAGCAGCAGTTTCTCCATGAAGGGGTCGCCGACCTGCACGTTGGGCCGCTTCTGCTGCGATTCCTCGCTGAATTCCGCCGACGCCAGCAGCGACGCGCCGTGAATTCCGTCGCGCCCCGTTTTCGCGCCCACATAAATTACCGGATTCCCCGCGCCATGCGCGCGCGCGAAAAAAAGCTCGTCCTTGCGCGCGATGCCCAGTGCCAGCGCGTTCACCAGCGGATTATTCGAGTAACACGGCTCGAACATGACCTCGCCGCCAACGGTCGGCACGCCGAAGCAGTTGCCGTAGAACCCGACGCCGCGCACCACGCCGTCCAGAATCCCGCGGTTCCTCGCAACCTCTTCCTCACTCCGAATAGCAGTCTCGTCATCCCGAACGGAGTCCGCCGAGCCTGGGTCTTGCCCGCCACTTTCGCGGGCGGCGGACGCAGCGAGGGATCGGCCGTTGCCTGGGAGATTCGCCGCCCTAATCGGGCCGAACCGCAGCGAATCCAGCACGGCAATCGGCCGCGCACCCATCGTGAAAATATCGCGCAGAATCCCCCCAACGCCCGTCGCGGCGCCCTGAAACGGCTCTACAAAACTCGGATGGTTGTGCGATTCGATTTTGAAGACGGCAACGAGCCCGTCACCGATATCTACCACGCCCGCGTTTTCGCCCGGCCCTTGCACCACATGCCTGCCGCGCGTCGGCAGCCGCTTCAGATGCACGCGCGAGGATTTGTACGAGCAGTGCTCGCTCCACATCACACTGAAAATGCCTAGCTCAGTGAGGTTCGGGTCGCGGCCCAAGATCTTCTGCGTGCGCGCGTATTCCTCGGGAGAAAGACCGTGCTCGGCCGCGATCTGCGGCGTGACTTTAATTTCGGTATCGATCATTCGGCCAGTCGGCTATGGTTTCCCAGCAGCCGCCCTTGACTTTGTCTGCGGCCTCTGGGTCTCTGCGGTGGATCTCAGGTTTTTCTCGTTGGCGCTTCAACAACCTCGAGTCCGAAGATCCGAGTTGAATCCGTCGCAGTGCCACTCACGCCGAGACGCGCTCGGCGGCCCGCTGCGAAAGGCTTTCGACCATGGACCTCAAAATCACCAGCCCATCCGCCGAGCCCAGCGGCGACTCCACGGCCCGCTCCGGATGCGGCATCAGTCCGACGACGTTCCGCTCTCGATTGCACAGGCCCGCAATCCCGGCGAGTGCCCCATTCGGATTCGCTTCGAAATCGTCCGACCCGGCGTCGCGCCCATCCGCGTGAACGTAACGAAAAACGATCTGCTTGTTGCGTTCGAGCTCGGCCAGCGTAGCCGCATCGCAGAAATAATTCCCTTCCATATGCGCGATGGGAACCTTCAGAATCTGGCCGGGACGCCCGGCGCACGTGAACGGCGTTTCCGTGTTTTCCACGCGGACGTGCACCTGGCGGCAGAGAAATCGCAGCCGCTCGTTGCGCAGCATCGCGCCCGGCAGCAATCCCGCTTCTAGAAGAATCTGGAATCCGTTGCAGATGCCGAGGACGAGCCCGCCCGACCGCGCAAAACCGCTGACGGCCTTCATCACCGGTGAAAATCGCGCGATCGCGCCGGTGCGCAGATAATCGCCAAACGCAAATCCGCCGGGAAGGATGATGGCATCGAAGCCGGAAACTTGCTCGGACTGGTGCCAGACGAATTCGACCGGCTGCCCCATCGCCGCGCCGATGGCGTGATACGCGTCGTCATCGCAATTCGAGCCGGGAAATTGCACCACACCGAATTTCATGGGAACCGCATTTTAGCACAGTTGAAACGATAGAACTGGTGGCGCGGCTGGAACGCGAAAGGTTTTCGGGTGCTCCATCCTTGCGGTGTATGCAAGGGTGGGGATTTTTCTCGATGCATATTGAGCTAGGCGCACTTCACCAATAGCCAATCACTGCGCTGGCGATTTTTCGTACGCATAACCGGGTTTGACCCAGTCCGTGTAGAAATTCGTCGGGATCAGGAGCGCGCGAAGATGCGTGAAGCCCATGTCCTTTAGCGTCACGAACGCGGGACGAAGATTCGGGCAGTGATCGAGCGGGCAGCAGCCGCAATAGATCACGATATTCTCCGAGCGCGGAACCGACTGTGCCCATTTCTTCAGGTCGTCAATGGCCCGCGCTGTGCTCCCGGGACCATGGAAGAGCGCGCCGGGAATGTGCCCGCCCTCATACAACACGCGCGGTGCAACGCAGACGACCGTCGGCTTGCCCGCTCCCCCCGCCTCGCTGATTTCTTTCGCGAATTCAACAGGTTGAACGGTTTGTGCCGCTGTCCAGGGATCCGCTTGCGCATCGGCCGCGGCCTCAACGGCGAAACGCGCCGCTCCCGCTATGCAGACCGCAATTAGGAGCACCAGAATTCCGCCCAGCAATACCCTGAAGCCGTCGGACTTTGGACCGCGCATTCGCTCACCTCCAAAAAACATCCGCATCATACTCCCGGTCTTTCCTGGTGGGGCGCCAATTCTATCTCCCTACAATTTTGCTTTCGACACTGCCCTCGTCCTGGGCGTCAAGCGTGATGTATTTCGTGCATCAAACGCGAACGACATCGAGCGGAAATTCACAGCCGTCGCAGTCGTCGCCTTCACGAGGGGCGCAGCATGCTGTGCCCGGCGAGAATCCTTGGCGTGATTGTGCCCTTCGGTTCAAATGCAGGGACGAACTACCGGCGGCGGGGCTTCGATTTGGTGCGGCGGGAGGTTTTGCGGCTGGACGTCCGTGTCCTCGACCCGCGCTTCGAAGATTTCGTTGGCTTTTTCGCGGCAGCAAGCTCGCGACGCCGCTGCTTCGCCCAGCCAAGCTTGTTGACTTGCCGGCCGCGAGCGAGCGCGAGCGCATCTGCAGGAACATTTTCGGTGATCACCGAGCCAGCCGCAACGTATGCTCCGTCACCAACCCGTACGGGCGCGACCAGCGCCGTATCGCTGCCGATAAAAACACCCTTGCCGATTTTCGTTTCGTACTTCGCGACGCCATCGTAGTTGCACGTGATCGTGCCAGCGCCAATATTTGCGCCCGGGCCGATGGAGGCATCGCCAAGATAGCTAAGGTGGTTTGCTTTCGCGCCTTCGTGCACCACGGATTTCTTGACCTCGACGAAATTCCCAATCCGCGCCCCCGCGCGAATGTCCGCTCCGGGACGCAGCCGCGCAAATGGTCCCACCTGCGCGCCGGGGCCGATGCGGGACGAATCCACGTTCGAATGTGGGCCGACGATCGCGCCGTCATCCACGCGCATGTCGCGCAAAATGCTCCCCGTGCGAATCTGGCAGTGCGCGCCGATGCGCGTCTTGCCCAATAGGTGCACGCCCGGCTCGATCACCGTGTCCGGCCCGGCCGTCACGTCGGGATCGATCACCACCGTTTCTGGGAGATAAATCGTCACGCCGGAATCCATCAACTCCGCGGCCTTGCGCGCGCGCAGGACACGGTCCGCGCCGGCCAGGTCCGCGCGCGTGTTGCAGCCGAGAACTTCGTTGGCATCGGAGGCGATTTGCGCGAGCACGCGTTCGTTGCGCGCGCGAAGCATGGCAATCGCGTCGGTAAGATAGAGTTCGCGATGGGCGTTCTCTGGGCGCAGCGCCGCGAGGCATGGCCACAGCTTTTCGAGCGTGAAGCAATAGATTGCTGAGTTCACCTCGCGTATCGCCCGCTGTTCCGGCGTCAGGCTGGTGTCTTCGACGATGGCCTGCACGCGGCCTTCGGCGTCACGCACGATCCGGCCGTACGCGCCGGGATCGGCAAGCTCGGCCGTAAGAATCGTCGCAGCCGCTTCGCCTCGCCGGTGCGTATCGAGCAGGGCGGCGAGCGTTTCGGTGCGCAGCAGCGGGGCGTCGCCGGGCAGAACAATCCCAAGCTTCGCGCTCTTGCGAATCGCGCGCCGCGCTACCTGCAAGGCGTGGCCGGTGCCACGCTGCGGAATCTGTGCGATTGTCTGAATCGGCGTTGGCGCGCCCAGCTGCTCGGCGAGCGTGGCCACTTCCTGGCCCTGGTGGCCCACCACAACCAAAATCTGTGCGGCCTTCAGCGGCTGGCACGCCCGAACCACCGACTCAAGGATTGGGCGCCCGCCGGCACGGTGCAGGACCTTCGCAAGGTCGGAACGCAGGCGCGTCCCTTTTCCCGCCGCGAGAATCACGATGGAGGTATCGGTCGAAGGCATCCCTGCGAGCATTGTCGCCCCGGCCCAACCCCTCGCGCAATCAAAACAGCGCGTCCGTTGACATTCTGCTGCCGAAAGGTTAACCAAGTACGTAAATTTCCTCGGCGGTAAGATGATCCGGAGGGTCTGACGATGTTCTGCGCTCTGTGCGCTGCGGACAACCCCAACAGCGGACGTTTCTGCGTCAAGTGCGGGGCGGTGCTGCAGGGGCAGAGAGCAATGCCTCCATCCGGTCATGCGTTTGTCCCGCCGTACTCCGGGCCGACGGAGACCAGCGGTAAAGCCATTGGCAGCTTCGTCTGCGGAATCTTGTTCTTTATTTTTCCGAGTGCGGTTGTCGCGATCATTCTGGGCCATCTTTCGCTATCGGATATTCGAAAGGCTGGCGGACGCTTGATCGGGGACGGATGGGCGACGACCGGGCTTATTCTGGGCTATCTAGGCGTCGCTTTCATTCCCATCGCATTGATCATCGCCGCGATTGCGATTCCAAATTTGATGCGCGCGAAAATAGCCGCGAATGAGGCTTCGGCCGTCGGCGCGGTGAGGTCCGTTGAAACGGCGGCGTATGCGTACGCCGCAACTTACGAAAATGGGTTTCCGCCTAGTCTGGCGGCGATGGGTGAAAGCAGCACCGGACACTCAAACTGCAATCATGCACAACTTCTTGACCCGATTCTGACCACCGGGCGGAAGGACGGCTACGCGTTCAGCTATATCGCACTGCCCGCGATGGTCGATCCTGAGCCTCCGGACACGCCGCAGGCTAGCGCCAACGGATGTGCCGTTCGCGGCGGAACGGGCTTTACGATTAATGCGGATCCTGTCACAAGGGGAACGACCGGGCTGCGAAGTTTCTTTGCCGATGAGACGGGCGTCATTCGCTTCGCGTCGGACGGAGCGGCTTCGGCGGACAGCAAACAGATTCGCTAGTGACAGGATTCAATCGGCCGGGATGCCAGCATCGGTCAAATCGGGCGCGGAATCGTGATCAGAGGCTGAGCCCGGCGCGCGCGCTTCGGTGGTTTGCTTCCAGAGCGAACGGTCTTCCAGGAGTCGCGTGACCAGTTGCGTGTGCAGTGCGTGGCCTGCCTTATGCGCGACGATCCGCGCCTGCAGAGGGCGGCCGACCAGCGCTAAGTCTCCAATCAAATCGAGCGCTTTATGGCGGCCGAACTCGTCCGCGAATCGCAGCGGACCGTTCAAGATGGAATTGTCATCCATGACGATCGCGTTCGCGAGCGAGCCGCCGCGAATCAGGCCCATTTTTTGCAGCGCGACAAGCTCCTTCACGAAGGTAAACGTTCTCGCAGGGCCCAATTCGCGGTTGAATGATTCACGATTGACGGACATCTCGATTTCCTGCGGGCCGGCGCACGGATGATGATAATCCACGAAGCAGTGGACCCCAAATTCATCCGCCGGATAGATGCCGATACGGCGGTCGCCGTCGGAAAATTCGAGCGGTTTCACGACGCGAATATAATGTCGCGGGCGCCGCAACCGCCTGGTCCCCGCCTCGGCAAGCATCTCGATAAAAGGCCTGGACGAGCCGTCCAGAATGGGGAGCTCGAGGGCATCGAGTTCCACGTAGATGTTATCGATCCCACTGCAATACAGCGCCGCCAACAGATGTTCAGTGGTCGAAATCAGGACGCCCTGCTTCATCAAGCTGGTCGCGTAGCTGACGCGGGCTACGTTGCGGACGTGGGCTTCGATTTCAAAATTGTCGAGATCGACGCGCCGGAAGACGATTCCCGTATCCGCCGGCGCGGGCACCAAACGCAAGTGACTTTCAACCGCGGTGTGGAGACCGATACCTTCGATTTCAACCGGGCGCTGAATTGTAAGTTGGCTGGGCATCTGAGCAGGCGCCCTTTCAAGGGCACTTTGTGGGCCGCGTCGGATTGATTTTATGCCTTTAATTTCAATGACTTACAGACGATATAATTCCCTATTCGCAATTGCGTTGTAATTATACAACACTTCAGGCCCTTCACATGTGGCTCTAATAGAACAGGTTGCGTTAGGGAATTTGGCCCTCGCGGGCTTCTGGGGCTGAAAAATGGCGAGTGAGTTTGCGCACAGTTTAGGGGCAAAGGGAACAAGCGCGGAGGCCAGGAGCGGATTGTTTCGAGGGTTTCAGATGCGTAGAATGAGATCTGCTTCGATTGCAGCGACTGAAAAAATGGCTGCGCCTTTCAACATATTGCCGAACATTAGCGCTCCGGCACCAAAGGCGGAGCCGCGTCCACCGTGGCTCAAGGTGCGATTCTCCGGCGGTGAAAATTTCCGGGAACTCGACCGGATCATGCGCACGCTCGAACTGCACACGGTGTGCGAGAGCGCGCGGTGCCCGAACATGGGCGAGTGCTGGGAGCATCGCACGGCGACGTTCATGATCTTGGGAGATATCTGCACGCGGGCGTGCGGATTTTGCGCGGTGCCGAGCGGCAAACCTCTGGGACCGCCCGAAGAAGACGAGCCTGGACGCGTGGCGGAAGCCGTCGAGCGGATGGGATTGCGCTACGCGGTGGTGACTTCGGTGAATCGCGACGACCAGCGAGACGGAGGCGCGGCGATTTTCGCGCGCACGATCGGGGAAATCCGCCGGCGCGTCCCCGATTGCAAAGTGGAAGTGCTGATCCCGGATTTTCGCGGAGACTGGTCCGCGCTTGGAACAGTGATGGCTGCGCGCCCCGATGTGCTGAATCACAACATGGAAACAGTGCCGCGGCTTTATCGCCGCGTGCGCAAGGGAGCGGTTTACGAGCGCTCGCTCGATTTGCTGCGCCGCGCGAGGGAAATGGCGCCGGATGTGCCGACCAAAACAGGAATGATGCTGGGCCTCGGCGAGACGCGCGAAGAGATTTTGCAGGCGATGGGAGAAATCGCCGCACAAGGGACGCACATCCTGACGCTCGGACAATACATGCAGCCGACGCACAACCATCTGCCGATCGAGCGATATGTCCATCCGGATGAATTCGCGGAATTCAAGAAACTCGGCGAGCAGATGGGATTCAAGCACGTCGAAGCTGGTCCGCTGGTTCGTTCCTCCTATCACGCCTTCGAGCAGGAAGAAGCCGCGCGCGCATAGCACAAGCGCGAAATGCCGCGCGGAGCCCGTTTCAGTGCACCACGGTCCTAAATCTGCCGTCGACGATGGGGTCGCGTTCGTTCTCTTCGCAATCCGTTTCCTCGACCATGCGGTTGAAATCTGTGACGCGCACATGCGTAATCGTCATGTGAATCGGTTTTGTCAGCGCGACCGAATCTTCGACCATGTAGTCGATCTGCATCTGTTCGTGATGGACCATGCGAATGCGCTCGGTGAAATGGAGCTGATCGCTCATTGGGACGAAGAATCCGGAAAGCTCGCCCATATAGAGCCGCTTTCTCGTTGCGATCGTGTCGACGACGAGTGTGTCGCCTTCCCAATGCCCGATCGAGTCGCCCATGAGCGTGGGCCATAGCTCGTCATTCGGAGGATGCGACCGACCGTCCGTATAGATGTGGCGCACGGCGCCTACGGTGCTAATGAAAGTGGTTTCCTCCGGCGTCACGCGCCACTCAAACATTCCCGGCGAAGAGGTCGCCGGGAAAGGGGGCGCTTCACACAGCGGCTGATGCGTGGCGGGCGGGTGGGCCGGGTCGGCAGCAACGGCCTCTTCGACCTTTTTTCGTATCTCGTCGTACGCTGCCTGATAGGGGGGAGTGAACGACGGCCGCAGGGCCGCTGCATATTCTTTCAATCTGCGCTGGCCTTCCGCGCTGAATTGCTGGCCGTCGGCTTGTCCCACGAAGGCATCGAGCTCCCAGATGCCCGACCAATCGGGCAGCTTGGCAAAGACTTCGACTCGCTTTTTCGATGAAGTTTGCGCGCCCGTCGGGTAGAGAAAACTGAAAAGAAGCGCAATCACAATTGCCGATTTGGCTGGACGCATCACAATTCGACCGGTGAGGTTCGCGATCACTTGATTGCCTCGGCCGGCCTGCCGAGGATTTTCCCGTCCGGGCCGGTGACGGAGAGAACGAGGCCGGCGTGCTGACCGTCGCGCAGCGGATTGATGAGAATGGTGACCTTATCCCCGGGACTCAGACTTCTCGGCTTCCACCCTTTACGCATTAGTTCGACCGGGGCACCCATCTCGACGCCCCATTCCACCGGTGCGGCCTGTGCATTGTCAGGGTCCGGCACGAGCACTTGAATCCAGCAGTGGGGATTCGTCCACTGAAATTCCTTCACCGTCCCGGTGAGCGTGATCTGCTTCGTCTGATCGAACATCGAGCGGGAGTGGTGAGCGAACGCGGAATTCGCCAGGAGCAAGGAGCCGATACCGATCAGTACCACAATCGCCCTATGCACGCGCTTGCTCAAAATGGGTTTGATCCGTCCTTCGCGTAACGACTTGAACTTGGCGCGGAAGGCTAGCCCTGTTCGATCGTCTGTGTCAACTCAGTCGAGCGAGGCGTGCGAGGCGAGGAATGAATTGGCTAGCTGGCGCATGCGGTTGGCGCAGGGGGAATCCGGAATGGATGTGTTCTGCACGGCGTGAAAATATTCTGAGGCTTGGGCGTTGCGGCCCAGCTCCTGATTGAGGTTGCCGAGCAGGAGTATGAAAATCGGGTTCCCAGGGTAGCGCGCCACGAGCGGCTCGGCGTCCGACAACGCCTCTTCGTATTTTTGGTCGTAGGTGCGCAAGCTTCTCGCCAGAATGAAGCGGATATCGACGGCCAGGAACGACCCCTGATTCATTCCGATCTCCATTTGCTTGATTCCCAACTGCTTGTCACCTCCCGGAATTCCCATGAAAATGCGCAGTAGCTTCACGATCGGGGAAAGCGTGTCCACGTAGTAGTTGTAAATTCCAAGAGCGGCGGTGGCGTCGGCCATTTCCGGATCGAGCTCGAGGGCCGTCAGCATCTCGGCACGCGCGTTCACCCCGGCGTGAGCGGCGGCGCGATTCTCGCCGCGCAGTGCGTAGACCCTGACCTGAAGCGCCCAACCCAGGCCAGCCAACGTGTGCATCTCCGCAGTGTCGGACTTGGCGAGTTGCGCCTCCGCGAGAGAAGTTACTTTGCCGGTGAGCGCGAGATAAGCAGCGTCGTCGGCTTCCTTGGTGTGCTTCCATGCTTCCAGGATGCCGTATTTAATTTCGCAGGCGGGGCAGTACCTCTTCCACCATCTTGCTTCGCCTTCGATCAGATATCCGAGCGGGTGATCGGGCTGCTCTGTCTCGATTTCCTGTGCGAACGCGATGGCCGCGTCGGGATCGCCGCTGTAAATTTTGTCGAGTGCTCGCGTAGCTTTCGGAGGCAGGTTGATGCCGGTGGCGCGCGCGGAAGGCACCACAAATGCGGAGATCAAAATCGCACAGAGGGTAACGGAGGGAAGAAGATGCGCGCGATAGGCGTTCGTCATTTCACCCTCTTGAGCCAGCCGGCGAGCCAGGAGGCGGTAACGTACATTGCGAAGCACTCCAGGGCAAAGGGAATAAAGCCGAGATAGCCGGGTGCGGGCATCTCGAAGATCTTCGTCTGCTGGAACATCGGAATCGTGTAGTGCCATTTCCCGTGCGCCCAGTAATTCCAGAATTCCCAGAGCCAGCCGCAAATCCAGCCCGAGGCAAGAAAACCGTAGAGGCGGCGCGCGAACCCGTCGGAGAGATCGCCGAGAAAGGACGGCAATCGGAGGCGGCGATTCAGCGGGTCGAGTAAAAGGATGAACCCGAGCCACACAAGAACGAAGAGGTAGGCGGCGATGGGCCGCGGAACCACCAGCGGAGCGATCAGAAACGCAGCGCCACAGGTCATCATCGCGTTTTCAGCGGCGCGCGAAATTTTCCATGGTTCGACGGGCAGGGCGGGAAGGAGCGCCTGAACGAGATCGGAGGTCTCAAAAATGGCTGGCGTAATTGTGGCGAACGACCAACCGTATCCGGCGAGCGCGGCGACCCAACTGTGAGGCACGCCGATATACGTCCAATTTTGGAGGCGGAGGTTATAGGCCTCGAAGAGGAGCCAGAGCGGAATCGAGAGAAGCGCCATGCGCGCGAGAGTGATGGGTGCGTCGTGCAGGCGCGAGCGATTGGTGAGTGCGAGAACTGCCGCATCCGCAATCAGAATGTAGGCGCTCCAGGCAATCGGCGTGAAAAATGTGGCGACCGGATCCGTGCCGCCAAAGAGCATGCATTCCGCGCCGACCAGCGCGACCATACCGAGCCAGCCGTGTGCCGGAAACGCGCGGCGCCGACGACGGCGGAAAAATCCGGCAACGAGAATGGCAAGTGTGGCGGCCGTGACGGCGAGACCGAGGATCAGCTTGAGCGACAACGGGGACGGGTGATGGTCCATTGAACTCAACGCGTATGGTAGCGCAGTTGGATGCAGTTTTCGGCGGGCGCCAGAGCGTTTCTTGCTATGCTCTGCCTGCTTTGGCGGAAGGAAAATGATGTGAGCGAGGCGGAAAGACTCGAGCGGGGGTTGGGGCTGGTCGAGGCGACGTCGCTGAACATGACGTTCATGGTCGGCATCGGACCGTTCGTGGTAATTCCGTTCGTGATTCAGGCAATGGGCGGGCCGGGAAGCCTGGTGGCGTGGGCGGCGGGCGCGTTGTTGGCGGTGTTCGACGGTTGCATCTGGGCCGAACTCGGCGCGGCGATGCCGCAGGCCGGCGGAAGTTACGTCTACCTGCGTGAGGCGTACGGAGCACAGCGCTGGGGGCGGCTGCTGTCGTTCCTTTACATCTGGCAGACGCTGTTTCAGGGGCCACTGAGCATCGCTTCGGGTGCGCTCGGGTTCGCGACCTACTCGCGTTACCTGGTGGAGAAATCGGGCCGGGCCACGGAGATCGTGGGAGTGTTCGGAACGCACGGCGACAACGCAATTGCCGGGGCGATCATCGTGCTGGTCGTGGTGCTACTTTACCGGCGGATCACCGAGGTCGGGCGAATTTCGGTGGTGTTCAGCGTGATCGTGGTCGGCACGATTCTCTGGATCGTTTGGGGAGGCGCAAGGCATTTCAACGCGCAGCGCGTGTTCGAGTTTTCCGGCGGCGGATGGAATTGGTCCTGGCTGCTGTTTGCGGCGCTGGGACGTGGGATGGTGCAGACGATCTACAGCTATCTCGGCTACTACAACGTCTGCAACCTGGGCGGTGAGATGAAGAACCCCGAAAAAAATATCCCACGGGCGATTTTCATTTCCATCATCGGGATCACGGCGCTTTATCTGGCGATGCAGACAAGCATCCTGAGCGTGATTCCGTGGCGCGAGGTGGCGCAATCGAAGTTTATCGTGAGTACATTCATTGAGCGCGCGTACGGGAGTCAGTGGGCTACGCTCGCGACAGCGCTGATTTTGCTGACCGCGCTCGGGTCGGTTTTTGCGGCGACGCTTGGATATTCGCGCGTGCCCTACGCGGCGGCGCTAGACGGAAATTTTTTCTCAATTTTCGCGCGCCTGCATCCGACGAAACATTTCCCGTACATTTCGCTCGTGGCGCTGGGCGCGGCGGCCATGGTGTTCAGCCTGCTATTCAGCCTTTTGTCCGTAATCCGCGCCATCCTGGCGATGCGATGCATCATCCAATTCATCGGCCAAGGGGTGGGGCTGATCTTGCTGCGAAGGCGTTGGGGGAATGCACGGTTGCCGTTCCGCATGTGGCTATATCCGGTGCCAGTCGTGGCAGCAATCATCGGCTGGATGGGAATTTTCATTTCGACGGGGCGAACGCCGATGTTGGCGTCGCTCGGTGCAGCGACGGCTGGAATTCTTGTATATTTAGGACGCGCGCGATGGATGCGCCAGTGGCCCTTTGAGGAGACTGCCTGATGCGTGGAAGGATGGCACGAAGGAGTTCGACTTTGGCCGCGATCGTTTTCGCGGGAGCGATGGGATTTGCGGCTGTCTCGTCGGCCTCAGCGCAGAGCCTGGCGGAGACGGTTCAGGCGATCAACAAGGCGCGCGTGACGACGCGAATTCTGTACGTAACCGCACATCCGGATGACGAAACGGCCGGGCTCCTGGCATATCTTTCGCGAGGACTGTACGCCGATGTGGCCGTGCTGACGATCACGCGCGGGCAGGGAGGGCAAAACGCCATTGGTCCCGAGCAGGATGGGCCGCTGGGCGTGGTGCGCACGACGGAATTGCTGGCGGCGGACTCGCATTACGGCGTGCATCAATTTTTTACGCGGGCGGTCGATCCAGGATTCTCGAAAAGCCCCGAGCGGACGATGAAAATTTGGGGCGATCAGATTCCGCTGGAAGACATGGTGCGGGTCATCCGGATGTACCGGCCTCAAGTGGTGATCAACGGCTGGGGCGGAGTTCATTTCGGGCACGGACAGCATCAGGCCAGCGGAATCCTGACGCCGCAAGCGGTCGCTGACGCGGCCGATCCCACGAAATTTCCGGATCAAATTGCGCAGGGACTCACGGCGTGGAAGATTTCGCTCGAGCTGCGTCCGGGAAGTTTCGGTTTTGGCCCTGCCACGGCGAGCAGTGCACCTGGTGGCGTGACATTGCCTGTGAACGACGTTTCGCCGCTGTGGGGACAGAGCTACGTGGAAATGGGAATGGAAGGACACGCGCAGCACGTGTCGCAGGGCACGCCATCGTTTACAGGCAATCCATTTTTCCGGCGGTCGCCATCGCTCATTGTGGAACACGGGCAGGAAGGCGGCGGGTCGTTTGACGTAAAGGAATTGGCGGAATCCATCGCGTCGCTCGCGGACCGCTATGCGCAATGGCAAAGCTCGATGGCGCCTGCGCTTGCGGCGGCGGAACAAGACCTGGCATCCGCGTCGAAATCGGCGCTCGAACTCGATCGGGCGGCCGCGGCAAAATCGCTGGCGGAAGCGGGCAAGGCAATTTCCGGATTGCGGCAGAAACTATCGAGCGAAGGCGGAGGCGAGAGCGTGGCTGCGCAGTGGGAACTCGACCGCATCCAGAAAAGAATTGACGCTGCGCTCGATGATGACGTGGCGCTGCCGGTGGACACGCAAGCGAGCCGTCACGAGCTGGTGGCTGGCGAATCGTTCACCGTGGACGTGAATTTTCTCGACAAGCCCGCGACGCCGGCGAAATGGAAGGTGGACCCATCGAGCTTGCTGGTGCCAGAGGGTTGGAGCGCGACGCTCGACGACGCCGATGCCAGGGGCAGCAACTATCACTTCAGGGTATCGATTCCAGCAGGAGCAAAGCCGCCAACCACGCCCGCCGATGCAGTGTTGCCCTTTCCGGCGCCGCTCGTCAAGCTCGCGCTGCGCATGAGTGTGGACGATTATGAGTTCACGGTTGAAAAAGCGGTGGAATCGGCCGAAGCGAAAACCACCGCGATTATAACGTATCCGCTGGAACTCGTTCCGGCAGTGACACTGACGGTCGAGCCAGCGCAGGTGATGGTGCCGGAAAAGCACGCGGCGGCGCCCGCCGATCTGCTGGCGCGCGTGCGTTACCACG
>Ga0210398_10000288_pt1 | contig 61108 bp, 47 predicted proteins | sample IncBWC4OmetaG_FD_161047 | JGI IMG/M metagenome (GOLD analysis project Ga0210398, IMG submission 161047) | Forest soil microbial communities from Barre Woods Harvard Forest LTER site, Petersham, Massachusetts, United States - Inc-BW-C-4-O | ecosystem: Environmental > Terrestrial > Soil >... | reverse complement strand
GGAGAGCTGGGTGCATCGCTTCCCGCTAGTGGCGCCACATCCACCTTCACGCCCTTGATCTTGCCGCTGGTCAGCGCCAAGGCAAAATTCATGCGGTTCAGCAGCGCGGACGAACTCACCCAGGTTGCCGCCTTCATCGAATAGCCCGTCGGGGGCTGCGCTCCATAGAGCGGCATGCCCATGTTGTTGAGCTGGCGGGCGAGTGGCGTGGCATCGTCGACCTCTGCGCCTGTGGCGCGGACCGCCGATGCCACGAATTCCAGCGGTGTCTTCACCTTGTCGCGATAGGTGCCGTCCTCCCAAAACTCGGGCGAGTGAAGAAGCACGGTCATGATTTCACGAATGTCGCCCTTCTTTTTCAAAAACGCTTTCGCCATGCGGTCAACCAAAGCTGGCGGCGGATCGTCGGCAACGAAACGTTCCGCCAGCTTGAGTGAGATGAAGTGCGCCGTCTGCGGACTTGTGGCCAGCCGGTGCAGCACTTCCAGTCCCTCATCTTCGCCCTTGGGCTTAATGCGGCGACCGAGCACGAACTTGGGTCCGGGCTCGTGCATGCGCGGATCGAATCTGAAACTGCCTCCCTGATAAGGCTTTTCGATCGTCCACCCGGTAAAGACTTTGGCGACCTCTGTAACATCGCGCTGCGAGTAGCCCCCATTTACACTCAGCGTGTGCAGTTCCAGCAATTCGCGTCCATAGTTCTCATTCAGCCCGCTCGGGCGCTTGCCCGGATTGGGCCGTGGCGGAAAATGGCGACCGTACGGACCAGACGGATGCGGCGGAATGCCCAAAGCCTGCGCCGAATCCGGTCCCACGCTGAGCCAGTTATCCAGGTAGAACAACATTGCCGGACTTTTCGCGGTGGCCACGAGCAGGTCCTCAAATTTTCCGAGGGCGTGGGGGCGGATTACATCGCGCTCGTAGCTGGTGATGAGCAGACGATCCACTCCCTTGTCCACGAACACGTTGAAGTGGTTGAACCAAAAGTCAGTCATCACTTCTTCCATCTGACGATCACTGTAGATAGCCCGCAGAAGCTTGGCCTGTGCCAGTTCGCTGGTCACGACGCCGGCAGGATTATTCATGGCGAGCAGGGTTTCCTTTTGTTTCGGAGACAAGCCATCCAGAAACTCCGGGCCTTTGCCGCCGCGCAAGGAATCGGCCAGCGAACGCTGAGCGTGGGGTGACATCTTGAGAATTTTCTTGAAGCGCTCGTCGGGCGGGAGGTTCGGCAGTTGCTGGACCTCCAGGTCAGCGTAAAGCTGCTCCTCACGCCGGCGTGCCTGCTCTTGCGCCTCGGGGCTCAACTTTGCCGGAGGCGCCGTGGAGGCCATGGTGTCGCCGCTGTCTGCCGCGGCCTTGGTATTTGTATCGGGGGCTGCATCCTTGCCCGCATTCATGACCGAATTATCAGCGGACGCATTCTGGCTGGCTGCCGCAGAGCCGGGCGCCATGGTCGAACCATCAGCAGGAGGCTTACCGCCGCGATCGGGAGCCGCGGGATTTGCATTTTTGACTTCCTGCAAGCGCTCTTTTCGCTCCAGTTGGCGGTCAATCTGAATCTGATACACCATTCGCAGCGCCGCATCAGAGGGCATGGCTTTCTTGCCACTGGCGATTTGATTGATCTCTTGACCATCCGGAAAATCTTCGGCCAATTCCTTGGTGCTCAGGCGCGTTGTGCGAAGCGGTTCCAGATGCGCCGCGAGGGCGCTGTCATCGATTTTTTCGGGATGCAGTTGAAGATCAATCCACTGCTCGACCCCGATCGCCATAACGCGCTGCACGTCTCCCGGACGCGCTCCGAAGGTCAGGCGATTGAGAGCGTGGAGGGCGCGACGTTGCTCGCTGGCGCCAGAGGGCGGCTTGTCCTTCTTTTTCGCGAGCAGGGGCGGGACGGCGCACGCCCAGCCGACGCAGAGAAAAAAAACCCCAATCTTCGCACGGCTCGCAGGCATGAAGACTCCGGGTCAGGGAAAGACCACAGCCCTCTTATTATCAACCCGCGGGGAAGCAAAAAGTTGTTGCATCGAAGACAACCGAAGGCCGAGGGTGCGGTTGGAGCCAAGAGCCAAGCCAGCGGCCGAGAATTACGTCAGATACACTTTGCCGCGGGAGACTTTGTGCTGTAAGGTCGCGGCCAACTGATCCACATCAGTGGGAGCGATGTTTACCGCCATATGGTCAGCCAACAGCGGAGTTCGATTGCTGCCCACGGCATCACGCCGCACCTGGATCAGCAGGGCCTGCACCACGTTGGGATCGTATTTCTGCGGAGTCATGCGCACCAGATCGGTCAACGCACCGCCCAGGGAAAGAGGCTCGCGGTAAGGCCGCAGGCTGGTCATCGCATCGAAGGTATCGGCGAGCGCCATGATGCGCACGGGCACGGGCAATTCTTCGTTGGCCAAAGCATCGGGATATCCGGAGCCGTCGCAGCGCTCATGGTGCCAGCGTACCGACTCGTGAATCTTCGGCCAGGGGAACTCCACGCTGCTGACAATCTGATGGCCAACCACGGTATGATCGGCCATCTCGCGAAATTCCTCCGGGTTGAGCGCTGCCGGTTTGCTGAATAGGCGGCGGTCGACAGCCACCTTGCCGATATCGTGTAAATATCCGGCGCTGCGTAGCGCGGCGACTTCTCCGGCCTCGACGCCCATCGCTTCGCCGATTGCAGCCGCGTAACGCCCCACCCGCAGCGAGTGGCCGTGAATGTTTACGTGCTTCACATCGATGGCGGTGGCGAAAGCTTCGAGAGCGCTGTCATAGAAGCCGTGCAGTGACGCCATCAGGCGCAAGTTTTCAGTGACCCGCTGCGCCAGGGTCTGGGTCAGCGCGTGGTTGTGCACGGCCAGCCCGATATAACTGCACAGCAGTTCGACGGCATCGAGTTCTGCCTCCAAGTAGGGCGCGTCACCGGGACGACGTCCCAAGGCGATAACCCCGGCTAGCTTGCCCATAGACTTGAGCGGAGCGATGCACTTGAACAACTCAGGAGCGACGTTGCCATTCGAGCTGAGAAATATGGAATACGTGGAAGCGTTGAGCACAACTGGTCCGCGCGCCGCGGCGAGGGCATGAGCATGCTTGGGAAGAAGAGGAATGAAGGCCGGCTCGGGCAGCATCGCGAAGCCGTCGGCCGCCACGGAAGTGAGCATGGTGGGCTTCTCATTGAAAACGAAAAGCGCTCCTTCGCGCGCACCCGCGGCTTCCATCACAGCGGACAACATTTGGCGCGATGTGTCGCTGAATTCGCGCTCGGCCGTCAGTTCCGGTCCGAGATCGGAGAGAGCTTCCACCGTGCGCAACAGCCTGCGGAAATTATTGGTCTCCACGATAGACGAGTAATCCGAGAATGCTGAGCAAAACGAGCGTAACATGCGGCAAGAGCGACAGCGAGAACACGTTGTTGGTTAGTTTGGTGCGAAAACAGTCAAGCAGTTTACGAATCTGATTCTGACCCATCTGAGGGATAGTTTTAGAAGTGCTCGCGGAGTTCGGCGAAGCCGCCCACGATGAGCAAACGCTGCGGCGGCGGAGCCGCGTCCAGTTCGTCGTGTTCGAGAATCCAGGTGTTGCCGTGGGGTACAAAAACTGCATGTAGTCCTGCGGCCAGTGCCGGGTTGATGTCTGATTTCGGACTGTTGCCGATCATCCACGTGGAATCGTGGGCGAGTTCATATTTCTCGATGATCGCGTGATAGGCTGCGGTGTCCTTCTCCGCCACGATCTCCATCGCCGCAAAATAGTCTTTCAATCCTGAGCGCTCGATCTTTCCCGTCTGCTCCACGATGGCGCCCTTGGTCACCAGGATGAGGTGGTGGCGAGCCGAGAGATACTGCAGCGTGTCCACCACTGCGGGGAGAATCTCGATGGGATGGTCGGCGATGGTGTGGGCGAAGCTGTTGATCTGGGCGTGCAACTCCGGCGTGACCGGTGCCACGCGCAGCCGTTCAAACGTATCGACCAGCGCGTGCGCGAAGCTGTGCAGACCATAGCCATGCTTCACGATGCATTCCCGCTCCACATCATTGAGCACGCCGCGCACTTGCTCGGGAGAAAACTCATGATGATTGAGGAACGAAATGAAGCGCGCGATCGCCTGCTCGAAGTAAATGTTGTTCTCCCAGAGCGTATCGTCGGCGTCGATCAGGAGGGTTTGAGAAGACAAGCTTTCAGCTCATAGCTTAGTGATATGCAGCGGACGAATAAATGTTGGTAAAACTCCGGAGCGCTAAGAGCTAAAAGCCCAAGAGCCAAAAAGCTCCTTATGATACCCAGTCCACGCGCGCCTCGGGTCCGATGATGCCAGCCTTGTGACCCATGTCCAGCAGACGCACAACACCCTCGCGTCCTTCCGGCCCGTAGTCAAGCGTTCGTTCGTTCACGTACATGCCGACGAACCGGTCGGCGGTTTGCGAGTCGAGATCGCGGGCGAACTGCATGGCGTAGGACAAAGCTTCTTCGCGGTGGTCAAGCGCGTACTGAATGCTGTCGCGCAGTGCGCCGTTGACTGCGGAGATGAGCTCCCGGCCAAGCGCGCGGCGAATGGCGTTGCCTCCCAGCGGGAGCGGCAGGCCGGTGATCTTCTGCCACCAGCGGCCGAGATCGACGATCCGGTGCAATCCGGACTTGTCGTAGGTCAACTGCCCTTCATGGATGATGAGTCCAGCCTCGTACTTGCCCTCGAGCACTTGCGGAATAATCTGGTCGAAGGGCACGACCTCAGTCTCTGCTCCCGGAGCGAAAAGCTGAAGTGCAAGATAGGCGGTGGTGAGCTTTCCGGGAACCGCGATGCGCTTCTCCTTAATCTCGCTCTGCGTGAAGGGGCGCGGCGAAACGATCATGGGACCATAGCCTTCGCCCACGCTGCCTCCGCAGGACATGAGCGCATAAAGGTCCTGTATATAAGGATAGGCGTGAAACGAAATCGCGGTCACATCGTAGACGCCTTCGCGCGCCTTCTGGTTTAGGGTTTCGATATCGCAAAGCGTATGCGCGAAGCGCAGACCCGGCAGGCGGACCTTGCTGGTCGCGAGGCCGTAGAACATGAAGGCGTCGTCAGAATCCGGGCTATGAGCAATAGAAATCTCGCGCACCTGCGAGTCGCCGGCGCGGGATGGTTTCAATTCTTGTTCGGAACTTACCGTCATCGTTTGAACTCCAACTAAGGCTGCTGCTTTTTGCCGCTGGCAGGATTGGGCTGCCATCGAGCCACAATGCCACCGGCGACCATCACTTTGATGATCTCCGCAAACAGAAACCAATAGAGTCCCCAGCGGAAAGCTTGTGCGAGGGAATGCGTGAGCACCGCCAGCCAGGCCAGGCCTCCGGTGAATAGCAGAACTTCGCCGAGCAAGCCGCCGATCACGGCACGAGCGAAGCTCCGGCGACCGCGTTCCATCACGTATCCTGCAACCCACGCCACCAGCGGATAAGTCAGCAAGAATCCGCCGGTCGGGCCCAGCAATTGCGCGATTCCTCCCGGACCCAAAGGACTGAACACCGGCATTCCCATGGCGCCTTCCGCCAGATAAAGTGCAAGCGCCGCAAACCCGCGGCGGCTTCCGAGCAGCAAGCCCACCAGTAGCACTCCGAAATTCTGCACCGTCAGCGGCACCGGTGTGCCCGGCAAGGGAATCGTGATATGGGCGCACAACGCCACGAACAGGCTGCCGCCTACCACCAGGGCGACCTGCTGCGCAGCCTCAGGAACGAGATGACGTTCCTTCGAATTGTCTAGAACTCGCACCGCCGCTTTCTCCATGGATCCCCGAACCTTCAACCCGCAGTATCACTCCTCAATCTGGCCCGACTGATCCTCGCGCTCCAGTTGCCTGGTGCTAAGCTCCTGGGCCGCGTGTGCCGCCTGCAAGTGCCGTCGCAAACGCATGTACAAGGCAATGGCAACGCACACTACGACCAGGGTACTCACACCCAGGATCAGGAACCACCAGATCATCCGCACAACCGGTTAGGATAACAGATCAGAGGCGGTGAAAAGGAAAGTCACGGGTAGCGCCCCCGCTGGCCGCAGTTGGATTGGCTCCGAGTCGTCGCACTGGTCATGCACGCGTGGCGGTGAGGAGGGCCTGCAATCTCTAGCTGGCCTTTTTAGGAGCCATCCTTTCCCGCATCATCTCGACCCGCTTCTGCACGAACTTGAAGCGTTCCCGCCCATACTTGGAACTCATGATTACTTTCTCGATGATTCCAAACATCTGCGGATCGCCGGACTTTTCGCGCAACTCTTTGAGAAAGGGATGAACCTTGGCAAATACAATGAACATTTCACCGCTGACTGCGGGTTGCAGGAACAGATCCGAGTTCAGCACGCCGTGCAATACGAAGGATGCGGCCATGCTCCAGTAACCAGATACTTGGCGAAGCCAGTTGTTCTCCTGCGATCCCGCCGTAAACGCGATCTTCATAAAATCGTCAGCGCTCGCCGGCCAGAATTCTGTGAACCACCAACTGCGCGCCTTCCGCATTTCAGCTTCGCGGCGCAGATCGTAGAGCTGGAGAATTAGTTGAGCGTCGGTAGCCGTGGGCTGTTTTGCCATGAAAGACCTCGTCTGGGAATCGAAGTAGATTAATCGTAAAAGCGAGGGCCTGTGAGTTACCCAATGGCCCGATCGCACAATACTATGCGCTGGTCGCCGCCGCTTCCGGAGCCGGCGCGGGCCGCTCGTACTCGCACTCTTTGTTCGGGCAAGCAATCACCGGTCCGGCCTTGAGATTTTTCTCCACCAGATATTCACTGCCGCAAGCCGGACACTTTTCGGCAATGGGTCGGTGCGCCGAAGTGAATTTGCACTTCGGATAATTTCCACATCCATAGAAAGTATTGCCTTTACGAGCGCGCTTTTCCACCAGTTCGCCGTCTTTGCACTCCGGACACTTCACGCCGATAAAGTTCTGCTTCACGTACTTGCATTCGGGATATCCGCTGCACGCCGTGAACTCGCCGAAGCGTCCATGGCGGATCATCATGTTGCGGCCGCACTTCGGGCATAGCTCGTCGAGTGGAATGTCGGGAACTTTTTTGCCCTGGTCGAGACGCCGGGTAGTTTTGCAGTCGGGATATCCCGTGCAGGCCATGAACTGCCCGAAGCGCCCGCGCTTGAGCACCATCACCCGCCCGCAGTTTTCGCAATATTCCTCTTGCGTCGTCTCCTGTACATCGGCTGAATCGAGGTCGGGCAGGTTGATGGGATTTTCTTTGGTGAACGTACAAGTGTTGGGGTCTTCTTTGTCATAGGTGCTGCACGCGTAGAACGATCCGTGCTTGCCCCACTTGATCACCAGCGGCGCGCCACAACGCTCGCACTTCTCGTCTGTGGGCTTTTCCATCCGCTTGATGTTCTCCATATGCTTTTCGGCATATTTGAGATCCTTCTGGAATTTTTTGTAGAAGTCGGCAAGCGTGTCGGTCCACTTCTCTTTGCCTTCTTCGATCTCGTCGAGTTCTTCCTCCAGCCGCGCGGTGTAGGCCACGTCGAAAATGTCGCGAAAGTTTTCCACCAGCAGATCGGTGACCACTAATCCGATTTCCGTCGGAGTGAACTTGCCGCCAAGCTTCTGGACATACTGCCGCTCTTGAATGGTCGAAAGAATCGCCGAATAAGTTGAGGGACGACCGATGCCGCGTTCCTCGAGCTCCTTGACCAGCGACGCTTCGTTGTAGCGCGGCGGGGGTTCGGTGAAATGCTGCTCCGGTTTCAGTTCTTTCAGCGAAAGCTTCTGTCCAGCTTCCAGCGGCGGCAGCTTGTGCTTCAGTTCTTCGTCTTCTTCGTCTTTGCCTTCCTTCGATTCTTCGTAAACCCGCAGGAAGCCGTCGAACTTCAGTACCGATCCAGTTACGCGGAACCACAACACATCGCTGTTCTTCGCCTTCGCATCGATGTCGACCGTAGTCTGGTCGAAAAGCGCAGGCATGATCTGCGACGCCACAAAGCGCTGCCAGATCAGCTTGTAGACCTTGAATTCATCTTCTTTTAAATACTGTTTTACCTGATCGGGATGGCGCATCGCCGAGGTTGGCCGGATGGCTTCGTGCGCCGCCTGCGCTTCCTTCTTCTCTTTATATGTGTTTGGCGTCTCGGGCAGATAGGCCGCGCCGTATTCCTTGCCTACGTATTCGCGTACTTCCTGAATCGCCTCGGGCGCAACCCGGGTGGAATCGGTACGCATGTAAGTGATCAGGCCGACCAGGCCTTCTTCCCCCAACTCCACGCCTTCATAAAGCCGCTGCGCGATCATCATGGTGCGCTTCACGCTGAAACGCAGCTTGCGGGAGGAATCCTGCTGTAGTTTACTCGTGGTAAACGGAGGGGCAGCATTGCGGCGGCGTTCTTTCTTGTCGACTGAGCGCACGACCCAGTCGGCTTGTTCGAGCTCCGCGCGGATCTTTTCCGCATCCTCGCCGTTCGTAACTTCAATCTTCTCTTCGCCCTTGCCTAAAAATCGCGCATCGAATGTCGGAGGCTTGCTGGCCGCCAGGTGCGCATCGATCGTCCAGTATTCTTTTTTCTCGAACGCTTTAATTTCGCGTTCGCGTTCCACGATCAATCGCAGGGCGACCGTCTGGACGCGACCGGCGGAAAGGCCGCGACGCACTTTATCCCACAGCAGGGGAGAGACCTGATAGCCGACTAGGCGATCGAGCACGCGACGCGCCTGTTGGGCGTCTACAAGATTTTGGTCGATCGCGCGGGGATGCTCGAACGCCGCCTGCACGGCCCGCTTGGTAATTTCATTGAATGTGACCCGCTGGATGCGTGGCGGCGCATCCGGATTAGCCTTCTTCTTTTTGCCTTTTTTCGCCTTGGCGCCGTTGCCGTCGAGTTCCCCCGCAAGGTGTGCCGCAATGGCCTCGCCTTCGCGATCCGGGTCAGGCGCGAGATAGATCGCATCCATCGCTCCTGCCAGCTTCTTCAGCTTGGCCAGAACCTTTTCTTTCCCAGGGATCACAACATAGTCGGTCTCAAACTCGTTGCTGGTATCCACACCCAAGGTGCTCTTGGGCAGATCTTTCACGTGGCCAAGTGAGGCTTCGACAGTAAATCCCTTCCCCAGATATTTCTGGATAGTTTTCGCCTTGGCTGGCGATTCGACAATGACCAAACTCTTTACCAAATCGAACCTCTGCTCTTAAGGATTTCGCTTCGAAGCTAGCACGAATGGGACGGCGGCAACAAGTTACCGATGAAAAGCGTGGGCTGACATGCTAGAAGCTTTTACAAATTCTTCCCCGGCAGCTGTCGGATTTTGCCGGTCAACTCTAGTTCAAACAGTACGGCGAAAATCTCGGAGGAGGATAAGTCAGCCCCCCACCCTTCCACCAGTTCGTCGATATGCGTGGCCTCGTCGGGTTTCAGCACACTCAGAACTCGCCTTTGTCGTGCGGTGGAAGCCCTTCGTCCGGAATAGAGATGCGGAAGACGCCCCGCCGGATTCAGGCGAGTCTGCGGGACTCAATGCCCGCTTAACCTCCGTGGGAAGATCTTCCTCCACATCTTCCCAGGTTGCGACCAGCTTCGCGCCCTGCTTAATCAGGCTGTTTGGCCCCCCGAAATTTTTGTTCGTAGCATTTCCCGGCACGGCGACACATCACGGTTTTGCTCAAGCGCGCAGCGTGCCGTAATGCGAGTTCCGGAATACTCCGCTGCTTCCACAACCAGCACGCCCGCTGACATCCCGCTCAGGATACGGTTGCGGATTGGAAAGTTCTGCGGGGCCGCAAACCTCCCATCGGAAACTCCGAAATCAGGGCCCCGCTCACGGCAAGAATCTGCTCGGCCGGATGCGAATTTTCATTGGGATAAGTCACGTCAACGCCGGTGCCAAATACCGCGATGCTTTCACTTTGGCCGCGATCGCGCTGCGATGGCTGGCGGTGTCGACTCCCCGCGCCATGCCGCTGATAATCATCCCTCCTTGCGTTGCCAGGCTGCCGCAGCACTGCGGGATTGCCCCGAACCGATAACACCAAGCGCGGGTCGTAAATTTCTTTTAGCCGTGGTGGATAACGAAAATCCCCGCCAGTAACGATTGTCACGCCCCCACCGGCAGCGCGAGCAACCTCCTCCCCTGCCAATTCCGCAGACTTTCCCGTAGCAATCGACTCTGCCGACACGGCCTGGGTCCCTGTGACTTCCAGCTCCGTGAGCGAGGCCCGGAAACCGCTTCCGCGCTGCCGAGGTGCTCCACCCGTTTCCACGCCTTGGTTGGCTCCCGGCCATGGGTCAGCGAGATGGCGAGCCACTCCAGAATATGGGCTGCGGGGGCGGCTACGGCATTCGCAGGGTTCTACTCCGTCTTCTTTGACTGGGCGGACTGGAGTCATTCGTGGAGTGCAGTGTCAGGGGAAGCCGTCACAATACCTGATCAAAGACGTCTGCTAGAATCAAAACAGGAATGAGACGTCTGCGCCTTTCTGCGATTTCCTACCTTAATACTGCGCCCCTGATGTGGGATTTTGAGCACGGCGACGCAGGCCAAGAGTTTGATATTTCCTATACGCTGCCCTCGGTCTGCGCTCGCTCGCTAGAGAATCGGACTGCCGACATCGGAATCATTCCGGCGGCCGCCTACACCCAAATCCCCGGGCTACTGGTGGTACCTTGTGTGGCGATTGCGTCGCGCCGTCCCGTACGCTCCATTCTCTTAGTCAGCAAAGTGCCGGTAGAAAAGATCCGCACCGTGGCTTTGGATACCTCATCGATGACCTCGGTGGCGCTGACGAAGGTTCTGTTTGAAAAATGGCTGGGCGGGGGCCGAACATTTACCCCGATGCCTCCCGACATCGAAAAAATGCTCGCCGAGCACGATGCCGGATTGGTAATTGGAGATCCCGCGCTGCAGATCGACCGCTCGCGCTATCTCGCCCTCGATCTTGCCGAAGAATGGATTCGTCGCACCGGCAAGCCGTTCGTATTTGCCTTTTGGGCTGTGCACAGTGCGGCGTTACCGGAAGCAGAGCCTTGCGCAGACTTGCCAGCGGTTTTCCAGCAATCCCGCGACCATGGACTGGAACCTTCCAGCCTCGACCAGATCAGCAGTGAATGGGCTACCAGGCTGGGCCTCAGCGAAGCTGATGTGCGGTCTTACCTGACAGACAACATTTATTACCAACTCGACGCACCCTGTCTGGAAGGGTTGCAACTGTTCTATCGCTACGCGGCCGAGATCGGCGCGTTGCCCGCCGCTCCGCCAATCGACTTTCTGGGCACTGCAAAAGCCTGTATAGCGCAATCGATATAGCAGCCTGTAAACTCCTACAACCTGAATGCTGCCGCATCTTCATCCGCTGCTGGCAATGTCGGTGTGGCGACACCTCCGCCGCATGGGCGGCCCCGGCCTGATCCTGCTCGGCATCGCCGACAATTCCGTGATTCCTCTCACCGGTAGCATGGACGTGCTGACGATCTGGCTGGCCGCACGCCATCGCGAGCCTTGGCCCTACTACGCCCTGATGGCCACGATCGGTGCGGTTGTCGGCGGTTACATTACTTATGCCCTGGCGCGCAAGGGGGGCAAAGAGACGATGGAGCGCAAGCTCACCCAGAAGCGAACTCAGCAGGTCATCCGGGCCTTTGAACGCTGGGGATTCGCCGCAGTCGCGATTCCCGCCTTGCTGCCTCCGCCTTTTCCCTTCCTGCCGTTTCTCTTGGCCGCGGGCGCTATGCAGTACTCGAAAAAGAAATTCCTAAGCGCGTTAACCCTCGGCCGCGGGATTCGCTACTTCCTTGAGGCCGCCGTGGCATTCGTTTATGGCGGGCATATCTTGCGTTTCTTCTCCCACTATTACAAACCAGCCATGGTTATCCTGATTGGCTTGGCGGTGATCGGCGGGGTAGTCTCGTTCATTGAATACCTGCGGATGAAAAAAGAATAGTGCTGCGCCATCGCATTTGGAGCCAGCCGCCGTTCTCCGTTAGAATTGAGTAGTCAACATGTCTCTCACCAAGCAGCAAGCCCTGGAGATGTTCGAGTCCGATGACCTGATCGGCATCGGCATGGAAGCCGACGCTGTTCGCCGCCAGCTTCATCCGGAAGGCACCGTCACCTACATCATCGACCGCAACATTAATTACACGAATTTCTGCACCGAGTACTGCACCTTCTGTGCCTTCTATCGCCCCTTAAAAGGGCCGGCCGCGAAGGAAGGCTACATCCTCGATTTAGATACGATTTACGAGAAGATTCGCGAGACCGTGGAACTCGGCGGCACCGGGGTGCTGATGCAGGGCGGCCTGCATCCTGATCTGAAGATCGACTGGCACGAAAAAATGTTGCGCGGCATCAAGCGGCGTTTTCCGCAGGTTCATCTGCATTGCTATTCCGCGTCCGAAATCATTGCCATCGCCGAGTACAGCGGTCTCAGCATTCGCGATACGATTCTGCACCTGCGCGACGCCGGACTCGATTCCATCCCCGGCGGCGGTGCCGAAATTCTCGACGACGAAGTCCGCTACAAAATCGCCCGCCTGAAATGCCTCACCGGCGACTGGATCAACGTCCACCGCACTGCGCACCAGATTGGCATGCGCACCACCGCGACCATGATGTTCGGCGTCGGGGAGGATTACAAACACCGCGTCAATCACCTGCAGGAACTCTACGACCTGCAGGAAGAGACGGGCGGCTTCACCGCGTTTATCCCCTGGAGTTTCCAGCCGCACAACACCGCGCTCGGTGGCCGCCACTGGGATGAAGCCACAGCCGTCGAATACCTGAAAGTACTGGCAATCTCGCGCCTGTATCTCTCGAACTTCCTGAATGTGCAAGCGAGCTGGGTCACGCAGGGCCTCAAAGTCTGCCAGATGGGCCTGCGCTTCGGCGGCAACGACGTCGGTTCGGTGATGTTAGAGGAAAATGTGGTGAGAGCCGCCGGCGTGACTAACTGCACCACCGAAGAAGAGCTGCGTCGCATCATTCGCGACGCCGGCTTCCGCCCCGCCCAACGCGACACGCTCTACCGGCAGTACTTCCTCAATTAGCACCTAACTCCCGGCAGGCCGCACTGATCCTCTACCATACTCTGCACGCCTTTACCGCCACCATAGACTGCGGCGCCTTGCAGCCAAACGCTTTGGCAAACTCTGGCATGTTGACTAGGACTCCGTTTGCCCGGAAGCGGTCTGGCGAATGCGGATCGGTGGTCGCGATCAGGCGCTCCATTTCTGGACGCCACACCGCACACCAATCCTGCGCAAATCCCAGGAAAAACTCCTGAATGGGCGTGTAACCGTTGACGATTTTCTTATTCAAATCCAGCCCCTGCTGCGCAGCGCGCGCCAGAAAGGCAATGTAGGCCAGCCGCGCCCCTCCATTGTCGGCCGTGTTTTCGCCCAGCGTGAGCTTGCCGTTGAGCTTGGTGTCGCCCACGCTGAACTGGCTGTATTCATTCACCATGCATTCTGCCTTCTCGGTGAACTTGTCCGCATCTTCTGTCGTCCACCAATCGTGCAGATTGCCGTGTCCATCGAACTGCCGACCCTGATCGTCAAAGCCGTGCGTTATCTCGTGGCCCATGAAGAGGCCAATGTGGCCGTAGTCCAGTGCAGCCCCGGACGACGGATCGAAAAACGGAGATTGCAGCACCCCGGCCGGGAAGTTGATGTCGTTCATGCTGGGGTTGTAATACGCGTTTACCGTGGGTGGCGACATTCCCCACTCATCGCGATTCACCGGCTTGCCAATCTTTGCGAGCTGGCGATGGGCCTCGAACTCTGCCGCGCGCAGACCATTGCCCAATGCATCGCCGCGCTCCACCAGCAGGCTGGAATAGTCTCGCCAATTACTCGGATAGCCGACCTTGTTGGCGATCAAGTGCAGCTTCTCTTGCGCCAGCTTCTTGGTTTTCGGGCTCATCCAGTCGAGGCTTTCAATGTCCCCGCCCATGGCCGCTTCAATGTCATGAATCAGCTGCAAAGTCTGCTCTTTGCTGGACGCAGGAAACTTCTGCTCCACGTACGCCTTGCCCAAAGCCTCGCCCAACGCGCCGTCGGTGCTGGCGACGCAACGCTTCCAGCGTGGCTCCTGCTCAGGAATCCCCACCAGCTTGCGTCCGCCGAAATCGAATTGTTCGTCATCTAGCGCCTTGGGCAAAACCGTGCCCGGAAGCGATTGCACCAGTTGCCAGCGCAGGTAGATCTTGATCGTCGCCAGATCGGTTTCAGCAATCACCTGGTTCAGACCCTTGAAAAAATCCGGCTCCGCCACATTGATTTCCTTGAATTGCGGTGAGCCGGTCGCGGGATAAAACTTCTCCCAGTTCACAGCCGGCGTCAGCGCCTGGAGCCCGCTGTTCGGCATCATGTGATAGATATTGTGCGGATCGCGCTGCGAAGTTACATCCAGAGAAACCTTGGCCAGCGCAGTTTCCAGTTTCATGATGGCTTGCGCGTCTCTTGCCGCCTGCCTCTCGCTGGTTCCCAGCAGCTTCAGCATGTTGGCGATGTGCTGCACGTATTGGCGGCGAATCTCTTCGTCTTTTTCCCCGGCACGCAAGTAATAGTCCTTTTCCGGCAACCCCAGCCCGCCCTGCGCTACCACGGCGATTTCCTGCGTCGCATCCTGGAAGTCCTGTTGCGAGCCAAATCCCAGAAACGCGTTCACGTTGATCAGTTGAAAATGCGCCAGCAACTCCGCGAGCTGATCTTTGCTGGAGAGCAGGTTGATCCGGTCCAGTTCGGGTTGCAGTTGTGTCATGCCTTTCTTCTGAATGGCGGCTTCGTCCATGCAACTCGCGTAGTAGTCGCCAATTTTCTGCGTGTTCGCGTCGCGCGCACCGCCAGGGGCCGAGGCGCTCTCCAGAATACCGTGCAGCACTTGCCGGTTATATTGATCGAGATTGTAAAATTGGTCGGAATACGGCGAATCATTCGGAATGGGATGCAGTTCGCTCCAGTTGCCGCAAGCGTAGCGATAGAAGTCCACGCAAGGGTCCGCCGCCGTATCCATCACATCTTTGTCCAGGCTGGGGATCAACTTGAAACTCTGCGCTGCTTTCCCCGCCTCACTGGTGGGTGCGGGATTGGTTTGCGAGAATCCCTGACCACGGGCGACCATCACACCGGCCGCGCACACGCTACAGCTAAGAACCGCCCGCCAGGCTATGCGCATGATGTCCCTCCGGCTGGAAATCATACACGGTCGAATTCCAAGATTTGTCAGGTCGCCGCGAAGCACCCTACCCTTCATCCGCGCCTCTCAACGAACCGTTAAGGGCACGACTTGAGCCGCGCCCCAACCACGGGAAAACGATTCGGTCCCAGAGTGACATCTAACCCTGCCCTCAACGGCGCAGACCGGCGATCCTGGTTGAGGCCATCGCGATTGGGACAACCTAAATCGTCCGAGCTCTTGAAGATTGTTGCGCCTAAGTTCTTTTAAAACCGTATCTTGCGAGGAATTTTATGCTGGCCCAATGATTCCAAAAGAACCAGGGGAGTGGGTAGACCGATAGTTCTAAGAAGCTAACTAGCAATTTCCCGAAGCGCAAGGCAGACTGCGGTTAGAATGGAAGCGTTCCATCGCTTGACCGATCCTCACGGTCAGCTGGTGAAGGGCAACTTCCAGGTCTTCGCAACTCGGAAAGAAGCTCGCAACCGATGAAGCTCGCTTACGCATGTCTGCGAACCGTTTTGCTGGGAGCCATTTCGCTATGGGCCCAAACGCAGTTAGCGGAAGCTGGGCAGCTAACTCCGGCCGTCGTCGCAGGTGTGGTCAGCAAGGATCCCAGCAGCGAGCCCTTGAGGAAGGCGCTCATCGAGCTGATCGCCGAGAGCCAGAGCGACGGCGGAAACTACACCGCGCTCACCGCCGCGGATGGAAGCTTCCGCATCGAGAACATCGTCCCCGGACGCTATCGCTTATTCGTGGAGCGCACCGGCTACCAGGAAATCGACAAGCAACGCCGCCGCATCGAAGGTCGCGTGCTCACGCTGAGCGCGGGCCAGGAGATGAAAGATGTCGTCATTCGCCTGCAAGCCGCGGCGGTGGTCGAAGGCCGAGTGACCGATGAAGACGGCGATCCCATGCCCGAGGCGCAAGTCGCTGTGCTGCGGCAAACGTTTATTTCTGGACGCAGTCACTGGGAGCAGGTTGGAGCCGAGCGGACCAACGATCTTGGCGAATACCGCATTGCAGGCCTTGCGGCCGGAAGCTACTTTGTTTCGGTAACGCCGCCGCCCGATTTCAGAAGCTTGATCGAAACCACGGGCAACGCGCCCGCCACAACTCACGGCAACCCTGCGCCATCGGACAAGCCCCCGCCTTCTGTATACCAAACCACTTATTATCCCGGTACCAGGGACCGCGGCCAGGCTTCTCCCGTCCAACTCCATGCTGGCGATGATTTTCCGGTGAGCTTCTCGCTGACACCCAGTCCGAGTTTGACGATTCGCGGCTGGGTGGTGAATCTGCCGCCGGGCGCAACGGCGGCGATCATGCTGCAGTCGAAAGATTTCAATCTGGTGCTCAATGGCGCGGAGATGCACAAGGATGGGAGCTTCGAGATTCGCGACATTTCACCTGGAGCCTACACGATCCTCGCAACGGTGGATAACGCTGCGGTGCCGATGATAGCCCGGCAGCCACTGCGGATCACGGAAAGCGTCGAGGGAATTCGGCTTGCACCGCAAACCGGCGGAACGATTCGTGGCCGCGTGCAGATGGAGGCCGGCGGCAAGGCCAGACCTGATGCCAGTCAGATGTTTCTTCTTCTGCGTTCAGCCGATGGCGATGACGACGCACTCGGAAGCGTGACCATGGGAGAAGGCATTTCCACGCTGGCGCACGTGAGTGCCGATGGCAGCTTTGAATGGAACAATGTTCCCGCCGGGCACTATTCGGTTCAGATCGCCGATGCCAGCGCAATGCCGGATTGGTTTCTGAAGTCCGTGGCAGCGGGCGGGCGCGAAGCCGTGGATTCTGGATTCAGCGTGAGCGGTGGAGTGACCGCGCTCAACTTGGTAGCCAGCGCCAACGGAGCGATTACCGAAGGCGTTGCCACCCATCAGAAGGATGAGCCACTCGCCGACGCGGTGGTGGTCGCCGTGCCTGCGGAGCGATTCCGTGGCCATCCCGAGCGTTATCGCAAAGCCCTCACCGACCAGAGCGGACGCTTCACTCTGCGTGGTCTGCCTCCCGGCGACTACACCATCCTGGCGTGGGAAAGCGTGGACGGAGAAGCTTATTACAATCCTGAATTCCTCAGGAGCTACGAAGGGCAGGGAAGACAGGTTCATCTGGAGGAAGGCCGCCGTGCAAGCATAACGCTGAAGGCAATTCCCTCCGCCGAAGAGTGAACCGTAGCTGGCGAATTCCTGCGCCGTCCTGCCGCATTGTCGCATCTTTGCGTCCCGCCGAAACTTTTCTGGTCCTTCCTCGTTCTGCTCGTCATTGCACTCGGAACCAGTTTTGTACACGCTGCAGACACACCTGCGAATGCATTGCTGGGGCTGGCCAAGCACGATGAAACGCTGGCGATCGTCGATCCTTCCAGCTTGCAAGTGATTGCGCGGATACCGGTGGGCAAGGATCCGCACAAGGTGATGGCGTCCTCCGACGGCAAGACGGCGTAGGTCCCGAACTACGGATTCGGTGCCTACAACACACTGTCGGTGGTGGATCTGGTCGGGCAAAAGGCATTGCCAGCCGTTGATTTCGGAGCCCGGCGCGGGCCTCATGGACAGACATTCGTAGGCCGGGAAAGCGTGCTTCACCGCCGAAGGCGCCAAGGCGATCGGCAGATATGATCCAGTCAGCAAGAGCGTGGATCGGATTCCGGGCGCCGGCCAAAATCGAACCCACATGATTTATGTTTCCCCCAATATGAAGCTGACTGTGACTACGAACGTGAGTTCCGGCACGGTGAGCGTCATCGAGAAAACAGACGTCAGCGTTGCGGGACAGGGGCGTCCATTGGACCTTCCCGTTGGAGACTGGAATGAGAAGCTGGTAAAGGTCGGCAGCGGGTCGGAGGGATTCGATGTTTCAGCCGACGGCAAAGCGATCTGGGCTGCCAACTCTGGAAATGGGACTGTCTCCATCATCGACATTGCGAGTAAGCGGGTCACGCAAACGCTTGCCGCCGATTAGGCGGCGCGAACCGTCTGAAGTTTGCTCCCGACCGAAAGCTTGCACTGATTTCGGCTTTGCGCGGTTCAGATCTCACCCTTATCGATGCTGCCACGCGGAAAACCGTCCAGCGAATCGCTGTCGGACAAGGCCGCCGGCATCGTTATGCCACCGGATGGTGCGCGTGCATTCCTGGCATGCTCTCCCGACATTTATGTTGTTGTCATTGATCAGCATTCGATGAAAGTAGTGGGTCGCATCGAAGTTGGCCAGGATCCCGACGGACTGGCTTGGGCGCCGAGAAGCGGAACCTGCGAATCGCATCGTTAGCGCAGGAGTTTATGAGCTGGGATGCTGGCATCGAGCGGCCCTAAGGTTCGGGCCGAGGCAATGAGAAATAGCTGTCGAAACTTTTACACGCACCGCAACTAGATTGGGCTGCAAGGGTTGGTATGGAGAAAGACGAGATCGGAGCTTGGTAGCGCCGCCCATGCCGGCTAGGATTTTGAAAATACGAGAGTTCCCCGTGCTATTCGCGACTCCGACCAGCGTGGCACGCCAATTGCACGGTAAATTATTTGTTTGCGCCACGAGTCCGGAGGTGCTTGATGTCTGCTATCAGTGATGCCGAGTTTATTCGACTGCTCAGGCAAGACGTTGATTATTTCACGCAAGCCATGGAGCGGTTCGAGGATCTCATTCCAAACGTGTGTGCTCCCGTGCAGGATCAGTGGCGCTTGCAAGCGCAGTGCCGCAAAGATTTTGCGCGGGAACTCGAGATTCTTTTGGACAAGGCTGAGGGTTGCGTCGATCCGTTGCTGCGGGGTTCGGAAAATACAAATGGGCAAGAGTCCGCTTCCTGCTAGGTCCGTAATCGTTTTTCTATTTCAAACGCTGGCGATATTGCGAGGCTAAAGGCACTCGCATCCGGTAGAATAGAAGTTTTCAGCCGGCTCACTTGCTCTGTTCTGACCTCATCTTGTCTTCCGCGTTGACTGCAGGGCACGCCCCCAAGGGCATTGGGCCCTATCTCCGGCAGCATTTGCTGGACAAAACTTTCCAAGGTCTCTACCACACCGATGCCTTTGACCGTGCGCTGCTGATTCCTTACTTCATTGTGCTGGTGCTGCTGGCCGGTTACGGGATGCACCGATACATCCTGGTTTATCTGTATTACAAGCACAAGAAGAATCGAACCACCGAGCCAGCCGCAATGTTCGAAGAATTGCCGCGAGTCACTGTGCAGTTGCCCATTTTCAATGAGCAGTACGTAGTCGAGCGGTTGCTCGAATATGTCTGCAAGTTGAAATATCCGCGGGAGAAGCTCGACATACAGGTGCTGGACGATTCCACGGACGAAACCGTGGATGTGGCGCGGAATCTTGTGGAACGCTACGCGGCGCTGGGAAATCCCATCAGCTACCATCATCGCAGCAACCGCGAGGGTTTCAAGGCGGGAGCGCTCGCCGAGGGTCTGAAGACGGCGAAGGGCGAATTTGTTGCCATCTTTGACGCGGACTTCACTCCGCTGGAAGATTTTTTGCTGCGTACCGTCCATCACTTCACCGATCCAAAGATCGGCATGGTACAAACGCGCTGGACGCATATCAATCGCAACTATTCATTTCTGACACAAGTGGAAGCGATCCTGCTCGACGGACACTTCGTGCTCGAGCACTCCGGACGCGCCCGCAGCGGCGTCTTCTTTAACTTCAACGGTACGGCCGGAGTTTGGCGGCGCGCGGCGATTGACGAGGCCGGCGGTTGGCAGCACGATACTCTCACCGAGGACACCGACCTTTCCTACCGCGCACAACTAAAGGGATGGAAATTCATCTACCTGCAGGATGTGGAGTGTCCGGCAGAATTGCCGGTGGAGATGACCGCGTTCAAAACTCAGCAGGCACGCTGGGCCAAGGGCCTGATCCAGACGGGGAAGAAAATTCTGCCGCGCGTCTTGAGAAGCGATGCTCCGCTGCACACCAAAATTGAAGCGTGGTATCACTTGACGGCGAACCTGAGTTATCCCCTGATGATTATTCTTTCGGTCCTGATGTTGCCGGCGATGATCATCCGTTTTTATCAGGGATGGTTTCAGATGCTCTTCATCGATTTGCCCCTGTTCATGGCGTCGACATTTTCGATCTCGAGTTTCTATCTGGTCTCGCAGCGCGAACTTTTTCCTAAGAGTTGGCCGCGCGCGCTGCTGTATCTTCCGTTCCTCATGGCCCTGGGTATCGGACTGACCATCACCAACACCAAGGCCGTGATCGAAGCGCTCATCGGTAAAGAGAGTGCATTCGCGCGCACGCCCAAGTACCACGTGGAATCGAAGAAAGATAAAGTTCGCTCCGCCAAATACCGCAGGCGGCTGGGCTGGGTGCCGTGGCTGGAGTTGGTGATTGGGACTTACTTCGCGATGACGGTGTATTACGCCGTGCAAAACGAAAACTACGTTACGATTCCCTTCCTCGTGCTATTCGTGGCGGGTTACTGGTACACCGGATTGATGTCGTTGCTGCAGGGACGGTTCTCAGGCTTGGCGTTGGGCGGGGAAGCTCACACGAAACCGTTCCCGGTTGGAGTGTGACGTCGGAATCGTAACTCTTGGCGAAGCTTTCTTTCGCTGGATCGCTGGTTTACAATCCAGTCGCCAAAAGTTTCTCATCGGGCCCGGCACCGCGGTTGAACTCCGCGTAGCTTCGCGGGGTTCCAAGGAGGATCCGATGCTCCGCTTTCGTCAACTGTCTGCACTTCTTGGGCTGGTATGGCTGTCGACCTCGCTTCTCAGTTGTGGCCCTCATGATTCGAGCGAGTACTTTGTATTGGTGGCGGCTAACGTACAAGTACCCTATTGGCAGGCGGCAGGTGCGGGATTTACCAAGGCGGGTTCGCAATTCAAGGTGCGTACAGATTTCCTGGGGCCGAACACATACGATCCCAAGGCCGAACGCGATGCGCTCGACCAGGCGGTGCAGCAAAAAGCTACCGGAATCCTGCTCGGCGTGACCGATCCGGTGTTGCTCAAGGACAGCATCGACAAGGCGATTGCCGCCGGAGTTCCCGTGATCACGATGGATTCCGACGCTCCCGCCAGCAAGCGTCTTTTCTTCATCGGCACAAATAATCATGAAGTGGGCATGACGGGTGGCCTCCGTCTGGCTCAGGAGTTGAAAGGAAAGGGTAACGTCGTGGTCTTCACAATGCCCGACCAGCACAACATGCAGGACCGGCTTCACGGCTATCGCGATGCGCTGGAGCGCACGCCCAACATCAAGATCACGCGCGTGGTTGATATCCAGGGCGATCCGCGCATCGCCTTCGATACCACGACGCAGATCATCGGCAAGGAAAAAGACCAGGTGGATGCCTTCGTATGCCTGGAGGCCCAATCCGGGAAAGAAGTGGCCGGTGTGCTCAATAGCTACCACGTCACGGGCAAGGTTGTGATGGCCATGGACACCGATCCGGAGACTCTCCAATTCATCCAGAGTGGGGCAATTGCTGCGACCATTTCTCAGAAGCCATACACTATGGCGTTTGTCGGCATGCAGATGCTCGACAATTTGTATCACCACAGGCCTTCCTCTCTGGAGACGGATTGGTCGAAGGACAGCTTTGCACCAATCCCCGCCTTCGTGGATACTGGTTCTGCCCTCATCGACAAGAGCAATGTAGATTCGTTCCTGCAGGCAAAGCAGAGCGCGACCGGCAAGCAGGAATAGTTGGCAAATGGCCTGGCGAACGCGCTTGGCAATGAGCCTTGCGAAGGGTACTCTCGGAATTTAGGGGCGGATTGCACGATGCGAAGGCCGCGGAGCTCTTTTTTTCTAGCGAACCTTGTTACTGTTTCTTTTCTCCTGCATGCGGGCGCGGCTGCTTTTGCACTCGATCGGCAGCCCAACTCGGACTATCACGCCCGCCGCGAGGCACTGGCCAGAAAAGTTGGAGGAGTGGTCGTTCTCTTCGCTCCCATGGAGAGTGAAGGGCCGAATGACCTTTATGGCTTTCGTCAGGAAGACAATTTTTACTATCTCTCTGGCTCGACCGAGCCAGGAGCGGCGTTACTGATCGCGCCAGCTGCCGAAGCCGTGGCGGACAAGCCAGCGCGCTCCTACACCGAAATTCTTTTTCTTCCACCGCGCAATCTGACGCAGGAGAAGTGGACCGGACCTAAACTCGGTCCGGAAAATCCGGAAGCGTCGAAGATTACCGGTTTCGATTGCGTCGCCGACATGGCCAAGCTGCCCGGGGAGGTGATGAAGGTGACATCGGGCGTGCGCCCGCTGGTTTATACCGACGTGGCCGCACACGGTCAGACCTCGGCTAGCGCCGCGCCGTTGGAGTTTCTGAAGGATGTGAACTCGTTCCTGAGTTTTCAAGACGTGAAGCCGATGATCGATTCACTCCGCACCACGAAAGATGCGGGAGAGGTTGCGCTCATCCGCAAGGCGGTCGATGCATCGGTGGCGGCACACTTCGCCGCGTTCAAAGCGGTGAAACCGGATGTGAATGAGCTCGAGATTTCCGCTCTCATGCAATTCGAGTGGGGGAAGCGTGGCTGCGAGCGGCCGGCCTACGCGCCGATCGTGGGCTCCGGCTTCTACTCGACAGTGCTTCACTACTCGGAAGATTCGCACGTTATGAAGGCGGGTGATGTGGTGGTCATCGATGCCGCGGGAGAATATTCCATGTACGCCTCCGATATCACGCGCACGCTGCCTATCGGTGGGCATTTCACCCCCCGCCAGCGCGAGATCTACGACGTCGTTCTCGGAGCGCAACAGGCGGCGGAGGCGGCGTTCAAGTCGGGCAAGTCCAACATGAGGCGCGACGACCCGGACTCGCTCTACAAAGTCGCATACGATTACATCAACACTCATGGCAAAGACCTGCACGGCGAGCCGCTGGGAAAATATTTTATCCACGGTCTGGGCCATCCGGTTGGCCTCAACGTCCATGATGCGACCGATCCCAATGCGCCGCTGGGACCGGGACAGGTCTTCACGATTGAGCCCGGTATTTACATTCCCGAAGAGAATCTCGGCGTACGCATCGAAGATGACTACTACGTGGATCGAGATGGCAAGCTGATCAAGCTCAGCGCGGCGCTACCTTCCAAGGCAGAAGATGTGGAGAGGGAAATGGCAGGGAAGTAGAAGTAGAAGAAGCGAAGCCGCCGATTCAATCCGGTTCAGTCCAGCGAAAGCACCAGCCAATACACTCCCGCAGGATAACTCTCGGTGCGAGCGTAGCAGGCGCCGACGGAGAAGCTGCGCAGGTGGCGGCCGAAGAGCATGCGGCTGGCATTTGCCGGCAGCGTATCTGGATGCAGGCCGGTGTAGGTGAGGACCGTATATTGTTGTGCGAGTTGGCGAACGGAAGCTGTGCCAAGCTTATCGGCCTGGGCCATGGAACAGGCTGCCTCGTCCGCGGTAGGAAGGTCGCGGCGGACTAGCTCCGGCTGGTTGGCCTGACGCCGCGCCTGCGCCACGGTGGCAGCAATTCGTTCCTTCACTTCCGTCGTCGAATAGTTGGGGAGGGCATGGCCGAAGTCCTGCACAATGTACAGCCGGTCGCCGCTGCGGATCACGCCCAACCCAACGACGTTGTAAGCCGGATTGAGCAGGTTCGCTCGATGCGGGGGAGAAAGCATGAGATGTTGATGGGCTTGGGTGGCGGCGAAATCGAGAGCCACGTTTTCGCCTTCCTGATCGAGTTGGGCGCGGGTTGCGGTTGCCAGGCGTTGGGGTAGGGAGGGCTCGTCGGGGAACTGGTGCGATAGTTGCCGCGCTGCAAACATAGCCTCTGCATGGATGCGAGCAGCGTGGGTCAGGCCGGCATCGAGCGTCAGGGGCGGGGCACCGGTTTGCGCCCGCGCCTGATTTGCCAAGTCGAAAAGCTGCTGTTCGCCCTCGAGATCGTAGTCGTTGTCGTTGAAAGGAATATCGGGAGAGGTAACCGAGGCTGGTTTTACGGCCGCTTGCGGGGCAGGCTTCTCGGCACCAGCCGCAGTTCCTATGGAAGAAGCCATCACTCGGGCTGACCGCGGAATCGAGACGGCGCCCGTTAGCAGCAGAAACGCAATTGCGAATCGTCTACCGATCCTGCTAAACGTCGATTTCGGGGCACGTAACATCAATTTGTGCCTACTCAACTCGATCCTGGGAAGGATGCCTGCCGGCTCAAACCTGGTTGCTGGTGCTACGCTAGAAGCTGAAATCCGACTTGAGAAGTTACCTTCGCTATGGAACCAGGTGTCATAGGGGTCATCGGCCTATTGTTTGGAAGTTTGATTGCTTGGCTGGGGCTGCGCTCGCGAGGGGCCGCGCTCAGCGCACGTTTGAGCTTGATGGAGAAGGAATTAGCGGCCGGAAAGGCCGATCTGGAGCGGCTTCAGCGGGCGCACATTGAGTTGGTGGCGGGCAAGGCCCGGGCGGAATCGGCTCTGGAGGCTGAACGAAAGACCAGCAACGAAAAGATCGAGTTAGTCACGCGCGCCAGCGAAGAACTGCGCAACGCCTTCAAAGCCATGGCCGCGGACGCGCTGAAAAGCAACAACTCGTCGTTTCTGGTGATTGCCGAAGAGACCTTGAAACGCTTTCAAAGCCAGGCCAAGGGCGACCTGGAAGCGCGCCAGAAGGCGGTCGCCGATATGGTCGCGCCGGTGCGTGATTCGCTGAATAAGGTGGATGCGCAGATTCAGCAGATGGAAGTGGCGCGGGGCGATGCCTACGGCGAATTGCGCGCGCAGGTGCAGTCGCTGATCACTACACAAAAGCAACTGCAGTCCGAGACGGGCAATCTGGTGCGAGCGTTGCGCACGCCCAATGTGCGCGGGCGTTGGGGAGAGATCCAGTTGCGACGCGTGGTCGAAATCGCGGGCATGCTTTCCTATTGCGATTTTGCCGAGCAGGAATCGGTGACCACAGAAACAGGAAGGCTGCGTCCTGACCTGGTGGTGAAGTTGCCCGGCGGCAAGCACGTCGTGGTGGACGCGAAGACGCCGCTCGATGCCTTCCTCGATGCCTTCGAAACCACGGATGAAGATGCGCGGCGCGCGTGTTTGGCCAAGCACGCCCGGCAGGTGCGCGACCACATGAACACGCTCAGTGGCAAAAAATACTGGGAGCAGTTTGCAGCCACGCCCGAGTTTGTGGTGATGTTTCTGCCCGGCGAAACGTTTTTCAGCGCCGCGCTGGAGCAAGATTCAGGCTTGATCGAACACGGAGTGCTAAACCGCGTTATTCCCGCGTCGCCGACCACCCTGATCGCGCTGCTGAAGGCAATCAACTACGGATGGAATCAGGAAAAGCTGGCGCGCAATGCGCAGCAGATCAGCGAACTGGGCAAGGAACTGCATGACCGGTTGCGTCTTCTGGCGGGACATATTGCCTCAGTCGGCATCGGTCTCGACCGCGCGGTCGAGTCGTATAACAAAGCCGTCGGGTCGCTGGAGAGCAGGGTGCTGGTTTCGGCGCGGAAGTTCGCCGAGCTGGGCGCGTCGGTCGCCGAGGATATTCCCGAACTCGAACCCATCGAAACCACCGCGCGTGCATTGTCATTTGAGTGGGACGAAGAAGACAGCACTGTAGCCCCCAGGGAAGAAAACCAGAAGATCGGCTGAGCCGCTACGAAACTGAGGGATAGCACACCCCGCTGCCGGGGCAAGCCTGGAACGAAAACAGCTGAGTGCGGGAAACTACGCACGAGATTCCGAGTAAGCGATCGAAAAGACGGCCAAGAATGCCAAGAGCAAAGATTCTGGTGGTCGATGGCGATCCAGATCTGGTGCGTGCCTTGTGGCTGCGCCTCCGCTTCCGGGCAAACAATTATGAGGTGGGAACCGCCAGTGACGCTATCGTCTCGCCCCAAAAGAGCGTCCAGCCGTGATCATGCTGGATCCTGGGACTGCCTGTCGGGAGGGTTTCGTCGCCCGGCGGCAGAACAGCAAAGGCGCTGTCGGGCGTTCCCGCTGCTCTCACGCCAATGAGCTAACCCGCTGCTCGACCGGCAGATACGGAATTTCACAGAAACATCCAAAAAGGTGTAATCACTGTTCGAAAATCCATCTATAATTCCGGAAGTGCTGTAGATGCAGCACTTAAGGATTTCCCCGGCGGGAAAAGACATGGCAGCGAAGTTGCTCATTGGTGACCAGCGGGACGTCGTTGCCACTTCTGCCCAGCCCCTGAGGGGTTCGGGGTCGCTGAAGTCCATGAATCGGGAAAGCCAAGTCCGTTTCGTTGCTGTTCTACTGTTCCTGTTAACGGTGGCTGCGGTCGTCTTCGCGGGCTTCAATTTCGACGCGGAATTGAAGGCTTCCATCCCCGACGACGGAGTCTGGTGGGTCGAACACGGCGGGCGACTTACGGCCGATCGGGTCGATCCCGCCGGACCAGGCGCCAAGAGCGGCATCAAGTCGGGCGATCAGCTGGTTTCGGTCAACGGGCAGGAAATCCAAAACCTCTCCGGGCTGGAGCGCCAGCTCTACCGAAACGGAGTCTGGTCGAAAGCAGCATATTCCTTGCTCCGGCAATCGGTGCCACTCGATTCCAGCGTCATTCTGGTTCCGGCGGAACGCTCGCTGAACAACTGGCTGCGGCTGATCGCCCTTATCTATCTTGGCATCGGCCTGTATGTGCTGTTGCGACGCTGGACGGCGCCCGGATCCACACACTTCTATATTTTTTGCCTGGTCTCATTCATTGCGTACTCCTTCAAGTACACCGGCAAGCTGAACGACTTCGACTGGACCATTTACTGGGGCAATATCGCCGCCGGGGTATTGCAGCCAGCGCTGTTTCTGCACTTCGTCCTAACCTTCCCGGAGAAACGCCAGACGGTGCGCAAGCATCCCTGGCTGCTGGCGTTGGTCTATGCGCCCGGGGCGATCCTGCTAGCCGTTCATTTCGGGGCGATGCATTGGTTGCAGGCCAGCGAACGCCTGCGCTGGAACCTCGACCGCATGGAAATGTCCTACGGCTCGTTGTTCTTTGTCGCCTCAGCCACGCTGCTTTGGTATAGCTACCGGCGCGCCAGCACCACAATTCTCCGGCAACAACTGAAGTGGGTGACTCGGGGCACCATCCTGGCCATTATTCCTTACACCCTGTTCTACGTTGTTCCCTACCTGCTGGGGAGGCTGCCGGGCGCGACGATGAAGATTTCCGCGCTCTCGTTAGCGCTGCTGCCGCTCACATTCGGTTATGCCATCTTCCGCTATCGGTTGATGGATGTGGATCTGATCTTCAAGCGCGGCGTGGTTTATACCCTGGCGGCCGCGACCGTGGTGGGAATGTACTTTGGGCTAGTGGCCGCTGTCGCCGAACTGGTGCAAAAGCAGAAGCCCAGCAGCGGTCCGGTGGGCTTGATTCTTGCCGTCGTGGTTACGGCCCTGTTGTTTGACCCGGTACGGAAGTGGATTCAGGACCGCATCGATCAATTCTTCTATCGCACGCGTTACGACTACCGTCGCACGCTGCTCGAATTCGGACGTGAACTCAGCTCGGAGACGGACCTGAACGCGATGCTCTCCTCGCTGATGGATCGGCTGTCGCGCACGCTTGCCGTCGACCGCATGGCGATTTTCCTGGCCGGAGAAGATGCCGAGCGATTTGTGCTGGCCAAATCCTTCGGTCTGTCCGCGCCTGGCAGGCTTGATCTGTCATTCCTGAGCGCGCAGCGCCCGGAGGCTGCTGGGCACCTCTTCTTCGAGAATACCCATCAGGTGCCGCGCGAAAGCCCGGGCGCGCAGCAAACCATCGCCCGTCTGGAATTGAATTACTACATTCCCTGCCACGCGCAGCAGAAGACCATTGCCGTGCTAGGCCTGGGAAAGACCGCGCAAGGCGATTTCCTCTCCAGCGAAGATATGGAGTTGCTCGAAACCCTGGGCGGATATCTGGGTATCGCGATCCAGAATGGACAGCTCTACGCCTCGCTGCAGCAGAAAGCCGCAGAGTACGAACGGCTGAAGGATTTCAACGAGAACATTGTGGAATCCATCAACGTGGGGGTGATGGCGCTCGATATGGAAGATCGTATTGAGAGCTGGAACGCGCAGATGGAAGTGATGTATGCCGTGCCGCGCTGGCAGACATTGACTCAGCCGCTCAAGGCGATTTTTCCGGCAGAATTTGTGGAAGAGTTTGATCGCACGCGCGAGAGCGCTGGCATTCACAATCTGTACAAGTTTCGGCTGAAAACACCTGCCGGCGAGGTTCGCACCGTGAATGTGGCCATCGCGCCTCTGGTGACCCGCAAGTTCCAGGTCATCGGGCGGCTGATCATTATGGACGACATCACCGAGCGTATCGAACTCGAGGCCCAGCTATCACAGGCAGACAAACTTACGTCCATCGGTTTGCTTGCGGCCGGGGTAGCTCACGAAGTCAACACCCCTCTGGCGGTGATCTCCTCTTACACGCAGATGCTCTCCAAACAATTGCAGGGCGATCCGCAGAAGTCCGGCTTGCTGGAAAAAATAACCCGCCAAACCTTCCGCGCGTCGGAAATCGTAAACAATCTGCTGAACTTCTCCCGTACCAGCGGAAGTGAAGTCGGCGACGTCGACGTGAACAAGGTAATCGCCGACACGCTCGCCTTGTTGGAACATCAGTTCAAGGTCGCGAAGGTGCACGTGGAGAATGCGCTCGCGCCCACGCTGCAGCCGATTCAGGGAAATTCGGGAAGATTGCAACAGGTGTTTTTGAACCTGTTTCTCAACGCGAAAGATGCGATGGCCGGCGGCGGCAAGCTGCGCGTTGCCACGATGAACGGCGATAGTGTGAGCGTTTCCGTTTCCGACACTGGCTCAGGGATTGCTCCCGAGCACATTCAGCGGATCTACGACCCGTTCTTCACCACCAAGACGTCGCCTCGCGAAGGCCAGGCGCGCGGCACCGGCCTGGGCCTTTCCGTTACTTACGGCATCATCCAGGAACACGCAGGCAAAATTCGCGTGGAAAGCCATCCTGGCGCCGGTACCACTTTCACTCTGGATTTCCCACTCAGCAGGAAGGCGGTCCATGTTTAACCGAAGCATGTTTAACCGAAGCCTGTCTAACCGAAGCCTATCGAAGCAAAACAGCTCTGAGGTCGAATATGTCTGAAGCCGCAGTGATTTCGCGCGGGGCGTTGAATGAGAACCCTGGCCTGGCGGGCGCGGTTCTCATCATTGACGACGAAGCTGAGATTCGGGAATCTCTGCAGACGTTGCTGGAACTTGAGGGCTTCGCCGTGGAAACGGCGGCAACTGGCGAAGCGGGACTGCAGCGGATTGGCGAGCATCCTTTCGATCTCATCCTGCTCGACCTTACCTTGCCGGGACGCAATGGTATGGAGATTCTGGCCGAGATCCGGGCGCATGAAACTGGACTGCCCGTCATTATGATCACCGCCTTTGGCACAGTGGAGAACGCGGTGCGCGCCATGCAAGGCGGCGCAGCCAACTTTGTTCAGAAGCCCTGGGACAACGAGAAGCTTGTGGCTGACGTTCGCGCCGCCGTGGGATGGCGCCGGGCAGAGGAAGAAAATGTTCAACTCAAACGTGCGCTGAAGCAGCGTTACAACTTCGAAAACATCGTCGGCAAAAGCGAGCCGATGCTGAAAATATTCGACCTCGTTGCCCAGGTCGCCAACAGCCGCTCCACCGTGTTGTTGCAGGGCGAGAGCGGAACCGGCAAGGAAATCATTGCCAAAGCCCTGCATCTGAATTCTCCGCGTCATGACCGGCCTTTTGTGCCGGTCAACACCGGCTCCATGCCCACGGATTTGCTGGAGTCCACGCTCTTTGGCCACGTGAAGGGAGCGTTCACCAGCGCCATCGCTTCCAAGAAGGGGCTGTTCGAGATCGCCGATCGCGGCACGCTGTTTCTCGATGAAATTGCCACCATGAGTCTGGAGACCCAGGCCAAGATTTTGCGTGTGCTGCAAGACCGCAGGTTCATGCATCTCGGCGGGGTGCAGGAGATTCAGGTGGATGTGCGCATCATCGCCGCTACCAACATTGACCTGCGACAACTGGTGCGGGAAGGCCGCTTCCGCGAGGATCTGTTCTACCGCCTGAACGTAATTACCATCGAATTGCCTCCCCTGCGGCAGCGTAGGGAAGATATTCCTTTGCTGGTGCAGTTTTTCCTCAAGAAGTACGCCGAGGAGAACGACCGCCCGGTCCGGCGCATCACGCCAGAAGCGCTGCGTCCGTTGATGTCCTACTCGTGGCCGGGCAACGTCCGTGAACTGGAGAATGTGATCGAGCGCGCGGTGGTTCTCTCCTCTGGCGCGGATATCACCATCGACCTGCTACCCGACAATCTACTGGGCCGGGGCTCGGCGTTAACGCTGCACGATCCGCCAACCGACGCGTCCCTGTTTGAAATCGTGGAAGACGTGGAACGGCGTATCATCAGCGACATGCTGGAGAAGTGCAACTGGAACCAGACCGAAGCCGCCGAACGGTTCAAGGTACCGCTCTCCACGCTGAATCAGAAAATCCGCCGGTTGAACATCGAGATCAAGAAAAAGACGCGGGGTTGAGAACCTGCGAACGGCTTGTTTGTCTGTTTCCGGGGCTGCATTTCTTTATTCATGCTATTGCGCAAGGGTATTTCGCACCCGCTGGTACGGCCTTCTGACAGCAGAAATACCCATGCATTTCATCGATTTTCCAGTCTCCCAGTTGGCACCCGGAATAGCTTGGCGACATCCAGTGGCGGGGTTGGGTTTTAGGTTATCGCCGGAACCCTGCGGTGGTTTTATGTAGGCCTTCGAGCCGACGGGTTTCTGGCGCATCGCAGCCGCAGGTAGACTCGGATCATCTCCGAGTCCGGGACTTCCCTGAAGCCCGATCGCCTTCTCTGCTATAGTTCGAAAAAGCGTGGTTCAGTCTGCCTCGCCTTCTAGACCCGCATGGAACTGATCTCGCCCACCGACCTCGCCAAGGAAAAGGTCCTGACGGTTCAGGATTACGTTCTATTTTGCTTTCAGACGGTCGCGAATCTTTTCCGCAAGCCGCTGTACTTCGCCGACATGATCCAGCAGGCCGATACCATCGGCGTGGGATCTCTCCCCATCGTCGTGCTCACCGGATTCTTCACCGGAGCCGTGTTGGCGCTGCAAGCCTCCAACACTTTGGAACGCTTCGGCTCAATCACGTTGGTCGGACAACTGGTTTCCACTTCCATGGTGCGCGAGCTGGGACCGGTGCTGACCAGTTTGATGGTTGCCGGGCGCAACTCCTCCGGAATGGCCAGCGAGCTGGGATCGATGGTGGTGACTGAGCAGATCGATGCCATGCGCGCGCTCGGCACCGATCCCATGAAAAAGCTGGTGACGCCGCGCATGGTGGCCACGGTGTTCATGCTGTTTTTCCTCGCCATCATTTCGGATCTTGTGGGTTTGGTCGGAGGGCTGGCGATCGCGAAACTCCTGCTTCGCCTCGACGCCCGGCAGTACTGGGCCAATGCCTGGGAGACCCTGGTTTTTCAGGATATATTCATGGGACTGATCAAGCCGGTCATCTTCGGCTTCATCATCGCCACCATCGGCTGCTTCTATGGGATGAACGCACGCGGCGGGACTCAGGGAGTGGGCCGCGCCACCACTCAGGCGATGGTGGCGGCTTCGGTTCTGATCCTCGCCATGGACTTGATCGTCACTCGTTTCCTGATGGCCACGCTTTCTTACCACTGAAACGCCATGTCTGCGCCGACCTTGCCGCTTGATTCCGCGACGGTTCCAACCCACGATATTTCCGCGCCGGTGATCGTGTTCGAAGACGTGAAAATGTCCTTTGGGGATAACGAGGTGTTGCGAGGAGTTTCGTTCCATTTACCTCGCGGCGAGACGAAGGCCGTGTTTGGTGTGGCTGGCTCCGGCAAGAGCTTGATGCTGAAGCTGGCGCTGGGACTCATCCGGCCGGACTCGGGGCGCATTGTGGCCCTGGGGGAGGATGTGACCCAGATGCCGGAGGAACGGCTCTTTGAATTGCGCGGCAAGATTGGCATGGTCTTCCAGGAAAGCGCGTTGTTCGATTCTCTTACCGTGCGCGAAAACGTTGCGTACCGCCTGATGGAAGAGCACGGCATCTACGATGAGAACATCGACCGCAGAGTGCGCGAGGCACTACGCTTCGTCGAGCTGGAGCACACGCTCGATTTGAATCCCTCCGAACTCTCGGGAGGCATGCGGCGGCGCGTAGCCATTGCGCGGGCCATCATAACGCAGCCGGAGCTGCTGCTCTATGATTCGCCTACCGGCGGGCTCGATCCGGTTACCTCCAACACCATCATCGAATTGATTGTGAAGCAACGGGACGTCAACAAGACGAGTGCGCTATTGGTGACGCACCGACTACAGGATGCCTTCACCATGGCCACGCACCAGTTCGACAAACAAAACAACCGCATGGTGGCGCTGCCGCCAGGACAGCATTGCGATGTGCCGATGAGTTTTCTGGTCCTGCGCGACGGCAAAGTGATTTTCGACGGTGACCTTCACAGCCTGGCAAACTCCGAGGACGAATACATCCAGGAGTACATTTCCTAGAAACGTGGTCTCGCGCCCGGCTTTTCGTGGCAAGCTCCATTGGTTTTCACTGTGCTACCCTTGGATTGCCCTCCGTCGACGGTTTCCCCATGGAACCTTTGCCCCAGGTCCACTCGAGCCAGATGCCGTCGAGTCAGGTCCGCATTGGCACGGCTGGCTGGTCTTATAAAGACTGGGACGGTATCTTTTATCCCCCGGGCATGCAGCGCCGGAGGCAGCATTCGCTGGAGTACCTGGCGCGATTTTTCGATACGACCGAGATCAACACGTCGTTTTACGGGCCTTTGAAGCCGGAACTCGCGAAGCTCTGGTGCCGGAAAGTGGCGGGGGTGAATAAGAAATTTCTGTTCACTGCCAAGCTGTATCGCGCCTTCACGCATTCCCCCGTCGCGGTGATGGAGCCCACTTCCGCGGCCACGATTCGTCCCACCGATGAGGATGAAGCTCGCACCCGCGAGGGGCTCGATGCGATTGCCGGCGGGGGAATGCTGGGTGCATTACTCATCCAGTTCCCGGTGTCATTTAGGAACACTTCGCTGAACCGCGAATATCTTGACCGTCTGCTGCGCCAGTTCATTGAATATCCCTGCGTGGTCGAAGTGCGCGATTCCAGTTGGAACAAGGCTGAAACATTGGCGGCGTTCACGCGGAAAAATGTTGGCTTCTGCAATATCGATCAGCCGCTGCTGGGACGATCGCTGGCGCCGACAGAACACGTGACGGGCGCAGTCGGCTACGTGCGCCTGCATGGACGCAACTATGAGCAGTGGTTCGACTCCGACAATCGCAACGACCGTTACAACTATCTCTACAACGAGAGGGAACTGGCGGCCTGGAAAGCAAGAATCCAGAGCGTCGCCGGGCGAGCGCAAACCACATTCGTAATCGCCAACAATCACTTCGAGAGCAAGGCGGGCGTAAATGCGCTGGAGCTGAAGGCGATGATACGAGGCGGGCGAGTGCTGGCCCCACCTACGTTGATCGAGAAATATCCTGAACTGAGAAAGATTGCCGATCCCGCGGAAGATTCCGGCGAAGACTTGGGATTGCAGTTGCCGCTCGAAGCTTGAGGTGCGACAGCCGGCGCTGACGCACGTTCTGCTCCGCTGCGAGCTGGCTTTCGCAATGGCTTGAGAGTTGAGTCTATCTTGCTCCCGCTGCGGCCGCGTGGTCTGACATGCGCCGCTTGTTATAGCGGAGTGCGACGTTCATAAACACATCTCCCAGCGAGGTTTCAAAGCAGATCATCAGGGCCTCGACGTCTTCGCTGGTTTTGTCGCCCTCGGTACTGGTCAGTAATACGGGAGGATGCACGCGAAAGTGAAAGCCCTGATCGTTGAGTGCGCATACGGCATTGCCAACGACTTGATTGGCGAGTTCGTAAATCGTCTCTTTGATCAGCGCGTCGGACTCGGGCAAAACGGCGCCTGCATAATGGCTGGCCACGCGCACGGCGGTTTGTGGTTCCAGGTCCAGAATGATTCGGCCCTCGATATCGCCGGTAAGCGCCACCATGCCGGCCACACCTTTCCGGCGATAGGCTTCCTCTTCCATCAAGAGGTTGCCCACCTTGGTGGTGCCCTGCAGGCCTTGCGACAACACGGCGTCGGCCGCGTTGATGAAGGGCTGAATAAGCTCCATCTTCATGTGATTAGACCCCCGCGCCGGTCGCGTTCGCCACGGCGCCGTCTTCTCCCATTACGTATTTGATGACCTCGTACAGCACTTCCGGCTTCACCGGCTTCTGCACGAAGTGGCGCGCCCCACGTTGCAAGGCCGCCACAATGTTTTCCTGATAACCGACTGACGACACCATCACGATGCGGGCTTCGGGATGCCCCTGCACAATCTTTTCGGCAGCCTCAATACCTTCCATCTGAGGCATGGTGATGTCCATCAGTACGATGTCAGGGTGGGTGCGATCGAACTCGCTGATCGCGGTAAGACCGTCTCCGGCCTCGCCCGCCACCTGCCCGCCGAAGCTTTCAATCATGCGGGCCAGGTTTTTGCGTGCGAATACCGAATCGTCGACGATCAGGTACCGGACCGCCTGGCTGTCCTTGCTGCGTTTGATTGGTGCAAACTGCTCCATAGAACCTCCCCTTCCAATTTCAACACGGCGGAGTTCCGCCGACCAGATGACTCAAGTCATCAAGCCCGATTCAACAACTGTTCTTAACGCCCGACCCGGAGCGCTTTGCCCCCGCCGCCGTTGTCTCCCTGACCTTCGTTGCGGCCACAAAGTACTTGTAACGTGGACGAGAGCACGTCCAGGGCCACAACCCGCGTGGCATAGCCGCGTTCAATCGCGGCTTTCGGCATACCGAAGACCACGCAGGATTCTTCATTTTGGGCGATCGTCATTCCGCCGGCCTTCTTTACTTCGCCCAGGCCTTGCGCTCCGTCTTCACCCATCCCGGTCATCAGTACCGCGACCGCGAGCGCACCGAATTCCCGCGCCACGCTGCGAAACAGAACGTCCACGCTGGGACGATGGCCATTGACCGGAGCCTCGTCATTGAGTACGACAATGTCGCCCGTGGGCAGTCGCCGGACGGTCATGTGCCGGCTTCCGGGACAAATCAGCACGCGCCCAGCCTGCAGCACATCTCCCGATTGAGCCTCTTTCACCCGCAGACTGCATAACTCGTCGAGGCGCCGCGCAAACATATCGGTAAAGCCCTCCGGCATGTGTTGCACCACCAGAATCGTTCCCGGAAAATCTGGCGGAAGCTGGGACAACAGGAATTCGAGGGCTTGTGGTCCTCCAGTGGAGATTCCTATGGCTACGGTTCTTGTGGCCGCCGGGCCGGCTTTTGCCGCCATAATTTTTGCCGGCCTCGCGGGCGTAGCCAGTAGAGTCCCGGGTCGGACCACCTTACAATCGGCCGCAGCTTTTATTTTGGCGATCAACTCCCGCGCGGCATCGGCCATGTGCGCGGTAGCGTCCTGCGGTTTGGCTACAAAATCGAAGGCGCCCAGCCCCAGGGCCTTGAATGTGATGGACGCTCCCTCGGTCGAATGTGAACTGACTACAATCACCGGCAACGGCTGCCGCCGCATGATTTCTTTCAAGGTGTCAATGCCGTTCATGCCCGGCATTTGCAGGTCGAGAGTGACCACGTTCGGGTGCAGATCTTCTATTTTTTTCAGGCAAAAGTTTCCGTCCATGGCGGTGCCCACTACTTCGATGCCGGGGTCGGTTTCCAGCATCTGTGGAATCAGCTTTCGCATCAAGGCGGAATCATCGACCACCAGCACGCGTACCTTGCTCATGCCTGGCCTCCCGCCGCGCTCAAAGCCAGGCGCGCCCGATCGGCTTGGTTCAGCAAGAGCCCGTACGTGGTGGCACCGGCCGCCTCTGGACGCGACCGCGACACGTGCTCTACCACCGCGGGCAAATTCAGGATGAGGACGACCTTCCCGTCTCCGAGGATGGAAGCGCCATTCACCAAATCCGTGGAGAAGGTCTGGTCGTCCAAAGCTTTAATCACTAATTCTTCCTCCCCTTCCAGTGCATCCACGATCAACCCATACTTCTTTTCGCCCACGGTAATCACCAGCACAAACAGCTTGTTCGATTTCCGGTCAATGTCGGTCGCGGCGCGGCGTCCCAGCCGGAGCAAAGGCAGCACTTGATTCCGCAACTGCAAGACTTCGTAGTTATCCACCTGGTGCACCTCGGCTTCCGTGGTGCGGGCAATCTGGTTCACTGCGTTCAGCGGAATGGCGTACAACCGCTGCTCAACCCAGAACATCAGGGCCTTGATAATGGCCAGGGTAAGCGGCAGCTTCAGCCGGAACGTGGTTCCCGTGCCGGGATGAGTTTCGATATGAATGGTGGCTTTCAGCCGATGCAGCACGCTTTGCACGACATCCATTCCAACGCCGCGCCCGGAGACTTCCGTGACCACTTCCGCGGTGCTGAATCCCGGCCGGAAGATGAGTTCGAGAGTCTCGGCTTCGCTCATGCGCGGCGCGTCTTCGCTGGTAACGATCCCTAACTCGATCGCCTTGGAACGGATTTTCTGCGCATCGATGCCGCGCCCGTCGTCACTAATTTCGACCACTACCTGATTGCCCTGATGCATCGCATGCAAGCGAATCTTTCCCCGGGACGGCTTCCCCCTGGCCCGGCGTTGCTCCGCCGGTTCAATTCCATGACTGACTGCATTACGCACCAGATGGGTGAGCGGTTCGGCGATCGCATCGAGGATGCCCTTGTCGAGGTCGGTTTCCTGTCCGCTTAATTCCAGATCCACTTCGCGGCCGCACTGCCGAGCCACATCACGCACGATGCGCGGAAAGCGGCGAAACAATTGATCGACGGGCACCATGCGGATTTTCATCACCGAGCGCTGTAGATCGTTCAAAACCCGCGACTGGAAGGCCATGGCGTCGGCAAACTTGCCGCGCAGCAGATCTCTGGGATAGCGCTTGCCGAACTCATTCAGCGCCTGTTGCAGCATCGATTTGCCGATGATCAGTTCTCCCACCAGGTTGAGGACGTTGTCGATCCGCCCCGCTTCGACCCGCAGGATATTCTCCGTGATGCCCTGCGTTGCGGGCTCAGGCGCAGAAACTTGCGCTTCGGGCGGCGCAGACGGGACTTGGATCGTTCCCGACGCCGGGTTTTCACTTGCCGAACCTGCCATTGCCGGCACTTCCGTGGGATTCGTTGCTGACGCTTGAGGCTCAACCGTCGCAGTGGATTTGGGCCTGCTCGGGGCTGCGATCAAGGTCACGATCGCATCCGCTGAAATGGTGGGAATGCGGCCCCTGGCGGCAATCTGCTCCTCGGACCGCGAACTGGCCACAACGAATTCCACCTGCTTGGTAGCGGCTGGCGATTTAGCGTCCGGCCGCACCACCAGGACTTGCCCAATCCCGCTCATGGCGTTCTGAATCAGCTGCCGCGCCGCGATCGGCATGGGGCAGTGGGGATCGATTTTGACCGCGATGTCATAGAGCGCTAAGCCTGCGGCCTGCGCCTGAGCCATGGCGCGCTTCTCCGCATCCGTCCAACCTTTGGCGGCTTCCAGACTGGGAGCAACCGCTTTCCTCTTGCGCCGGGCTTTCTTGGCGAGGGGAGCCGAGGCCAACTCCTGAATCCGCTGCCGCAGATTGGCGGTGGCGGGCATCGGGCCTCCACCGTGGTAAGCCGCGAGCATCGCCGAGAAGATATCTGCAGCCGCAAACGCGATTTCCGCCAGCGCGCCGTGGGCGGCGGCCGTTTCGAGAGAAAGTGCATCCTCAAACTGATGTGCCAGTTCGCTCAACTCGCGCAGCCCGCAAGCCGCCGCGTCGCCCTTCAGCGTGTGCACCGTGCGCCGGATGGAGCGCACAGTCTCTTCATCGCCGGGATGAGTCTCCAGCTTTAGAGTTTCTTCGTTCAGCGCTTGCAGCAGTTCCTGCGAAGTCTCAAAGAACAGCTCCCGCAGTTCCGCTCCGCGATCGTCGAAATCGGTCACTCGCGCACCTCAATCCGCTGATAGGCCGTCCCGCTGTCCCGATGGACCATCTGGAATTTTTCGGTCAGGCCCAGCAGGCTCTCGGCGTGGCCGACGAATAAGAAGCCGCCGGGATTCAGACAGCGGTAAAACTTTTCAATCAGGCGCTTCTGTTCAGCCTCGTCGAAATACATCATCACGTTGCGGCAGAAGATCACGTCGTTGCGCTGCGGCAGGTACTCCGTTTTTAAGTTATGAAAATCGAAGTGGACCATTTCTTTGAGCGCTTTCTTGACTCCGTAGCGCTCGCCGATCTTGTCGAAGTAGCGCAAACGGTAGGTGTAATCCACCGACCCCATCTGGTGCTCGCTGTAAGTGCCTTCCTGCCCGGCGCGCAGCACAGAGTAACTGATATCGCTGGCGAGAATCTCCACCCGCCACGGTGGCGGGATTAGCGGTTTGGGCAGCGCGACTTCCACCGGCAACGGGTTGCGCAGGTAATAGTAGGCCAGCGTGTCCGCCGCCATCATGCCCAGTGTGTACGCCTCTTGCCCGGTGGAACATCCGGCGCTCCAAATCCGAATGGAGTATTCCCGATGCACTTGTTTTTGTTTTAGCATGTCTTCGAGCACATGCTTCTGGAAGAGGTCTAACTGTGCCTTGTGGCGAAAGAAACTGGTTTCGTTGACCGTCAGGTTCTCGACCAGTCTGGCCAGTTCCGCCTTGCCCTCCTGGCTGATGAGCAGCCGGTAGTAGGCGTAGAAGGAATCCGCGCGGCATTCTCGCAGCCGTTTCAGCAGGCGATCTTGCAGGAAGTGGGTACGGCGCTCGTCGAAGTGCATGCCGCACTCCTGATAGATCAGCGCCTGCAGAAGCCGAAGCTCCGCTTCCGTCAAGATGGGAGCCGGTGCTGCTCCGAATGTACTCATGCGTTTTCTGGTTCTCCGCGCCCGTCGATCACTTCGCCTCCACTAGGCTTTCCGACTGCATTACTTGGCCGCCGTTCCCCGCGCCTCAGCCGCGGTGGGCTTGCCTTCTACGGTTCCACCGGCTTCGAGCAGACTGGCCGGAGCCAGCAGCTTGTTCATATCCAGTAACACGATTAGCCGACCTCGAACTTTTCCCAAGCCGGTGACGCAGTTGAGGCCGCCCTCCTGAAATGCCGCGGGCGGCGGTTCCACATCCTCGCTGGGAATTTTCACCACCTCGGAGGCGGAATCCACAATCAGGCCCGCCAGCCTGCCGGAGTGCTCAACCACCAGGATCCGGTTTCCTTTTTTCAGCGCGGCCTGCTTGATTCCGAAGCGCTTGCGCAAGTCCATGACCGACACGATCTTGCCCCGGAGGTTGATGACGCCCTCCAGATATTCGGGCGCGTCGGGCACGGCCGTGATCTCGGGAACGCGCACGATTTCATGCAACGAAGTGATGGGGACGCCATAGGTCTCGCGCCCAATCTGGAAGCCCACGATATGGAGTTCGCGACTCATTGCTGATCCTTGTACTTCCTAGTAACGCAGTCCTTAGTAGCGGGAACCCGCGGTGGCTCGCCGCGCATTCTGGGCTTTGTCTTCGGTCGACGTCTGCCGCGCCGCCGCCTCGTCCAGCGTGAAGCGATCCATAAAGTCGAGCAGGCCGCGCGACATCTTCGACATCTGCTCGGCGGAAGCTGCCAGCTCGGTCGATCCGGAGGTTGACTGCTGCACGAGTTCACGCATCCGTTCCATGGCTTTGACCACCGCCTGTGCTCCTGAAGCTTGCTCTTCCACCGCGGAATTGATTTCGTGGGTGATCTCGTTCAGCCGCGTGGTGGCGCGGGCGATCTGCGACGAGCCGTGCGACTGTTCATTGGTGGCTGCGCCGATTTCCTGCGCAAACTTGTAGACCTCGGTGACGACGTTGGAAATCTTGCGCAGTGCGGCGTTCAATTCGCCGCCCAGATCCAGGCCTTCGTTCACAATGCCGGTCGAGCGCTCCATATTTTCGACCGCCTTGCGCGCTTCCTTCTGAATGCTCTGGATCAGTTCGGAGATTTCCTTGGTCGACTGCGCCGACTTTTCCGCCAGCTTGCGGACTTCGTCGGCCACCACCGCGAATCCGAGACCGTGCTCTCCGGCTCGCGCGGCCTCGATGGCAGCGTTGAGCGCAAGCAGATTGGTCTGTTCCGCCAGGTCGTCGATGACCTCGATGATCTTTCCGATGTCGTCGGCGCGCTGTCCGAGGGCTCCAATGATTTCTCCCGAGCTGGTGATGGTTGCGTTGATGCGGTTCAGGCCGTCCGTGGCCTTTTCCATCGTGGTGATACCGCTATGCACCTCTTCCCGCGAGCGGTTCGAGATGTCAAGCAGCACCTTGGCAGTGTCTGCTACGCGCTGGATGGAAGCCACCATCTGGTCGATGGAAGCGGAGGTCTCGCTCACGCTCGAAGCCTGCACCTGCGTGCTCTTCACCATGTTCTGCACATTCACGCTCATCTCATGCATGGTGCTGGTGACTTCATCGATGGCCGAAGAAGCCTGCAGGCCGATCTTAGCCGAGTCGTCCGACGCGTTGGCCACCTGTCCGGACGCACTGGCCACCTGGGCCGAAGCATCCCGTACGCTGCGCACTAGGCGCCCCAAGCCTTCCACCATCCGCGTGAAAGCGTTGCCCAGAGTGTCGTGCGACGATCGCGGCTTGACTTCCACCGTAAGATCTCCTCCCGCGATCGATTCGGAAACTCCCGCCATTTCTTTGAGGTAAGTCACCATCTTGGCGAAGGTCCGCGCCAGTTCCCCGATTTCGTCCTGACGGTTCACGTCGATGTTGTGTTCCAGATCCCCGGTGTCTCCGATCTGCCGCGACACGGTCATCAGGTTGGTCAGGGGTCCCGTGATCGACTTGGCCGTGGTGATGGCGACAAAAATGCCGACCGTCAGAGCGCACAGCAGCGTCACGATGGAGAAGAGAATGGTCAGCGCGCTGGCCGTCTGATCCGATTTCGTGCCTTCATCGACCAGTTTGCTGTTTTCCACGTCGGCCACGTCCAGCGCGTCGGTGGAGTTCTTTACCCACGACGAGGCATCCTTCTGAAGGTAGTAAATCTGTAATTCCGCGACGGTCGCGTTTCCGGAGTCAACGTCCTTGCGTTTGTCGATCAGGGGTTGTGCGAAGTCTTTGTTCCAGGCCTGCTCCAGTTGCGAAACCTTGTCCAGGGCCGAGCGTTCCTGCTCGGAATTCGCGCGCGACTTGCCCGCCTGTAACTTTTCGGAGAGCGTGCGCAGACCTTCGCTCATCCGGTCGACTTCCCGGCTGTCGCCGCTGAGCAGGTAGTTGCTCAGGTAGAGGCGGTTCTGCATCATCTGGAAGCGAACTTCATTGGTGGCATCCTTCAGCTGCAACGAAGCGGTAGCGGCTGCCTTGGCCGCGTGTTCTCGTTGCACCGCCAGCAGGTTCACGATGAACAGCACCACCACCGTGCTGAGGATGATTCCGAAATTCTTGTAAAGCTTTTTGCCGATCGTCATGCCGTTTCCTCCGGCCGCCCTGCTCGCCCTACTGATGCGGTTCGAACTTGAAATCCACCACGCCGCTGCTCTCCACAGCCGCCGGTTCGAAGCGCCACTTCTTGACAGCATCCAGCGCCGCCGTGGCCAACACCGGGTGCCCACCGATAACCTTGGCGTCCTTTACAGTGCCGTTGGGCGAGACCACCACCTGCACTTTGACCGTACCTGTAATCTTCATCTTGCGCGCCAGTTCGGGATACTCCGGCTGCACTTTGCTTTTGGCGCGGCGCGCGATTTCATTATCGGAATTCTGTGCGCGCATGCCCGGCACGCTCGGCCCGGCTACCATCGCAACGACTGCCACCAACGTCCCAGCCTTTCGTAAAGACACAGTTCCCCCCTCGGCAATCATCCTTGCTCGTTTCGGAGCAATGCCCGGGCCACGCGTCAGGTTTCGAAAAAACCAAAGTCACACTTTGGATCTGCATGTAAACGCAAACACTTACGCGGATTTTACGAAGCTGTTCACGACACCGGTCGCGCATCAGAAGCGTCTCATCTTGGCGCGGTAACGTACTCATTCTCAAAGTGAGAGGGAAACCCCCTGAATTCTCGGGATTTCACACTAGGGCACCCCTGTTTTCCATTTCACTTGACTCAAATTGAGATGAAAGGATAGTTTTCCATTAGATTCAATCACTTGTGAGAATCAGTAAAATCGTCCGTCGGCATGAGGTAGCGGTCTGAACATGACAGGAGGCAATTTGACGCCGTCGCCGGAAGTCCGCGTCCAGAGTGGTTCCGACGAAGCGTTTCAAAAACTCCTTCTGCGGATTGCCGCGAAAGCTGCGGAACGCGCTGATCCGACTTCCTTGATCCAGCTTTTCTGCCGCGCCACCCGCGAGTTTTTTCAGTGCACCGGAGTTTATTTCTGGCGGCGTCATGCCGGTGACGAACTCGTTGGGGAGCAGTCCCACGGCAAACTGGCCGAGCGTTTTGTCGGACTGCGTCTGCTTCCTCAGCAAAGCGCGGTGACCTCTTCAGTGGTCCGCTCGCGACGCACCACCTTCGTCAATCGCGTGCGCTCCGCCTCTTTCCCTGCAGCCCAGGAATTTGAAGCCCGTTCTCTCATGGCCGCTCCCCTCGTGGTCTTCGATGAAGTCATCGGCGCGATGACCTTCTTACATGATTCTGAGGAGGAGTTCTTTAACGAAGATCTGGCAGCCAAAGCCACAATTGTCGCGGGACAATTGGGCAGCCTGCTGGAAGCGACGCGGCTGGTCGAAGTCTCGCGCGAAGAACACCGGCACGCCGAAATCCTGGCCGACGTAGCCACAGCGTTGCACAGCACTCCGGACGTGGATGCGGTTACCGAGGCGCTTGCCGACCGTCTCCGCTTGCTGCTAGGTACGCGCCTGGTCTCGGTTTTTCTGCGCCGCGAGGGACCATTCGAGCTGCGTGCCGTATCCGCGGAAACGCCACAACTGGCTGCTTCATTCCGCGCTCGCCATGATCGCCAGACCATTCGCTTCGCTGCCGATCTGGCGCAGCGCGCGATTTCGGCGGGCGAAGTTATCACTATCTCGATCAGCAGCGATCAACACTCGCTGGGCAGCGTGATCTCCCCCGGAATGCTGATCGCGGCACCGTTTCGCACCGCGCGCACGCAAGGAGCGATCCTGGTCTATCCGCGCACCGACAACGCCTTCACGGCCGAGGAGAAATCGTTGGTGGCCGCGGTTGCCGGCTTCGGCGCGGTGGCCACGGCGCACGCCGAACTCTGTGCCACCGCTCAGAGCCAGGCCCGCGAGCTCCATCAGCTGCTGGAGATCTCCTCCGAACTCAGCTCCAGCGGCGACCTCGAACATTTTCTCGAAGCCTTCGTGGTGCGCGCCGCCGATTTCCTGGGCTACGGACGTTGCTTCATTGCCCTGCTTGAAGACGGGCAATTCCACGTGCGCTATAGCGTGAACCGTGGTGAGCCGCGGCGGGTCGATAACATTTTTCCGGAGGGAGCTGCGACGCATGCTCTCCGGGCAAAAGAAGTTTTCTGGTCCAACGATCTCAAGCAGGTTCCGGGAGCGGACATGGAGCTTATCGAACGCTACCGGGCCCAGCAGCTGCTGGCCGTGCCTTTGTTGGGAGCCAAAGGACCCGTGCTCGGCATGTTTGGGGTGCTCGATCGTCTCGATGGCACGGGCATCTCCCGCGAGGATATACGCCGCGCCCGGGCCTTGGCCGCGCAGGTCTCGGTGGTCATGGAGGTGGCTCATAACCTGCACCAGTCGGAACTGAACCGCCGGCGCTCCGACGTCTTGATTCAGCTGGCGCGCGAAATCGATGGGGTGTTGCGACTGCCGGACTTCGCCCGAAAATTTGTCGAGCGAGCTGTTGAATTGACCGGAGCCCGCGCTGGGGCGCTGGCTTTATTTCAGGATGGACGCTTTCAGACGGTTGCCTTGCTTCCACAGCCGAATGTGCTCTCGCCTTTCAATGAGCATCGCCAAGCGGCTTCCGAGGAGGCTGATCCGACGGGGTCTTCGAGCCGCGATGCTGCCGGTCCGGAGCGTAGCGTGGCCCCTTCCGGCGTCGAGGCTGGTGGGCTCGGCGAAGATCCCCTCCTGCAGCGGCGCTTCGCGCGCTCTCTAGCCGAGTTGGCTGCCTCTCGCGCCGACGCCATCGTTTCTGGCACCGCCTCCGAGCTGCTGGGCTCGGAGCTGGCCACGATTCTGGATTGGAATGAATGCCTGGTGGTGCGCCTTCCCGGGTCGAATGGAGAGCTCGCCGGTTTGCTTTGCCTCGCCGGGCGTTCCCGACCGCTCGGCGCTGAAGACCGTGAATTGCTCGAAGCCATCGCAGGCCATGCCGCCATGGCTTTGGAGAATGCACGTCTGTTTACCCGCATCGAACAAGCCAATCGTCACTGGATGGAAATCTTTGATGCCATCACCGATTTGATTGTGGTGCACGATGAAACCGACAAAGTTCTGCGCGTGAACCGCTCCCTGGCGGCGATGATTGGGGTTGCTCCGAGCGAACTAATCGGCGTAAACATGCGCGCGCTGCTGGCTCTTACCAGCGAGCCGACGCTTTATTCATGCCCCTTCTGCCGCTCCATGGGCGAAGCAACTGACGAATTCGTCCACCCGGCACTTGACCGCACTTATCTGGTTTCCACTTCGCGCGTGCACGGAGCCTCCGGCGAAAACCTACAAACCATTCATGTGCTGAAGGACATCACCGACCGCCGCGAGGCCGAGCGCCGCTATCGCGAGCTCTTTGACAACATCCAGGAAGGATTGTTTTTCAGTACGCCGGAAGGGCGCTTCATCGAGGTCAACGACGCGCTGGTCGCCATGCTCGGCTATTCCAGCCGCGAGGAACTCCTGCAGGTCGACATTCCCACCCAGGTTTATTTCTCCCCCGAACAGCGCCTTCTCCATAGTCAGGCGATGGAAGAGCACGGCCATATGCGGAATTTTGAGGCCACACTGCGCCGCAAGAACGGCTCTCCTATCTATGTCCTCATCAACGCTTTTGGCATGTACGACGGTCTGGGGAAGCTGTTGCAGATTCGCGGGTTGATGCTCGATGTCACCGGTCTCCATACCTATCAATCGGAGTTGCAACGGGAGCGCGATTTCTCCGGCAAGATTCTCAGCAATACGCAAAGCTTCATCCTGGTCTCGGACACTGCCGGCCTCGTCAGCTACGCCAATCGGCGTTGGTCCGAAGCCGGCTTCGAGCAGCGCCAACTTCTTGGACGTCCCTTGCTGGAGTTGGCCGCTCCTGGATATGTGCGTCCGCTTTCGGACGCCCTGCAGGCCACTCTGCGGGGTGGACAGGTGGACAACCTCGAATTGCAGATCATACGCGGCAACGGTCACGTCGGGCAGTTTTCGGTGAACCTCAGCCCCATGCGCGACGAGCAGAACAACATCAACAGCATCGTCGTGGTCATGACCGACATCACCGACTCCGCCGAATTGCGCGACAAACTGGTGCACGCCGAGAAAATGGCCGCGGTCGGGCAACTCGTCTCTGGCGTCGCCCACGAAGTGAACAATCCGCTAACCGCAATTCTCGGGTTTGCCGATTTGCTGCTTGAAAATCCTGAGGTTCCCGAGACTGCCCGGAAAGATCTGCGGGTTATTCTGCAGGAAGCACAGCGGACCAAGACCATCGTGCAGAATCTGCTCAGCTTCGCCCGGCAAATGCCTCCACAACGCCACGCCGTTCAGCTCAATCTGATTCTGCGCCGGACCATTCAGCTGCGCTCCTACGACTTCAACAGCCACGGCGTGGACGTTGTGGAACACCTTGACGAGGGACTTCCCGAGGTGATCGGTGACGCCCACCAGTTGCAGCAAGTTTTTCTGAACATCTTGAACAACGCTTATGACGCGGTTCACGAAGTCGGCAGCCCGGCCCGCATCGAAATCATGGCCACCAAGGTCGGCAACGCCGTCGAAGTATCCTTCCGCGACAATGGCTACGGCATCTCCCATCCCGATCGCATCTTCGATCCCTTCTTCACCACCAAAGAGGTTGGCAAGGGAACTGGCCTCGGCCTCAGCATTTGCTACGGCATTGTGAAGGAGCACGGAGGAGAAATTCTCTGCCACAACAATACCGATGGGCAGGGAGCCACTTTCATCGTCCGCTTTCCCGTAGCGCCCCACACTGCTCCTCTGGGTGTGGCCGCAGGAGTACTCCAAAAATGACAACCCCTGCCATCCAACCCACTACATTGCCGGTTCTGCTGATTGAAGACGAACCCTCGATCATGGCCTTAGTCAGTGCCACTCTCGAGCGTAACGGCTATGAAGTCGTCTGCATCGAATCGGGAGCCGAAGCCCTGCGTCTGCTCGAAAAAGGCCAGTATCTGGGAGTCGTCTCTGACATGCGCACGCCCGGCGGCGTCGACGGCGCCCAGGTTCATTCCTGGATCTCCGCTAATCGCCCCGACCTGGTCGATAGAGTTGTCATTATTACCGGCGACTACGCCAATGAAGAGACGGTGACCACCCTGCGCAAGATCGGTGCACTCTATCTGGAAAAGCCCTTCCGCGTGCAGGATCTGATCTCCGCCGTTGAAAAAGCTATGGGGAAGGCCCGGTGAGCTCAGCTCGGATGAAAGAGGAACTCCGTGTCCGGTTGCTGGTCGTCGACGACGAACAGAGTATCCGCAAGCTGTGCATCACGGTAGGGGAGGCTTTGGGTTTCGTATGCCTCGAGGCCGATAGCGGCGAGTCCGCGCTCACTGTTCTCGAAGAGCAACCGGTGCATATGATCCTCAGTGACATGGTGATGCCGCATATGTCGGGCCTCGAGTTTCTCGAGAAAGCCAAGAAACTCCTGCCCCGCACCGAAGTTGCGCTTATGACTGGCCACGGCTCCATCGAAACCGCGGTTCAGGCCATGCGCCTCGGGGCATACGACTACATCACCAAGCCGTTTTCTCCACTCGATGAACTGCGGCTGTTCCTGCGCCGTATGGCCGAAAAAGTCCGGCTGGTCGAGGAAAACGAGTTCCTGCGCCAACGCATGGATACGGAAACGGCGGTGCATGGCATTGTCGGCTCCTCGGCGAAGATTCAAGAAGTCCTGCGGGTAGCCTCGAGGCTTACGGACACGCGCACCTCTGTCCTCATTTCCGGGGAAAGCGGCACCGGCAAGGAACTGATCGCCCGTGCCATTCATTTCCGGGGAGCCTTCGCGAATCGTCCTTTCGTCGCCGTCGATTGCGGATCGCTTGTGCCCACACTGATTGAGAGCGAACTGTTCGGGTACGAAAAAGGAGCCTTTACCGGCGCTCTGAAATCCAAGCAGGGACTGTTTCAATCCGCGGACACGGGGTCGGTTTTTCTCGACGAGATTGGCGAGCTGCCGCTCGAATTGCAGGCCAAACTCCTGCGCGTATTGCAGGAGAAAGAGGTGCGTCCGGTGGGCAGCAACCAGCGCGTCAAAGTGGATGTGCGCGTGATCGCCGCTACCAACCGCGACCTCGAAACCGCTTACAAAAACGGTACCTTCCGCAAGGATCTCTACTTCCGGTTGAATGTCGTCACCGTACACGTGCCCGCTCTGCGCGAGCGCCGGAGCGATATCCCCATGCTGGTGAATTGGTTTTGTGAGCGTTACGCTCCGGGCTCGAACCTGCACGCCTCCAACGCGGCCATGAAAGCGCTGATGAACTACGACTGGCCGGGGAATGTGCGCGAGCTTGAGAACTGCGTGGAGCGGGCGGTCGCGCTGGGTAACGGAACGCTGATCGACCTTGGCGATCTTCCCCCGGCCATCGCTGCCATCAACCCGTCCGCGTCTCGCGCGGTGCCGGATTCCGTGCCCGAATTGGTTTCCGATCTCGGGGCCGCTCCCGAGTTGAATTCCGGCGCCCCCCCGCCTCCACTGTCGACTACCGATCTGGAAGATATTGAGCGCGCGACGATTCAGCGCGTCTTCGAACAGGTGAAAGGCGATAAAGCTCTCGCCGGGCGCATGCTCGGTATCAGCCGCGCAACTCTCTACCGCAAGCTCAAACGCTACAACATCACGGGTAGCGCCGCCCCAGGCCCATCGAGTCATACTCTGCAATAGGTTCAACCGCGAGCAGACGGGGGTGCGGTTTTGGATCGACTGCGTGAAATAATTCTGCGAACCCTTGCGATCGATCTTCTCTTCTACTGAGGCTTTTTCTCTTCCTCCTGCCGCTTCTTCTCCTCCGGCGTCATCGGCTTTGGCGGTTGCTTGGGCGGAGGCGGTGCGGGTTTTGCCGCCTGAGGCGGAGGCGTCCGTTGCTGCGGGCGTTCCGCGGGCGGAGGCGTCTGCCGTGGGGCGGGCGGAGCTGGAGCCGGATGCGCCGTTTCCGGCCGATTGTTCGGCTGCGCAGCCGGTGCTCGATTTGCCGGTGGCGCGGGGGCGGGCCGATTATTCGGCGGCGCTGCGGGTGGCCGGTTCGGAGTTGCCTCAGGACGATTCGCCGGCGGCGGGGGAGCCGGGCGGCTGGTAGGTGGCGCTGCTGCTGGCCGATTAGCTGGCGGAGCTGGCGCTGGCTTAGCCGGCGCGCGAGCCGCGGGCTGTCCATTTGCAGGAGGTTGATTTCCCGGACGATTGGCCGGGGGGGCCGGCGCAGGTTGCCCCGGTCGCGGCACGTTCGCTGGGGGATGACCGGTGGTCGGCGTCGCAGGCTTAGCCGGAGGCGCTACCTTCACCATCGGACGCGCCGCTGCTGCGGTCGCTGGACGCAGGGTCTGCACTTCGCTTCGCGCCAGCGGTTGCCCGGGATGCGCCGCAAGAGCCTGTTGCTGTTTCGCAAAAGGTACGGGCGGAGGCGGAGGCGTTTTCTTGGCAACCACCTGCCGGCTTGCCACTGCCGCTGGCGGCGCCGTCACGTGGCCTGCGGTCGCAGCCTTGGCGCCCAGAACACTCTCTCTGGTTGGAACGACGGCGACTCTTGCACTCATCGGCGCCGACGCGATCTGAGCCGCGCTGACCTGAACTCGCGCCGCCGCTACTGGCTGTGCGCTTACGAAGGCGTGCTGCGGCACCACCATCACCGCGCCCTGCACGTTCCGGTTCGCGTAGGTAATGTTCGTGGTCGTGTTGTTAATAATGGTCGTGTGATAGACGTTGGTTACCTGGGTGACGTTGACCGTCGTACTGCTGACGTTGACGCGAGTCACATACGCTTCGCTCACGTGATAGGACGGCACATAAACTTCCCTCGGCCCTAACGGGAACCAGCCCACATTGCCGCCGAATCCGCCGGGGCCACCCCCGATAAATACGACCAGTGCGGGAGCATAGACGGCTTGTACCGCGGGCGGGCCTGCGACCCATCCCCAGCGTCCGCCGACGCTGATCCAACGGCCGTAGTGGAATGGTGCGTAGCCCCAGGAGTTGTCGTCCACCCAGGTCCATCCCCAGGGGGCGATCCAGGCCCAGTGTCCGACATGATAAGGCGCCCATCCGGCGTCGACGCGATTGGGAAACCAAACGTGGCCGTAGGCGGGGTCATCGCGCCAGTCGCCGTAGCCGTCGAGGTCTTCGTAGCCGACGACATCAGGCGAGAGGTAGTGCGCGGAAGGGGAATAATCGTAGCGGTGATCGCGGGATTCGGACCAAGTGTCGAAGTCGTCGGGACCGTAAAGCTCTTCCACGTCGGCGTAAAGCTGGTCGGTACCGCTGAGTGTGGCGCGCTGGCCACCGCGGAGTTCGTAGCTCTGGCCTCCGCCCGTGGCTTCTCCATCGCCTTCGCGAACGCTGATGATGGTGTAGTTTCCATCCGCGCCGACTTCGACACGATAGTGACCGGGCTGCAAGATGGTGAAGGCTTGGTTCGGCGTGTCTATCTCGAAGTCGTCGTCTTCATGCAGGCGGCGCACGGTGACGTAGATTGTGCCGGAGGTGAGTTGAACCTGCACGGTCTTGTCGTCGAGGTCGAGGAAGGAGAATCCGGTCATGGGTCCGAGGCGGATTACGGCCGATCCGAGTTGGACTTCGGCGCGGGAACCCTCGTCGGACCAAAGCTGGTCGCCGGTGGTCAGGGGACGATTGGGAACGACCCCTACCCAATCGCTTTCGCCGGCGGGCTGGAAGGAAACCGAACCTTCCATGTAGCCTAGGCGAGCCACGCGGCCCGGTGGATCGTCTTGATCCTGAGCAGATGCGGGATTGGGCAGAAACAGCGTCGCGAGTGTAAGCGCGAGCACGGCGCTACACCATCCGAAGTTTGCTGACTTCAGTTTTAGGGTTCTTCTCATAGACCTTTGATGTCTCCCAAGCTTTGAGTATGACTTCGCAAAAGTTCTTCACCGAGAGTTGGTTCGCCGCCCCGCGCATCGGCTTATCCCGGGTCAACCTTTGGATACTGGATTAGCCGAGCGTGGCGTGGCAGCGATCAGGATGACTGTCACGGTGTAACGAACTGCTCCCGAGCGGCGCGGTCGGTCGGTCCGCGCTGAGTGGCTTGAGGATAACAGGTTGGCCGGATGGGAGGGGCGATTCGCCTGTGGATATATGACGGCAGGAGTTTGTTGGGACGATGAGACAGAGATCTCATCCTGAGACGCGTGTCTCGTGTCGGCGCTCTTGCGCACCATGCCGATGTGCCTAACTGACTGAAAAATCTAGCGCCTCAGTGCTAATCCTTCCGTTCCGGGCGATGGTCGCGGTCGTGCTCCTATTTTCGCATAACCGCGAGTTTCGGCTCCCCACAGCTCTTCCTAACCGGGAAGACGGGAGCCTGACCGCACTTTACTTCGAAGGAAAGTTACCACGGACTGGAACTGCAGATTCCTGCACCGCACTTCTCCTCCCCTCGTGGAACGGGAAGCTTCGGAACGACAGGGATCTTGGGATTAACCGGGAAGGGGCATCAACGCTTTGGGGCAAGTAGGGACAGCGAAGGGGCGGACGGGGCGGACCAGCACGGTTGCCGATCTGGCGCGCTTTTTCCCCGAGGCGACGCCGGTGCGAATTCCGGTGGAGTTGACGCGCAGTGCGCCTGCCAGTGAGGGCAAGCTGGCGAGCGCGGCGGGATTGCCGGAGAGTACGGTGATTGAATTTGGGACGTCGCGCGAAGTTTTGTTTGCCTGCGCCATGCCACTGGAATTTGCCGACGTGCTGCGGCTGCGCAACTCCGACGGCTCGCTCGATACGGAAGCCTCCGTGGTAGCGGTGCAGTACCATCCTGGCGCGACGGTAGTGGCGGCGCGCTTCCTCAACGCAGTTCCGAACTGGATCGTGAAATCATGACATCTCCTTCCGCTTCACCCTCGCAGCCGGCATCGCCTGCTCCTGATTACGCGGCGCTGTGGTCGAGCGCGCTACGCTTACATCCCATTTACGCGGAACTGGCGCGCGAGTTTGTGATTGACGCGCCGCCCTGTGCCGGGCTGAACGAGCGGGTGGGTGCGCCGGATCGAGAGACGGTGGAGCAGGCGCAGCAATGGCTGAGCGAGATGGATGACCGCATCCAGGTGCATCAGCTGCGGCAGTTCCTGCAGACCAGCTCTCTGGTGGATGGAGACGGAATAGTTGCACTGGTGCGGCATCTTCTGGGGAAGAAGGCGCACACGGATGCGGCGCGAGACAAGATCGATTTCCTGCTGGTGCAGTATTTCAGCCAGAAGGCGCCCAGCGAACTGGACGACAATGATGCCGATATCGCATATGTAGCGCAGGAACTGGAGCCGCTGCTGGGTCATATGGAGCTGAAGACTCCGGTGTGGCTGAATGCGCTCGATCGGGTGCTGGACGCCGCCCGGCGCTGCCGTTCGCTCGATGAACTGCTGCATGGTGGTGTGCTCGAGCAGGGACGCAAGGCCAAGGCGCAAGCCGGCGATTTATTTTATCTGCCGGTGGCGCTGGTAGCGTTCACCCGCTTTGGATATCTGATGCGGCGCGTGTTCTTCCGCCTGATGCTTGCCGATCTCAACAACATTTTGGATGGACTGATCGAACTGGAAGAAAAAGGCGTGGAGACGATTGACTGTCGGAGGGCCCAGTTTTCCGCACAGGAGCCGATCGTGCGGCTGCGCATGATCTGCCAGTCGTGGAAGGTGATGTTCCAAGCGGAATATTCTTCCGGGCAACCGCTGCGCATGCTGGTGGATCTGAGGGCGTCGGTGGAGTTCGCGCTGGGGCGCGGTGGGGAAGCGGAGGGTGGCGAAAAGGCGGCAGAGGCAACCGCGGCAGCCAAGGCTGCGCCCAGCAAGCCTGCGGCCGGCAAACCCGCGGCAAACAAGCCGCTGGCGCGGGCGGCGAGTGTGGGCGCCGGAGTTCCAACAGGTGCTGCGCCGGCCAAGGGTGCGCTGGCGTCGGCCGCGGAAGCCAAAGCCAAGTCTGCCGTGACGAATGAGGAGGCTTCAGAGTTTGAAGTTTCTTCGGCGGTGCCGGAATGGAATCCGGATGAGGGCCCGCAGCCAGGGAAAAAATAGGCTGGAGCAAGTGAAGGGCTGAAGTTGTAGACAAGAGATCGAGAGTTCCGGCGAGTGAATGCACGGACTCCAAGCAGAGGAAGCTGGTAAGTGGATCAACCGACGGTACTGGTTATCTCCGACGACGTAGAGTTCTCGCGAAGCATTACTGCGCGCTGGCAAGCCGAGCGCAATGTGCCCGCGTTTACGATGCTGAGCGGAGATTTGTGGCCACGCAGCGTGGATAGCTTTGAGGTGGCAATCGTCGGACCGCTGCGCCGGGAATTGCTTTCCCTGATCCTGGAACCGTTGCATTCCGCTTTGCAGCCGCTATTCTGCGTTTGCCAGGACGCGGCAACCGCGCAACTGGTGCGGGAGCGCTGGCCGCGAACCTCGGTGCTGCGGCATGACCAAAATTGGCTGGATGGCTTGATTCTGGCCGCGGGAGAAGCGGTACACCGCACCACTGCGGAGGCCCGTGCGCGAGCCGCGGAGCAGAACTGCACCCAGCTGGAGCGGCAGGCAATGCTGGGCCGTTACATGCTGGAGATGCGGCATGGGTTGAACAATGCGTTGACCTCGCTGCTGGGAAATTCCGATTTGTTGTTGATCGAACCGGGAAGCCTATCGGCGCAGTCGCGCGCGCAGATTGAAACGATTCGTAACATGACGCTGCGGATCCATGAGGTGATGCAGCGTTTTTCGTCGCTCGAAACGGAAATGAACGTGGTCGCGCAACAAGTGGAACGGGATTCCGGAAAGTTCCACCGGGCGGTGTCTGCGGGTGGTTAGGAGTAGAAAGACTCGGGCGCGCCGCGCAGGTGGCGGGCACTAATTGATCCTCCCCTGGCAATTTGCCGAGGTGACAGTCGTTAGCGTGCGAGGCGTCTCGCGTGCTGGGGGAAAGACTCTATGCATAGGCTGATTACGACGAGCACCATTCTGGAGCACGAGATTTCGGAGCTGCGGCTGCTGGTCGAGCGGCAGACCGGTGTCGTGCTGGACTGTTCCTATAGTGCGCTGGCCGCGCGGGTCGCCGATTTTATCGAGACCCAGGAGTTGGGCTCCTCGACCACACTGCTCGAGCGGCTGCGCTCCTCCGAGCAGGATCCCTCAAGTTTGCCGTCATTGCTCGACGGACTCATCAATACCAATACGGGATTCTTTCGTCATCCGGGAGCGCTCAATGCGTTCGGGCGGCAGGTGTTGCCACAACTGTGCGCTCGCAAGTCGGCCGACACTCCAGGGCCGATCCGCATCTGGAGCGCAGGCTGCGGCACCGGAGAGGAAACCTATTCCATTGCGATGGCGGTCTGCGACGCGGTGAATCCCGCCAACCTGAGTGGGGCGAATAACGGCAACGGCTCGAGCAACGGAAACGGGAAGGCGGGCGCGCGAAACGGAGGCGGGGGGGGAAATGCGCAAACCACGGCAGTTCCTGCGGCGAAGCTGAACGCGGGGTGCTCGATTCATATAGTGGGCAGCGATTTGTTGGCCTCCGCTATCGCCACCGCGGACCGGGGAGTGTATCCGCAGAACGCACTCGAGGGTTTGCCGCCAGCCACAATTCGCAATTATTTTTCGAAGATCGGCTCGCCAATGGTGGGATCGAATGGCGGGTCGAACCAGAGCATAAGCGAGTCTTCCGGACCGCAAAATCCTCCCAGCCCCGCGCATCTGCTGGTGAAGCCACGATTGCGCAGCCTGGTGACTTTCAACTGCATGAACCTGGCGCGTCCCGGCTACATCGGTCGCTTTGATTGCATTTTCTGCATGGATGTACTGTCGCAATTCTCTCGCGTCCAGCGCCAGGCGGTGCTGGAGCGGCTGCATCTCTACCTGGAACCCGGCGGCTATCTGTTCCTCAGCCAAACGGAAAAGCTCTCGGCTCCGAACCTGAACTTCCGCTCGGAGACGTTTGACGGGTATACGTTCCACCGCAAGCCGATGGCGGCCAGCGCGGCTTACGGACGGTAGGAAGCTCAACTTTAGATCGACTCAGGGCCGGCGATGAACGGATTCACGACTTCGATTCCGTCTACCTTCTGACCGGCCTGCAAGTCCTCAGTAAGCAGATAGCGCAAAGGGCCGCCTTAGCGCCTGCCACCATCAACGCGTCCCAGTAGACCAACTGGTAGCAGTCCTGGATTTTCCATCCCTGCTCCAGCACCGTCGCATCTGTCACGACCGGATTCCCATGCCAGGAGATCGCGAACTTCAGCGCGGGCCTCATCACGCGCCTCGGGCAGCAGCCGGAGTGGGTTGAGGTGAAACTCCCCGAGCACCCGAAAGCTCACGCGCCCCCGGGCGGCTCTTCCACAACCCGGCGCGCCAGTTTTGCGCTGCCCGCTGTTTTCTAAGCTCCGCCTCGCCCAAGGCGTAGAGAAGGTTGGAAATCAACGAAGACCCGCGCGGTTCCTCGCGGGTCAAATAGCGCCCTCTTGCTCTGAAGAAGGGGTTTTCGCACGAGCGCCCGTCGCATGGCCTTCTGGTACCGCGTCCTGGGCGGTCATACCCTCCTTCAGCAGTGCACCGAGAAGCCGCGAAACGCTGGTATCCCGGCGGGCGGCTTCAATTCGAGCCCACTGCGCCCCATCTTCTTCGAGGGTCACAGTTACATTGCGCAAGCGAGCAGAATTGGACACAAGAACGGTGTAACGACGGTTTTCGTTTCTAAGCGAACAGAAATTCCTTTGTCCTTAATTCCTTAATTGCATCCCGCAATTTCGCCGCTTTCTCGAACTCGAAGCGCTTGGCGGCTTCGCGCATGTCGCTTTCGAGTTTCACAATGTATCCGTCCAACTCTTCCTGCGACTTGAATTCCGGCATACCTTCGGCTTCGGCTCCGGTCAGGTCGGTGTAATCGGCGGCGACGATTCCGGCCAGGGTCATGTCCAGAGGACGCACGATTGATTCCGGCGTGATTCCGTTCTCCGTGTTGTAGGCGGTCTGAATTTCGCGGCGGCGCAAGGTTTCATCGATGGCGCGCTTCATGGAATCGGTCATGCGATCGGCATAAAGAATCGCACGACCACGCAGATGGCGGGCGCAGCGTCCGATCGTCTGGATTAATGATCCCCACGAGCGGAGGAAGCCTTCTTTATCGGCATCGAGGATCGCTACCAGGGACACTTCCGGCAAATCGAGGCCCTCGCGCAATAGATTGATACCGATCAACACATCGAATTCGCCCTTGCGCAGATCGCGCAGGATCTTGACCCGCTCCAGGGTTTCGATCTCCGAGTGCATGTAACGGCACTTGACGCCCACTTCGGCGTAATACTCGGCCAAGTCTTCGGCCATTCGTTTGGTTAAGGTGGTTACGAGGACGCGCTCCCCGCGCTCCACGCGGGCGCGAATCTCGTGCAGCAGGTCGTCGATCTGGCCCTTCACCGGGCGGACCTCGACTTCAGGATCGATCAGGCCGGTGGGGCGGATGATCTGCTCGACTACTACGCCCGCAGATTTTGTCAGCTCATAGGGACCGGGCGTCGCCGAAACGTAAACCAGTTGGTTGGTGCGATGCTCGAACTCCTCGAAGGTTAGCGGGCGATTATCGAGCGCGGAGGGCAGGCGGAAGCCATACTCGACGAGGGTTTCCTTGCGCGAGCGATCGCCGGCATGCATGCCGCGCAGTTGCGGAATCGTCTGATGCGATTCGTCCACGAACATGAGATAGTCGCGCGGAAAATAATCCAGCAGGGTCGGAGGCGGCTCGCCGGGCATGCGTCCCGTGAAATGGCGCGAATAATTTTCGATGCCATGGCAGTAGCCCATAACCTTGATCATTTCGAGATCAAACTTCACGCGCTGATGAATACGCTGGGACTCGACTGCGCGGCCTTGCTTTTCCAGTTCTACTTCCCACCAGGCCAGCTCTTTCTTGATGGACTCGACAGCTGAGGCACGAGTTTCATCCTTCATCACATAGTGTGTCTTGGGATAAATCGGCAGCCGCATGTACTTTTGCTTCACTGTGCCGAACAGAGGATCGATCTGGGCGAGAGACTCCACCTGATCTCCCCACAACTCGATGCGGTAGGCCATGTCGTCATAGGTAGGGAAGACCTCGATCACGTCGCCGCGCACTCGAAACGTGCCACGCCGAAACTCGCCGTTAGTACGTTCGTAGAGAATGTCGACCAGTTTGTGCGTAATGTCTTCGCGGGCCATCTTCTGACCCTTCTCCAGAAACAGCATCATGCCGTAGTAGGCCTCTGGCGAGCCGAGGCCGTAGATGCAGCTTACGGAAGCGACAATCAGGGCATCGCGGCGTTCGAATAACGAGCGGGTCGCGGAGAGGCGCAGCTTGTCGAGTTCATCGTTAATGGTTGCTTCTTTCTCGATGAAGAGGTCGGCGGCCGGAACGTACGCCTCGGGCTGATAGTAGTCGTAATAGGAGACGAAATATTCGACGGCGTTGTGCGGAAAGAAATTCTTGAACTCGTGATAAAGCTGTGCCGCCAAAGTTTTGTTATGAGCCATTACCAGTGCGGGACGGTTCACAGCCTCAATCACCTTGGCCATGGTGTAAGTCTTGCCCGATCCTGTCACGCCTAGCAAAACCTGATGCTGCTCGCGATCGTAGACCCCATGCAGCAACGCATCAATGGCACGGCCCTGATCGCCCTGCGGTTTGTAATCGGAAACGAGTTTAAAGTCCATGGGCAAGCTTTTAGCAGTTAGCTCCTAGCCTTTAGCCAACCACTCTACGTGTCCGCCGTGAGGAGTGGCAGAAGCTTTGCTCGGCACGGACAGCCGAACACGACCGTCCCCACATGAGCAGGCGGCTTGACAGAGCACGTTTTTGGCGACTAACAATCCTCCTATTATAATGCCGGCCATCGCGATCCATTCGCAACTTCCGCCTTCACAGCTCCGCCAGTGCCCGATGCACCAGATAGATGGCAATCGATCCTTCGCCCACAGCGGCGGCCACGCGCTTTACATTCCCGGCGCGCACGTCGCCCACGGCAAACACGCCGGGCAAGCTGGTTTCGAGCATCTGCGGAGCGCGTGCGAGCGGCCAGTGGAAACTATTTGCCAGGGGATCAAGATCACGCCCGGTAAGAATGAAGCCCTTGCTGTCGAGCAGCACGCAGTCTTTCAGCCAGTCGGTGCGCGGAGAAGCTCCCGCCATGATAAAGACGTGACGGATATTGTGAGTTGATTTCTCGCCGGTGTTCTTGTCCTGCCAAGTCATGCGTTCGAGCTGGGCGTCGCCATCCAGCCCCACGATCTCGGTGCAATAATGCACTTCGATCGAGGGGTTTTGCTCGATACGCTGGATCAGGTAGCGAGACATCGTATCCGACAATCGACCAGACCGTACCAGCATGTGAACCTTGCCGACGGTCTGCGACAAATAGACGGCCGCCTGGCCGGCCGAATTCCCGCCGCCCACAACAACTACATCTTCTTTCCCGCACAGTTGCGCTTCAATGTACGTTGCGCCGTAGTAGATCCCCCGACCTTCAAATTTCTTCAGATTGTCGATTTTCGGCTTGTTGTACTGCGCGCCGCTGGCTATTACAACAGCGCGTGCGCGAATGGTCTGGCCGCAGTCCACGCTTAACTCGTAGGGACGGCGCTCGCAGTTTAATCGCGTAACCGTATTGGCGATCAACACCTCGGCGCCAAACTTTTGCGCCTGGGCAGCGGCGCGGCCTGCAAGCTCGTTTCCGGAAATTCCCATGGGAAATCCGAGATAGTTTTCGATTCTCGAACTTGACCCCGCCTGCCCGCCGGGAGATTCAGCCTCGATCACTAGAACATCAAGACCTTCCGACGCCGCATAAACAGCCGCGGCCAAGCCCGAGGGCCCCCCGCCCACGATCACGAGATCCCGAACCTCCGACGCCGTGATGTGGGCGTTGAGCCCCAGGCACCTTGCTAATTCCTGAATCGACGGGCTGCGCAGAACGGTTTTGTTATTGCAGATCACTACGGGAACTTCGTCGACTGTGACATGGAAGTGATCGAGCAAGTCCTGGTAGCTGGTGTCTGTATCGAGATCGACGTAAGTGTGAGGATGCCCGTTGCGCGTAAGGAATTCGCGAAGACGCAGCGTCTGGGCTGAATGCTGCGATCCCAGGAGAATTACATTTCCCGCTCCCCTATGGATCAGCTCCACGCGCCGCAAGATGAAGGCCCGCATGAAAATTTCGCCCAGCTCTGCGTCTCGCGCAACCAGCGCTCTAAACTCGTGATTACCCATTTCAAGAAATTCGCCGGCCGCAGTTACGCGACCTCGCGCCAGGCTGCGGCGACCCGAAATCATCGTCAATTCGCCGGTAAATCCTCTGGCCTCATGTTTAACGATGGGACGTTCACCGTGCAGCTCCGGCTGCACAATCTCCAAGCCTCCCGAGAGCAGCACGAAAAACGGGACGTCGCTTTCGCCTGGCTCAAACAAGATGTCGCCCACTTTCACCTTACGTACTTTACTCACAGCACGAATACGATCGATCTGCTCGAGAGTAAGAGTGGGAAAAGCTTCACCACGAATGTCACCGTACAGCGGCGTTAATTGAGCAGCCATGGTTTCCCCCCCGGCAAGAAGCCACACGAGATTGAGATTAGCTAGATGAGGCGAGCGGCAGTTCGGGTTCAGCCGGGAGCTAAGGCTCCCGTATGATGCATGGAACTGGTATTGCGGACGAACCGAAAAGCCATTGGTTACTTCTTCTGAATCTCCTCGACCGCCAAAACTCTTGAAGTCGCTCGAAACTTTTTGTAATCGCGGAAACTCTGCTCAATGTCGACGTTGAAATTCTTCAGCAGTGCGAGACGCACGTCGACTTTGGCTGTCAGCTGGCGCGGCAGCCACACTTCGTCGTTTACTCGCGTTTGCTCCAGCATAAAGCGCGAACCCTTGCGAAAGCGCGCCAGGAAAAGTCCCCAGGAAATCGTGTCCAGGCATTCCATATCCATCTTGGCGAGTTGCAGATCGCGCTGGTCGATCCAGACTCGCCCGCGGAATTTAGTCAGAAACTTGGACTCCTTCATGTGAGGCACAAAGTCTGGCCGCGGTTCGCCATCGATCACCCAGGCTTCGCGCCCGGCCACCAGTTCGGTTCCGACCAGCTTAAAGTTGTAGGCGTCGGCAACTTCGCGCACGAACTTGCGGTCCTCTTCACGGTCTTTCTCTTCTTTGTCTTCGCGTTTCCTGCGCGCTTCATCCGATTCGTTCTTGCGTTTGTCAATGACCTTCTGGATCTTTTCCTCTTCTTTGGCGGCGTCTTTAGCGTCGAGTGGCTTGTCGTCTTTTTCAATCAGCCGCCGCACTTGCTCGCCGTACAGCTCCATTACTTCGTAAGTCTTCAATTCGGTCGACTTCACCTGGCCCTTGCCGTCAAGCCTGTGCTCATTATCGCGTTCGATGTAGGTGTAATTGCGCAGCCTCTTATCGTTTTCGATGTCCCTGTCGGCGACGACTCGAAACAAGCGCTGCATCTGCTCCTGCGAAAGGGCCCCGTTGGCATCAGGCTTCAAGTCGGGCAGGGAAGTGCCATCTGCAGCAGTTGTTGCCGCACTGCTCTCAACTTGAATTGCCGGAGCCGCCGGCTGACGCTGCTGAGCGCAGGCCGAGACAGAAGCGATCAACAGGAAGAAAACAAAGCCACGATAACCCACATACCTATTTTATCTGAGGTGCCGTCGAAGCAGGAGTGCCTGGAGATTTACAGGTCTTCGCCCTGCACTTCCGCCCGGCAAAAACCAAACATTATACAAACTGATTACACGCCGGTGACAAAGTCAAATCGGGGGCCTCTTAACCTCATGCTTTGCATCGCACGCTAAACCGCTCTGTGGCGGACATGCCTCGCACTTCAACCACCAAGGAGAGACTCACCATGCCCCGTTTGACCAATAGAACCCTGGCGTTAACCCCTGCCCTCGCAGCGCTGCTGATGCTTATTCCCAGCAATGCCGCGGCACAATATAAACTCACAAATCTGAATTCAAACCAGGTAAAAGCCGCTACACACACGGATCCACTGCTGGTGAATGGATGGGGACTGGTCCACGCGTCCGGTTCGCCTTGGTGGGTCAGTGACGAAAACTCCGGTTGGTCGACCCTTTACGATGGCTCGGGAGCGCAGGTGCAGCAACTGAAAGTATTGATCCCGACTGCGGGAAACGGCCCGGGTTCTCCGACTGGAGCAAACGGTCCGGGTTCGCCGACCGGGATCGTTGTGAGCTCATCCACCACGGGCGAGTTTCAAGTGGAGGGATCGCCTTCCATTTTCCTGTTTGCGACGCTGGACGGAACCATCAGTGGGTGGACGCCGAAGGCGAACCTTAACCAGGCGATTATTGCGGTGGACACTTCAACCGGCAAAACTCCAGCGATGTTCACCGGGCTCGCGATCACCAACCGCGCGACGGGAAATTTCTTGTATGCCGCCGACGAGGCGAATAATGTGGTGGACGTATACGATGGAAACTTCAACCTGGTGACTTCGATTACAGACTCCGCAGTGCCTGCAGGTTTTGCGCCATTCGGCGTCCAGGACATCAATGGACTGGTCTACGTTACGTTCACCAGCGTTAGCGGTGGCAGGGGCGGTTTCGTCGACGTATTTACAGAAGCCGGCACGCC
>Ga0210398_10000287_pt1 | contig 61130 bp, 53 predicted proteins | sample IncBWC4OmetaG_FD_161047 | JGI IMG/M metagenome (GOLD analysis project Ga0210398, IMG submission 161047) | Forest soil microbial communities from Barre Woods Harvard Forest LTER site, Petersham, Massachusetts, United States - Inc-BW-C-4-O | ecosystem: Environmental > Terrestrial > Soil >... | reverse complement strand
TCCCTTACAGTTCTGTTCTGGCTTCCTAGCTCAATGGTAGAGCAGCTGACTCTTAATCAGTAGGTTCGGGGTTCGAGTCCCCGGGGAGCCACCAGCTCGCACCGCGCGGGCCTGGTTGAAAGCCCTTTTCATTTTTTCCAAACTCTTTTATCAGTTGAAATGCTGACTGATAAAAAAGCTCAGCGAGTTTCGCCGGTGTAGCTCAATGGTAGAGCACCTGTTTTGTAAACAGGCGGTTGCGGGTTCGAATCCCATCGCCGGCTCCATTCTGCGACGCTGGCAAAATTTTTTGCACACTGCCCGATGGTGTAATGGTAGCACGAACGACTCTGACTCGTTCTGTCTAGGTTCGAGTCCTAGTCGGGCAGCCATTCGACGCGCTTCGCTTGCTCATGGCAGGCCATCAGATATTTAGCGCGGCGAATGCCCTGAGCGAAGTCGAGGGGCTTTCGACGCACGCAGTCGTTCATGAGGCCGGGCGGTCTAACCGCCATAAATGGTGCTATTCTAGATTTGTGCATGCACCATGAATTCCGGCCCTATCTACGTTTATATCCTGCGTTGTGCGAACAACTCGTTATATGTCGGCGTTACTGATGACATTTCGACACGTCTTGAGCTTCATAATCAGGGCCGAGGCGCACGCCATACTGCCCTTCATCGACCCGCGCACCTTGCTCATAAAGAAGGTCCGCTCAGTCTTAACGAAGGGATAGCACGCGAAGCCCAGCTCAAACGCTGGTCCCGCGCAAAAAAGGAGGCGCTGGTCGCTGGCAACCTTGTGCGTCTCCATCGCCTGAGTAAGTCCCGCGAAAACCAGCCACGCTGACCGCTGTGAGGCAAGGATGGCCATCCTTCGCTCTTCGAACGTCGCACTTCATTTGCGGAAATTCTCCTCTGATCAGGCTGGCTGGAACAAAAACTTTGTAGTATATGACAAAGATGTTTGACAGTGCTCGCGCAAATTTTCCAAGGTTACCTTTCTACTTCGCTTGTCCTCCCCTTACCTTTCAACCCCTTGCTTCAAAGCCTCGCGTCGCGGCCGTTGTGGTGCGTGTCCGCAACTTGCGCCCAACGAATAGCTGAACATAATTTGGCTAATACCTTGAGCCAAATTATAATTATCAGCTTCCTTTTTCAAAAACATTTGCTGCTTATAACAAGCTCGCCAAAAACCCTTAAGGTATTGTAAGCTTTCCCTTCAATCCCTGTTCCCCGCAGTATCTCCCCCTTCGCTTTCCCCGCTTTTCGAAACTTAACCTCTAAATCAACTCCTCCACGCATATGATCACCCACTGCCTCAATCTAGCCTTCCTGCTCGGCGACGATACGCCGATGGAATTGTTTAAAAAGGGCGGCCCCGTTATGTGGCCCATCCTTGTCATCTCGCTCGTCGGCTTCACCGTTGTGATCGAGCGCCTGATCTTCATCTTCCGCGAGAACAGCGCGCGCGAACACGAAGTCGTGGAAAAAATCCTCGAAAAGGTCGAGGCCCGCGACATCGACGGCGGCGTCGAGATCGGCCGTCAAAGCCGGGACTTCGTGGCCCGCATTCTGACCTACGCCCTGTCCAACAAGGATCTCTCGCTCTCCAACGCCTTCATTCGCGCGGCCAACCAGGAAATGACGCGCTTCAACCAGGGCCTCGCCACGCTCGACACCGTCATCACCGCCGCCCCGCTGCTCGGCTTGCTCGGCACGGTCACGGGCATGATGCGCACCTTCGGCGCATTGGGCGGAGGCGACATCGGTGCCGCGGCCGGCCAGATCACCGGCGGTGTGGCCGAGGCGCTCATCGCGACCTGCTGCGGTCTCTTCATTGCCGTCACCTGCCTTTTCCCTTACAATTACCTGAACGCCCGCGTCGAGGAAGCACGGCACGAGGTCGATGACGCTTTCAATGCGCTTGAGCTGATCATCAAGAAATCCGAAACCGCCCCGCCCTTCCCGCAATAAGGTCCCGGCTGCGTTCGGCAAATTTCTCCCTTTCTCGTCAGTATTATAATCACCCATGAGTGAAGGCGCTACATCCGGCGGCAAACGCAAGCGGGCCCGCATTGAGATCATCCCGCTGATCGACGTCATCTTCTTCCTGCTCGCCACCTTCGTCCTGTTCACGCTCTCGCTGACCAAGTCCAACGGCCAGCCGGTGCGCCAACCTGACAGTGAGACCGGTGAAGCCCGCGATCCCAGCGGTTCACACACCGTCACGATCCTGCCGGCGGGCGATCTCGCGTGGGACAAGGATCCGGTCAGCGCGGCCGAGTTCCTGCAGCGAATCCAGGACTACCACCTGCAGGAGCCCGATGGTCGCATCCTGATCAATGGTGACGAGTCGGCCCATTTTGCCGGGGTCATCTACGTGATGGACGAGGCGCGCAAGGCCGGCTTCAGGAAAGTTTTCATCGAGACCCGGACCAAGGAAAAGGCCCGCGTAGAAGAATAAGCAGACGTTTTCCCCTAAGTTTTCCCGGTTCTCCACGTTTAAGTTAACGACCAATCTTTTTCAAAAATCATGGAAGGCGCAGTCTTTAAAACCATCAGCAAGAAAAAAGCGCGCATTGAGATCATCCCTCTCATTGACGTTATCTTCTTCCTGCTCGCCACCTTCGTCCTGTTTACGCTCTCGCTGAACCGGCTCTCGTCCGTGCCTGTCACACTGCCTTTTTCACAGCCTCCCATTCCTGGGGCGATTCCTCCCAAAATTCTCAAGCTGCAAATTTCCGACGGTGACACAGTCTTCTTTGGCGAAGTAGGGACTAACTTGGAGCCCATCTCGATAAAAGAACTTCGCTACCGGCTCACCAGCTACCAGCAGGCGCATCCCAAGGATGTGCGCGTCCTCATCACCACCGACGACAAAGCCCTCTTCGGCCAGGCCGTCGCCGTACTCGATCAAGTCCGCCTCCTTAATATAGATCAGGTATCCATCGATACCTCGAAAACTTATCAGACCGGCCATTAAAATGCGTCGCGACACCCTCATTGCTTTTCTCCTGGTCCTCGGCATCCATGTCGGCGTGGCGATGGTGCCCAAGACGACCGCCAAACGCGCAGTCGTGGAAGACGATGGACCCCTGATTAAAATCGTCATCCCCCCCCTGCCGCCACCGGACGAGCCGGAAAAAGAGCAGGAGCAAACCGATACGCCGATTGTCGCCCCGCCCGCCTTGGCCGACATACCCACCACCGTGCCGGTCGATGCCTTTGTCACGCCCGTCGAGCCGCCCCCACCTTCGAGCCTAAATCTCGGTAACGTTAATATTAACGTTCAGCGCGCCAATCTCAAGAATGTAAAGATTTTCGACCTGGCCGACCTCGACCAAGTACCCGCGGCACGCTTTCAAGCGCAACCCCAGTATCCCCCAGAAATGAGGATCAACGGCACCACCGGCACGGTTCACGTCGGCTTCATTTGCGACGCGGAAGGCCATGTGCAGGAGGCGCATGTCGTCAGCAGCTCCGGTTCCAACGAATTAGACCAAGCCGCCATCACCGCCGTCTCAAAATGGATCTTCAAACCTGGCAGGAAAGGCGGCCATGCCGTCAATACCCGCATGGAAGTTCCCATTGCCTTCGATCTCAACGGCGATTCCTGATCCACCATGTCTACGACTGCTTCACCCTTTTCGTCTTTCTTCCGCGTCCTGCTGCTGGCGGTGTTTTTCTGCGCAGCCTTGGCCCCGGTTCGGGCTGATGATAAACCAGCCGCCGAGCTCAGCGATGCCACCTCCGAAAAGCTGCAGGACTTGAAGCCCCTCGAAGATGCGGGCAAATTGGATGAGGCCATCGCCTTGGTGGACTCCCTTTTGGCAACGGTTCCCGCCAACAGCTTTGACCGGGCCGTACTTTCACAAAGCAAGGCCACTTATCTTTTCCGAAAGAACGACACCACTTCCCGCTTCGCCGCGATCGAGCCGCTGCAGACCGCGCTCAATCTCTCCGATACTTACGGCTTCTTCGAGGCCAAAGCCAACCAGCAATTGCGCTTCTACATTGCCAATCTCTGCTTTGAACGGGGCGCCATCAACAAAGACCCCACGGCCCAACGCGGCGACTATGACACGGCCCGGACCGTCATCGAGCGCTGGATTGAAGTCGCCCAAACTGATCCCTCGGCCCTGCCGCCGCCGTCGCCTGCCGCGAACAGCATGGAGAACGCCGAAATGTTCTACGCCCAGCTCCTTTACACCGAGGCCAACCTTGATCCGAAACACGTCGACCTGGATCTCATCAAAAAGGCCCTGGTCGAAACTGAAAAAGGCCTGCGCTCGGCGGTGGCTCCCAATGATAATTTGTACGTCCTGCAATTGGCCACCCTGCAGCAACTCGGTCATTACGCCGACGCAGCTGATGTTCTCGAGTTTATCCTAAAAACCAAGCCGGACAATAAATCCTACTGGCAGCAACTCACGGCTTTCTATGCCGCCCTGGCCAATGAGGCGATCAAGGATAAGGACGAAAAGAAGGCTTTTGAATACAATTTACGCGCCATCGTCACCATTGAGCGTGCCCATAAGTATGGGGCGTTGAACAGGCCGGAGGATAATTTCGAGCTGTTCAGCCTTTATTTCAATATTGGCCAATACCAGCAGGGCGCCGAGCTGCTCGAGAGCGGCCTGCACGATGGAAGCATCAAATCCAGCCCGGGAAACTGGGTGCTACTGGCCGACGCCTACCAGCAACTGCACAAGGACTTGAAAGCCGTGGATGTCCTGCACGAAACCGCCAGTCTCTTCCCCGAAAAAGGCCAGTTCAATTTTGTCGCCGCGCAAATTCTCTATGGCATGGACAAAACGGCCGAGGCGCTGGCTGATATTCAAGCCTGCGTGGCGAGGGATGGCGGTGAAAAACCCGCACAATCGTGGCTGTTCTACGCCTACCTGGCCATTGAATTGCAGAAGTTCGAGCTGGCTGGACAAGCCGTGGAAAGCGCCGCCAAATATCCCCATTCTCCCGCCGATGACAAAACCATTGCCAGCCTCCGCGAAGCGGTGAAATCCGCCATTGAGCAACGCGACGCCGCTTTCCGAAAAACCGAGTAACTTTCACCTCATTTTGCCATGAAGAAAAAATACATTTATATGCTCGTGCCGCTCTGCGGCGTAATCGTGTTTTGCCTGTTTTATATTCCCTTCGCGAATCACTACGCGGAGCTACAGGTACAGGAACACACGAAGGAGGTTGCCGACCGCAATGCCAAGCTGCAGCAAGAGGCTGAAGCCCGGCGCCAGGCCAGCATTGAGGCGAACTTGAACGCGGAAAAACGCAAAGCCGAGCGCGACGCCAAGCTCGCGCGCGATAAAGCCGAGGAGGATGCCCTCTCTGCGGCCGATGCTGCACGAGTGAAAGCCCACAACGACAAGCAAAAATTTGAGCAGGAAGTCACCGGGTTGACGAAGGAAATCAAGGGTGCGCAAGCCGCCCTCGCCGAACTCCAGAGCAGCAAGGAAGAAGCCTTGAAAGAACAGGATTTTCTCAAGTCTTACGTCCAGCAAGCCGAAGCCAACCGCCAAGACATCATCAGCCTGCTTGATAAGCTGGCCGCCGCGGAAAAAGCCCGCGCCGACGCCGATGCCGCCAAAAAGGCCGCCGCCACCACCAATTCCTAAGCCCGCCTCCCATGAATAAATTCTATCTTATCGTCCCGATTGTTTTGCTCGCGGCCTTCTGCGTCTACTACCAGCAATTCAGTGCGCAGCTCGCCGTGGCTGATGCGGAAAAAGCCCGAGTCGCCGCCGTCGCCGCCGCCCAAGTTGAGCAAAACAAGCAAGAAGCCATGAAAAAGGCCCAGGCCGATGCCCAGGCCCGCGAAGACGAGCAGCGGGCCGAGGAAGCCCGCCAGGAGGCCGATCACCTGGCCAAATTTGAAGCCAGCAAGCAGAAATTGGCCGACGAAACCGCAAATTTTCAGCAGGAAGCCGACAGTTATGCCAAGCAGGCCGCCGATCTCCAGGCCCAACTTGCTTCCCTCCAATCCGACCAGGATAAGCTCTCGCGCGAAGTCTTCGACCTGAAGAAACAGCTCGAACTGGCAAAAATCGACCGGCGCAACGCTGACCTTGAGATTCAGCGCACCTACGACATGGTGACGCAGAAGGTTGCCGCCAGCTCGCTGACTTACGTTCCTCCCGTGCCCGCGGCCGTAGTGCACTAATCCCGGCGCGCATTTGATGGCGGGAGTTTGCGGTGAAAGTTTGGTTTTCTCCTTGCTGGTGAACCCAAGGCCTGCCTGCATTTCTTTTCTGTTCCAAGCAGGACGAAGTTTCTTCGATCCACCGTTCTGCAAGGAACTGCGGTTTTTGTCGGGGCGTAGCTTAGCCTGGTAGAGCGCTACGTTCGGGACGTAGAGGTCGCGAGTTCGAATCTCGCCGCCCCGACCATTCATCGCATTGCGATGAATGCCACGCCGTAGCCCATTCGACTGGATCAGGGCCTTGAGTCCCTCGACAATGCTCGGGACCTTGAGGCAGTTTCGACAAGCTCAAGGCCCTGAGCTAGTCGATGGGCTTGCCGAACCGGACTTATCGAAACGAAGGAGGGCACTGCACTGTATCGCTAGCTCTGTAACCGTATCGCCTGGATCACGACGAGGATGTCGTTCCCTCCGCTTGGTAAGCGGTCAGCCGAATTTTTTGCCACGAAAGATCACATAGATCTCAAAGAAAGGTTGTTCTCTGTGTTCTTTGTGATCCTTCGTGGCTACACGGGTTTTTAATCCGCTCAAGGATAACGCACCCTACCCATCCACTGTCTTTCAGGCCAGGAACGGATTGAATTGCCGTTCATTTTTCATCGTCGTCATCGGCCCATGGCCCGGGGCGACCACGGTGTTTTCCGGCACAGCCGCGAGGATGCGATGCAGTTGCTCGGCCAGCCGCTGCTGGCAAAAGTAGCCACCGCCCACCGAGCCGGCAAATAACAGGTCGCCCGACACCAGCAGGGCCCCGTCCGCCCTCGGGCCAGGGGTGCGCACGAGATAGCAGTTGTGCGCCGCACAATGGCCGGGCGTGCTGAAAGCCGTCACCTCAAGCTGGCCGAAGACACGCACGGCTCCCTCGCCCAGCGGTTCGGCGCACGGTGCACTCGCCCCGTCGGGCACAAACGCCCGGGGCGTCCCGAAGGCCTTGAGCGCTTCGCACAATCCACCGGCATGCTCGGCTTCGACATGCGTGAGGAAAACTGCGTCGATCTTTTTCACGACGGCCGGCCAGACCCGCTGCAAGGAGGAAAAAGCCGCGCCGGCGTCAAACAACAAGCCGTGGTCGGCCCCGGGTTCGGCCACCAGGTAGGCATTGGCGACCCCGATGCCGTGCGCCATGTGCAACGGATACACGCAAAACGGCAGGTTCCCGATCTCCGGCAGCGGATAGCGACCGACGCCGAGCGCACAGAGACCGACTTCGTTGAGGCCGAGCACGGCGGCGATCCGGCGCAGCTCGTCACACGCCAGATCGGAGCGGTAATCGATGGCATCACCCAAGCGCGCCGCGTCCACCTGCGCGCGTTCGGCCAGCAGGGGCAGGGCCAGCCCGGCCTGGCGCAGCGCCTTCTCCAGCACGTCGCCGAGTTCGTCTTCGAGGGGAGGCACGGCGGTGACCATGGTGCCACCCTAGGCTAAATCCCGTGCACTGCAAAAATGTTTTTGTTTTTTTACGGCGAAGTCACAGGGTGGGCGCATGGATGCGACCCAAACCGAAGCCCTCGAAATTTTCACCCGCACAAAGGCGCTCTTACAGGGCCATTTTATCCTCCGCTCGGGGCTGCACAGCGCGCATTACTTCCAGTGTGCGCAGGTCTGCCAGCACATGGATGCGGTGGAGCGGCTGGCGGAGCTGCTGCGGGCCAAGCTGGCCGGCCTGGGCTTCTCGACCGTGCTGGCGCCGGCCATGGGCGGGCTCGTCATCGGGCAGGAAATGGCCCGGCAGGCCAGGGCCCGCTACCTTTTTGTGGAAAAGGAAAACAATGTGCTGGTGCTGCGGCGCGGCTTTGCGTTCACCCCGGGCGAGCGCGTGCTCGTCGTCGAGGACGTGGTGACGCGCGGCGGGCGCGTGCTGGAAGCCCTCGAGATCGTACGACGCGGAGGCGCGGTTCCAGTGGGCATCGCCATGCTCGTGGATCGAAGCGCCGGGGTGGCGAAGTTCGACGTGCCGTCGATTTCCCTGATGGAATTGAGTTTTCCCACCTACCCGGCCGACCAGGTCCCCGACTGGCTGGCCAAAATCCCGGTGGAAAAGCCGGGAAGCTAATTCGGAGAGGTAACAAGTGCCAGGTATCAAGTAACAAGAGCTCGCTACCTACATACTCCTGATACTTGTTACCTGTTACTTGATACTTGGCGCACGCCTCATTTCACCTCAATGAGCTGGAAGCCAAGGACGCCGTGGAAATAAATGAGAAAGAGATGGCGGCCGCTGGTGAGCATTCCCTTGGCAGCCTGCACGGTGGTGACAGGGATACGGTCGATTTCGATGATGACTGCGCCGCTCGCGAGCTTGTCGCTGTAGGGTGAATTGTCCTCCACATTGGCGATCAGCAGGCCGGTGACGCGATCGTCGTCGATGTTGAGTTCGTGGCGCTTATCATCGGTGAGCTTGGTCACGGTCACGCCGGGGAGCAGCTCGTTGTTATCATCCGCGAGCGTACCGAGGGTGACATTGATCGTCTGCTCCTTGCCATCCCGCACAAATTTGATGGCCACCTCCGTGCCGGGCGCGGTCTCGGAGATAAGCAGGCGCAAATCTTCCAGCGACTCCACGGCTTTGTCGTTCAGGGCGAGAATGACGTCGCTGCGCTTGAGTCCGGCCTTGGCGGCGGGGCTATCGGGTTTCACATCCGTGATGACGACGCCCTGGGTGTCCTTGCTAATGCCAAGTTGCTCCGCAATTTCAGCCGTCAGGGCGTCGGTGTTGACCCCGAGGTATCCGCGCGTGACCTTGCCCGTCCCGATCAGGCTCTGCATGATGCTTGCGGCCAGATCAATCGGGATGGCAAACCCGATGCCGATATTGCCACGCGAGGTGGAGAGAATGGCGCTATTGATGCCGACGACACGGCCCTTGGCATCGACGAGCGCGCCACCGGAGTTGCCCATGTTGATGGCGGCGTCGGTCTGGATGAAGTCCTCGTAACCGCCGACGTTTTCAAGCAGGCCAAGATTTTTCCGGCCGAGGGCCGAGACAATGCCCATCGTGACGGTCTGGCCAATGTCGAGCGGGTTGCCGATGGCAAAGACCACATCGCCCACGCGCAGCTTGTCGCTGTCGGCCAGGATGACCGCGGGCAGGTGATCGGCCTCGATTTTAATGACCGCAATGTCCGTTTTGGGATCGGCGCCGATGACCTTGGCCTTGAATTCGCGGTTGTCGGGCAGGAGGACGTTGAGTTCATCGGCGCCCTCGACGACATGGTTGTTGGTGAGAATATAGCCGTCGGACGAGACCATGACACCGGAGCCAAGGCCCTGTTGTTTGCTTTCACGTTCCGGAGCCGCCTCATCGCCAAAAAACTGGCGAAAAAAGGGATTAACCGGGAGGCGTTCGCGGACAATTTTTGTCGAATAAACGGAAACCACCGCTTTCTTCACCGGGTCGATGACATCGGCATAGCTGGTAACGACGGGGGATTTGCCCTCGGAAACCGGCGTGGAGTCGATGTGCAGCACGGGCTTGGAAACATCCTTGGCCGCGATGAACAGTCCCGCGGCGCCAATGGCCAAAGCTGAAACGGTGATAAAGGACAGGGATTTGGATTTCATGGAACAGAAGATGACAAAACCACGCACCAAAAGGTTCCGTGCCGAGTTTCCGCCCGCCGTCGCAGGAGGGTTTTTACTTCCTAAAATCCCTTGATGCGAAACAGGCTGGTGACGCTCTCGTTGCTGTGGATACGCCCAATGGCTTCGCCAAGCAAGCCGGCGACGCTGAGCACCCGGATGGGCAGGCCGCGCGGATCGATGGGAATCGTATTGGTCGTGATCAGCTCGTCGATATAGCCCTTGGCGAGGCGTTCGTAGGCCACCGGGCTGAGCAGGCTGTGGCTGACGGCGGCGCGCACGCTGGAGGCGCCAGCCTCGCGCATGAGCTTGGCGGCGTTGGTCAGGGTGCCGGCGGTCTCGGTGATGTCGTCCACGATAAGCACGTCCTTGCCGGCGACGTCGCCGACGATGGTGATGGACTCGACGGTGGTGGCGCTGGTGCGCTTTTTCCAGACCATGCCAAGGCTCGCGCCGAGGATGTTCGCATAGGCGGCGGCCATCTTCATGCCGCCAATGTCAGGCGAGATGACGACCATTTTTTTGCCTTTCAGTTTTTCGAGATACTTGAAAAACACCGGCGAGGCGAAGAGGTGATCAACCGGGATATCGAAGAAGCCCTGGATTTGCTGGCTGTGCAGATCCATCGTGAGCACGCGGGTGGCGCCAGCGGCCACGAGCAGGTTGGCGACGAGCTTGGCCGTGATGGGCACCCTCGGCTGGTCCTTGCGATCCTGGCGCGCGTAGCCGTAAAACGGCATGACGGCGGTGATGCGCAGGGCCGAGGCGCGCCGCGCGGCGTCGATCATAATGAGCAGCTCCATCAGGTGATGGTTCGTCGGCGTGCACGTGGATTGGACGATGTAGACATCCTGGCCGCGGATGTTTTCATCGATCTTCACGAATGATTCGCCATCGGGAAAACAGGTGACTGTGGCCGAGCCCAGAGGGACGCCGATGGACTTGCAGATTTCCTCTGCCAGTGGACGGTTTGAATTCCCGGAAAAGATTTTCAGGCCTGATTTGCTGCTCATGTAGCCGTCATGGTTATCGAGTTCAGGGCGCAGCGGAAGGTTTTTTTAACTGTTCCTCGATTGCATCGACGCGGCGGAAAAGATCGGGGAGACGGTTACGCAGAATGGTGAGGCGCTGTTCGAGCACCAAAGGCAGGCTGGGCGTGCCGCGCACGATGACGCCGGGGGCGAGGTCGGAAGGCACGCCGGCCTGCGCGCCGACCTGCGCGCCGCGGCCCACGGTCAGGTGGCCGGCGAGGCCAACCTGGCCGCCCAGCACCACATAATCCTCAAGGATGGTGCTGCCCGCGACGCCAGCCTGCCCGCAAATGATGCAGTGTTTGCCGATGACGACATTGTGGCCGATCTGGACCAGGTTGTCGATTTTGGTGCCCTCCCCGATCACCGTGCGGCCAAAGCGCGCGCGGTCGATCGTGCTGTTGGCGCCGATCTCAACATCGTTTTCGACCACGGCCGTGCCGACTTGCGGGAGTCTTTCGTGGCGTCCGGCAACTAATTCGTAGCCAAAGCCGTCCCCCCCGATGATGACCCCGGGTTGCAAACGCACGCGGTGGCCCAGCACGCACTCGGCGGCCACCATCGTGCCAGGCATGAGCCAGCCATCATCGCCAATCCGCGCCCCCCGGCCGACAAAGACCTGGGCTTGCAGATGGGTGCGCTCGCCCACGACCGCGCCCTCCTCGACGATGCAAAGCGGGCCGATAGTGGCCGTGGCGGCGACGCTCGCACCAGGCGCGACATGGGCCGTGGCGTGCACTCCGGGCGCAGGGCGCGGCCAAAGTTGCTGCTCGAGGTGCGAACAAAACCGCGCCAGCGCCACGGAAGGATTGTCCACGAGGAAAAAAAGCTGGTTGGGCTTCGGCTCACCGGCGTAGTCGGCCGGCAGCAGGATGACCGAAGCGGCGGTGGCCTTGACTTCGTTCTTGTATTTGGCGTTGCCGAGAAAGGACAGGTCACCGGCCTGCGCGCCGGCCAGCGCGGCAATGCCCCGGATGGTCTCGGTCGTGGCACCGCGTTTGGCGCGGGGTTGAAGCAAGGCCGCAAGTTCGGCGGCCGTGAAGACAAGCTGCATGCGAAAAACGTGAGCGATTTTTTGGCGCGGTGCAACGCGCGAGCGACACAACAAAAAGCCCCGCTCGTGGGAGCGGGGCCGGGGAAATTGACTGCGACCTTATGGGTTCGTGGGCGTAAGGGCAGGAAGCGTCAGCTTGGGCGCATCGCCCGGAGCCGCTGGCGCGGCGCTGGAGCCGGCCGGCGGCGCTGCCGGACGATCCTTGTTCACCTCGATGATCACTTCATCCGTGATATCATAAGCCGGATCGGAGTAGATCATAAAGGGTGCGCCAAAGGCAGAGACGCCGGATTTGTCGAGCACCAGCGTGGCCCCATGGCGTTTGGCGACATTCGTGGCGGCAACGCCGATGCTACTGACGATGCCGTTGTGGATGGTCTGGATGCGCTCTTGAAACTGGCGCTGGACGGTTTCCTTGAATGAGGCCAGCTCATTTTGCTTGCTGGTGATTTCATCCATTTTCTTCTTGGCATCGTCGTCCGCCTTGGCCTGGGCCTCCTTGGTCAGCGCGGGATTCTTGGATTGGTCGACCAGCTCCTTGTATTGGTCCACCAGATCATTCCCATCCTTGACCAGATGCTGCATGTCCTCCTGGGCCTTTTGGGCGTCGGCGCGGAGTTTTGCCTCCTCGCTTTGCTTGGCGTAGTGGTTGTCGAAAACCTTGGCGATATCCACGACAACGATTTTGGGTTCGGACTGGGCGCGAACGGTGAGCGCCAAGACCAGGGAAGCCGCCAGCGCGAACAATGGGATGAGTGATTTCTTCATGAGGTGATTAAATTGGATCAGATGGGATTGAGCTAAACAAAATCAAAACCGGGTGCCAAAGGTAAAATTAAATTGTCCGCCCTTTTTGTTGGAGGCATCGCCCGTGATCGGGATGCCGTAGTCGAGGCTGAGGGGCGCCCCGAGGATAAACAGGCGAACGCCAAAGCCAAAGTCGTCATTGTAGTTGCCGGGGTTGAGGTCGAAGGAACCATTGTTGACAAATCCGTTGTCATAGAAAAACGCAAACCGAACCGGGCTCACGACATCGAGGCTGTATTCGAGGCTGAACATGCCGTAGGAATTGCCGCCGATGGGCTCGAGGTTGGAGTCTTTTGGCCCAACCCCCCGATACTCGAAGCCGCGCAGATCGTAGGGTCCACCCAGGAAGTAACGGTCAAAATAAGGCACGGTGGCGCTACGCCCATAGGGTTGTTTGACGCCGGCCCGGCCGATGATGCTGAGCACCTGGTTCTGAGCTTCAAAAAGGGGATAGAACTGGGAGCCTTTGAATTCAACGCTGTAATAATCCACGTTTCCGCCAAACGGACCGCCCACAAAAGTCGTGTCAATTTGTTCGCGGTTGCCCGAGGTGGTGTTGATCAATTTGTTGAGTGAGCTGTGGACAATCTCGAGTCCAACCTTGGACTCCTTGGTTATGCCGGCGGTCTCCTGAATGATGGGAGAGGCATCCGGGGTGACGTTCGTGATATCCGTGACGTCGTAGGTGTACGAGAGTTCGGCATCGATGAATTCGAAGAGCCGTTTACGGAGATAAACTTCGCCGCCGGTGTGAACTTCCGTATAGAAAGCGCTGTTGTAATCGGAACTGGTGCGATAAATCTCGAAGCCAAGCGCAAGCGCTTGCTGGAAAAGCCACGGTTCCTCGAAAGAGATGACGGCCTCGTTGGAAAGCGTGCCGATTTCGAGCCGGATGCGAAACTTTTGTCCGGCGCCCTGGAAGAAAGAGTGGGAATTGTTGATATCGAAGTTGGACTGGGAGAGCTCGGTAAAAAACGTGGCTTTTTCGAGCGAGCTATAGCCGGCGCCGAAAGTGAGATTGCCGGTGCGGGCTTCCTTGACCGCGATCTTAAGGTCGCGGCGCTGGGGAATATTGGTGGTTTCAGGCGTGGCCTCGACGTCGTCAAAAAAGCCCGTGTTCTGGAGGCGCTGTTTGCTGATTTTCATGCGCACCGTGTCAAACACCTCGCCAGGCCCGAGGATGAGTTCGCGGAGGATGACATTGCTCTTGGTCTTGGTGTTGCCCTCGACCTTGATCGATTCGACGTAAAAAATTTTGCTTTCCTCGACTTGGTACTCGATGTCGATGTTGCCGGTGGCGAGGTTCGGCTTGCGCACGAGATGGATCTCCGTCTCGAGGTAGCCGTCCCGCCCGTAAAAGTCCTCCAGGGTCGTGACATCCTTGTCGAGCTTGGAGGGCGAGAAAACCATGCCGGGCTTTTGCCGGAGCGCCAGGCGGAGCAGGCGGGCGGAATAGATCTTGTTGCCCGAAAAAGAAATCGCCCCGATGTGGTACTGGCGGCCTTCGGTGATTTGAATGGTGACGACCAGTTGCGAGGGCCCGGGATAATCAAGGATGACTTTTTCCTGCGGGATATCGATATCGAGGTAGCCTTGGTCGCGGTAGTAGTCGCGCAGCTTGTCGAGGTCATCCTGGAATTGGTCGGCTTTGTAGCGGCCGCCGTCCGTTATCCAGGACCAGAGCCAATGATAGCGGCTGGTTTCCATCTGATGACGGAGTTTGCGGGCGGTGATGTGGGCGTTGCCGATAAAGCGTATGTCCGAGAGGTGGACCTTGTTGCCCTCATGGATCCGGAAGATGACCGTGCCCTGGCCGGTGCTGCGGTCGCGTTGGATGTCATAGGTGACAGAGATTTGATTGTAGCCCTTTTTCTCGTAGTAATCGTGGACTTTCTCGGAGTCTTCCTTGACCTGGCGTTCGTCAAGCGTGGCACCGGCCCGCGTCTTGGTCTCCTTGAGCAGGCGGGAGGATTTGACCATTTTGTTGCCTTCAAACTGCACCTCCTGCACGCGATACTTGGGCGTGACCTCGACCACGAGATTGATCGTGCCGTCGGGCTGCACGTCGCGCTTCACCTCGATGTATTCGAAGAGGCCCGTCTTGTAGAGCGAGCGGATGTCGCGATCGACCAGCGTCTCATCGAAGGTGCTGCCTTCATGCACCTGCATGTTGGCCCGGATGACCTGCTCGTCGACGTTGGCGGCGCCGACAAACCTGACGGTGATGACGCCCACGGTGGAGGAAGGAGGCGGCACCGTTGCGTCCGGGGCCTGCGCCGCACCCCGGAATGCCCCCGCAGCCAGCAGCCAAAACAGGAATAGAAATTGCGCGACCCCGCGCGCTGGGTTACGGAGTATGGTTTTCAAAGCGTGTGATGTCCCTAAGGAAAGTAAGCTTCAGTTCTCCTACCGGGCCATTGCGCTGCTTGGCAACGATTAAGTCAGCCGAGTCGCTGGCGACCTGGTAATTTTCTTCGGAATCTTTGGGGCGGGCGAGCATGAGCACAACGTCGGCGTCCTGCTCAATCGAGCCGGATTCGCGCAAATCCGAAAGTCTCGGCACGCGGTTTTCCTTTTCGGACGAGCGGTTCAACTGACTTAATACAAGCACGGGCACGTCGAGTTCCTTCGCCAGCGCTTTTAATCCGCGCGAAGCCTCGGCCACCTGCTGTTCACGCGGGACTTTGGAGTCGGTCGGGCTGATCAACTGCAAATAATCGACAATGATGAAGCCGAGTTTGTGGCGGGCATGCACACGGCGGGCCTTGGCCCGCAGTTCCATGATCGAAAGGTGGCTGGAGTCGTCGATAAAGAGCGGGGCCTTGGAGAACTCGTCCGCCGTGGCGACCAGCCGCTGCATTTCCTCGCCATTTTTTGGCAGCAGGCCGTCGCGCAACAGCTTCATGTTCACCCGGGCGCGGGCGCAAAGCATGCGCAACGCAAGCTGCGAGGCGCTCATCTCGAGCGAAAAAACCAGCGTGGTGACCGGTTCGCCGCGCTTCGGCAACGCGGCGGCATCGGCGGTGTTGAGCGCCAGGCTCGTCTTGCCCATCGACGGGCGCGCGGCGAGCACGATCATTTCCTGCCGCTGGAAGCCAAAGGTGAGCGCATCGAGGTCCTTGAAGCCGGAGGACACGCCGGTGAGTTCGCCTTTTTTCATCATCATCTTGTTGATGACGTTCATGGCCTCGCGCGTGGGCTCCTTCATCGACTTCACCGCATCGCCGACGCGGGCCTGCGTGACGCGGAAGATGTCCTGCTCGACTTTGTCCACGAATTCCTCGAGCCCGCCCTGGTAATTGAAGGCCCGCTCCACCGCGCCGGTGGCGGCCTTGATCAGTTCGCGCAACAAATAAAGTTCGCGGACCTTCTCCAGGAAATAGACGGCTTGGGCCGTCGTCGGGATGCGGGCGCTGATTTGCGTGAGGTAGGCGTAGCCGCCCACGGCCTCGAGCTGCTGCGCGGTCTTCAGCTCCTCGGCGAGCACGGCCAGCTCGACCGGCGGGTGCGCCTGGTAAAGGGCGCAGAGCTTTTCGTAGATCAGGGAGTTCGCCGGTGAATAAAACGCGGCCGGCGGAAGCCGGGCCTCGAGGCAGCGCGCGATGGTGTCGGAGCCGTCGAGCAGGCAGCACGAGAGCAGGTACTCCTCGGCTTCGAGGCTGTGCGGCATCGCGCGGCCGGCCACCGGGGCGGCCTCGGCGCCGCCATTGGCATGCGGGCGGCGGATTTTTTGGGTGACGTCTTCAACCATCGGAAGTGATGAGACCATGGCACTCACGGGCCAGATGCAACAAAGAGTTCTTCAATTCTTATTCACCGAAAGGCAGAAGGGAAATTTGGCCAAAAAAAAGCCGCGCGACTGGCGCGCGGCCGAAAGTTTTCGCGAGGACGGAAACGGTGCCGTTCGCTCAATAGCGGGCAGACTTGGCCGGCTTGGCGGGGACGGCGGCCGCAACGGGCTCGATCGGGTTTTCCGAGACCACGTCAAAGGTGAGTTCGACGGTGACATCGGTGTGCAGCTTGATTTTGACGGTGTGCTGGCCGAGGGTTTTCACCGGCGTGTGCAAGTGGACGCGCTTTTTATCGAGGGTAAAACCGGCCGCGACGAGCTTGTCGTGGAGATCGATGGCGGTGATGGCGCCAAACATCTTGCCGCCCTCGCCGGTCTTCACCGCGAACGCGAGGGAGACTTTCTCCAGCTTCTTGGCGAGTTCCTGCGCGCCGGTGAGCTCGTGGGTTTCGCGTTCGGCGCGGCGTTTCTTGAGCGCATCGACGTGCTTGCGGTTGGCCTGCGTGACGGGCACGGCAAATTTGTGGGGAAGCAGGTAGTTGCGGGCATAGCCGGCACGGACCTTGACTTGGTCGCCTTCGCCACCGAGGCCATCGACGGGTTTGAGGAGGAGAATTTCACTGTTGGCCATGGGAATTGGGCGTTATCGGGTTTTAGTGGGACATGAACCGTGTTTTGGGCGGCTCAGAAATTTGTAAGGAGCCTGACCAATTCCCATACGCCACGAGGGCTGTCAATGCCGTATTTCCGCTCGTGGCGTCCCGCCCGATCAATCTGCTTTGAATTCAGTGGGGCGTGGATGCTCCCAGGCGTTAATTTCCTAGAAAAGCAAGGAAGTGGCGTTAGCTGGAAAAGTTAAAAGGATGCCTTCTTGTGCGAACCGCAAAAAGATACGTTGCTGCTTTTTTCCACGGCACCATCAAGGCATATGTTTTTGGAGTGCATTTGTACTCTGCATCTTCCACCATATTCCCACCTACCTTCATTGAACACCCCCCGCTCCGTCCTTATCGTCGATGACTCTCCAGCCATTCGGAGCGTGGTCGTCGGCGTCCTGCGCCAAAACGGCTATACGGCCTACGAAGCTGAGTCGGGCAAGGCTGCGTTGGCTGAGATGCAGCTCCGCAAGGCTGAAATTGGCCTGGTTTTGTCCGATGTCGTCATGCCAGACATGGATGGCCTGACCTTGGCCCAGCAACTGCGGAAACAGATGCCGAAGCTTCCCATTATTTTGCTCAGCATGCATATCAACGAAGACACCCATTGGGTAACCGAGGAATCGAATTTTTCCTTTCTGCCCAAGCCATTTGAGACGAGGCAGCTGCTTGAAGCCGTGCGCTCGTTCTTAGGATGAACCCGAGCGGCCAGCTCATCCGTCTTCGTTTCCCCGATGAATGAAACCCTGCTACTCACAGCTGAGAAGCTAACGTTGAACCGGGATTTGCGTTTCGGACGCAGTTACAAGGGAGCTTTCGTCGTCAAGAATGTGCCGGCCCAAACCTATTTGACGGTCACGCCGCAGCAATGGTTGGTCGTGCAGGAATTCATGGAGCCATCCACCGTGCCCGATGTGCTGGGTCGGATGATCGCGCAACGCACCTGCCCCGCCCTCAATGAATTTTATGAGGTCATCCTCAAGGCCTATCGCGCCGGCATCCTGTACGAGGGCAAAAGCGTGCCTTTTCGCCGTCACGCCGTGCGCTGGCTCGTATCGCTGCCCGCTCATCTCACCCTCACGGTTTCCATCGCCGCAATCCTCACCGCCATTGTCGCCATGATCCTGCACCAGATACCGAGGCCGCTTGGATTTCAGGATTGCGCGGTCGGATGGCTGGCGGTGAGTGTCGGGTTGAGTGCCGGCTACGCGGTGGCGGCTTCCGTCCTGTGTGCCGGGGACAATGAAGTCTATCGGCCCCATCTTCATTGGCAAACAGGCTTTCCTCACTTTGCCCTCGATATGCGCGACATTCGCATGGCCGACTCGATCAGCCAGCTGGCGACAGGATATGGGCGTCTGGCGCCGCTCGCGATCATGGCGGCAGCCGCGCTCTTCATGGAATCAAGCTGGAGCTTGATCCCGGTGGCGGCCCTTTTGATCGGCTTGCGCCCGGTGGATGGGTTGTTCGGCCAGACGGCGACCCTGTTGCGGCAACGCCCGCGCCTCGATGTCGATCATCACTTGCTGTTCACGCTCAACCATGAACCCGGCCGGCGGCTGCGGATCGCCTGGCGGCAGTTCGACTGGCGCGCGACGGGATTCGAACTGTTGTTTGGCCTCGGCTGGGTGCTGCTGACGGCCAACGTCGTTTTCAATCTTTTTCACCTTTCCTTCCGGGCGACGCTAACCGACATCACCTATTGGCGTGAGATTCTCCCCTTCTTGCTGGGAGCCGTGGGGGTGGTCGGATTGGGCTGGTGCACCAATGAGTTCTGGCCTACCGCGCGCACGGCCGCGCGCACTTTTGTCAGCCGCTCGCGCCAACGCTGGCAGCGCTGGAAATCGAGCGTCGAGCCAGCTTTCACCGAAGCCTCCATCAGGCAGTTGATCGCCAAAAATCCGCTGCTCCGTCGCCTGGATACAGAAACCCAGGCCGAACTGGCCGGTTTGCTCCGTCCCTTCACAGCCAAGGCCATGCGGCCGATTGTCACGCTTGATGAACCCTTCGACCAAGTCGGCCTGATCGCGTCCGGCCTGGCCTCCGCCTACCGTCGCCTCAGATCAGGCCGGAAAGCTTTCGCGTTTCATCTCTCGGAAGGCGATATTTTTGGGGTCAACAACGTCGTGGACGGCCAGAGCCAGCAACTGGAAGTCCGGAGCAAAACCCCTCTTTTCGCCTTCGTCCTTTCCGCGGCCGACTTCGAACGGCTGGTCGTGAGCAAACTCGGCGCCGAGATGGTTTATAATCTCACGCACAAACTGCCTTTTCTTGGGCGCCTGCCGCTCTGCGCCCACTGGGGGCCCCAAGCCATCGCCCGCTTTGCGCAGCTTTCGCAGATCCTCAAGTACCAGCAAGGCGACGTGATCCTCCAGGAGAATGATGACGTCCAGGCTTTCTACATCATCTACGAAGGCAGCGTGCGGACCATGCAGGGCGCCAGGCGGGCCGGCAAAATTCGCCGGGGGGGATTCTTTGGCGAAATCAGCCTCCTGCAAAACGGAACGGCCACCGCCTCCCTCGTCGCCCAGGAGGAAACGATCTGCCTGGCCCTCAGCAAGGCCGATTTCCTGCGCTTTGTGCGCCATAATTATTATGTGGCCCTGACGTTGGAACGCATCAGCTCGAAACGCCTCGGCCGGCCGATTTTCCCGCTCAATCCGCATTCCATCGACGCTTATCAGTTTCATCCGCCGGCGTAGGGAATATCTTCAAGCTGCGCCTTCCCCTGTCATCCTGAGTGCGGCGAAGAATCATCCATTTTGATTTCGCCAACAACGCTTCACTGGATTCTTCGCTGCGCTCAGAATGACAAACCGCTTTGAAATGAGTCCTCAATGCTTGACGTGCTGGCTGCCGGGCGGCGGTTCGTTGAACAGGGCCCAAAATACGCCGATCTGCTTGACCGCATCCATGAAGGCTTGGAAACCGACGGGCTTTACCACATAGGCGTTCACGCCGAGTTGATAGCTCCGCACCAGGTCCTGTTCTTCGCGCGAAGAGGTGAGCATCACGACAGGAATTTTCTTCATTTTTTCATCCTGCTTGATGATGCGCAGGACTTCGAGGCCATCGACCTTCGGCATTTTAAGGTCGAGAAGAATGACGGCAGGAGTGCCATTGGCCCGCTGCTTGAAGCTTCCGCGTTGATAGAGATAATCGAGCGCCTCTTGCCCGTCGGAAACAACGAAGACTTCGTTGGCCAGGTTGTGTTCAGTGAACGCGGCGAGAGCCAGCTCGACGTCGTTGGGATTGTCCTCGGCGAGGAGGATGCTGTGGAGTTCATTCATGATGGTACGGGATTGAGGGTGGATGAGGCAGACGGTGAGGCCGACTTGATGACCGGCAGGCTGAAATAAAACACGGCGCCTTCGCCCACCTGGCCCTCGGCCCAGGTGCGGCCGCCATGGCGCTGCACGATGCGCCGCACATTGGCGAGGCCGATGCCGGTGCCTTCAAACTCAGCCATGCTGTGCAGCCGCTGAAAGACACCGAAGAGCTTGCTGGCATATTGCATGTCGAAACCGGCGCCATTGTCGCGCACGAAGAATTCCTGCTCGCCGGTTGCCGGATCGAGCCGGTAGCCGATCTCAATGCGCGGCGACGGGGATTTGCCGGAATATTTGACCGCATTGTCGATGAGGTTGAACCACACCTGGCGCAGCAGGACAGGGTCGGCATGGACGCGCGGCAGCGGGGCAATACTCCAATCGAGGGCGGTATTTTTTTTGAACCCGTTCTCCCGGATGATTTCGGCCACGAGCGCGTCCTGGTCGAGCTCGACCACCTGCAGTTCGGTCCGGCCCATCCGCGAGAAGACCAGCAGTTCGTCGATGAGCTGGCCCATGCGCTTGGCGGAATCGCTGATCGTTTTCATGTAGCGCCGGCCCTTTTCGTCCAGGGCGGATTCCGCATGTTTGCGCAGCAGTTCGGCAAACCCGTCGATGTGGCGCAGCGGCGCGCGCAAATCATGCGACACCGAGTAAGAGAATGATTCAAGTTCGGCATTGGTGGCTTGAAGCTGCTGGTTGGCCGTTTGCACCGCTTGCGAACTGCGGAAAATCTCCGCCTCCATTTGTTCCAGTTTTGCGCGCAGGCCGCTTTCGCCCGCGGGGGATTGCGGCTTCTTCCGGACAAACTCGGTCACATCTTCCACCCGATGAATGATGTACTCGACCTGGCGGTTTACGTTCAAGACGGGCGAGTTGACCGGACTCCAATAGCGTTCCTCGAACACCCCATCCGGCCGGCGCACGTCGTATTTCTGGATGGCCATCGTGTCGGACACGGCGTCCTTCTGCACGCGGTCGAGGGACGCGCGCAGGTTCGAGGCACCGCTGGCGGCGGGATCATTGGGATTGTCCGGAAAGATCTCAAACAGGCCGCGGCCGAGGATCTCTTCGCGCTTGGTCAGGGTGGCTTTCAGGTAGGCATCGCTCACGGCCGTGATTTTGAGGTCGGGTGTGAGCACGAGAAAAAGTCCGGGCAGCGCTTCGAAGAGAGCGCGAAACTGCAGCCTCACTTGCTCGAGCTTGCGCTCCGTGATATCGCGCGCGATTTGCGAGACCCCGACCACCCGCCCCTGGCTGTCCGTGATCGGCGAAATAGTCACCGCAACATCAATCTGCTTTCCATCCTTCTTGACCCGGATGGTTTCGAAATGATCGATGCTTTCCCCGTTTCTAAGCCGCGCCAAGATTCCCGCCTCTTCGCCGGTGCGGTCACGGGGGAAGAGCATCAGCATCGGCTGGCCGATGGCTTCCTGGGCGGTATAGCCAAAAACTTTCGCGGCCCCGCGATTCCAACTGGTAATGATTCCCTCCGGGGTTTTGCTGACGATCGCATCGTCGGTCGATTCGACGATGGCCGCCAGGCGCACGCGCGTCTCTTCCAGCCGCTTGCGTTCGGTAATATCGCTGATGGTCACCACCGCCATCATCGGCCGGCCAGCCGCATCGCGAACGAGCACGCCCCCATAATTAAAAATCCGCTGCCAGTCGGATTTGATCCGCCGGATGCGCACCTCCCAGTCCCTCAATTGCTCGCCCCGCAGGATGCGGGACAGCGGCCACTGGTCCAGGGGAAGGATCAAGCCGTCAATCGTCGATAACTCAAATATCGCGGCAAAGTCTGCCAGATGCCGGCGCGATTCTTCCATGGTAGAAAATCCATGCAACTCCAATGCCGCCCGGTTGAAACTCAGCATTTGGCCGTCGAGGTTGGACACCACCAAACCCTCGCCCAGGTTCTCAATGATCGTTTGGAGCTGAACTTCGTTCCGCTGCAGAGTCTGGTTTTGCTCGTGAATTTGCTCGAGCATCTGGTTGAACGCATCGGTCAGCAGGCCCAGTTCATCGCGGCCCAATTTCGCGGCCCGGACCGAATAATCCCGGCGCTCGGAAATGGCCTTGGCCGTCTCCGCCAGCGCCAGGATGGGCCGTGAAATCTGTTTTTGCAGGGCCGTGGAAAGCGTGTAGGCCAGCAGGAAGGATACGGCGACCACGAGGACAATCATCAAGCCGTAAAGCCGGAATCGTTCATACACGGCGCCCAAATCGTTTTCGAGATAAAGCGTGCCAATGCGTTTGTCGCCCTGCACGACCGGCTGAAAGCCGTCCAGATGCGAACGCTCGAAACGATAGCCATCTTCCGCCGGCGCGTCGGGAAATGCGGCGTCAGGCAGGTTCGCGGGATATTTCGAGAATAACTTTCCGTCTGCGGTATAAAGGCTGGCGGCCACGACATGCGGTTCCGCCTTGAGCGCATTCAGGATTTCCTTCGCATCATCCGCATTTTGGAAGGCCAGCGCGGCCGTGCTGTTGTCGGCGACGATCTTCCCGATGGTCGAGACCTGCCGGACCATGCTCTGTCGAAAAGTCAGGAGCTCGTAGCTGAAAAAAGATGCGCACGTCAGCAGCAACACCGCCCCGCAGGTCAGCAGGATGATCACTACCAGTTTCTGCCGGATCGGTGTGTCCTTGAACATGGCGATTACTCCGTTCCCGGCGGGGAAGCCTCAGCCAGCCTCAGCAGCTTGGAGCTGATGACGAGGTGCGCCGCTTGCGCCGCATCGACGTTGATTCGAAACCGGATTCGGTTGTTCTCCGTGACGAACCGGATGATGCCTCCGCCTTCGGCAAAACCCTCCGTGTCGCCGACGGTCAGGATGCTGCGCCCTTTCAAGGCCGCCAGGATGTGCTCCAATTCTCGGGGGTCGGTGTGGCCGATGAATAACACCTGGCAACCGTCGATGTCCTCCACCCGGCGATAACGTTGCACCACGAAGGGCCGGTTTTTCAGTTTTTCGCCGCGCACCGTGTCGTCCAGAAAGCCGTCGAACGGATCATCGCCCAGCACGCCGATAATCAGCGGAGCTTGCGGACTGGCCGCCGCTTCCGGCGGCCAGTTCACGAACTGCGCAAAATTGAAAAGGAAGACCGCCTTGATCTCATACTCGCGGGAGATCGCGGTTTGCGCCGATGCCTCCGGCCCGGCCGAGAACAGTATAATGGATACCAACCAGATCCCTGCGCGGCCCTTTAAGTTAAAATGCGCCCATTTGCTCAATACCGCCATGCGACCTTTCCATACACGCTGCGTTCAATTTCTTCCCGCGTCGGGCCGGGAAATCCATATTCCGGATGGTGATTGTGCAAAAGGTTCTGCCCGACAATGGAAATTTCAAGTCTCTTGGTCGGATTCCAACCCAGGCGGGCATCCAATTCAAAATAACTCGGCACGCTCCCGGCGGTTGGCCCGTTATTGTTATGCAGCCTGTCCACCCAGCGCAGGTCGGTATCCAAATCCACGTTCTGCGGCAAATCCACGGATGAGCGCAGGAAAAATTGATTTCGCGGATCGGCGGTTTCGTTGAGTCCATGACTGAAATCCACCTGGCCCGGTTTTACGCGGATATGCTCTTCGAGCAGATCGTAGCCGCCGTGCAGCCGCCACCCATCGAGCACCTGGTAACTGGTGCTGAACTCGGCTCCGTAAGTGTGGCCTTCAAGGTTGTTTTGAAAAACAAGGGGGAAGCCCAAGGTGGGGAAACCCGGGGGGCCCGGCGTCGTGCTCCGCACATGATCGTAGGAGTTATAAAAAAGCGAAAGGGACGTGGTGACTTTGGAGCCGAGTTGGGCGCGATAACCCGCTTCGTAGGCAATCACGGTTTCGGAAGCGTAGTTCGCCCCGCCATCCAGGATGCTTTGCGGAAATGGCTTGGGCAGGCCGGTGGGTTCGACCAAGTCACGGTCAATGCGGGATGGCGTCCGGACCGCCCGCGAAACCGCGGTCCACAGCATTTGCTTCGGGGTTAGATTGAACTGCAAGCGGCCACTGGGCTCCTTTTCCAATCCGGTATAGGCGTTGTGTTCGAGCTTCGAGCCCAGGGTGAAAAACAAATTTTCCCGCAGTTTGATCTCGTCCTGGAAAAAACCGCTGTACAAATCGTGGTCGAGGTGTGCCGGCAAAAAAGCGATGGTCGGCGAAGGTCCAACCACGTCGCCGGTGTAGCGATAACCAAGGCCCCAGACGATTTTGTTGTAGTCGCCCCAGCCGAAGTGATGTTGGAAATCCACGTCGTAGGTATCGAGGTCGTCCGTCAGGATCCCGGCCGGGAGAAAAGTGCTTTTGGGCTCGGGGGCCGCCAGGTGCGTTTTATCGTAATACACTTGCAGGCTCGCATTGGAGTCGTCGGAGAAGGAATGCGACCAGCGTCCCAGGAGGTTGTCTCCGCCCACCTTTTCTCCCCCACCCGTGGGGACGTTTTCGTTACCGCTGTAAATGTCGCCCTGCAGGGTCAGGTTATTTTGCGCGAAGGCTTCGTCATCGATGCGAAACCCGCCTTGGGTCATGTTCCAGGAATCCGAGGCATCATTGCCGTTGGCCAGGACTTCACTGCCGCGGTCGGTATATTTTGCATAGACTCGAAAGTAAACATCGGGTGCCAGCGTGCCACCGTAACGCGCGCTGGCGAAATCCCGCAGCTCCGTCCCACCGCCCGCCTCCAGATAGGATCCCTGGGTATCCTTGGCGCTCTTGGTAGTGACGTTTATCACGCCATTAACCGCATTGGCTCCCCAAAGCGTGCCACCGGGGCCACTGATGACTTCGATCCGATCAATGTCTTCGAGTAAATAATCCTGTAGATCCCAAAATACGCCTGAAAAAAGCGGCGTATATACGGTCCGGCCATCAATCATGACCAGCAGCTTGTTGGCCAGGTCGGTGTTGAACCCACGCGCACTGATGTTCCAGGTATGCGAATTTTGCTGCGCCACCTCCAAATTATCGGCCAGACGCAAGGCCTCCGGGATGCTCGAGGCACCGGAACGGTGAATGTCGTCCTGGGTGACAACCTGGATGGCCGACGCTGCATCGAGCAACTTCTCCGGCTCACGCGAAACCGAGGTCACATCGATGTCCATGAGCTCTTCCACGCTCAGTTTCTTCAAATCGCCCGGGGCCGAAAGATCCGGCGATAGCTGCGCAAAAACGCCGCGCGAAAAAATCACCAGTCCCAAAACCACGCCCGCTAAAAGCGGCGGCCGATGGCGATCAATGCCGTTGCCTCGGGCCGGGAATTTCTGCGAAGAGGGGGTCTTCATCGTTTACTACAGGATAAAAACTTTCGAGGTCACTTGTAGTCTACATATCTTGCCGGGAAAAAATCCAGACGCATTCGGCAGGTTTTGCAAAACAATGGCTGCATGGGGTGTATCACTTTAAAACAATTTAACCACCTTATCTTCAAAGGATTTAAAGCGTTCAACTAAATAGCAAAGAAATATGTATGAGTAATAGTCCTCAGGCCAAACCGCTTGCGGCATTGCTTCATATTCTTTATCCCTAATGGAATAAAGAACTATAATAACCATTATATATAAGCTCATTTTTTCCCGGCCCCCGCGGTGAACCTGGGAAGATAATTTCGAAATTTATCAAGGCTGCCTTCCCACTGTGCGCTTCACCAAAAACCATTCCTCCCATCATGGCCGCACGCACTTCTGTTTCTCCGCTGCACTTTCTCCATCTCGAGGACAACCTTCCTGACGCTGAGTTGATCAGCGAGGTTATCCTGCAGGAATGGCCGCATTGTCGCATCGACCGGGTGCAAACCCGCACCGAGTTTGTTTCCGCCATCAGCGGCCGCAGCCCCGACCTGATCCTGTCCGATTTCACCATGCCCGGCTTTAACGGGCTTTCGGCCCTGGCCATCGCCGGCCGGCATTGTCCGGACACGCCGTTTATCTTCCTTTCCGGCACGATCGGCGAGGACGCCGCCGTGGAAGCGCTCAAAAACGGCGCCACTGATTATGTGATCAAGGACCGCATGAGCCGACTCGTGCCCGTGATCCGCCGCGCCCTGCAATCGGTGCACGAGTTCAGGGTTCGCAAGGAGACCGCGCGCAAGTTGCGCGAGCAGGCCGAACTGCTCGACAAGGCCCGCGACGCGATTTGCGTCACCGACATCGAGGGCCGCATCACCTATTCAAACCAAAGCGCCGAGCGCCTGTTCGGCTGGGTCGGAGCCAAGGCACAAGGCGAGCTGCTCTCGGAACTTTTGGCCAAACTCGGCTGCACCCCGCAGATAAAAGCGGCGCATCTGGCCCTTAAATCAGCGGACTCCTGGACGGGGCAGTTGCAGATCAAGAGCCAGGACAGCAACCCGCTCGTGGTCGAAAGCCGCTGGACACTGGTGCGCGATGCCGAGGGCCAGGATCAGTCGATCCTGATCATCAACACCGACATCACCGAGCAGGATAAACTTGAAAAACAATTTCTGCGGGCCCAGCGCCTTGAAAGCATCGGCACCCTCGCCGGCGGCATCGCGCATGACCTCAACAACACCCTCACGCCGATTCTCATCGCCGTGGACATGCTCCGCCAGGAAATCACCGACGAGCGTTTGGTCCGCCTGCTCAACGTCATGAACACCAGCGCCCAGCATGGCGCGAACTTGATCCGCCAAGTGCTCACGTTTGCCCGGGGAACCGAGACCGACGATGAACGCATGCCGGTGCAACCCTCCCTGATCATCCGTGACGTCGTTGAGCTGATCAGTGAAACTTTTCCTCGCTCCATTAAAGTCAGCTCGGATACCGGCGACGTCCTTCATTTCGTCAAAGGCAACCACACCCAGCTTGGACAGGTGCTCATGAATCTCTGCGTCAACGCGCGCGATGCCATGCCCGAAGGCGGCCAGCTCACCATCAAGGCGCAAAATGTCGTCATCGATGAAATAACCGCCAGCGCCAATCCCGGGGCCCAACCCGGTCGGCATGTGTTGATCGCGATTGCCGATACCGGTTGCGGCATTCCGCCAGACATCATCGATCGCATTTTCGACCCTTTTTTTACCACCAAGAACCACGGCGAAGGCACCGGCCTCGGCCTCGCGACCACGCTCGGCATCGTCAAATCCCATGACGGCTTTCTCCAAGTTAAAAGCACCGTCGGCCAAGGCACCGAATTCCGGATCTACCTGCCGGCAATCCTGGAGAGCACCGAGGCCGTTCAACCACCCTCGGACGAGACGGCAGCGATGCACGGCCAGGGCGAAACCGTGCTGGTGATCGACGACGAAGCCAGTGTGCGTGAAATTGTCGGCGTCACCCTCGAGGCTTACGGCTACCAGGTCATTCTTGCCGCCGACGGTCACCTCGGCATCGATCTTTACCGCCAGCACGCCAACGAAATCAAGGCCGTGCTCACCGACATGATGATGCCCACCATGCAAGGCACCCAGGTCATTGCCACCTTGCATGCGATCAAGCCGGATCTGCCCATCATGGCCATGAGCGGCCTGCTCGACGCCAAGAAACTCACCTTCACCGTTGAACCCGGCCGTTTGCAGATCCTGCAAAAACCCATGAGCAGCGAACAACTCCTCCGGGCCGTTCACTCCCTGCTCAACCAGCCGGGCAAAGCCAAGAAGTGAGGCTGCGACTGGAATTTTTCCGTTTAAGCTAGACGCATTTTAGGTAGGGCGAGGCGTCCCGACGAGCCGTTCGAGCTATCCTCACTCCTCCGCCGCGAAGCGGACAAACCCGGCCAGGAATTTTTGCAGGCGTTCTTTCAGCGCCGCGTCCGTGAGCTGGCCGGCGGCATCGAACATCTCGTCCGCATTTGAAACCAGGAGTCGTCCGCCAAACCAGGGCTTGGTCCCAAGCGTGCGCAAGGTCGGCAGCCACGCGCTTTGACTCATGACCGTTCCATAAGGGCCGGGCGAAGCACCAATCAAGGCCACTGGTTTTCCTCCAAAAACTTTTGGGATGTCCGCATTCGGGCGCGACAGCCAGTCGATGGCGTTCTTGAAGACACCGGGAATGGAGTTGTTGTATTCGGGCGTCGAAAGCAGCAGGCCGTCGGCCGCCGCGATGGCCGCCTTCAGTTCCTGCACCACGGGCGGAATGCCGTGGGCGGCTTCGTCGTCTCCATTGTAGAGCGGGATGCCGTGGACGGTTTTGACCACTAAAGTTGCGCCCTCGGGCATGAGGCCCGCAGCAGCGTGCAGCAACGCCGTGTTGTAAGAATTTTTGCGCAAGCTGCCTGAAAGTCCGATGATGGTGGTCATAGTTACCTGTTTTTCACTCGATGTAACCAAGCTGGCATTGCTTCTCTGGATTCGCAAAGCGTCCCATCGAAGTTTTCATCCTGCGGTAGCCAAGCTTTCGATAGAACTCTTCTTTTCCGGGAACCGAATGAAGCAGGACGTTCGCGGCCTTCGATCTTTCAGCCAGGAACATCATGATCTGCTTTCCGATTCCTCTCCCTTGATAGGCAGGCAGCAAAACCACATCAAATATCACCGCGTAAGCGATACTGTCGGTAATCGCACGGCCCGCCCCGATGAGATCTTCCCCGTGCCATGCAAAACACCTGACACCGCTATTTATGAATGTCTCTTTCAATTTCGCGGGGACACGCTCGCCCAATGGCGCCATCTTGAAAATGAAAGCGAGCTGATCCCAATCGATAGCAGAAATGTCGTCGTTAAGAACGGTATTCATTTTTTGCCAACGTTAACACTGACCCGTGCGAGGACAAGCGCGGTTAAAAAATCACGATGGGCGCGCCGCATTCACCGACAACCGGCATAAGCTGGCACAAAATGGGCTAGAAAAAAAGTGACAGCCGGCGGCTCCCACTGAAAGCTGCTCAAGCCCATGATCGATTTACCGCCCTCTCCCGGACGTGCGAGGCTGCAGCAAGCCATCAACCTGCGCCTGACCGCGCTGGGGTTTGCGCCCTTGAACAACCCGAGCAGGGCCCGGGCCAAACTTGCCGCGCCTCTGTCAGCCGTGCCGCGGGAAGAAATCCAGCGGCAGTCGGTGCAGTTGTGTCCGGTCGATGCCCGGATCCAGGCGTATTTGGACCGGGCGCTGGCCAGCGCCGTCCCGGTGCCCCGGCTGCCCGCACAGACGTTCGTGCTCGATAAACCTGCCCTGGCCCGCGAGCTTTCACTCCCGCTCGCCGGTGACTACTTTGATTCGCCGTTGCTCAAGAGCTACCGTTTGCGCAACGGCGTGCTGCACAATCCGGCCAATGACCGGCGCACGACCCAGGGTGTGTTTCACATCGCCGAGGGCGGCCTGCCCATTCCCGATGACAAGCTGGCAGTGCCAGCGACCGTGTATGCCCGCCTGCTGGAGCGGGCGTTCCAGCCGCCGCCCGAACTGCTGAAGCTGCCCATCATGGCAGGAAGCACCGACGAGGCTGCCTGTTTCGTTTCGCTCCTGCTGCGTCCGCTGGTCGTCCCGGCGGTACCGGGCTTCACCGGCGAGAAACGCATGGAAATCCGCTTCTTTGCCCCCGGCTCGCTGGTTTCCAATCTCGATTTTGTGGAAAGCATCTTTGGCAATGCGGGCGACCCACATCTGCCCGAAAACGATGCCGCCCTCAACCCGGCCAGCTGGACCGGGCACACCGGCTGCGTCATCCTCGCCCCGCACCTGACCGCGGTGACCAAGCGCGAACTCGGCCTGCCGGACCATGACCACGCCACGGAGAGGCAGCGGCGCGACGGCATGTGCTGGCGAAAGCCGGACGAACCCTACAACGGAGGCTCCGCGTTCAAGATTTGTTCCCGCGATGCCAGCGGGGTGATCGTGACGATCATCGCCGACAATTATTACGGTTACTGCAAGAAGGAGGTGAAGACCCAGATCAGCTACTCGGCCAATCTTTTCGGCCTGGCCGAGGAGGAGCACGCCGGCGGCGCCCTGGTTTATCCGGCGTACGATCTCGGCGAGGAATTTTCGGGGAATCTCCATGTGCAGCAGCGCGGCCATTGCTTCACCGAGGTCGCAGAACGCTATCAAACATTGATGGACGTAAAACCCGAGGGCTACGCCGTGGACCGCGAATATCCCGACATCATCTACGTGCCGGAAGATGTCGCGTTCGACTTGAACAAACAGCAAGTGAGCTGGACGCAGGCGGACAAAGTCCAAAGTTTGCCGTTCCGCTTCGGTCACACCTACGTCCGCCCCTCCGGATACAAAGTGCACCTCGAGCAACCTCCCGCCCACACGGCGTGGCATATCGTGGGAACGGTCGCCGAGGGCACACTCTGCCACAAACCCTGCACCGTGTCCGGCGGCGGCAAATCCGAAATCTCGAAGGCGATCTCCGACGCCATCCTGCCCGGCCCGATTTTTGTGGCGGATTTCGATCGCGACATGGATCGCGTGGAGGAACTGGTCAACCACGATTGCTCGAATCGGTTTTGCACCCCCGAACGGTGCGGCACCGACCTGCGGCCCATCCTCAGCCCGGAGCGTTCGCTCGGCTCGGTCATCAAGCTGCTGACGCCGGACGACAAGGAATATTCCAAGGAATACAACGCCTGGCTGCGCTCGATCCCGCAGTATGTGAAAGAGATTGTTTTCGTCGTGAAGCGGCACTTCCGCTCGACATGGGGCGACAAGTGGCGAGACCACTTCTCAGTCGACATCATCAACGGGAATCCCGGCAACGAGTTGAAATGCGACAACCGCAAGCTCACGGCCAGCTACCTGCGCGTGGGCTTCGATGCCGAAGGGGCGTGGCGCGTGTTCGGGCTGCGCGAGGATTTTCATCCGGCAGCCAAGGTCCAGATGGAGGATGACATCACCGCCTCGGTCGTCGTGCCGGCCAGGGTCGTGTTTCCAGACGAAAACGGCGCGGCCGCCGCCTCGTTTAAATTTGTCGAGAACTGCGAACAACGGCTTTTCCAGCGGCCGGACGACGCCATCCACCGCGGTTACGACAAGCAGACCGAGAAGGAACTCTCCCAGCCCGGGAACTTTATCTCGAACTTCGAGCCATTGATGCGGACGGATGCGCGCGCGCTGGTGGACGAAGCGATCGGGTTCTCCAAGTTCACTGGGCCGATGCAGGCGCTCGTGCGCGTGGCCGCGAACGGCGCCGCCGGGCCGGCCTATTTTGTGTCGTCGGCCCATCCGCGGATCGTCGAGGGCAAGCCCTCGAAGAACCCCCGTTACCTGCAGCAACGACCCGACCTGGTCGATGCGCGCGGGGTGCACCTCGCCCGGATGGCGACGCGCCTTTTCCGACGGCTGCCGGCCGACGCCCCGGTGTACACTCCGGTCGATGCCTTGGTGCCCGGCCGCCGTAACAACCCGCCCGATCCGCAGGCCCGCATCCGCTCGCTGGCCGTCTTCAATCCCATCCATTACCTGGAGTTGCCGGAGCTTTTTGCCGAATTCATCAGCTCGATGACCGGCAAATCGCCCTCGACCACCGGCGCCGGCTCGGAGGGCGCGCTGACGAAAGGCCCGTTCAACGCCCTGCCCACCATCATCGACCTCAACGCCGCGCTGGTCTCGCAGATTCTCATCGGGCTGCCGGCATTTCTTTCCGCCGCGGGCTACGTCGGGCCGAAGTTCCAGGTGAACCATGACGTCAGCCTGCTGGTGCCTGAACTGTGGTGCCGGATGTCGGCCGAGGAGCGCACGCCGGAATTTCTCCGCAAGCACGGCTACATCGAAAAATGCGAGGACTTCATCTACGAAGGACGCAAAGTGCTCGCCAGCCGGCTGGGTTGGCGGATCACCGCCAAATTCGGCCGGGTCTTCCTCGGCCGGGTGTTTACCCACCCGCACTCGATCTTCACCAACGAGATTTTGCAGCCGGAAAATCAGGATCTCGCCATCTTTGCCGATGGCATGGACAACATCTGCTCCACTCACCAACGGGTGGCGCAAAGCTATTTTGATGACGGCACCGTCTCGCTCGCCTGCCCTCCGCTTAAGGCGTTGCTCGAAATCATGGCGAACGGCCAAACTTCCGACGGCCATGGATTCGACGCGCCCGAATTCCGCGCGCTCTTCACGCGGGAATATTTGCTGGCCAGCGATTGGTATGCCGCGCGGCTGGCGGCCAAGCAGGCCGGCGATATCGCGCTCTGGCAACGGCACGTGCGGACGCTGGAGGAATTCTGCGCCAATTCGGCGAATGCAGAGGTGGTCAAACGACTCGGCTTGACGGAACGGCTGGCCGCGGCCCAAGCCGAAGCCACGCGCGTCGGCAAAAAAGACTACCTCACCTACCTCACCGGCACCCTCGGCGTCCAGCCGTTGTAGGTAAGGCGCGAGGTAATTTCCACAGAAGGTCGCCCTCCTTCGCCAAGGCTTCCGCCTTCGCTAAAGCTATGGCGGACAAGTCGGAGGGCAGGCCAAGGGACGCAAAGATGTAGGCGGGGTGCCCTCACCCCGCATTAGAGCATTTTCAACTTAGTTGGTTACATCGCATGCCTTTGCGACCCATCTTTATTTTGTCATTCCGAGCCGTGCGAGGAATCTCATTTGTAATATGATATTTTCACAGAAGGTAACCAAGGAAACGAAGCGCCTGGTGTCAGCTTACGCCAAATTTCCAAGCCGGCTCTGCTTTTGCCTTTGATGACAGAAGTACCAGGAGCTCTTCGTTATCTTCTGTTCAAAATATATCGGGATCGATGGGCTCTACGTTGCAAACAGAAATCGGAGATTCCTCGCACGGCTCGGAATGACAACTTCACCCGTATGGGTCTATTAAAACAGAAACTGCTATAGACCTAGGTGCGGGGTGAGGGCACCCCGCCCACAAGGTTTCAAATCGATGCCGACGGCTTGTTAATAATTATCGCAAAAATGCGATTAATCCTTTCGACTTCCATCGCCCGCAAAGCCGCTTTTACCGCCAATCCCCTTGTTCACTCTTTCGAAGGAGAAATCGACGATGTCTAAGAAAATCATGACCACTGACGGCCTGAAAATCCTGGCTCACATCGCGGGTAAGGACCCCGAGATGCAGCGCATGTTTGAGGAAGAAGTCGCCAAGCGCGAAATCGGCACCCAGATCTACCAACTGCGCGAGAAGGCCGGTCTTTCCCAGGCCCAACTCGCCAAGCGTGTCGGCACCACCCAATCCGTGATCTCGCGGCTGGAAGATGCCGATTATGAAGGCCATTCCCTCGCGATGCTCACTCGCATCGCCGCCGCAGTGGAAAAACGCGTGGAAATCCGCTTCGTGCCGAAAAACCGGCGCCTGCAGAGGGTTTAGCCGGATTATTTTTAACCGCGAATGGACGCGAATAAACGCGAATGAAGCAGAAGGTCTTTGAACCTGCTAAGGGTCTTTCTTTTCTGCCTTTTTTCTATCGTTTTGCTTCCTAAGCTCGGCGACTGCTTCAGCAAGTTTTGGGTTCGTGCGGATTTTATCGGCGAAAAATCCCCAAATTCCAACGAACAGTCCGCATGGTACGGCGGCAAAATAATAGGAATGATCGTGCAATAAATAGCCAAGGGTTGCGACTCCGATGGCCGCCACGATAGCATAGGATACAATGCGCCATTTCGGGACGTGTACTCTATCGAAGAAGCCGCTCATAGAATTACACGCGCTGAAAGACGAATCGGGTTACTTGCGCACGGCTCAGAATGACAAACCCTGAACCGGGAACTTTGAACCTTGAACCTATTTTCAGAACGGAACGTCTTCGTCGACGGTGCCGCCGGCAGGAGCCGCGGGTTTTTCACCGCGGGCCGGGGGCGCGTGGCGGTCGGGCGAGGCGGGCTGGCCACCTTCTTCAGCACCTGCGGCCGGAGCGCCGCCACCGGCGCCGCCGGGACGGCCGAGAAATTGTACGTTATCGAGCACGATCTTGAGCTTGCTGCGCTTCTGGCCCGACGTTTTGTCTTCCCACTGGTCGAGCTTGAGGCGGCCTTCCACCATCGCCGGGCTGCCCTTGGTAAGATACTTGGAAACGAGTTCGCCTTGCTTGCCCCAGGCTTCGATGTCCACAAACGTGGTTTCGTCGCGCATCTGGCCGGACTCGTCCTTGAACTGGCGGTTGACCGCGAGACCGAACTGGCAAATGGCCGTGCCCTTGGGAGTGACACGCAATTCCGGATCGCGCGTGAGATTTCCGATCAGAAAAACTTTATTTAAATATGCCATGGAGAAGTGGTGTAACCGATCTTTTTAAAACCGCGAACAATGATTTACCACTAAGACACAAAGAACTCAAAGGGTTTTGGCTTCGCGACCTTTGTGCCTTTGTGGTGAAGGATTGGTAGGGTCGATCCGCGTTCATCCGCGGTTAAAAACTCCATCCGTGGTTCGACTCAGACTGATTCGACGAAGGTGCGGTAGACGCTTTGGTTGAGACGGAGGCGTTCGCGCAGTTGCGCGGGGCCTTCGGCGGGAGCGGCGAAGTTCATCTGCACGTAGGTCGCGCCGGTGAGCTTGCGATCGGTGACGCGCACGAAGTCCTTTTTGCCGAGGTTCTCGACGGCGGAGACTTCACCTTGGATGGCGGCGATTTCTTGTTTTACGCCGTCGATGATTTGCTCGATGGAGTCGTCCTTGCCACGGTTGTCGAGGATGAAGGTGGCGCGATAATTACGTTTGGTCGGGATCATTTTTGTCTCTGCGGTTGAGTTGATTCATGGCCTGGGCGGCGCCGCTGTCAATCAGCAGGCCGAGGCCATCGGTGTAGTATAACAGTGTTTTTTCGATGAGGGAGAGTTCAGGAGGAGAAAGTTTTCCGAGGACGAAGTCCTTGAGGTCTATCTGCGGGGGCGATTTCGGGCCGATACCGATGCGGTAGCGGGTGAAGCCGTCGCCGAGGTGCGAGAGCAGGCTGGCCACGCCGTTGTGGCCGCCGTCGCTGCCGGTGGTCGTCACCTTCACGCGGCCGAGCTCAATGTTGAGGTCGTCGTAAACGGCGATGACGTTGGCCGGCGCGAGCTTGTAGAAGCGCGCCAGCGAGGCGACGGCGGAACCGCTTTCGTTCATGAACGTCTGCGGCTTGACGAGGAGCCAGGTGACGCCGCGGGATTTTTCCCAACGGGCGACCTGGGCCTCGAACTGCGGGTGCAGCTGCCAGGCGAGGCCGAGCTTCTGCGCCAACGCATCGATGACGATAAACCCGAGGTTGTGCCGGGTTTTTTCGTACTCGCGGCCCGGATTGCCGAGGCCGGCTACCAGAGCAATAGACATGACTCAAAGAACAGGAACGGTTGCGCGGCCGGCGGCGGTCAAGCCGCCGGCGCGTGCAGCGGAGATTATTTCTTGGCGGGCGCGGCGGGCTTCGCCGGAGCGGCGCCTTTCGCGGAAGCCATGCCCTTCGCATCGCCCTTGGCAGGCGCGGCGCCAGCTTTGGCGTCGCCAGGCTTGGCGGCTGCACCGGCTTTGGCATCGCCGGGCTTGGCCTCGCCGGCCGCGGGTGTGCCACCTTCGGGCGTGGCGCCGGCGGCGGGAGCCGCGGCGGTGCCATCGGTGGGCGCAGCGACGACCGCGGCGACCTCTTCCTCGACGGGCTCGACGCACGAGACCACGGGCTGGCCTTTGTTGTCCAAAAATTCGACGCCCGCGATGGCCTTGAGGTCACCGATGTGGAGAGTGTCGCCGACTTTCAACTCGGTGACATCGATTTCGATCCGGGGCGGAAGATCTTTCGGCAGGCAGCGGACGCGCACTTGTTGCGTGGGCGTCTCGAGCACGCCGTTCTGGTTTTTCACGCCGAAGGATTCACCGACGATGCTCAGTTGCACGCGGATTTCAAATTTCTCGTCGGGCTTCACCTCGTGGAGATCGACATGCAGGTAGCGGTCGGTGATCGGGTCGCGTTGGACTTCCTGCAAGAAGGTCAGCGCCTTCTCGGGCTTGTCGTCGCGATTGAGCTCGATGAGGACGGCGCGGCCGGCGACGGATTTGATGAGGCGGACGAACTCCGGCACTTCGATCGAGAATTTCTCGGGGCTGGTGTGCTTCCCGTAAAGGATGGCGGGAATGCGGTTGACCTTGCGGAGACGGCGCGAGGCGCTGCGGCCAGTCTGGGCACGCAGGGTAATGTTAAGCGTATGTTGAGTTTTCATGGGTTTCGTTCCACCTGTCGCTCCGGAATTGGAGGCAGGCGTAGTGGAAAAGAGGTCAATTGCATAGGCCCGCCCCAGTGGAAGGCAACAAAAACTTTGAGGGTGAAGATCGACAGGTAGGGCGAGGCATCCCTGCCGAGCCGCGGCTCGCTGTGGGTGGGCTGCCCTCACCCCACCCACATTTTAAACTCAATTTGGCCTGTCCCTAAAACGTCCTATTTTTTGCCCGGCATTTGCAGCAATCATAAGCTCTCTGATGCAAAGCAAATGATTATCCTGCTTGAATTTGCGTGACTGATGAGAAGCCATTAATATACTCTGAATTTGTCAGGAACGTCCACGATTTCCGCTGAAAGGTTTAGTCCGATGAGTCGTCCCCCCTACGAACCCGGGCATTTGAGACACCTCGCCGCCGCCCTTCGCAGCGAGGCCCAGGTGATCGAGCGCCATAACCGCGGCTTGAAGCATTTGGAGCACGAGACCGGCCTTTATTTTCCCGTTGAGAAATCGACCAACACGTTGCGTGTTAAAAATCTGAACGATGCGGCGGACGTGCTCGATGCATTGGCCGATAAAAGAGTGCGGTGAAGGAAGATCAGTCGCGCTTGGGTTCGCTGTGGGCGGGGTGCCCACATTCATAAAACGGCGAGGCCAACAAAAAAGGCCTTCCCTGTTTCCAAGGAAGGCCTGTGGTGATTCTGTTTTTGCGGGTTAGCTCGTCTTTGGAGCACCCGGACCGCCCGAGGGCTTGGCCGGAGGAGGAGTTGCCGTTGCGGTTGTTGTGGCTACTTCAGTTCCGAGGAGACCGGGAAGTTTCACTCCCAGGCTGTTCATGATTTCGCGGATCGGGATGGTGCCTTTGAAGAGATTCTCCACCAATTTCTCGACGCCGGCCGGGCCGGAGCCAGAGCCGCCATCCATGACGACGATCTTGTCGATCCTTAGTTTTGAAACCGAGTCACTGGTCAGGCGGACGATGTCGGTGAGCTGTTGCGCCACAATGAGGCTGATGGCCTCGGGGCCGGTTGAGGCGGCAACCAGTTCCTTGAAGCCTTCGGCTTTGCCCAGGAGCAATGCCTTTTGGCCGGCGGCTTCACCCTCGAGGCGGGCCTGGGTGGCTTTGCCTTCGGCGGTGGCGGTGGTGAGAGTGGCGGCAGCCCTACCCTCGGCTTCCGTCCTGGCAACGGCCGCGACGGCCTCGGCGTTGACGATGGCCTTTTGTTTGTCGACGTTGGCGCGGGAAACTTCGGTTGCGCTAAGCGAGGCTTGTTCCCTGGTGGCGCGCACGTCTTCGGCCGTCTTTTGGGCGGCGTAACCGGCGGCGACAGCCTCGGCGTCGGCGACGAGTTTGGCCGATTGGGCAACTTTCGACGCTTCGGCCTGGCGTTTGGCCAGCGCGGCGTTGGAGTCCGCGATGTCCATTTGCGCTTTGTTTTGGCCGACGGTCTGGAGGGCTTCGGCTTCGGCGACTTTGATCTTTTGATCCCGAACCGCTTCAGCCTGGCCGATCGTTCCGCGCTGGTTTTCCTGGGCGACGCGGATCTGGGCGTCATTGATGGCCTTGGCGGCGGCTTCCTTGCCCAGCGCATCAATGTAACCGGACTTGTCCTGGATGTCCGTGATATTGCAGTTGATGAGTTCGAGACCCAGTTTTTCGAGCTCCCGTTCAACACCGGTCGAAATTCCGCCGATGAGTTTCTCGCGGTCGGAGTTGATCTCCTCAATCGTCATCGTGGCGATGACGATGCGCATCTGGCCGGTAATGATTTCCTGGGCGAGCTGGCTGATATCCTCATCCGATTTGCCCAGCAGCCGGTTGGCTGCGGCCATCATCAGCTCGGGTTTTTTCGAGATGGCGATGGTGAAGTTCGATGGGACGCTCACGCGAATTTTCTGCGATGAGAGGGCGTCTTCCAGCTCGATCTTGATATTGAGCGGCCGCAGGGACATGAAGCCGTAGCTTTGGAAGATGGGGACAATGAATTTCGCGCCACCGTTGATACACTGGGAGCTTTGCCCCGACCCTGTTTTGCCGAACACGACCAGAACCTTGTCGGGCGGGCACATTTTGAAGCGGCCGAGGCAGGTCGCGATGACGATGACGAGGAATAAAATTCCCACGCCAGCAAAGACGATATCGAGGAGGTTCATGTTTTCTTGGTTTCGACGAGAAGGTTCGGTCCATCAAGCCGGATGACGGTTACCGTTTTCCCTGTAGAAATGGGTTCTGTTTCCCTGGTGACGGCCGGGAGTGTTTCCAGGCCGGTGTTGAGGGTAATTTGGATTTGTCCTCCAACTGCAGGGTCGATCGTCGTGTAGACGATGCCCTCTTTGCCGACGGCGCTTTCCATTTTCATGCTGCCGTCATTCTGGAAGTGCACAAACGTGCGCACGATTCCCCAGATAATAAACATGGCGCACAGGCCAGCGAGCAGGGCCAGGCCGAACGCCGGGAAGAAGGACATCTGGCCCGTGCAGTAGCCACCGGCCCAGCCAAAACCAAAGAAGAAGCCCGTGATCGGTTTGACGGAGAACAGGCTGGCGCCGTTGTGGTCGGGGTGGTCGATATCCGTATGAATTTCCATTCCCACGAGCTGGAAAAATCCCAGGATCACGATCAGGAATGCGGCAAGGCAGCCGATTCCGTAGAATACCTTTTGGCCGGGCAAGAATCCTGCCCAGTCAGTGGACAACGTGCTAAGGAGGTTCATGGGGGGATTAACTTCGATTTACTGGCCTCTGCGCTTCGGATAAATAACGTGAGTGATTTAAGCAAAATTCCCTTTGGAAATCACTTACAATATCAAAGGCTTTTTCCAACCGTGCAGATTGGTTAGAAAAATACGGCCAGAACAGCCTGGATAATTGGCTGGACTGGCTGCCCGGGCTGGGATCGAACCAGTGACCAAGTGATTAACAGTTATTTTGTATCCCTGTTCTTTCATGTCCTCAAGTGTCTGCTTCTGCCTCTACTTATGGGATTGATTTCATAGGTAAATAGTGGAATAAATTGACCCAATATTGAGACAAATGAAAACTTTTGAGGACAGCCAAAACCGGAATGTAACCGGAATGTCAAATGCCTACATTCCGGTCTCACGCGCCGCCAAGACGCATCAGGATTACTGGAAAGCACGCATCAAACGCTGCACGTTCAGAGGTCGGGACGGGGAGAAATACACCCCACCGGAGTATTACGTCAGGATGTTTCACGAGGGCCGCGAAGCGTGGTTCTGTCTCGACACGGCCAACCAGTCCATCGCGATCATCAAAGCCCGCGACATTTACCTTTCACTCATCTCGGCGGGCTGGGCCGCGACGCTAGCCAAGTTTAAGCCCAGCTCAACCGACAAGGCCGACGTTTGCACCGTGGGCGAATTTCTGGCCGATGTGCAGGCCCGCAGCCATCTAAAGCCGATGACGGTGCGCAGGTATGCCGTAAAGCTGCGTAAAATGGTCTCTGACGTGGCCAAGCTGGAAGCCGGGGTGAGAGGCCGGGCCAAGCGAGCAAAATACGATTACATGAACGGTGGCCGAAAGGCATGGCTTGCCAAGGTGGACAAGCAGCCGCTGGACGTGCTCACACCGGACACCGTCAACGCATGGCGCAACCATTACGTTGCTAAGGCGGGGATCGACCCAATTAAACGCAAGTCGGCGGAACGGTCAGCGGCCTCCTACCTGCGCTGCTCACGTGCCCTCTTTACGACGGACGTGGTGAGCGTGCTCAAGGTGAAGCTGCCGTCCAATCCGTTTGACGGCGTGAAGCTAAAAGACCCCGGCCCGCAGCGTTACCATTCCGAGGTCAACCCTGAATGGTTGCTGGCCTGCGCAGCGCTCGAATTGAGGCAGACGCATCCCCAGCAATACCTCGCGCTCTTTCTGTGCCTGTGGGCAGGATTGCGGCGCAAAGAGGCGGACTTGCTGACGTGGGAACAAATCGACTTCAAAAAGGGAGAGATTCACGTCCGCCGCACTCCCTACTTTGAGCCAAAGACAGAAGAGAGTCAGCGCAATATCGACCTAGCCCCGGAAGCCCTCAACGTTCTCGGCTCGTTCAAAAAAGGCAGCACGTCGGAATTTGTGTTGGACGGCGCGGAACCCAACCTGTTCGCAACTTACGATTACTACCGCTGCGATTGCACGTGGCGTGATCTTAATGCATGGCTGCGAAAGAAAGGCGTGCACCAGGTGAAGGCAATCCACGCGCTGCGTAAGGAAAGCGGCTCACTCATCGCCTCGACGTTTGGGATTGAGGCCGCGCGCCAACACCTCGGGCACAGGGATATTCGGACCACGTCGGCGCACTATGTGGACAAGAAAAAACGCATCGAAGTGCAATTGCCCTTGGGGACGGAGTTGCGGGCTATCGAGGGCTGATTGCCCAAAGCCTGCGGTCGCCACTGCATCACGCCAAGAGATACATCAGCTTGGTAGCGAGTAACGATTGTCGTGCCTTGGCGAAAGAATTGAAGTAGCAAAGCTCAAGGCTCTGGTTACTGGGGATAAAGCAGATTGACTAAACAACAACTGCGGGTCATGCGGTCTATCAAAGGTTTACGATCCAGCCCCACACTGCAATTGCCAATGAATGCGCGTGCCGTTTCAGACTCAAAACCTTTAAGGGGTCAACCTTGGGTCTCCCAAGCTGATGAGATAAAGGAAACCGGGGAGATTTCGCTCGATGACGTAATTACGACTGGGCCTATTGAAGCGTTCCTTGATAACGACTGGCACAACCCAAAATTTTTGGTTTCTGGCGCTCGTGGCACTGGAAAAACGCTCTTGATTCGGCTCAAAAGCGCAATGTATCGCGAAAAAAAAACGGGAACGCATTTTATACCAAACACAGAACTCGTCGAACGTCTCGACGCCGCAAATGTTTCATTCTCGGACGAAGACCTCTCAGGATTTACTCAACCGAATATTTGGGTATCCGTTTGGCGAATTTGTCTCGAATATGTGATTCTGCGATCTCTCGGCACGGATTTACCGAGCGCCCTTACGGAATTCTTTGGTGAAGCGAACCGTGTCGCAAGTGTTCTGCCTGAGATTCTCCGCAATCGAGGTGCCCTTAACCGTCTCTTACGCCTAAAAAATCAGGAGTTAACGGCGCGCATTGAGAACCTGGATCGTCCCGTCGCAATGTTCATTGATAGCGTCGACGAGGCTTTGTCCCCGCATGTTGGCTATACTTTTTACGAATTTTCCCAAGCTCGTGATATGACTCAAGGCAACCTCGATCCAGCGATCTGGATGAATGCCCAAGTGGGTCTTTTCGAAGCTATAAAACAAATTCACCATGTAAATCACCACATCAGGATTTTCGCGGCCATACGTCATGAAGCCTACGCCGCACGCCGCACTGCGTCGCACCAAGACAGCGACTATGTATGCGAAATTGAATATACTCCTGCGAAGCTCCGTCAGATATTCGTCCACAATATCACGCGAACAGATCGAACGCGTTTAGCGAAACCGGACGCTGCAGACCCCATCACGCAATTCTTTGGCTACCCCACCTTGGAACACGCATTTGTTCGGTCGCCAAACGGCGATCCCGTATCCGAGGATATCTTTGATTTTATTCTCCGACACACATTTGGCCGCCCGAGAGAGGTCGTTACTTTTGGACAGATAATTTATCACGAAGAAGCCGTTCAGCGCACGCCAGAACGAATTCGCCAACTTATTCATACGGTTGCCTCAAAGGGATTTAACTATTTCCAAAAAGAAATTATTCCATTTTGGAATTACAAAGTCGCGCGTGAATTATTTCTCCACGCTCACGCAAATGTACTGACTTTGGCTGAGGTTCGCCGCATCGCACGGAGCGTAACAGCTACCACCGGTCACAAGCACCCATTTTGCTATTTAATAAGCCGCGGGCTTATTGGTTACACTATGAAGGAAGATCATGGAGCGCGAGGCTTGGTTCAGCGATTCGAGATCCCTGGGGAACATGCTTTCAACGAAGAATTTCAATTTCCGCAGTCACGTTACTTTATCTTTCACCCTGCTGTTGGGAGTCAATTGCTGACGCGAGATGTAAATTTCAGATTGGACAGACTTAACATTATCGGTGACGGGCGGCCGTTTACACCTGCTCCAACGCATTCGACCAGACCAAGACCTGGGCGCGCCAAATTACACGTTCATGTTGGTGCCGGCCGTCTCGGTTTAGGATTTTGTCTACCTACGCTGCATAAGAGTTTTGGCGTATGCATGATACAACGGCCAAATTCACGTTTTCAGCCATTACTTAATCTTGGGCGTGTTGGCGAACGCGTGATATTGCATGTCGGGTTTGATGAAACGATTCCGTTGTACCTGCTCGACGGAAGAGCTCCCAAGAAAACTATCCAAAAAGTGGTTAGTGCATGGAAAAAGGGCAGTTCAGTTTTAGTGTTGTCACGGGACACGAAACTCTTGGCTCAATTCTTCAACGCAGCGGGCAGTTTTTCGACATCTTTAGGCAAGCCCGACAAGTCGTTCGTTGCGGACTACGCAAGTCTTTTCCCCCACGGTTCTCCGCAACGACCTCTGCTCGCATTCGAAAATGATTCCGTGGCTGTAGCTTGTTTTGCCAATCAATGTGATCAAGCTGGTTTAAATTTGGACATCATTCCCGTATGTGCGGATTGCATTTGCTCTGGTTTTATACCTCGAGTCGATGCGACCGCCGAAGGCGAGATGTCAATCTATGTTCACTCAGAAACTTATGGCAACGCGGTCGCCCGGTGCGTGACGCCCGAAGTCTGGGAGCGGTTTCAAAAAGTTCCTAAACTGCAGGTGGAGCACGACGAAGAAGCGTTCACATACGCTTATCAGAGAAAATTGTACTTGGTGAATGGGCTGCATTTTTATCTTTATACTCTCGCATGTGTATTGCTATCCGAGGAACAACTGCAAGCGACGTTAGTACCAGCCTTTTCGAGAGAAACGGAAATTGATCGTCTGTTGAAGTGCTATATTCGTATTTCAGCTTTAAGGTTAATCACCGAACATTGGCCTGTTGCACAGGTTGTTGAAAAAACCAATTCTGCAGATGAGACGTTTCGACGTCTCATAGAAAACGGCAACGTTGTATTGAATCGCATTTCTATCCATTATGACAAGATGTCGCGACTCACACCCGATACAGCGGATGGTTTCCTTGAGCGTTACGAAGCTCGCGCAAATCATTCTGCTTTTGTTGATGAGCATTGGAAGGAGTTGGTGAGTATTGTTTCATATCCTATGATTACCGAATCTAAAGCTCGTAATTTTTGTAGGGACTTCGATAAGTCTGTTCGTAATGTGGCAAAACAGATTCAATCACAGCGGCAAAAGAGCTCGGTTGAAGATTCTTCCAAATAGATAAGGGGCGGATTCTCGCCGCCCCTTAGAACGTGTCAGGTGTTAGTCCGAGTTCTCTCGCGCCTTTCGATAGTGCGCTGAGACCAAGTTTTCCAAGTCTTGCACCAAGACCTCGCCGAAGGCCTCGGTTTCGTTGAGTATGTCCAGGCGGCCCTGCTCGTTTGCTTTGATCCTCCGAATGTCCGTGAAGAGGAAGAGCCATGGTCCCACTTTCACGAACGGGCTGTCCCCCGCGAGCTTTGCTAGGTTCTCGCGCAAGTTCTTCAATGTGTCTTTCAGCTCGTGGTTTTCCTTTTGTAGGTCGGCGAGCTGCGATGATGTTGTTAACGTATTCATTTGCGATTTCGCTTTCTAACTTTCTCGTTTCCTCAAGGGCCGAGCGTATTACTTGGTTGTCTCGGGAAAAAACTGTGGCGCGGCCTTTGCGCGCGAGTGCTCGACCGCGCACGCCTTCATGCCGCGTTGTTGGCTGATCAATTCCGCGGTCGGCATAGCTGCGGTGATCCCACGCGGGGATCTCTAAGGTGCGTCCAACCTCAGCGAGCGCTTCCCCTATCAGTCGCGCGCTTTCAGCGCGCAGCCATTTCACTTCACCCGCGCCGGTCTTTCGGTCGTCGAGCACACGTGTCTTCGTAGTGAGCTCGCCGTCCTCTATTTTTCGCGTAGAGAAGACGATGTGCGCGTGGTCATTTCTCCGGTCGCCCTTGGCGGATGGTTCGTGCAATGCAACAACGCCGGCTACGCCGTAACGCGTGGCGACTGTCTCGCCGAGACGGAAAGCAAGTTCCCAGCGCTGTTCCTCCGGCAATCCGTGCGGAAGAGCAAAAATCAATTCCCGGCAAACAGTCGAGTTTCGGCGCGTTTCGGTTGTATCCATCAAGCGCGCCAACTCTTTTGGCGTGCCTTCGTAATTTACGCATGCCGAGCGCGTGACGCCCTTCTTCCGCGAATAATCGTGGGTCTTGCCAACCCACACGTCGCGTCCGCGACTTGCAGTGACGTAGGCCACTTTGGCCGCTGCGCTGTGGCCGTGCGAACGCGAGTGCGCGGCCATGTTCAAATGAAAAGAGTTTCTCATGCTAGACCATAGTCTAGCAGCTTTCCGAGACTTCCCGCGGGTGCGCGGGTGAGAAACTTTTTTGCGCAACGCAAGGCGCTTGCGCCAATGGCAGACGTGCGCCGCAGCGCACGCGCCGCCCGCAGGGCCGCACTTGTGCAAACTCCGGGAGCGCAGCGGACGGAGTTTGCATAAGTGCGCTCTTGGTTTGGCGCGGGGAGGCCGTCAGGCCGACAGGCATCGCAAGGCGATGCTGCCAGCGTCAAACCCGAGCGACTCGGCCCACAAAAAAAATCAAATCGCCCATACGCCCTTTCCACCGCTTGCGGGGAAAATGCTGCTATAATAGGGGCCATGAACGAAACAACTGACACTGAAAAATCGTCCCGCCTGGAATCGCTGCTGGCCAAACGGGAACTAATTGAACGGCGGCTGAAGGCAATGGCCGCACAGCAAAACGCCGCCCGCCGCAAAGCTGAGGCTAGGGCCAAGTTCCTGCTGGGGGCAGTTGTCCTCAAACGCGCCCTCCACGACAATGCCGTTTTGAAACAGTTCTGCACCGAGCTGCCATCTAAGGACCAGGCTCTTGTCCAGGATGTCGTCGCCCGGTTCGCCCAAAACGCGCGGGCCTAGGCTGCGCCGCCCGCCATTGGTCCATCCCTGCTCCCCTACTGCATTTCTCCCTTCATAAAAAAGTGGCGCGACAGGACGAGGGAAGCATCGGATTCCTGCTAAAATGTAGTCATGCACTCTACCTATCGACGTTCCAATCGGGAAACACCAATGAACAAGCAAACTTTCTCATCTGCACCGACTGGAGTCCATGATGGAGCGAGCGTACGCAAATTCAGCAAAGCGCGGCCTCTTGCCGCCCGCCTCGGCGTTCACGCGAAAACGATCTTCCGTTGGGCCGATGCCGGATTCATTCATCGTCATAAAATCAACGGCCGCGTTGTGCTTTTCGATGAAAGCGAAGTGGCCGCGTTCATCGAATCGGCCCGCGTGACCTGAACGGGGCGTTCCTAATTTTATGCGAGCTTCATTTATCACCCAGCAAGGAACCGCCAGGCTGCCAACGCGCTCTACCTATCTGAATTGCTGATATCGTAAACCTTGAACTGTGTGCTAGCGAAGCTAGGGAGCGACTATCTTCTTGTAATCGTCAGGCGCAAAATTTTGTAATGCCTGGAAAGTTCGCTCGCGGCGCAAGATGGTAAAGTCGGTGACCATCATATCATGTGCGGACGAGCTATTGAGATCCGCCGCTTTCGTCGGCCAATTATCCAACGTTTTGGTAAAATCTGGACTCGCAAATATCGTCGCCGCTTGCATTAGGAATTCAAAAAGAGCACGACTTGCGTCCACCTGCTTCTGTATAGCCGTCGCGCGTTCCTGCAGGGGACCGACGTCAGCGCCGGCAGACAGGCGAAATTGAAGCAGACTCACTTCGGAGAGTAGCGGTAGCAAATCGGACAAGCTTGCCACGGGTTGGTTTTTGTCCGTGAGCAGGCTTGTGAACAAAGGGCTCTTGGGATTGCCGGCCTGCGCCAGGTAAGCGGCTAGAACGCTGAGTTGGGTAACAGACTGCTTCAGATCATCAGTTTCGGGCACGGCTTTCAAGGGATCTCTGCCGGGGAGAGCGGAAAGCTTTTGAGAGATCGCCTTGAGCGTGGCGAAATCCACGCCATCGGCGAATTGAGCGCCAGCGCTCCACAGTTTTTGCGTTGTTTGGAGGCGTGCGAGATGAGAGGCCAAATCACTCTGGAGGAGATTCAAGGTTTCGTGCAGATCGACCACCGCCGGGCTTGTAATTATTTCAAAAGGAATGTCGAGGTTGTCGAAGGCCAGGGTGACTACACGTACCGATGGGGAGGTTGCTTCGTTGATTGGACCCAGCGATTGGTGACCAAACCAGGAGCCATTTCTGAACAAAGTTGGATCAGATATTAACAGCCCAAGATTCTTCTTGGAAAAGAATATGAATTTTGGGGTGGTCGTTGATTGCTTGGGCACTTTAACCAATTCGGGCATGCTAAAGTTGACCAAATTGCTCTTATATCTTGGCCATTGATCAGGCCACAGCTTATCGCCGGCAGGAATGCCAACTCCAGTGAAAAGGGTAAAACCCTTGACCACATCTGCCGGCGTATGAGTGTAGCTTGTCACCACAGCAGTGCCAAGTGCCCCAACGAACTCAAGGCTTCGAAAAATCCAAGAACGTGATTGTTTGTCTCCCTGCCCGTCAAGCACTGCATATACTTGTAAGGGGCTCTGGGGCGGGATTTCAATTGGAACCGTATAGGTCTGCTTGAGTGTCTTGTCTGTGCCATCCGGCTGAACAATCGCGCTCCCATCGGCGCTAATCATCCCTATGTTCACCAGCTCGTCTTGCGAACCGGAATTCCTCAGAGTTAGCTCCACCACGTAGTATTCACTGGTGATCGTAGGGCCAAAAAGGTAGCGCGTCTCTTCATCAGGCAAGGGAAATGCATTTATGTCGCCAATGGGCACTCGCCCAGCCAACAATTTGCGATAATCATCGACAGCATACATCGTGAAAGTTCGTCTCATATAGTACGCCTGCGAGCTCCTGCCAATGCCCACTTCGACTTCAAGCCGATCTCCGGTGTGGAGGCGACTCACATAGGACGGCAGGATCTTGATTAACTGCTCGTCCTCAGTCTGTGCAGTGAGATCCGTAGACCGGTCCCAATCATAGTCGTCCTCGGAAATTGGCACCGTTCCTGTAATCTGTAGGGTTATTTGCGGTTGATCGGTATTATTTTTGTTATGGATTGTGGAGAACAAATGACTTCCATAAACCGGAATATTAAGAGTTCCAGCCCCTGGCGTTCCCTGCTTATCAAAAGTCAGGATGCTTTGAGATCCGATATAATATATGTGCGGATCGGATTCGTCGGCACCGCTGCCAGCGGCAGGTGACGACGGTTGATCATTCTGACCAGTGCCGGTGATGGGAAGTGGATGCAACATCGCGTGCTTAGGAACGGCGTGTTGGCAACTAGTCAATGCTAGGCCAATGCCGACCGCGGCGAGGCTGAGGTGTAGCCGAATAACGGCAAATGGATGGAGGACCATTAGCTGGCGGCGGACTGGTTTTGTCCTAGAGAAAGACTAGCTGGGCTGGTAAGCACTATCAAAACAGCCGATATGCTTGGATGTTGAATTAAAGCCAAGCAAGTGCAAAACAGATAGTTCTGCCATTGACTTAGAAGGCCAAGCGAACCGGCACCAGACGCCACACCTGACATCGATGGGTTTTAGTCTGGCCTTGGCATAGGAAAGTCGAGGCGTTTTCGCGAATCGGCAAAGAATGGCTTCACAAGAGCCCCGTCGCCCTAAAGGAGTAATAACCCACGCCCAGGGGATCGCTCTCGGCATGCCCAACGATGACATGATCGATGAGGATTATGTCGAGAATCTTTGCAGCCTCACGCAGTTGACGCGTGACCTGGATGTCCGCCGCGCTCGGCGCGGGATCACCACTCGGGTGATTATGGGCAACGATAACCGCGGAAGCCGAGGCCAGAAACGCTGGTTTGAAGACCTCGCGCGGATGCACAAGTGTGTTCGACAGTGTTCCGAGAGAGATCATCACGCGGCCTAAAGCGCGATTTTTCCGATCAAGCAGGATCACCCAGAAAGCTTCCTGCATTGGGTGGACCGCGAATGCAGATTCAAGATATTCGACGGTCTTTGCCGGCGTGTTGACTGTCAGGTTTTCGCCGAGTTTGACGAGGTTGTAGCTGATTGAAGCTTCATAAACGCGCATTGTGAGCGCTCGCGCGAGCTGCGTTACCCTTTCTCAACGTCGTGTTGAGTGATTGCGGGTGCTGCCCGATTGAGCGCCCGCTCGGAATGGGCGAAAGTCAAAGCGCTGGATGGAGCGCCGAGGCAGCGTCCCGCTGCGGGACCAACGAGGGGGAAGTGGAATGTTTGCGCGTGGTGGAGGCCGCAGGCACTACCTTGACCGCCCATACAATGGGGCGACTACGGACGGGGCAGAGCTATAACAATTACGAGCGGAGCGAGCTTCGAATTTTCAATAACATCCAAATTCCATGCCTCCCACTGTCAGACGAGCGGCGGTCGGCTAGCGCCTTCAAACCTCTTTTAGCGTCAATTTCGTAAAATATTGAAGGTAAGGTTTTGGAGCAAATTTTGTGAGTTTAAAAATCGGTTGCGGCCAAATACGCCGAACCGGTCTGAGAAGCGTGCCGCTTGATTCGGGCCACAACCTGCGGAAGCGTCATGATGCCACGGAGGATCAAGTTGAAAATATGTCCTTGGTCGAGAAGCAGCATTGGCGTCCGCTCCTTCGATGCAGCTCGGATAGCTCCCTCGTTGAAGCCCGCGATCGACACAAGGAAGCCCATCGTGTTGTCAGCCTTTGCGTGGATTTTGGCCATGAACGAGTCGATCGCCTCGGGGCTAATCATCTCTTTCGTAAATTTTGTCTCCAGAAGGAACGTCGTTCCTTCAATTGTAAGGGCTCCATCGATCTGCCGGCCGCCAGCCTTATAACTCTGTCGAGCATCCAGTTCGAAATAAATCGCAAGATCGTAGAACCACTCCTCGAAAGCGTAGCCGCCCGCGGTAGTGCCCAATTGCGACGTGAGTTCAGCAAGCCGGGCCTGAAGTCTTTCAAGCGATTGCTGTGAAGCGAGTCGGGCGGCAGTGGCTTCCTGCGCTATTCGCCGGCGCTTTTCCGCTTCCTTCCCCTCGTAAATTGTCTCATTGATTGCGAGGACTGCTTCGCGCAGTCGGGCGACAGCTCGTTTCGCCTCCTGGATTTGTTGCTTCGTATCCTCTTTCCGTTCGAGATCTGGAAAGTCCTTCATTTCTGCCAGGGATCGGGCCATCGACAAAATCGCATTTTGCCCCTTCTCGTTTTTCACCAGCCGCGGCCAAAGCCAGCCGATGTATTCCCGTTTCGATTGCTCTGAATGCCACTGGGCAAGCGCCGACTCGCTGATGTTATGCTGTAGGAGAAACAGACGGAGGCTGGGCTTGAACCAAAAGGCTTTCAACAGGGCGTCCTGAGTTAGTTCAACGAAGGATGGTGAGAGAGCTTTCATCCGGGTTTCTAGATTCGGCTTATCGGAGAGGAATCAGTTCCTATTTCGCATACGCCATCACGCTCTGAAAAATACCCATAAGATAATAGTTGTACTGCGCGAAATGCTCCAATCCTACTTCTGGAAAACATGATTGTGGATCAATTGGGATTCCGGTCTTATGAGAGAGATAACGTTTCGTAAGAAACACGACTGGGCCGTATGCATTGAATCGACTGTCCAACGAGAGTTTCATGCTGGTTATCAGGTCCGTCTGATAATCGCCGAGTCGCTGAGCCCAGACAATATTTAGTATCGTTTCGAGATTGGAGTGAACTCCATCTGCTGGTTTTCCACTCCAAGCCTTCCATGCATCTAGCTCTGACGGCAGTTTCAAAATCGTGTTCACTGGAAAACGGAACGGAAACAACGCTACAGCTGACAAAATGCGTCTCTCCACCGCTTTTGCCAACTCAGTAGCCACTGACCGATCAAGCGTCGTGAACAACATGTCACATGCAATCGCAAGATTAGCTATCGACGTGATTGATTGAAAAATTGCTGCCTCTTTTGGGTCAGAAAAGTCGATTGGAATTATTTTCTCACTGTTGCCCGGAATCTCCCAAATGTCTAAGAAGATGCGCTCATCGACTGGTAGATTGGAGAAGTCGGACATGTTAGCTTACTCCTTCAGGTCTGATTCTATTTCACTAAACTGTTCCAGAGCGGCTTCGAGGTCGGCGATGATGTCGGTGGCGATGATGCCAGGCGCGGGTAGATTGGCACTGTCTTCAAGGGCGTCATCCTTGAGCCAGAAGATGTCCAGGTTCACTTTGTCGCGCTTAAGGAGCTCTTCGTAAGCGAAGGCTTTGAATCGTTCGGACTCCTTCCGTTTCGTGCGATCCTTGACGTTGAAGCACTTCACGAAGTCGTCGAGGTCGGTGCGCTTCAGCGTATTTTCTTTGAGCGTGAAGTGTTTGTTCGTGCGGAGATCGTAAATCCAAAGTTTTTCCGTCCACGCCTTTTTGTCGGCGGCGGGCTTACGGTCGAAGAAGAGCACATTGGCTTTCACGCCTTGCGCGTAGAAAATTCCCGTGGGCAGGCGAAGGAGCGTGTGGACGTCGGCTTGCTGGAGAAGCTGGCGTCGGATGGTCTCGCCAGCACCACCTTCGAAGAGAACATTATCGGGCAATACCACGGCCGCTCGGCCGTGCTGCTTGAGGATGGTAAAGATGTGCTGGAGGAAATTGAGCTGCTTGTTGCTCGTGGTCGCCCAGAAATCGTCGCGGTTGATGACGAGCGACTCCTTGGAGACCTCGCCCTCTTCGTTTGTGATGGTAACGCTGCTCTTTTTTCCGAAGGGCGGATTGGCGAGGACGAGATCATATTCGCCGTGCTTGCCGGCAAGCGCGTCCTTGGTGACGACAGGCAGATCGATGGTGTCGGACTCACCGCCTATGCCGTGCAGCATCATGTTCATCGCGCAGAGGCGCGTGACGCTGTCCACAAGCTCGATTCCGAAAAGCGTGCCGGTCTTGAGCTTTTTCTTTTGTGCGCGGTCGAGTTGGTTGTTTTTCGGATCGGAAAGATACGTGTATGCGGCGAGGAGAAAGCCACCAGTGCCGCAGGCAGGATCGCAAATCGTTTGGCCGGGCTGGGGGGCGATTACGTCCACCATTGCTGCGATGAGTGCGCGAGGCGTGAAGTATTGGCCAGCACCGCCCTTAACGTCGGCAGCGTTCTTTTCGAGCAAGCCCTCATAGGCGTCGCCCTTCACATCGACTTCGAGCGAGGACCATTCTTCCTTGTCGATCAGGTCGGCGATGAGGCGGCGAAGTTTGGCGGGGTCTTGGATTTTGTTCTGCGCCTTGCGGAAAATGATTCCGAGCATCCCGGCTCGCTTGCCGAGCTCCTCCAACGTGTGACGGTAGTGTGTTTCGAGATCATCGCCATCGATCTTCACCAGCACATCCCAGCCGAAGCCCTTCGGGATGGGCGACGGCTTATTGAACGGCGCGCGGCTCTGCTCATCGGCCATCTTGAGGAAGAGCAGAAACGTAAGTTGCTCGACGTAATCGCCATAAGACAGCCCGTCATCCCGCAGGATGTTGCAGTAATTCCATAGCTTCTGAACTAGCGCGGGGGCGGTCATGATTGGGTTGCAGCGTGACCTGCGTAGCCGTCAGGCAAAGATGGGGGGGGCCAGGGTTTCTGGACAAGGGCGGCGGGATTGCTCATTTCACGGGAATCAAAGGTATAAGAATCTCGTCTGCCGCCTTTTCGAATTCCGGCGGGAGTTTTGCCGCTCTTCCCAAATATGTTGGAATCAACAGCGCAAATCGCGCACCCTGAGGTGACTCCGCACACAAGGTCTTCGCAAAGGCCCTCGCTGTGTCTCCCCGTAGCGCGGAGAATGCCGCTTCCCGAAGTATCAACGGCGCATGTTGTATTTCGAACGGGGCATCCAAGCATTGCCTTACCAGTTGGAGAAAGCGGTCCCACTCGGGAAGCGACAAATCCGGCGGCACTTGGTCAGTGCCTTTCCCCTTCACTAGTTTGAAAAGCTCATTCCGGTGCTCGTAAGCTTCGCGTCCACCGTAAAGCATGACTAGTAATGCGTCCGCGAGGTCTGTTTGTTTCGCGGGAAGCATGTAGGATTTGAAAATCTGGCACACTACAACCGCCAGCGAACGCGCGAACACCGCGCAGAACTCGAGAAAAACAGCAATGTGTTCCGGCTTTGACGGGTCCATCTCGGGGTGGAGTCCTTTTAAGCACGCGAGGCATCTTCGACACGCTTCAGCGGAGTCATCTACCATCCAAAATGTCGACCGAATGAACTGGATGCCTGAATCCAGTTTCGGGAACCGGGACGGGATTGAGAAGAGCTGTTCCCAAGCATCCATCTCACTGACATTGCCGAGAGGACCGCCGTAGCGAGGGCACGTCACTTTCGCGTAGAGGTCGAACTCGTCTTCAGTCAGTAGAACAACGTTGAGGCGTGTCGCCATCAAACAGTGGTCAAGTTGAATCTGGTCCTTCTTCAGGATGCAGAAACCTTGGTCTGCTTGTAGCCTTTCGAGAACACCGGCCAACCACAACGCACGATTGACTGGTGATTCCTTTGCCTTCGTTTTGCAATCGAACACGACCGAGCGGAAGCCCTTAAACTGATCGGGAATGGAAGAGAAAACGTCGAGATCAGTAACGAGCGGGGCCCGCTCCTTCAATGCTCGGCCAGGCTGGACATCCACCTCAAGTTGAGGGAACCACCGGTTCGCGACTGAGAGTTTCAGCGCCTTTTGCTTTTGGTCACGGTCTTTCATCATAAGCTTATTTTAGGAAGAGGGTTTCCATCTCAAGTTGTTGGTCGTGCGTGAGCGTCACCTTGCCCCGCCGTTGCAGGGCACCAGATGCGACGAGGGATTCCACAAATGAGTGCTCTTGCTGAAGTGCTTGCCTCGCTGATTCGTCGACCTCAGTGCCGACTGCAACTCCGGCATCAACCAGTTTGTAGGCAATCGAAAGGGCCTCTCGATTCTCTAGAGTGTCGATTATCTGGAGCTGACTGAAGCCGCCGCCGAGGTCGACCAAGCGTGCGACACGATGAACCACGAGTTTCCGATATTGTTGCGAGGCTTCGGTCGTAGCCTTCGCGAGTTTCATGTTCTCTTTGAGCTTATACAGCACTGCTCCGGGAGAACGAATTGCGAAGCGACTTGCAAGGAACTGGCCTTGGCGCACCGCCGCCACGATCGCCATCGCCTTTTCATAAATGTCCCTCTTCGTTACAGCAAGCGCGGCCCCCGAAGGGGTCGGGGTGAATAAAAAGAACTGCTCGCCGGAGTGGGCCGTGGTGATGCTCGGCGGTTTGACCGCACCGTCTTGAGCGAGGCGAAGCAACAGGTTTAATTCTTCGTCAGTGAATTTCACACCAGCAATTTCCTTTTGCTTTTGGATTATCGACAACGGAACACCCTGCATGCTGTGAAGCGCGTCCATCAGTTTCTTGACCTGCTTCGAGCCAACTCCGGAAACCATGTCGGCGTAGATTTCGGAGTTCTCCGAGAAGTATGTCGGGCTGAGCGCAACGTCGCGCCCTCGGCTTCGGTGGACCCGCAAGTAAGCACCTTGTTTACCGAGATCAAATGCGCGATTGAATAACTTCGTCTCGACTCCAAAGTGCGTAATTAGAGTGTCAACTTTCTCGGGTGCTTTGGAGAGCCTGCTGAGGAGTTCGACGCTCAACTGCTCTGCTTCATTGAATTTCGCTCCAGCTGCATACGTTCCGAGCGTCTCATAGAGCGTCTCGTAGTATGGGACATTGGGAATAACTGCTTTGATCGTTTTCCCCTCTGTTTGGAGCTTAACAAATTCAACCTCGGCCAATACTTCGAGTATGCTCTTAATGCCGCCAACTGGAATGCTGAGATAATGGTTCGCGACCAATTTCAACGTTTCATAATTTACTGACGCGAGTCCGCGTATATGGAGAGCAAGGCGAACCGCCATTCCTACACGTTGCAATTGTTCAAACTCCGGGACTTCCGCTAAGCCCAACCCGGTTTGAATCTCGTGGCATCTCGCGGCGACCTCTGCGTCTCTTGACGGTCCTTTGTCGATAGTGATCGCTGGTGGAATAATTGGCATATTAAGTTAAGTAAAATTTCCCGTAAATGCTTCTTGAAGGATGGACTGGCGGAGGCGAATGGTGCGCTGGAGGTTGGCGGTCACGACTGTTTCTAACTCCTCCACTACACTCAAGCGCCGCTCCACTTCCGCTACGATTCGCGTTTGCTCGGCGAGGGGCGGGACTGGAACTTCCCAGTTTACGATCATCGATTTGGTGAGCGCCTGACGCGTTGCACCAACTTGGACATTCAAGACACGCGCTTGCTCGATTGGCGACGCGAGGAATATCGCAAGAAACGCAGAAACTAGTCCTTGGTTTGGACGAATTATGCAGACGTGTTGATTAACACGGGCGCCATCAAGCGAGGCAGGAGCAGTCGTTACTCGTCCAATCGATGCTCCAGTGATGTTCAACAATACGTCACCTGCCTCAACGGTTACATGATCCAGTTTTTCGGCTTCAGTTTCGTCGATATGCGCGAGTCCGTCGAAGCGAAAGCCAGTGGAATGAACGTTCATCGAACGAATTAGCGGGATACCAGCATCACGATAGACATCAGCGCCACCTCGCGGTGTCGAGCCACTGCCAATCTTAGAAGTCAGTTCGCCAAGTTTCCGACGTGGCCATTTTACGCTCGATGAAACGAGGCGGCCTTCGCAGGCGGCTTTGAGGACGGCGGCGCGGTAGCGTTTGAGATTGGCTTGCACTCGTCGCAACGCGGCGACTCCAGCGTCCAAGCGCGTGAATTGCTTTTCGATCTCCGCCACGATCCTGCGTTGTTCGTGGAGAGGCGCGACGGGAAACTGAACTTCGCCGAGCACCGTCCCGTTAACGTTTGGCTGCCCAATGCCACGTTTGCCATCCTCAATTTGCCGCCAATAATCCGGGCTTTGGAAAAATGCCGAGAGATAGCGCGAGTCAACGTCTGCCGAAACGCGAACACGGATCAAGTAAGACGCGAACACCGCTTCAGGGCAATCGCCAATGAGAAAACTCTTTCCGGTGGTCGCTCCGGTACGCGCAAACACCAAGTCGCCGGATGACAGTCGGTACTTCGGAATGTCCGCTTTCGGAATGTCGCAAGATGGAACCTCGCTCCAATTAACACGACCGTCCTGAATATCGGTGATGCGGAGAAATCGTGGGCCATACTTCCGGTTGATTGCGCTCGCGGTGAGGCCGTATTGAATGGAGTCGGCCATGTCTCTCACTGCGACGCGACGCCAACCGTTCGGGAGTTGGCAAATGCTAATCTTGGGGCTTTCAGTGTTCACGATGAATTTCAAGAAGTTCGGCAAGCACGCTGTCGATATACATTTTCATTTGGCACACTTCGCTGCGAGCAGTCGATACATGCGCAGAAATGGAGGACCGGTTGTAAGTCGACCTGGTCAACTTGCCGACCATTTCGTCAGCCAGTAACACCGCATTCTCGGGCGCTTCACCAGCCGTGGCCGGAAGCCCACGTGCCCGAAGTATGAATCGAACCTTCTGCTTCATAGTCGGCTTCTTTTGACCATCTTCAAACTTGAATCCCTGTTGGTTTTCTACGTCTGCATCGGGTGCTAAATGGTCAAGCAGTTCGCGGAGAGCCTCGCGCAATTCGTTAGCCGTACCACGATACGAGATACGGTCACGAGTTGCTAGATCTATGCAGGCTTGGCGGTATGATAACGCGGCCAATGGGACAATCTGCTCCAGCGTTTTCAGAATCGTCCCCTCTTGCGCGCTAAGAAAAACGCTGGTTGCGTTTTTGCGCACCTGAGATTCGCCAATCCGCTTCTCTCGCTCAGCATCAATCAAAGTTTTTGCTGATAAAATCGCAGACAACTCACCTTTATAGCGACGTACAGGATTGTTGCCGTTGGTGAACTTCAGTAAATTTTGAAACCCTTGATCCAAAGATTCGAGCGCGGCCTCGGCGATACCTGACTGCTGCGCCTCCGGGCGACATTGGCGGAAATATTGTTGGATCGCCGCTTGTGCAGCGTCCTTTAATCGAAGCGTGTTCACGTTTACGGCCCTGCATTTCGCTAAGCCGGACTTCAGCGCTGCAAGCTTGAAGTTCAGATCGCTCCAACTGTCTTGAGTCAAATTCATCTAACTCCGTTTCTTTGACTTTGACCCACTCTTTCTCGTTTTCTTGATCCGGCTCGACACGCTATCGCCTCCATCTTTCCCAAGACCGTGCGCCACTAGGTTATGGCCAACAGGATTCAATTTAAAGAACCCACGTTCAGCCGGGTCGAAGTATCCCGCGTTTTTCGCGTTACCCAGAGTCAATCGCGGTCGTTTTGGAAGCGGGTAATTTGCTTGAACGAAGTATTTTTCGATGTCGGCAGTCGCGATCGAATCCTTGCGTTCTTCGGGTGGTGCTAGGTGTTTGAGGTAGTATGCCACCAGAGCTGACATTTCATTATCAGTTTTTGGACTCTTTGCGGTTCTAAAGCTACGAATATCATGCACGCCCCCGGCAGGTTGAGGCGAACTTGGCAGCGCTGTCACCGACGACGGTGGGGGCGGCTGTTCAAGGGTTGGTTGGGCAAATGTATTTAGTGTTGAAAGGCCAAGCCGTTGAAACACGTAACTGACGACTCGCTCACGAGCGTCTTGCTGGAGCGAGCCGAGGGCTTGGATCACCTGGTCAATTGCTTTCAATTCAGGATCTGAATTTAGGTCTGACATGTTTATCTCCTTTTCTTGATTTTGGATTTTGATGTTTAAGCTGCGAGCACCTCGTTGAGTTCATCGAGAAGTTTGGGTAGCTGCTCGCCAAAAAGTTGGTGAGCTTTGCCCAGGCCACCGCGCTGGCTGAACGGCGCGAAGTCGAAATCATCGGGTTCGATACTGAGACTCGTGGCGATGTGATCGCGGATAAGCTCAAGCCATGCGTGTTGATCGGCTGTGAAGGCCGTGCCGTTTTTTGTTTTTTGCGCAAGCCATGAATCGAAGCGACCCTGGACGGAATCGGCGAACGGTTCGAGAATGGGTTGTTGTTCGAGGGCAAAACGCACAAGAGAGACAAGATCGGCAAAGCGGCCGAGTTGCGAGCGGCCTTTCACCTTCACAGGCGAAGTAACAGCGAAGGCGTCCCAGAGACGGTCTTCAGTCCAGGCCGCATGGTTGTCGCGCAATTTCTTCTCCAGCTCCTTCAGCATCGGCTCGGTGAGGCGTTGGCGATAGGGGCGGCTGTACAAAATCTGGAGCGCGGCAATCTCGGCGCGCTTGTTGGCGATGTAGTCGCGGAAAGCTTGGACGAGGCCAGCCGCTTTCGCTTTTGCAGCGGCATCGAAGCCGGCTGAGAGGACTTCGTCGGGGGTGTAAATGTCGAGGGTTTGTTCGGTTTCCTGTTTGAGGCTGTCGAGCGTGTTGCGCAGCGCGACTTTGTCGAAGGGCGCACAGGCATCAGTGATGAGTTGCTGGTGAGCGGCTTCTAATTTCTCCGATGCGATTTCCTGCGGTTCGGCGCCGATTTTGCCGGCGGCCTTTTCAGCAATGGCGTCAGGATCGCAGGCGCGTAGAAGCGCTCCGGCCAGCGTGGCGGGCGTATGCCCACCGGAAGCGGCGGCGACCAGTTGGCGTTGAGTTTGGTCGAGTTCGCGGTCGAGCCTGGCGAGGCGCGCCGCCAACGTGGTGAGGGTGTCTTCGTCGCGGCCGCCGGGAAACAGGACACGCTGGAGGAGGGTTTTGAGCGGGACGGTGGGCTGGCGGTCAAGCGGGCGGGACTCGGTCTTGTCGCTCTCGCAGACGCCAACCGCATCGACGATGACGAAGTGGGTCTTGGCCCGGGCATCGGCACCGGAGACGGATTGCAGATCGGTAGGCGTGAGGACGCGGGTGCCGCGGCCTTTCATCTGCTCAAAATAGACGCGGCTGCGGACGTCGCGCAGGAAGATGAGGACTTCAAGCGGCTTGATATCTGTGCCGGTGGCAATCATGTCCACGGTCACCGCAATGCGGAGCGTAGGGGAAAGGCAAAACTCCTTGATGAGCTCCTTCGACTTGGCGGGCTTGCCAGTGACAGGGTGTTTGGCCTGGTAGGTGATCTTTTTGCAAAAATCGTTGCCCCGGCCAAAGACTTCGCGGCAAAGGTGGACGATGTCCTCAGCGTGGGAGTCGTCCTTGGCGAAGATAAGGGTTTTTGGCACGAGCGTGCGGCCGGGAAAAAGTTCGGTGAAGACGGCGTCGCGGTAGGTGCGCAAAAGCGTGCGAATCTGATCGGGCACGACAACGGAGCGATCGAGATCAACGGGTGTGTAGTCGAGGTCATCAGCAAGCACGGCCGAGCGCTGGGCACGGGAAGCCTTACTGCGGTGGTCGATGAGAAAGCCTTTTTCCACCTTCCCACCCTGCTCAGTGACGCGGGTCTTTATGCGATAGACATCATAGCCGACGTTGACGCCATCGGCGACGGCGCGCTCGTGGTTGTATTCAGCGACGCGGTTTTGGTGGAAGTAGGCGATGGTCTGTGGCGCGGGCGTAGCAGTGAGGCCGATGAGGAATCCGTCGAAATATTCGAGCACCTGACGCCACAGATTGTAAATGGAGCGGTGACACTCATCGGTGACGATGAAATCGAACTTCTCGATGGGCACGACGGGGTTGTAAGCGACCTCGCGCGTGCGCGTGATGCCTAGGGCCGCCGATAGTTCCGCGCCGGAGAGATCGTCCGCGCCTTCCGCCAGGTCTTCTCCGCGCAGAATGGAGTAAAGACGCTGGATGGTGCAGATGGTGACGCGGCAGACATCGTCGATGTGCGACGAGGTCAGATGTTGGACGTTGTAGAGCTCGGTGAAGAGCCGGCCGGTGTCTGGCGTGCGAAAACGGGCAAACTCATCGCGGGCCTGTTCACCAAGATTGGCCCGATCCACGAGGAAAAGGACGCGCCGCGCACCGGCATATTTGATGAGTCGGTACGTGAAGGCACAAGCGGTGTAGGTCTTGCCAGCACCTGTGGCCATGTGGATGAGTGCTCGGGGGCGGTTTTCAGCGAAGGACTTTTCCAAGCCGCCAATGGCTTCGATCTGACAGTCGCGCATACCGGCGGTGGTAAGAGGATGCGCGGTGGGGAGTGCGGCGAGACGACGACGGAGGGTGTCGGGCTCGGTAACCCATTCGGCGAGCGTTTCAGGGCGGTGAAAGCTGAACACGAGCCGTGAACGCGGGTCAGGGTCGCGCTCGTCGCGGAAATAGGTTTCGACGCCGGTGGATTCGTAGAGAAACGGGAGTTTACCAGTGAGTTCGGCAGCGAGAAAATCGGGCACGCTGGTGGCGTAGCGGGCAGACTGATCCGCAACAACAGAGAGCGTGGTGCCTTCTTTCTTGGCCTCAATCACACCGACGGCCTGACGGTTCAAGAGGAGCAAGTAATCGCAGGGCCCTGTCTTAAGCGGGACTTCACGGAGGGCGATGCCATGGCCAGCGGTGAAATCCACGGCCTTGTAATCCTGGACGACCCAGCCGCACGCAACGAGCTGTGCGTCGATCTTCTCCCTGGCCTGGGCTTCGGGCGTCATGCTGGAAGGGCATTTTTATTTTTGCCCGTCCATGAATGCAACGTTGCTTTTAGTTAACTAAGGCTCGTCTGGCCGATGCTATCTGTCGCATTTTCAGCGACATTACGCCTGATTTTCAGAGCGGAAAGCCAGAATATTGGCCAAATGTTGCGCACGAAATTCAGCAAAAGGTGCGAAAAATGCGGGGCAGGACAGGACTCGAAAAACCGGAATGTAACCGGAATGTAGATTCTATCCGAAAAGGCAGAAACAGCCTAAGTCATTCACTGACTGGCTGCCCGGGCTGGGATCGAACCAGCGACCAAGTGATTAACAGTCACCTGCTCTGCCACTGAGCTACCGGGCAATCTAGTCCACGATCCGGGCGCGTAAGGTCTGCTTCGCGACCGTCAGAACGGTCATTACTACGGGCGGGGCACAATCGCGGGCAAGCAAAAATGGTTCGGTTCAATGTGCATCCGTGGTTAAAAACCGCAGGTGATTAACTTCGAAATCTGTTTTTGACCTGTCCCCAAAAACCTATTCTGACATCTGCTAATCGTCTTCGATTTCGGGTGGCTTAATGGCGGTAAGCAGGCGATCGAGTTCGGCTTGGGTCGGATTGCGGATGGAACAGACGGTCAGGATCGCCTCGCCCGCAGGGAGCGCGACCTTGGTCTGAGCATTGACCGCCAGGCCCAGCACCGCTGCGGCAAGGGGGGAATTGTGCGGCAGGCATTCAATCCCCGACTCGGGGTCGCTCGCCGTCTCGCCATGCGTAGTCACGAAAAACGTGAAACGGTGGCTTCGTTGCGTCGCCACGTCCTGTTTTGCGATCGTGGCCACGTGCCCGAGGAGCAGCGTGTCCGTCGGTTTGGTAAGCCAGGTGGCGGGATCGACCTCGATGAAGGTGTTGCGGGCGACAAAGCGATCGAGCGCGGTCATCTTGCGGTCGACGGCGCGGATGGCATCCTTGGCCGCCTTGAAACCGAAGTTTTCGCGCAGGTCGCCCTGGCTGTGCGCCTCAA